>JACCDZ011067949.1_pt1 | contig 52824 bp, 48 predicted proteins | sample 7449551 | NCBI WGS metagenome assembly JACCDZ01 (sample SAMN15323452, study PRJNA562643) | freshwater metagenome | isolation source: river surface water | place: USA:Blue River Watershed | collected 2017-08-18 | reverse complement strand
CGCAGCCCCACCCCGTGAAGTCGAGCAGCAAGGGCTTGCCGGCCTCGAGGGCGTAGGCTCGGGCCTCTTCCAGGTCGTTAAAGCAGGGCAGGTTCAGCGGGCAGTGGGCGTCCTCGCTCCGCTTTTCTTCGCCTGAAGGCGCGGACCCTGACCCCCATCCGTGCGGGTTCTCCGCGTAAAACGCGGGAGGCGGGAATCCAGCTACCAGCTTAACGGGCGCACCCCAAATTCCGGGAAGAAGGTAAAAGCCTGTCACCATAAACAGGAGTCCCGTGAGCATGCGGCCCACTCCGAGTCCGCCTTTGGGCTCGTCGTCGTGGGGCATGCGAAACACGCCAAAGAGGTAGAGCGCCGTCGCAAACGAAATCGCCACCCAAAGGGCCAAAAAGAGCTCGCGCTCGAGCCAGTGCTTTTGCCAAACCATGTCGGCCGTGCTCAAGAACTTGAGGGCAAAGGCCAGCTCGAGGAATCCCAGCGTGACCTTGACGGTATTGAGCCATCCGCCCGACTTGGGCAGCCCCTTGAGCCACCCCGGGAAGGCCGCAAACAGCACAAACGGAAGCGAAAGCGCAAAACTGAACCCGAACATTCCGACCGCGGGGCCGAGGAGCTCGCCGCTCACCGCGGTGGCCACCAAAAGCTGTCCGATGAGCGGGCCGGTGCAGCTGAAGCTCACCAGCGCGAGGGTAAAGGCCATGAAGAAGATGCCGATGAGTCCGCCGCGCTGCGACTGGTCGTCTACCTTGTTCACCCAAGAAGAAGGCAGGGTAATCTCAAAGGCGCCAAAAAAGCTGATCGCGAACACGACAAACAAGGCAAAAAACGCCAAGTTGAACCACGGATTGGTCGCCATGGCATTGAGCGCATCTGAGCCAAAAACCACGGTGACGAGAAGCCCCAAAACCACGTAGATCACGTTGATGCTTACCCCGTAGAGGAGGGCCTTGCGCACTCCGTCGGCCTTGGACGTGCTCTGCTTGAGAAAGAAGCTGACCGTCAGCGGAATCATCGGGAAAATGCAGGGCATGATCAGGGCAAAAAAGCCGCCGAGCATTCCCGCGCCGAACAGGGCCCACAGATTGAGGCCATCCGCCTCCGCGTTCTCGGCCTCAGCGGATTTCGCGCCTTCGGGGGCTTCGGGAGTCGCGGGCTCCCCGGCTGCTGGACCTTGTTCGGCATCTTGGGCGGGGTCGGTGCCCTCTGCAGGGTCAACGGCCGTCGTGGGCTCGCTCGGGGCGGACTCGCCCGCGCGGACGGGCTCCGCCGAAGCCGGAACCTTAAACACCAAGCTCACGTAGTCGGGCGGAAGGCATCGCTCGTCGTCGCACACCATAAATTCGACCTCGGCGGTGTAGGTAAACGCCTTGGGGTTGCTGCGCTTGGCGGCAATCACGAAGTCGGCCTTCTTGGCGAAGTAGGCCAACTCCATTCCGAAATTCTTGTCGAACTCCTTGATCGGCTTGGGCTCGCGCACCGGCCCCTCGACCTTGAGGTCCTTGGAAGCCGGGAGCGTGAACGCGGTTGGAATCGGTCCGTCGCTGCCGATGAACTGCGAGTACACGTGCCATCCGGCGTCAATTTTGGCGGACGCCACAAGTTCCAGCGTGCCGTCGGGAGCGGTCCGCACCGAAGTGCTCCACGCCACCGGCTGCAGAATTTGGGCGACGGCCGTCGTCAAAGAAAACCCGAGGGCCAGCGCCGCTAAAAGAAATCGGTTCATAGAATTCAAAGGTAGTTCACAGTCCAACGGACCACAGCGCCCGGTTCGGAGTCCAACGCCAAGGCCTCGCTGAGGCGAATGCCGGGAATCCAGAGCACTTCGCCGGGCGCCTCGCTCGCCGCAAGCACGACCACCTCGCGGCGCACCGGACTCGGAACCTTGGCCTCGGTCAAGGCGTCGCTGACTTTTTTGCGCCCTTTCAGGCCCAGCGGATGAATGTGGTCGCCCTCCAGCCACGTGCGCCAGCACGCGCCGCGGGGCAGCTGCTGGGTGACCGGTTCGGTCGCGTTCCCCAAATTTTTGGGCCGCTGCGTGCCTTCGGTGGCCCAGAGGTGGACCCGCGAATGCCACACGTCGCCCGACCAAAGCGGCAGCACCATTCGGCCTTCGGCGGGTCGGGTTTCAAAAACCGTTTCGGCCGACGGAAGCAGCAGCAGCCCCTCGCGGTCGGCCCAAATTTGCCAGCCGTCGCGCTCGAGGTAGGCCCCAACCTGCGCCTCTGCGAGCTGCCGAAGGGCCTCAAGATCAAAGGGTGCATAGGGCTTTAGGAGCTGATGCACAATGACTTCTGAATGCGGATGGGCCAGCGCGTCGCGGTACAGCACGCGAGCCCCCGGAAGGCGGCGGCTCATCGCGGTGTACACGCTCGACTCGCGCTGAATTGCGACCTCGGCGAACTTCTGAAGGTTGCGCAGGTGGCGAACGGTGGTGCGGATTCCGTCGCGGGCCTGCGGAATCGCCTGCTCCAAGGCCGGCACGGCGTGGTGGCGCAGGTGATTCCGGGTGTACTTGTCGCCTTCGTTGGAGGCGTCTTCGCGCCATTTCAGCCCCATGCGCTCGGCTTCTGCGCGGAGTTCGGATTTGTGAAAACCCAAGAGCGGCCGCCGGAGCATGCCGTTTTGGGGCGCCAGGGAGACCAGGCCGTCGATTCCCGTTCCGCGGGCCGCAAACAGCAGAAAGGTTTCGATCGCGTCGTCGGCGTGGTGGGCCGTGGCGATGAACTCGGCCCCCAATCGGTCGGCTTCGCCCTGGGCCGCCTCGTAGCGGAGGGCGCGGGCGCGCGCCTGAAGGTCGGGGGCCACCCCGAAGTTGGCCGGCGCCTGGACCGCATGCACCGTACAGCCCGCCCGCTCGGCCCAAGCCCGAACCAGTTCTTCGTCGGCATCCGATTCCGTCCCGCGCAGCCCGTAGTTCACGTGAACCACGTGGAGCGGGTAGCCCTTCGCGAAAAGCGCCTCGGCCAAAAGCATCGAATCCAGTCCGCCCGAAATGAGCGCCACCACCGGATTTGCGGGCGGGCCGAGCAGCTCGCGCAACTCCGCTCCCACGGCCGCCTGAAACGCCGGAGACGCCTTAGTCCACGCACTCATTCCACACGTTTTGAGGGGTGGCCGCTTTGAGGAGGCACTCGTCCCATTCGGCCGACGGATCGGCGGCCAGCGTCAGGGCACTGCCGGCCCAGACTTGCCAAGACGCCGTCGGAAGGTGCCCGAACAGCGTGCGAATCAGCACGTTGAAGTCGGCGCTTCCGTCGGGGCGCACGTAGCCCATGGCGCCGCTGTACCATCCTCGCGGGCGCGGCTCGTGGGCGTCGATCAGTTCCATGGCGCGGAGCTTGGGGGCGCCCGTCATGCTGCCCATCGGGAAGCTCGCGGCCACCGCGTCCAGCCAATCGCATTCGGGCTTTAGTTGGGCCTCCACCGTGCTCACCAGGTGGTGCACCGTCTTGAAGGGCTTGAGCTCGAGGAGGCGCGGTACCGTTACGGTCTGCGGCGCCGCCACTCGGCTGAGGTCGTGGCGGACCAAATCGACGATCATTACGTTTTCAGCCTGCTCCTTTTCTGCCGCTTGGAGGGCGGACCCCGACGCCGCGTCTGCCGCAGGATCGGCGTGCCGGCTTGCGGTACCCTTGATGGGTTGGCTGTAAAGACGTCCGCCTTCGGTTACCTTGAGGTAGCGCTCAGGCGAGGCGCTGGCCACCGCGAAGTCACCCCAGCGCATCATTCCGGCCATGCCGGCTTCGGCCCGATCTTGGAGCCGCGTGTGCAGTCGGTACAGGTCGCGCGTTCCTCGGGACTCCGAGCCCACGCACAGGTTGATTTCGTAGATGTCTCCGCGGTGCAAATGTGCGGCAAGCGACGCTGCCTGGTTTTCGTAGTCGCGGGCGGACCAGTCCATGGACCACGGAGAAGGTTCCTGGCCGCTCGGCGCACGCTTGCTAGGGGGCCGCTGAAGCCAGGCTTGGGCGTCGCCGTACTCGACGACCGTTCCGTCGGTGCGGCACTCAAGGACCCATTCCGGCTCCCAAAGGGCGAGGTCCGGCTGTCCGCACCACGCGTCGGCGCGCCGCGGAAGCGAGGGTTCAAAAGCGTTTTTGAGGTCGTAGCCCAGCACCCCAAACCACCAAGTGGGTCGGCGGCGCCAAACGGCAGACAGCTCGGCCCAGCCCTCGGGGGTGGCCCGGTCAAGGGCTTGAACCGCGCGGCAGCCTCCCGCGGCGATCCAGCGCAGGGAATTCAGTTCCTCTGCGGGCGCGGCTGTGTGGGTTTCGAAAAAGGCAAAGTACGCCTCGCGGGACCCGCGGCGCTGAAGTTCGTCCGCGAGGTCCGCCGGAGGGGTGGACCAAACGCGTTGACTCCAGCCCATGGGACTACATGTGTATGGCTCGTTTGGCCGTCGCGTCCAAGGCCGCCTCTTTGATGGCCTCGGTGTAGGTCGGGTGTCCGTGGCAAATGCGTGCCACGTCTTCAGCTGAGGCGCGGTACTCCATGGCCACCGCGAGTTCCATGATCAAGTCGGCCGCACGGGCACCCACAATGTGGGCGCCGAGCACCTCGTCGGTGCTGGCGTCGGCCAACACCTTCACAAACCCGTCGGTATCGCCTGACGCACGGCTGCGGCCCAGCGCCCGCATCGGGAAATTGCCCACCTTGTACCCGCGGCCGCTGGCCCTGAGCTGCTCCTCGGTCTGGCCGACGCTGGCGGCCTCCGGCCACGTGTACACGATACCCGGAATCAAATTGTAGTCCATGTGCGGCTTCTGGCCGGCGATCTGCTCGGCAACCACTACGCCCTCCTCTTCGGCTTTGTGCGCCAGCATGGCTCCGCGCACCACGTCGCCGATCGCGTAGATGTGCGGCTGGCTCGTCTGAAGGTGGTCGTTCACGACAAGGCGTCCGCGGTCGTCGGCGGTGAGGCCGGCAGCTTCGTAGTTGAGGCCCGCGGTATTGGCCTTGCGGCCCACAGCCACGAGACAGTAGTCGCCCTCGAGCTCCACGGCATTGCCCTTCTTGTCGGTGGCCTTCACCTTCACCACGTCGCCGTGGCGCTCAACGCCCTCGACTTTGGTTCCGAGGTAAAACGCCATGCCCGTTTTGCGCAGAACGCGCTGCATCTCCTTACCGATCGAGCCGTCCATCGTAGCGAGGATGGAATCCGCGAATTCCACCACCGTCACCTCGGCGCCGAGGCGGGTGTAGACGCTTCCGAGCTCGAGGCCGATCACGCCTCCACCAATTACAATCAGGCGCTTGGGCACCTCAGGAAGGCTGAGGGCCTCTGTGGAACTGATGATGCGCTCGCCGTCAAACTTGGCGAAGGGAAGCTCGATGGGGGTCGAACCCGTAGCCACGATGATGTGCTTGGCCTTGACCGTCTGCTCTTCGGCACCTGAAACCTTGACGGTGTGGGCGTCGACAAACGACCCGAGGCCTTTGAGGACGGTCACCTTGTTCTTGTTCATCAAAAAGTCGATGCCGGAGCACGTCGTGTCGACGACCTGCTTTTTGCGGGCCATCATTTTGGCCCAGTTGATTTTGGGTGCCTCGACCTCGATGCCGTGCTCGGCAAACGCGTGGGTGGCGTTGTAGTAGTGCTCCGAAGAATCCAGGAGCGCCTTTGAGGGGATGCAGCCGACGTTGAGGCAGGTGCCTCCGAGGGTGGGGTCTTTTTCAACCAAAGCCGTTGAAAAACCGAGCTGGGCGCAGCGAATGGCGCTCACGTAGCCTCCGGGGCCGGCGCCGATAACGAGTACATCGAATTCCATGCGGCAAAGGTAGGCTTCACGGGCGTGCGCGAGGCCGGCGACCTCAGGAATTCCGCCCTTCGACCCGCCAAGTTAGGCGGCCTGAAGCCCCCGCATCCTGCGAACCATCAAACTCAGAAGCAGGAAACCAAAGACAAAAAGGCCCCATTGGCCGACGATGTCGCCGTGGCGCACAAAAAACGTCGGTTCAGTGAACGTGGGCACCGTCGCCTTGAGGATGCCCCGCTGGTCCCAGCCGAGCGACTGCTGCACCTGACCGTCGGGGCCGATGACGGCCGAAATTCCGGTGTTGGCGCTGCGAAGCACGGCCCGATTCTGCTCTACGGCGCGCAGCCGAGCGTAGTGCAGGTGGGCCACATGGCCGGGGGTGTTGCCCCACCAGCCGTCGTTGGTGATGATGGTGAGCACCTGGGCGCCCGCAGCCGAAAACTCGGCGGCGTAGGGACCAAAGTCCTGTTCCCAGCAGATGGGGGCGCCGATGCGGGGCAGGTCGGGACCGGCTTCAAAGACGCTGCGCTCGGTTTGGGTGGCGAGGGTCCCGGTAGTTCCGCCGAGCGAAAGGGTGAGGTCGCCCAGCAGGGCGCTCAGGGTCGACGCCATGGGCATCGTCTCGACGCCCACCACGAGCTTGGACTTGCGGTAGATCTGCAGCGGAAGGCCGGCCCGAGCAAAAACGGCCGAGTTGGCGTAGCTCACGAAGCGGCGGTCGTCGATGCGTCGAGCCGCGGGGTTGCCGGGCTCTTCTCCGTGCAGTCGGTAGGTGGTCGCGCCGAGGACCACCGCCCAATTTTGGCGCAGCAGCGGCTCAAAGGCGATCAGCGAAGGCCAGTTTGAGGCGTAGTTTTCGTCAAGCCCTTCGTGCAGAAAGGTTTCGGGCAGCACGACGAGCCCCGGCGCCGAATCGGCCAACGCCGCGGCCTGCGCCGCCCATTCGCGGGCCTGCTGCAAATCGGGCGTTTGAAACTTCTGGGTGTAGGGGTCGACGTTGGGCTGCACAACTAGGGCACGCAGGCTACCGGTGCGTTGATGGGCGTCCAGCCAAGCCCCCAAGCCGTAGCTCAGGGCCACGGGAACGAGCACCGCCGAGGCGAATACGCGGCGGGCACCGCGCGTTCCGCCCTCCACCAGCTGCCAAGCCGCCACGTTGGCCAAGAGCAGCCAAAGGCTTCCGCCGCGAGGCCCAGTCCAGGCGTACCAGCGCACCCAGTGCGGAACCTCCGCAAAGGCGTTGCCCAAATTCAGCCACGGGAAGCTAAAAGCCCAGTCGTCGTGCAGGATCTCGACGGCCAGCCAGCCCGTGACCCACAGCCAAAGGGCCGTGCGAAGGCCGACGTGGCGCGCGGCGTAGCTGTACAGCGTCCAGACACCGGCCATGAGGGTTCCGTTGATGAGGACTGCGCCGAGCACCCCGGACCAGTGGGCGCCCGCCACCCACCACGTGGTAGACAGGGTGAACAGAGCCATGCTGCCCCAGGACCAAGCCGCCAGGATTCGCAGCGGGGCCCCTTGGGTCCGCAAGCGGGCTTCGAGCACCAGCATGGGCACCATCGACACCCACAAAAGCGGCGCCAGCACTGGGAATTCGTGGTAGCCCAAGGTTCCGGGCCACGCGAGGCATAGGAAGAGCGGAGTAAGCAGGGCCAGCGCCCCATTCGGAAGTCGGTTCAGCATCGCCATGACCCCAAAGGTAGCGCCGTACTTTTGTGGAATGCGATGGATTCCGAACGCCCTCACCTTGGGCAACGTGGCCTGCGGAATGGCCGCCATTTGGTACTTGATGTTCCAGAATTTTGAGTACGCCACCGCCGCGGTGATGCTGGCCTTTGTGTTCGACGGCCTCGACGGCTGGGCCGCCCGCAAAGTCGGGGTGAGCGGAGAACTGGGCGTGCAGTTGGACAGCCTCGCGGACGCGATTACGTTCGGAGTGGTTCCGGGATTCATGTGGATGCAGCTCGCGATGTGGATGAACACCGGCTACAGCTGGCCGGCTTTACCCGTGCTCGGATGGGCCGTTACCTTGGCCTCGGTGTACCGCTTGGCTCGCTTTAATTCCGACATGAAGGACTACCCTGGGTTCTTGGGCATGCCCACTCCGGCCAACACCGCGTTTGTAGTGGGCTTGCTGTTTGCGGCCGACGCCGAGCTGATTCCGATTCACCCGGGCTGCTACCTCGCCGCCCTCGCGTGGTCGGTGTACAGCCTCAACGCCCCGTTTACGGTGGCTTCGTTCAAGGACCTGCCGTCGGGTTGGCTCGCGCGCGGATTTCGCCTGGCCTGGCTCGCGGTATCGCTCGCGGCATTTGCGCTTTGGGGCTTGGCCGCGATGGCGGTTGCCGTACCTTTGCTGCCTGTAGTTTCTGCCCTCGAAAAACGCTTTTTATGAAATTCCGCGCTGAAATCAACGTGATGCCCCACAAGGCACTTCTGGACCCCCAAGGCAAGGCTGTGAGCCAAAGCATGCCGTCGCTCGGCCTGCCCGAAGTAGGCGGAGTGCGCATCGGCAAGCACATTACCCTTGAAATCGAGGCAGCCAGCAAAGACGAGGCGCACGAAAAGGTGACGATTGCCTGCCAAAAGTTGCTCGCCAACCCGATTATGGAGAGCTTCGAATTCGAACTCTTCAACCAAGCGTAGCGCGATGGAATACCGTCGTTTAGGTCGCTCGGGCTTGCAGCTTAGCGAGCTATCCTTCGGTACCTGGATCACGTTCGGGAACCAAATTCCGTACGCGACCGCCAAGAATTTGCTGGCGACAGCCTACGACGCCGGCGTCAACTTTTTTGACAACGCTGAGGTCTACGCCCACGGCGAATCGGAACGGGTAATGGGCCAAATGCTCAGCGAGCTCGGCTGGTCGCGCGACAGCTACACGGTCTCGTCCAAAGTCTTTTTTGGCGCCGGCGGCAAGCTCCCGACGCAGCGCGGACTGCACCGCAAGCACGTGATGGAGGCCTGCCACCAAGCCCTCGAGCGCCTCCGCGTCGACTACCTCGACCTGTACTTCTGCCACCGACCCGACAAGGCGACCCCGATCGAAGAGACGGTCTGGACGATGCACCAACTGATCATGCAGGGCAAAATCCTGTACTGGGGCACCTCAGAATGGAGCGCCGAAGAGATCATGGACGCCCAGCGCGTCGCGGACCAGCACCATTTAATCGGCCCAAGCATGGAGCAGCCGCAGTACAACCTGCTGCACCGCGAAAAGATGGAGTCGGAGTTCCTTCGGCTTTTTGACCGACTCGGACTCGGAACCACCATTTGGTCGCCCCTCGCCTCCGGCATCTTGACCAACAAGTACCGCGACGGCTTGGCCGACGACGTGCGCCTCAACCGCGAAGAACTCGCATGGCTGAAGGACCGGAATGTCGTCGAAGAGAAGCTGGCGGTGGCCCAACGCCTAGCCGAATTAGCCGCTTCGCTCGGAATCACTCCGGCGCAGCTGAGCATCGCATGGTGCCTGAAAAACCCGCACGTTTCGACGGTCATGCTCGGAGCCACTCGGGTGGAACAGCTTCAGGAAAATCTGAAGTCGGTCGAGGCCGTCGCGCTCCTCACCCCGGAGGTCCTGGAGCGCATCGAGGACATCGTCGGCAACAAGCCGGTGCTTGCGCCCTACTGAGCAGCCGTCTTTTAGCGTTTAACCTCGGCTTTCGGAGCCGTTGGAACCGACTCGGGACCGAGGACGGTTGGAGTTTTGAGTCATTCCCCAGGGTGGGGATCGCTAACCTCAATTCTCTCATTTATGCGTACGTTGTTTTTTGCCAGTTCCCTGCTGGTTGCCCTTTCGGCTTCTGCTCAAAGCGCCGATTATGTCGATGCCATCATCAATGTCGATGAGGCGGCCATGATTCGGGCGGTCAATGCACAAGGCTTAAGCCTCACCGACCTCACCTTTAATATTGCCGCTCCTGGAGTGGTCGGCGCTCCTTTTGCTCAAGTGCCGAGCCAAACGATGTACTTGCAGTACACGTCCGTCAAGGGCGCCGCTCCCGACGACCAGCGCCAAATCTCGGTCGACGTGATCGGCGGCGATTTCCCGGCGGGCGTGAGCTTATCGCTTGCGGCCAATCCGGCAGGTACGGGTTCTACGGGCCTGGGCCAGGAGGTGAGGCTCACGAATTCCCTCACGTCGGCCGTGCTGCTGAGCGGACTGGGTTCGGCCTACAGCGGCACCTCGGCCGGCCAGGGAATCCCCGTGACGTACGTGCTCAACTACGCCACCGAAAACCTCGATGCGTCCACCGCCGGAGTGGTGTCCCTTCAGTTCACCATCAGCAACATTTAATGAACGGCATTTCTGGAGGCCCAATCCCCACGGGTTGGGCCCTCCTTTTTTGGACGTGGTCCCACCTGCTCCTCGGACAAGTGGTGGTGGTTAACGGACTTGGGCACTTTCACCTTTGGAATCAGCCGGCAACGGGACGTATTGCCCTAATGAACACCAGCGACGACAGCCAAAGGGTACTGATTCAAACCGACAGCCTTTGGGGAATCCAGCATCCGCTGCGCATCGCCAGCGAAGTGCGATTGGCCCCAAACAGCCGCCAAGAGGTTCACTACGAGTGGTTTGGTTTCGATTCAACAAGCCAAGGAATGCGCATTTTCCTTTCCACCGTGGCAGAGAAAAGCCCCGTAGCACCTTCAGAAGGAAGCGTTCGGCTTCACATTGCCACGCGCTATGCGGTCGACCTCTACCGAGGGCGAATTGCCGACCACCTCGAACTCACTTGGACCGAGCAGGGCGTTCGCGTGCACAACCGCGGCGGCGATTTTTGGGCGGGCGCATGCTATCCTCTGCACGGGACCTCTAGGGGAGGTCCCCGGGTTGCGAGCGGCATTTTGCGGCCGAACGAGGTGCGGATTTGGACGGTTCCCTCCGACGCCAATGGAGTCTGGCTGGAGCGCGTCGACGGAGCAGTGGTCGCGAGCGTCAGGCCGTGAGCTTCGCCCTGTGGTGGGCCCTTTGCGCCCTTCCAAGCGGACTTTGGCCCAGTATGGGATCCTCGGGCACCGCCGGAGCCACGCAATGGTGGATGCAAACGCCCATGCTGCCCGGCGGCCGACCTCAGTTTGCGCTGCAGCACCGGCACACCTCGCTGCGCTACGGCGCCCACGCCGCCGGCTGGTCCTGGCAACTTCAATCCAAGCACCTCGGCGTGTGGTGGTCTCCCCATCGAAGCATGGGCCTCAGCGGGCAGTTCCGAGGAACCCGAAAGAATGCCGCTTGGAACGCCTCGGGCGCGTGGTCTCCCCAAGGCTGGACGGTGCACGGACAGTACCAGGGGATTACGCTCGACCGAAGCTACCAAGGGCAATACCGCCTGGGATACCAAGTGGAGGCCCTTAGGTTGGACCTGAACTGGGGCAACCCGCTTCGAAGTTTCGGCCTTCGGCTCGGAGACCTTGAATGGCGCCGAACTACTTCAGCCCAGGGAACCAGCGACCTTCTCCGGTTGCGGCGAGGGCCCAGTGTGCTCGAATGGCGGATGTCCATGCTGCCTTTTGGTACGCAGCAGCTCTGGGGATTTCGCACCAACTGGGGCCCAAGTCGACTTTGGATCCAAGTCATCAGCCAAGGCACTCGTTACCAGGCCGTGGCTCGATTGAGCTACAGCAATTCCGCTTGGGGATCCGCTGTTTTGGGTTATTCACCGCGTCACGTGCTGCTCCGATACCAGCTGCCGGACCAAAGTCCGCTGCATGGAAGCTATGTGGAATGGGCCCGTGCCGCCACCCTAAATCTGGCCCACCGCGGACGGGGATTTACCCTCATTTGGAATCCGTACCGCAGTCAAATCAGCCTCTACCTATTTGCACGCCATGACTTCTCGTCCAAGCCGAAAACGCAGATGGTGCGCCCCTTGGAATCCCCGAAATGCTGGCTGGACGTAACCTACTCCTTTACGGGGCAACCGCCCAACGTTGAACTGGAGTTCCGCGGGCCGTCGACCCAGCGCGTGGTACTCCTTCCGCAAAGCCGTCAATGGAAAGACCACCTGCCCCCAGGCCGCTACGCGGTAACCGGAACGGCACCCAAAGGATGGAAGCTCGAACTGCCTAAGGACAGCGTGGAACTGCGCCCCCATGTCACGCGGACCATGTGGGTGAACCTCGTGCCTCAAGCCGGGGCGATTCGCTGGATCAGCGCGTCAGGTGCAGCTGCGGAATGAGGTATCCCACCGCCGCGCCCACCGCAAACCCCACCAAAACGTCAGAGGGGTAGTGCTTGCCCGCCTGAACCCGCTGCCATGCGACGTAGGCAGGCACCAAAGCCGCAGCGGACCAGACTGCGGGCTTCCAGCGCGAATCCGGGTGAAGGTCCGACCACACCTTGGCGGCGTAAAACGTATTGCAGGCGGTAAGGCTTGCATGTCCTGAGAAAAACGACTTGCGGGCGTCGGCCTCCATGCGTTCCGCCAAGGGCGCCCCGTCGTAGTAGGTAAAGGGGCGGTTGCGGCGGACGGCATTTTTCACGGCGTCGGTGAGCATCAGCGTGCTGAGGTTGGCTTGAAACCACATGCTCCCGAGTACTGCGGCGTCCCCGACGCGGTGGTCCGCTCGGGTGTGGGCGAGTGCCGTGATTCCTGCAGCCCCAAAGGCCGCAAACAGCGCGTAGTCCGACCGCTGTCCCGCCGCCTCATCCCAGCGATTCAGGGCGATGCGGTCGAATCCCCGCGCGGCAGGCGACCCCAAGTTGGCCAACTCAAACTCGCTGAACCCGCGGTGCTGCCCCGACGCGTAGGCGTTCCAGCCCAGCAAAGCGCCGTTCAACCCGTAGGTAATCCCGTCGGTCCGCGCACTCAGCTGGTACGGAAGCTGAGCCCAAAGTCCCTGTGCCGACAGCAATGCGGCGAAACAAATAATGCGAAGCTTGAGCACTAGTACTGGATCTGTAAGGTATGGCGCTCGCTGCCAAGGGCGTCGTGCACCTGCACCACGTACCAACCCGCAGGCATTCCGCCGAGGTCAAGGTACTCCAGCTCGGCGGATGACCGATCCCAGCGGCGCAGGATGCGTCCCTGAGCGTCCACCAGCTCCACGTGGCCGGCGGCTGCCGGGCGCTCGAGCCAAAACCCGTCTGAGGCGGGGTTCGGGTACACTCGGCTTGCCGGAGTGCTCGGGAGTTCCTCCACGTCCAGGGCAACCTGGGGCTGGGCCAGCTTCGCGCTCGTGTAGACGCGGTAGGCCCCGGGGGCTAGCGAAAGGCTCGCGTTCACGTCGGTCACGGTGAGGGTGTCGCCGCTGAAGTACTCGTACCACGTGCCTGCGCCCGGGAAAGCCGGTATGATCGATTGGGTCGTCACGCCGAAGTTGCCCAATACCACCGCGTCCATCCCGCTGCTGTTGAACACCATGCGCTTGGTCGCGCCCGACAAACTGTAGGTAAACTGTCCGTCTCGGAACGTCGCCGGATGCGCGCGGCGCAAGTGAAACACGGCCGAAGTCACGTCGTACAGGCGGCGGCGCTCCGGCACCTGGTAGTAGTTCCAGCGCAGGGGCTTGTTGCACACCCGGCAGGGAACGTTTATCGACACGTCGTAGCCCAGCTCGCCAAACATCCAAATCATGCGGGGGCCCGGGATCAGGTAGGCAAAGAGGTTCACGGCTTCGGCGCGGCGCAACCCCGTAGCCAGTTGCCTCGGATTGTGGTTGGCGTTGGACGTGTTCCCGTACGTAAGCACCTCGTACATCAGCCGCTCCTCGTCGTGGCTTTCGGGGTACGACACGAGGGCCGGCTGCGACCATCCGCGGGCTCCGTGGTAGGCCCACGAAAAGTTGCTTTGGGCATTGCCCTGTCCGGCCTGGTGAAAGTTGTAGGTCGAATTGCCCCAAAGCATGAACCCGTAGTCCGCCAGGGCCTTTTCTTCGCCGTTGTCGGCCCAGTGCTCCAAAATCAAATGCGCGTTGGGGTTGACCGACCAAATCGTGTCGCCAATGCGCTTAATGATGGCTTGGCGGACCGCGGAATTCCCCGCGTTTCCGTTCAAAAAACCCTTGGTGTAGTCAAAGCGAATTCCGTCGATGCGGTACTCCTGCAGCCAAAACGTCGTGACCCGGTCCACAAAGTCCTTGGTAGCTTGCTTCTCGTGGTTGAAATCAAACCCCCAGCAGTAGGGCGGGTGCGGACACACAGGATTAAACCACGGACTGTTTGCGGCCGGGCGGCTGTTCGTCGCGTCCCAATACATGTTCACGAGCGGACTCTGCCCAAACGCGTGATTGAATACCATGTCGGCGATAACCGCAATCCCCTTGCTGTGGCAGGAATCCACAAACTCCTTGAACTTCTCGGGGGTTCCGTAGTACTTGTCGAGCGCCATGTGGAAGCTCGGATTATACCCCCAGCTTTCGTTGTTCTCGAACTCGCTGTTGGGCATCAGCTCGATTGCATTTATACCCAGGCGCTGCAAATAGCCGAGCGTATCGATCAGCGACTGGTAGTTCCGCGCCGTCGTAAAGTCGCGAATCAGCAACTCATAGATGAGCAAATCTGCCTTGCCTGGTGGCGTAAACGCAGTATTCTTCCAGGTGTACTCTGGGGCACCGGGGCGCAGAAGCGCACAAAATCCAGTGGTCTTGCCCGTGGGATAGGGATGAAGCCCGGGCCAAGTGGCCGCGGGAATGCTTCCGTCGGAATTCGGATCCAGGATCAGCTCAGCGAAGGGATCGGCGACCTTGAGGTTGCCGTCAATCCAGTACTGGTAGGCGTACTTCTGCCCGGCCGTCACGGGTACGGCAAGCCAAAAACGCTCCCCGTCGGGTGACTTATTCATAAAGTAGCTGGACGAGGGCAAAAAGTCGTTGAAGTCCCCCAGCACGTAGGCGAACTGCTTGTTGGGGGCGCGGAGCACCAAACCCACCGTACTGTCATTCAGGTAATTGGCCCCGTCCAGCCAGCCTGGGGGCACCGCGGCCACCAACTGAATCGGATTGCCGGTGTAGCGTATCGTGTCGTAGGCCGTGGAGGTGCCGCTCGCGGCTTCGAGCACCACCGTATGGGCTCCGGCCGAAGTCACCACCAGGTCGTAGTTAAGGGCGGTAGCATTGGCCACCGTCGTTTTGAGCACCCCATTGTCGTAAATCTTGAGCGTCGCGCTTTGGTTCGACGCGGCCACGAGACGGAGCGTGTCGCCCGGGTTGGCAATCTGCGGTCCGCTCGGCGCAAAAAACGCCGCGAGCAGCCCGCTGTTGGCCGGATAAATCGGGTAGTAAATGTCGGTGCCGTCGGCACTGCGGCCCACTACGGTTCCGCCCGCGTTGCGGAACACAAAGGCCAGCTGCTGCACCTGGGTACCCGTCGGAAACCCATAAAACGTGGGAATGTGGTACTTAATTCGGTGCTTGTTGTTGCCCAGGCTGGTCATCAGCACCTTAGGCGTGGGTTGGCCCCACGTGCCCTGCACAAACTGCCAGTTGGTGGGTGAGGTCGACGCCGACGTAATCAGACCCGCATGGGCGTACACCGGCGAAGTCCCGACCAGCGCCCCGTTGCCTTGGGTCGCGTCGTACACGATCGTCACCGTGTCATTTTGCGTGGGAAAAGCGGGGGTCACGCTCAATACCTGAGCCATACTCACCGCTGATACATATAACGCCAAACACAAGAGTAGTTTTTTCATAGCCTAAATGTAGTTAGCGTAATGCGTACACTTTATAAAGATTCATCAAAATCCCCGTAGATTTCCCTTATGAAACTGCTTTTGACCGCAACCATCGGAATCTTCCTCGGGTGCTGCCCGCAACTATCAGCCCAAACTCCGCGGGTGGAATTTGAACTCGGATACCTTCGTTCTTGGCATGCCGACGACGAAGTTACCCGCCGAGACTGGATTCAGGTGCCCGGAACCTGGCGAGATCCCAACAGCCTTGAGGGCCAGAGCCAGTATGCCTTTACGTTTAGGGATACCGCGTGGACCTACCGCTTCAACCACCACCACCCGATGTTCACCACGCGCATTCGCTTGGGGAGTCGTCCTGAGGCGCGGTGGCAGTTTTTCTTGGTCCAATCGGCAATGCGAAACTCTTGGCACCAGCTCTCGTTCATGCTCGGCGGCGAAGCCAGCTACCGCCCCAACGAACGGTGGCGTTTTGCCCTTCAGGCCGGTGGACTTTCAGGTTACCATCTCGTACACAGCCTTCAGAACTCCTCGCTGCTGTCGGTAGACGGTCCCGAGGGCGGCGTTTTTGCCGGCGCCAACCTCACTGCGGACTACCAAATTACCCCGCATTGGCGGGCCCGCTTCGCGGGCAACCACCTCATCGCGGGACTCGGGCTGTACTACGCTTGGGCCCCTAAAGCCGATCCAGATTCACGTACCGAACCCAGGTAACGGAGGGCTGAAGGCTCCGCTCCGCGAAGTCGTACCACGCGCGGACGCGCAGCGACGACGCCCCTTCCCACCCGAGGCCCAGGCCCAGAATTTGGGAATCTTTGCGGTACCACGCCATGGGATCTTCGGGGTTGCGGCTCTGAAAAAGTCCTTGCCCTAAAGGAGCCCTAAAGTTCTCAGCCTGCCAGTAGCTCGCATCCAGCGCGGCGCGCTTTCCCAAGCGAAGCTGGACCTCGACCGTCGAACCGTATCCGGACTTTTCGGGCCCAAATCGCGCGAGCGGATCCGCATACCGAAGGTGGGCCGCCCGCAGTTCCAATGGCCCGAAGAGGGCGCGCCCCATCAGTCCAAAATTCAATCGGTTTCCGTCGACTTCTGGCGACGAGTCAATTTGCCCGCCGACATGGTGGTACTGCAGGATTCCCTCGAGGCGTGCTCGCTGGGAAACCCAGCCCGCCGTGGCTCCGCCGTGAATGCGCTCTTTAAACGGACTTCCGTAGTCGATGGCTGAAAGCCATTCAACCCAGTAGCGGGCCTTGAACCCACCGCCGAAGGCGGTTCCGCTCAACCCATACACCACCGGAACGGCATAGCGCAAGTCCGGATTCAGCAACTGCCGAGGCAGCTCGTGGCCCCGATCGGCGATGCTGCCCAATTGGATGCAGTAGCCTGCGCCGCTCGCCCGAAGCACCACCCAGGGCAGCAACTGCGCCACCGAACCAAAATGCTGGTTGGCCATCACCCCCAGTTCTGCGCTGCGTCCCTCTTTAAGGTCGTACGCGCGCCGCAGCCCCAGCAGGGCGCCAAAACGGGTACGCCCCTCTTCGGCGGGATGAAAAAACTCCGTGTTCCTGAGGTAGCCCAGCAGCTCAGGTTTCCATGCGGAATCCACGCGTTGCGCCGCCCAACGCTCCAGGGCGGCCGGGGAAGCGACCTGTCCAGCCGCCTTAAATCCAAACAGGAAAAGGGCGAAAAAAAAGAGGCATTGCCGCGAGTGCATGCCTCAAAAGTACGTGCCCAAGGCGGGAATCGAACCCGCACGGCCATCACTGGCCAAGGGATTTTAAGTCCCTCGTGTCTACCTATTTCACCACTTGGACGGGTGGAGCGCGAAATTACGGCGCGATTCCGCAGAAAATCCTACGTAAGCCGCAAGATTCCGCGAAAACCACCACCGAATCCAGCGGCCAAATGTTGATATTTGACTATGCCTGATCGCCCGCATTACGCCCAGTCCTGGGAGGACCCTCGTCTTCTCCACCACCTTTGGACTTCGGCGCCTGCAGACCACTACCACCTCATCGCGTCGGGCGGAGACCACGCCTTGGACTTAATCCTTCGCGGCTACCCTACCCTCGACGTGTACGACGTAGAGCCGGCGCAACTGGCCCACGTGCAGGCCAAACTAGGCGCCCTTCGGCGCGGCGAATCCCAACGGAACGCCCTGTTTGGCTACCGCAACCGCACCCATGGCCTGCTGCACGACGGGCGCCTTGAACGCTTTTTGAGCCTGTTTGCCCGACGCGTCCTTCCGCTGCTCGTGCCAAAGCCCACGCGGGAAGCGCTCCGGTCCGCAGGCACCCCTGAGGCCCAACTCGCCCTTTGGGACGGCCCTTGGCAAACCGCTCGATGGCGCTGGGCCGCCCACCGCTACTTTGAACCGCGGCGCGTCGACCGTTCCGCCCGGCACCCCGGGTTGACCGGCGAACCCCTCCGCCCCAAGCAGCCGATCAACTACCTCGCGCAGTTCCGCGCGGCCCTGGGAACCCACGCCCTCGCCGACAACCCCTTCGCCGAATACCCGCTGTTCGGTGGCTACCGCGTGGCGAGCCTTCCCTACCTCGACGAAGGACTGAGCGGCCCTGCCCTTCAAAAGCTGAGGCTGCACCCCCAGAGCCTGGAGCAGGCCTTGAGCCAGGCGGCGCCTGCGCGGCGCGGAATTCACGCCTCCGACATCCTCGAAGGCCGTAGCCCCCAGGAAGTCGAGCACTTCTTTGAATCCGTGGACCGCGCGTGCACGGCCGGATCCAGCCTCATCTTTTGGGACCACCGGTTCCGCACCGCATTACCCGAGTGGTGGCTTCAAACCTGGACCCCGGTTGCCGACTTGCCGGCCGACCGCGTACCTTTTTACCACCGTGCCTATGCCTTCACCAAATCCTAAACCGCTCGCCCTAAGGCTTTGGCGCTACCAGGCCGAACGCTTTCCGCTGGCCGCCCTCGTTCCCACGACCTTGGCCGTGCTGTACTCCACCTGGGCCGTGCTGGGCGACCAAGGTTTTGACGCACCCCTGTGGACGTACGCCGCCTTGGGCGTGGCCGGACTCAGCTTTTTGCTGCACACCCGCATCATCGACGAGCTGCGCGACCGCGACGTCGACGACCTGCACCACCCGGACCGACCGCTCCAGCGCGGTTTGGTTACGGAGCGCGAGTTGACCCGATTGGGCTTCGCCAACGGCGGAATCTTCATCACCCTTCACGCCCTCCTCGACCCCTTGTCGGGGCTTTTGTCGGCGGGACTGCTCGCCTACAGCCTGGTCGCGCGCTACGAAATAGGTCCGCTCAAATGGCTCAAGCCCCGGTTTTACCTGTACAACGTCGTGATGCTCGCGCAAATGCTCTTTCTGCAGTGGGTCGCCTATGCGGCCCTGACGCAAAGCCTCGACTGGAGCCCCGCCCTGTGGTGGCACGGAATGAGCATCTGGGCCCTCAGCGCCCAAATCGAAATCGCGCGCAAATGCCTCGCCCCCGAGCAGGAAACGAGCTACCGCGACAGCTACTCGTCGCGCCTCGGAACGGCGGGAAGCGCCCTCCTCACGGTCATGGTCACGGCCCTCGCCGTGGGGACCATGTGCCGGGCCGCCAACGCCCCAAGCCTCGTGCCCGCCGCGATGGCCCTGATCGCCGTGGCCTTCGGCGGAATCGCCTACGTCCTCAAGCCCAATAAAGGACGAAGTCAAGTGCTTCAAGGCACCGCCGTGCTCGCCTACCTGCTGACCAACCTTATCCCCTAATCGGTGCTCGGAACCTTTGGCAACAAAGCGCTGGGTTTGCAGCGGCTGGCGCAGGGTGGATTTCGCACGCTGCCCATGCGATCGGTCGACGCCGAGGCCGTTCGGGAGGGCCAGCCCTTGCCCCTCGACGCCCTTCGCGAGGCCCTGGGCGCCCCCACCTGGTATGCCGTGCGCAGCTCCTCGGCCACCGAAGACACCGAAACGTCGGCGGCGGCGGGAGCCTTTCGCACGGAGTTGGGGGTGGCCTACGAGGGCTTGGCTGACGCCGTCCTTCGGGTAGCCCAAAGCCTCCCTCGCGAGGGCGGCCCGCACGGAGTCGTAATTCAGCCCATGATCGCCGACGCCGTGGCCTCTGGAGTGTTGTTTACCCACCCCGACCGGTACGCCGTGGCCCTGGCCCCCGGTCTGTGCGCCCACGTGGTCAACGGGCACCCCGTCGAAGAACGCGGATTTTACCCTTCGGGCCGAACCTGGTACGCCCGACCCGACCCCCGCGGCGGACTCGAATGCCTGCGCATGGACGAGGCGACGGGCGCATTCCGCACCGAAGCCGCCGGCCCAAGCCCATGGAGCCCGGCCCTCCACCGAGCGCTTCGCCGAGCTTACCTGGGCCTTGAACGGCACTTCGGACGCCCCATGGACGCCGAATGGACCTGGGACGGACGGCAGCTCACCCTGCTCCAAGCGCGCCCGGTGACCGCGGACTGGCACCACGAACCCTGGCTTTTGGACAACTCCAACTTGGCCGAATCCTACGCCGGGGTGGTCCAGCCCATGACCGTCTCCGTCGCCGCCAACCTCTACCGCACGGTCTACCAAGACTTGCTGGCGGCGAGTGGAGTTCCGCGCCCCGAACTCGAACGCCACGCGGCGATCTTTGACCACCTCGTCACCTCCGTCCACGGCCGTATGTACTACGTGATGAACCACTGGTACGCGATGATGGCCTTTTTGCCCGGCTACGGACGCAACAAGGTCAACCTCGAGCGCATGATCTCGGCGCAGACCAAGGCCCAACCGTTTTTGCCGGAATCCATTCGCCCCAGCGTGTGGCTCCGCGCCACCTACTACCCTATCGTGCTCGCCAAGCTGCTCACGTTTAAGGCGAAGCGCATCCGATTTGCGCGCGACGTGCGCCGCGGATTTGAACGCCTCGACGCCCTCGACTGGAACCAGCTCCGCGCCCAGGACGTGCAGCAAATCTGGCGCGAACTCGAAGCGGACTGGCTGCGCCGCTGGTACCTCACCGTCGAAAACGACACCGCCTTGATGACGCTGCTTGGATGGGCTGAAAAAAAATTCGGTCCCGACCTGCTCGAAACCTACCTGCGCATGGAGACGCCCAGCGTGGCCCAGCTCCGCACCCTGCACCGAGTGGCCAAGGCCTGCGTCGCGGTTGCCGGGGCCTCTGACGCCCTCGAACGGGGCGACGAAGCCGCATTTTATGCGGCCCTGCGGGCCGAGCCTCGCGAAGCCGCTGCGCTCAAGTCCTACCTGGCGGAATTTGGCGGACGCTTTCCCAACGAGCTCAAACTCGAACAGCCGAGCCCCCTCGACTCGTTTGGGCTGCTGGCGCAAACACTGAAGTCGGCCGCCGCGCATGCGCTGCCCGAGCCCCAACCCGCCGACGAGCGCTCGCTGCCCTGGGGCGTCCGCAAGCTGCGCCAGTTCATCCGCCAGCGCGAAGAACTGCGCCTGCTGCGTTCCACGGCCTTTGGCTGGCTCCGCCGACTCCTGCTGCGCGCCGGCGACCTGGCTGCGGCCCAAGGCCACCTCGACCACCGCGACCACATTTTTTGGCTCACCCGCGAAGAGTGGCTCGAGGCCGACCCCGCTACGTGGCGCGCAGCCGCCGAAAGGCGGCAAGCGGCCTACGCCGGCTACCGCGGCGAACCCCTTCCGCGGTCCTTCGCGTGGATGCCCGGCGAAGAACCTCCCCGCGCGGAGGTGGGCGAAGGTTCCGCCTCGATGACCGGCCGCCGCGTCGTGCCCGGCCGCCTCGAAGGGCGCGTCCTGGTCATGCCTGAATTTCAGCCTGGCCCCTGGCCCGAATTCGACATCTTGGTCGCCCGCCACACTGACCCGGGATGGAGCCTGCTCCTCGCCCAGTCCAAAGGACTCGTCATTGAGCAAGGTGGCCTTCTGAGCCACGCCTCGATTGTGGCCCGCGAACTCGGAATTCCAACCCTCGTCGGGGTCGACCGGGCGACCCTTCAGCTGCGTACCGGCGACTGCGTCGTCCTCGACGCCACCTCGGGAACCCTTTATCCGTGCACCCATGCTTGACTCTAGCCCTCCGCGCCGACTGCTCGACTTGCGGCGCATCCACTACGGGGCCTTCGCCGACTACGACCCGGGCGAAACCGTGCTCCGCCACGCCTGGTCCTTTTTCGCCGAACAACCCCAGGCCGCATGGTACGACGGCCGCAGCTTTGTAGCCGGCCTCTACGCCCTTCCGGCGGCGGGCGGAACCACCTGGGCTTTTGGCTACCTCGAAACCGAACCCCACGCCGACGCGACCGCTTTTGCCGCGGAATGGGCCGCGCTTCGCGCGCACTACCCTGGGGCTTGGGTGGGCCCGATGCTCGGCTCAACCTTTTTGCCCTACCGCGCGGTGACCGAGGATTCGGGGACCCCCTATTTTCCGGGCGAATGGCGCACGCGGCCGGAGTACGCCGCGCTCTTGGCCGCCCAAAACCCCGCAAAAACCATCACCTACCGTTCTGCGGAGCGCACCGACTTCGACGGCGTAATCCAGGTGTCGCAGCCCTACCTGGACCGATGGACCGCGCAAGGGTTTGCCCTGCGGCCGCTGGACCCGGGGGATTCCGAGCACGTCCTCGCCTTGCGCGGCATGATCGACGCCGTCTTTGGGGGAAACTTTGGCTACCAGGCCCTCACCGAATCCCAGTTTGACCGCTGGCGCGCCTCGCTGGCGAGCACCCACGGCGGAACCCCGCTGCTCCACTGGGTACAGGTCGGCGACCGCCGCGTCGGCTTCAGCTACCTCTTTGCCCTCGACGACGGCACCGTCATCTTCAAAACCATCGGGCTCTTGCCCGAAGTTCAGGCCCAAGGCCTCGGAAACGCCGTGGCCGGAGCCCTCCACCAGCTCGCCAAGGCCCGGAAGGCTCCGCGCTGCATATACGCCCTCGTGCAAGCCGACAACCGCGTGAACCGAATGCCCGATCCCGACATTCGCCTCATCCGCAGCTACGCCGCGTACTTTTTTAACCCCCTGCAGTCATGACTCCACCGCTCGCCTTTTGGGCCTTCACCGCGGTCTTCGGCACCCTGTTCCTCGGAGCCGAGGCCGTCAAGCGCCGCACCCGCATTCCCGGAACCGTCACGCGCAAATTCATGCACGTGAGTTCCGCCGTCGTCAGCATGTGGCTGCCCACCTACCTCAGTCCCGGCTGGATGCTCGTGCTGGCCGGCGTCTTCACCGTCGCCCTCACCGCGTCTAAACTTCTCAACGTGCTGAGCAGCATTCACGACGTGCCGCGCAAAACCTGGGGCGAAGTGGTATTTCCGCTCGGAATCGGCCTGTCCGCCTGGCTGCTCTACTTCAGCCCGTGGGCACCCGCCAGCCCGCATTTGGCGGTCAGTGCCTACCGCTTCGGCCTGCTCACCATGGGCATTCTCGACTTCGTCGCGGAGTTGGGCGGCCAAATTCCGTCGCCGAAACTGTGGTTCGGCAAGTCGGTCGCCGGCAGCCTCAGCTTCTTTGGCGTCGGAGTGGTGCTCTGCGTCGCCCACGGCATGCCCATTTCATGGGGAATGATTGCCGCCGTCGCCGCGCTCGCCGCCTGCGAATCGGTACTCGGCAACGGCCTCGACAACCTGGCGCTGCCCAGCCTCGGAGCCTTGGCCTACCTGCTTTTGGCCGCGAGCAACTAGGGGCCAGCAGCCCCCCCCAAAAAAAACCGCCCCAGGCTTCCCTGAGGCGGCTTTGCCTTGCGGCGTGCGTTCCGTCGACTACATCATGCCGTCCATGCCGCCGCCCATCGGAGGCATCGGGGCCTCTTTCTTGGGAAGCTCCACGATCGTCGCCTCGGTGGTGAGCAGCAGAGACGCAACCGAAGCGGCGTTCTCGAGGGCCACACGGGTCACCTTGGTCGGGTCAATGATCCCGGCTTCGTACATCGAGCAGTACTCTTCGTTCTTCGCGTTGAAGCCAAAGTCGCCCTTGCCTTCTTTCACTTTGGCCACGATGACCGAGCCTTCCAGGCCGGCGTTGCCCACGATGACGCGAAGGGGCTCTTCGATGGCACGGGCCACGATCTTGATGCCGGTCGTCTCGTCGAAGTTGGCGCCTTCAAGGTTGGCCAGTGCTTCGGTGGCGCGCACCAGCGCGACGCCTCCGCCCGGAACAATACCCTCTTCGATCGCCGCGCGGGTAGCCGCAAGGGCGTCGTCGACGCGGTCCTTCTTCTCCTTCATCTCGACCTCAGAGGCCGCGCCCACGTAGAGCACCGCCACGCCACCGGCCAACTTGGCCAGGCGCTCCTGAAGCTTTTCGCGGTCGTAGTCGCTCGTGGTCGTCTCGATCTGGGCCTTGATTTGCTGCACGCGAGCCTGAATGTCGCTGGCGCTGCCGGCTCCGTTCACGATCGTCGTGTTGTCCTTATCGATGCTGATCTTCTCGGCAGTTCCGAGCATGTCCATGGTGGCGTTCTCGAGCTTGAAACCGCGCTCCTCGCTGATGACCGTACCGCCCGTGAGGATGGCGATGTCTTCGAGCATGGCCTTGCGGCGGTCGCCGAAGCCCGGAGCCTTCACGGCCGCAATCTTCAGGGCGCCACGGATTTTGTTCACCACCAGCGTGCCGAGGGCTTCGCCATCGACGTCTTCTGCGATGATCAGCAAGGGCTTGCCGGTTTGGGCCACGGGCTCAAGTACGGGCAGCAGCTCCTTCATGGTGCTGATCTTTTTGTCGTAGATCAAGATGTACGGACGGTCGAGGTCGGCCACCATCTTCTCGGTGTTGGTCACAAAGTAGGCTGAGAGGTACCCGCGGTCGAACTGCATACCCTCGACTACGTCGACGTAGGTTTCGGTTCCTTTGGCTTCCTCTACCGTGATCACGCCTTCTTTCTTCACTTTGGCCATGGCCTCGGCGATAAGGGCACCGATGGCGGGGTCGTTGTTGGCCGAAATGCTGGCCACTTGCTCCACCTTTTGGTTGTTGTCGCCCACCTCTTGCGACTGGCTGCGCAGGTTGGCTACGACGGCCGCTACGGCCTTGTCGATGCCGCGCTTGAGGTCCATCGGATTGGCTCCGGCGGCCACGTTTTTGTGACCTTGGCTTACGATGGCCTGGGCTAGTACGGTAGCTGTGGTCGTGCCGTCTCCGGCGATGTCGGCCGTCTTGCTGGCGACCTCTTTCACCATCTGGGCGCCGAGGTTTTGGATCTTGTCTTCGAGCGTGATCTCTTTCGCCACGGTTACGCCGTCCTTGGTCACGTGCGGAGCCCCAAACGACTTCTCAATGATTACGTTGCGTCCCTTGGGTCCGAGGGTCACCTTCACGGCGTTGGCCAGGGCGTCGACGCCGGCGCGCATTCCGTCGCGGGCGGCTACATCAAACTTGATATCTTTTGCACTCATGGTTCTTCGGTATTAGATAATTGCTAAAATGTCGGACTCACGCATGATCAAGTAGTCGGTTCCTTCGTACTTGATCTCCGATCCGGCGTACTTCGCGTACAGCACGGTATCTCCTACCTTGACGGTCATCGGCTCGTCTTTCTTGCCGTTGCCTACCGCACGGATGATGCCGCGTTGGGGCTTCTCTTGGGCGGTGTCGGGAATAATGATGCCCGATGCCGTCTTGGTCTCTGCTGCCGCGGGCTCGACAATCACCCGGTCAGCCAGCGGACGAATGGTCAAATTAGCCATAGTGTCTAGTTAGTTTGGTTATCTAAAGTTGCGTGGAGGTCCGTTGGGCGGACTCCGCCCCTCTTCTGCACAGGTTGTGCCACAGCCCTTCGGGGGGCGCGAAACGAAAAAAGGCGCGACAATCTGTCAGCGCCTTTGGAAAAATTGTCAGTTGGGGCTTACTCGGCCGACTGCGGCAAATCGGCCGGCTGTGCGGGCTGCGCCGGAGCTTGGCCGGGAGTTTGAACCGGTGCCTGGGCGGGCGTCTCGTCAAGCTGCTCTTCCATGGCCGATTCGGGAGCCTCACCCGCCGCCGTTCCGGGGTTGACGACGTTCACCAAGAGGACCAAGGCAAAAAGGGCAATGGCGAGCACCCAAGTGGCGCGCTCCAAGAAGTCCGCCGTGCGCTTCACGCCACCGAGCATGTTGGCGTTGCTTCCGCCGAAGGCTCCGCCTATCCCTGAACTTTTGGGGCTTTGAACCAATACAACCAGCATGAGCAGAAGGCTCACCAGGGCAATCAAAATCACAAACAACGTGGTCATGTTCTTCTAGTTTAAGAGTTTCGCAGCGCTTCGATGCGGGCGGCAAATATCATACTTTTCTCGGGAACTCGGAGCTTTAAAATTTCGTACGCCTGAATCGCCTTGGCGACATGGCCCTGCTCGGCATACATCCGCGCAAGCGTTTCGGTAACCAATCCGGTCACTTGCGCGTCGGGCTGCGTGCGGACTTCGGCCACCGGCGCGTCCTTCGCAACCGGCGAAATGCGCGGATTTGCCGTCAAAAATTGGTCGATAAGGTCTTCAGACTTCGGGCGGTTTTGCTCGGCAAGCTGGGCCACAAAGCGCGCAAAGGGGCTGAGGTCGGGCGCGGACTCCTGCTCGGAACCGCCGCGCAGCGCCTCAGGCGCAGGGGGCGCCGCAACAACCTCAGACGCAGGGGGCGCCGCCGGTTTGACGGCAGCCGGCCTAGGGGGTTTGGTCGCGCTCACTGGGGAGGGCTTGGGCGCCGGCTCGGCAGAAACGTGGGACGCCGCCGCAGGGACTTCGGGCTTCGAACTTCCTTGGGTGAGCTTGGCCTTCAGCGCACGGGCCCTCAGGATTTGCTCGCGCACCTTTTCGGGAAGCGCATCCAAATTCACTTCTGCTGGGGCTTGCGGAACAACCACCTTGGGTGCGGGAACTGGAGCTTGGGGCGCTGCCGCTACAGGGACGGTGGGCGCCTTTGGAGCGCGGGGCGCTGCCGCTACAGGGACGGTGGGCACCTCAACCGCGGGGGCCGCGGGGGCTGCAGGCTTCGCAGGAGCGACAGGCTCGGCGGGGGCTGCAGGCTTCGCAGGGGCGACAGGCTCGGCGGGGGCTGCGGGGCGGTCGGTTGCCGCCACCGGAAGCAGGGGCGCCTCTACCCAGGCCATGAGCGCGGAACGGTCGGGGCTTACGGCGGCGCAGCGCTGCAGAACTTGCGAAAACTGCGGAGCCTCCGCGCGCTGAACCGCCCGAACGTACAGCCACCACAGCGGTACGGCCGCGGGGTACTCCGCCACCAGCGACTCCAGCAACGGAACGTCTGCGGCCGAGACCTGATCGGGCGCTTCCCAAAGTTCGCGAACCCTTGCTGCGTCAGCTGCTACCATTGCACTAAAGCTCGGTTAAAAATCTTGTCGCTGAGTTCACTGACCATTTCTTCGACCAAGGCATCTTCGACGCTGCGCAAATCGGTAGAGGCGGCAAAATTCCGAAATGCCGAAAAGCGCTGCGTGAACGACTTGGAAGGATCGAGCTGGTTGACAAAGACCACTTCGACCGCCATACTCAGTCGGCTTTGCGCAACTTGGTCGTTGGCGGCAGGAGCCTCCGAACGCACGCTGTACTCGACGACGGCTCCGCTGAACTGCAAATCGCCCTCGCGGCCGACCAGCGAGAGCGGAGTTTGGCGCACCATCACCGACTGCAGTTCGGTAGTGAAGCGCTGGGCGAGCATCGGATTCACGAGCTCCGCGCGGTTGCCAAAGGCCTCGACGCTCAAGGTTCGGGCATTGCCCACGTCTCCGCCCGTAAACGAATACCCGCCTTTACAGCCCAACCCCAGCAGGGCGCTCAATGCCAGAGCGAGAATCCGCATCAGTCGAGGCCGAATTGCTTGATTTTGCGGTACAGGGTGCGCTCGCTGATGCCCAGCTCGGCAGCCGCATTTTTACGGCGCCCTTTGTGGCGGTCGAGCACGCGCTTGATGGTGTCGAGCTCTAAGTCCAGCAGCGACAGGCGCTCGTCGGGCTCCACCGCCGAATCCACGTCCAGCGTCTCCTCCTCCTCTTGGGGCAAGTCCACGTACCGGGCACCCTCAGGCACGGGAGCCGACTCGCTTGTCCGCAGCACGGGCAGCGAGGTTTCGGGCACGGGCGGCGGCGCAGGAGCGGGCTAAAAACTGCCGCCGGCCAGACCGGCCACCACCTGCTTCAGGTTGTTCAAGTCGTCGCGCATGTCAAACAGCACCGTGTGCAAACTCTCGCGTTCCGTGTGAAGCTCCGACTGCGAAAGCGCGGCGTCTCGGCGGGCCGGCACCGTGCGGCGGTCGATCTCGGGAATGTACTGCCGCAGCACCTCGCCGGTGATCTCGCGGTCGCTTTCGACGACGCAGAGCTGCTCGACCAAGTTCCGCAGCTGCCGGATGTTGCCCGGCCAGCGGTAGGACTCGAGGACCCGCACTGCCTCGTCCGAAAGGCGCACCGCCGGAACGCGGTACTTCTGCGAAAAATCCTGAGCAAACTTGCGGAACAGCAAATGAATGTCTCCCTTGCGCTCGCGCAGCGGAGGCAGCGAAATCTCCACCGTGTTCAAACGGTAGTACAGGTCCTCGCGAAACTGGCCTTTGTCGATCTTCTCGAGCATGTCGACGTTGGTCGCCCCGACGACGCGCACGTTCACTTTTTGGGCCTTCGACGAGCCCACTTTGATGAATTCGCCGGTTTCGAGCACGCGAAGCAGCCGCACTTGGGTGCCCAAGGGCAGCTCGCCGACCTCGTCGAGAAAAATGGTTCCGCCGTCGGCCTCTTCAAAGTAACCCTTGCGGGCGCCGGTCGCCCCGGTGAAGGACCCCTTTTCGTGGCCAAAAAGCTCTGAATCAATGGTTCCCTCGGGGATGGCCCCGCAGTTCACCGCCACCAAGGGCGCGTGCTTGCGGTGCGACAGGTGGTGAATGATCTTGGGAATGTTCTCCTTGCCCACCCCGCTCTCGCCGGTCACCAGCACCGAAATGTCGGTCGCAGCCACCTGCACCGCTTTAAAAAGGGCTCGATCGAGCGCGGCGTGCGTCCCGATGATTCCAAATCGCTGCTTGACTTCCTGAATGCTCATTCCACCCAAAATTCGAGTTCGAGGGGTTTGCCGGTTGAAATCGGATTTCCGCTCAGCTTGTTCACCACCTGCGCGTTCACCGCCTTGACCACCACGCGGTGGGCATTGGGCAGCGGCTTTTTGAACTGCAGGTCGAGGCTGCGGCCGGTCCAAATTGAGTTCCAGATCTCGGTTCCCTTGGCGTCGTACACCCGAACCGTGAACCCCAGCGTGAGGTTTTCGATGCACTGCCCGTTTTTGGCGACGCAGAGGCGAAGAATTCCGGCCTCCTTAATCGCCTCAGACCGCAGGCCCAGTTCCAGGCTCAAGTCTTGAGGGAGTGCCTCAGCCGGACGGCTCGCGTTGGAGCCTGCGGCGGGAACGGTCCGCGCTTGTCCCAGGGCTCCAAAGGCCAGGGTCATCGCAAGGGCAAAGAATACGTGCTTCATCGTCGAGGGGGTCGGGCATAACCGACCGCCGTGCCCAAGAGGGTGGCGGCGGTGCTGCGTTCCACGGTAACCATAACCCATTCTCCGGCGTGGTAGTTTTCGCGCGGAAAAACCACTACCGTGTTCTGGGTCGTGCGGCCAAACAGATCGTCCTCGCTGCGCTTGGAACGGCCTTCGACCAGCACCTCAACGGTCTGGCCGACGTAGGCGGCGTTGCGCTCCGCGCTGTGCTTCTGCTGCAGGGCGATGATCTCGTTCAGTCGGCGCTTTTTTACTTCGAGGGGCACGTTGTCCTCGAACTTGCGGGCGGCGAAGGTGTTGGGCCGTTCCGAGTAGGCAAACATGTAGCCAAAGTCGTACTTCACGCACTCCATCAGGCTCAACGTGTCCTGGTGGTCCTCTTCGGTCTCGCCCGGGAAGCCCGCGATCAGGTCCTGGCTGAGGCCGCAGCCCGGAATAATGCGGCGGATGCGGTCAATCAGCGCGAAGTATTCCTCGCGGTTGTGGCCGCGGTTCATTTCTTTGAGGATGCGCGAGGATCCGCTCTGCACAGGCAAGTGGATGTACTTGCAAATGTTGGGATGCGCCGCAATCGCGTGCAGCACGTCGTCCTTCATGTCCTGCGGATTGCTGGTCGAGAAGCGGATGCGCATGTCGGGCACCGCCTTGGCCACGAGGTGCAGCAGGTCGGCAAAGTGCACCGCGGTGGCCTGCGCCATCGGGCTGGCTTTGCTGAAGTCCTTTTTGAGTCCGCCTCCGTACCATAAATACGAGTCGACGTTTTGGCCGAGCAGCGTGACCTCTTGGTAGCCGTCGTTCCAAAGCTGGATTACTTCCTCGACGACGGTTTGCGGATCGCGGCTCCGCTCGCGACCGCGAGTAAACGGAACCACGCAAAACGTGCACATGTTGTCGCAGCCGCGGGTGATGCTCACAAACGCCGTGATGCCGTTGCCGCCCAAACGCACCGGCTCGATGTCGTGGTAGGTTTCTTCCTTGCTCAAAATCACGTTGACGGCCTTGCGTCCGCCGTCCAGCTCCTCGAGGAGGTTGGGCAAGTCGCGGTAGGCGTCGGGGCCCACCACCAAGTCCACGAGCTTCTCTTCCTCAAAAAACTTTTCGCGCACTCGTTCCGCCATGCAGCCCAGAACGCCGATTTTCAGCTCCGGATTCTTGGCCTTAAGCGTATTAAACTGGTCCAAACGGTTGCGCACGGTTTGCTCGGCCTTCTCGCGAATCGAGCAGGTGTTCAGGAGGACCAGGTCTGCCTCCTCGAGCTTGTCGGTGGTTTCGTAGCCGTCCTTTTGGAGGATGGACGCGACGATCTCGCTGTCCGAGAAGTTCATTTGGCACCCGTAGGACTCGAGGTAGAGTTTCTTACCCTGACCCAGGCCTTCGCGGAGCATCACCTCACCCTGGCGTTCCTCGCCCAAAGGGCTGCGTTCGATTTCGGACATTTTGGTCATGCCGCAAAAATACGGACTACGTCCGAGCCAACGCGACAAAATGTCAGCCTCTACTTTTAAACGTTTTGCGGAGATTCCGGCCGTTACTTTGTAGGCGTAAACCTCAACTCATGGCCCAAAACCTCGTCATCGTCGAATCGCCCGCCAAAGCGAAGACCATCGAAAAATACCTCGGGAGCGCCTACACCGTGCGTTCCAGCTTTGGGCACATCCGCGACTTGCCCGAGCGCGGAATAGGCATCGACATCCACCAGGGTTTCGCCCCGGAATACGTGGTGAGCGAAGACAAAAAAGACGTGGTCGCACAGCTCCGCAAGCTTGCCAAGGCCGCCGAAACCGTCTGGCTCGCGAGCGATGAGGACCGCGAGGGAGAGGCCATTTCGTGGCACCTGGCCGAGGCCCTCGACCTCGACGTTTCGAAGACCAAGCGCATCGTATTTCACGAGATAACCAAAACCGCCATCCTCAAGGCCGTTGAAAATCCGCGCCGCATTGACATGAACCTGGTGAACGCCCAGCAGGCCCGCCGGGTGCTCGACCGCCTCGTGGGCTTCGAACTGTCGCCGGTACTTTGGAAGAAGGTGCGCCGCGGACTCAGCGCCGGCCGTGTGCAGTCGGTGGCGGTGCGCATGATCGTGGAGCGCGAACGCGCCATCGAGCACTTCGTGTCTGACGTCGACTTTCGCATGGAAGGTCGGTTCACCGCGCCCAACGGAGCCGGATTCGCGGCGGAGTACCACGGCGACCTGCGCGACCAAGCGGCGGTAGAAGCGCTGGCGTCGGCCCTGAACCTGGGCGGATTCCAGGTCCGCAGTCTGGAGCAAAAAACGGCTCCCCGCAAGCCCGCCGCGCCGTTCACCACCTCGACCCTGCAGCAGGAGGCTTCGCGCAAAATCGGAATGGCCGTGAGCCGCACGATGAGCCTGGCCCAAAAGCTCTATGAAAACGGACACATCACCTACATGCGTACCGACTCGGTCAACCTCTCCGACGAAGCGGTGAACGGGGCGCGCCACGCCATCACCGAACTGTACGGTGCCGCCTTTGCCCAAACCCGCCGCTACACCACCAAGAGCGCGGGCGCCCAAGAGGCCCACGAAGCGATTCGTCCGACCAACATGCTGGTGAAGTCCGCCGGAAACGACGCGGCCGAAAAGAAGCTGTACGAGCTCATTTGGAAGCGTACCCTGGCCAGCCAGATGGCCGACGCCCAAATTGACCGCACCGTGGCCCACCTCAGCAATTCGGCTGCCGAGTTCATTGCGCGGGGCGAAATGATCGCCTTCGAAGGCTTTTTGAAGGTGTACCGCGAGGGGGTAGACGAAGAAGAAGACGAAGCCGGAATGCTTCCGCCCCTCAAGCAAGGAGATGCCGTGCAGCTCGCGAGCGCTACCGCAACCCAGCGCTTCACCCGCCCGCCGGGGCGCTTCACCGAAGCCACGCTGGTGAAAGCCCTTGAAGAAGAGGGCATTGGACGTCCTTCGACCTACGCGCCGACGATTTCGACGATTCAAAACCGCGGCTACGTCGCCAAGGGCGTGCGCGAAGGCGAAGTCCGCCACGTCGCATTTGCCGAATGGACCGGCGGAAGCCAATGGAATTGGTCGCAGCGCGAGGAAAAATTCGGCTCCGACAAGGGGCGCCTCGTGCCCACCGACATTGGCAACCTCGTGACCGACTACCTCGTCGCGCACTTTGGGGGCGTCATGGACTATTCGTTCACCGCCAAAATGGAAGCCCAATTCGACGAAGTGGCCGAAGGCCGTGCCGAATGGCAGCAAATTCTGGGGGACTTCTACGCCAAGTTTCACCCCCTCGTCACGGAATCCGAAGAGAGCGAGCGCGTTCGGTCGGTGCGCGTGCTCGGAACCCACCCCGAAAGCGGCCGCCAGGTTTCGGCCCGACTGGCCAAGTTTGGACCGGTCGTCATGCTCGGCGGCGGCGACGGGGACGAAGCCGACGCCAAGTTCGTAGGCATTCCCGAACCCTACACGCTCGACAAAATCAGCCTGGCTGAGGCCCTGGAGCTGCTGCGCCTCCCCCGCCTGGTCGGAACCTACGAGGGCAAGCCGCTGCGGGCCAATTTTGGGCGCTTCGGACCCTACATTCAGTGGGACAAGACCTTTGCCAGCATCACTCCGCCCGCCACGCCCCTGAGCGTGACCGAGGCCGAAGCCATCGCCTTTGTAGAGGCCAAACTGGCCGCGGCGCAGGCCTCTCTGATGAAGACCTTTTCGACTCCCAACGGAGAAGTAGAACTGCGCAAGGGCCGCTTTGGTCCCTACCTCAAGTGGGGCAAGGAGAACGTCAAAATTCCGCGCGGAACCGAGCCCGAATCGCTCACCGCCGACGACGTGCACGAACTCATCGCCAAGCACCAACCCAGCACCGGCGGAGCCAAGGGCCGCGGCCGCGGGGGCGCGAAGCCCAAGGCCGCCCAAACTTCGGCCCGCAAAACGACGGCGCGCAAAACCAAGTAACGCATGGGTACCGAATGGCTTGAATCCCTCGGGGCCGATTTCACTGAAGCCTGGCCCCACGAAACCTTAGGAGCGTCCGTCCGCAAAAACCACGGCGAGGTGCCCGACCTGCGCGGCGTGGCCGTTGCCCTGATCGGCGTCCCCGAACCGCGGGGCGGAACCCACGATGTCGCCGACTCCGTACGCCGAGCGCTGTACCCCCTGTTCTGGGGGCCTTGGGACCTGCAGGTCGCAGACCTGGGCAACCTGATTCCGGGCCGCGACCGCGTGGACACGCTGGTGGCCGTCGAAGAGCTCGCCGTCGAAGTCCTGCAGTACGGCTGCATTCCGGTATTCTTGGGCGCCGACTCCGACTGGCCCCTGGGCGTGTACCGAGCGTTTGGCCGTCTCGAGCGGACCATCAACGCGTGCTTGGTCAACAACCGCATCGCCCTCGGGGACGACCACGTGCTCCCGGACCGCAGCAACCTGCTCGCGCAAATGCTCACGATGAAGCCGTTTCGGCTCTTTCACGTCAGCCATTTGGCGCACCAGAGCTACTTTGTGGCGCAGTCGGTGCTCGACCTCGCCGAAAAAATGCACCTCGAGGTGCACCGAGCGGGCGAACTTCAGCCCATTCAGCGCGCGGAACCCTGGATCCGCGACGCCGACCTGGTCGTGGCGCACAACGCCGCCGTCCGCGCCGCCGACGCGCCTGCCCAACACGAAGCCAACCCCAACGGGCTCACGGGCGAGTCCTTCTGCGCCGTACTCCGCTACGCCGGATTCAGCGACAAGCTCAGCGCCCTTTGCCTTACCGACTTTGTGGCCTCCCGCGACTTCGACGGCCAAAACGCCCACCTGTGGGCCCAAGGTCTTTGGTACTTTATCGACGGCGTCGCCGGGCGCGTGGGCGATTTTCCGCACCGCAGCAAAGCCGACTACCTCCGCTTCACCGTCCTGCTCCCGCACGACGAAGGCGAACTCGTGTTCTACAAGTCTCCCTGGAGCCAGCGCTGGTGGATTGAGGTAGCCAACCACCCCGGCGCCGACGCCCGCCACAGCCTCATCCCCTGCAGCGCCGACGACTACCTCACCGCCCAAAACGGCGAAATTCCCGCCGTTTGGTGGAGCATCGTCCGAAGAGGGATTTAGGCTTTTTTGAGTACGAACGGTATTTTTTGCTACTTTTAGCGCTGATTCGCTTGACCCTGAACACCCGAATGACTCGTTTCAAATCCATTATCGCAGGCGCAATGGTGCTCATTTCCAGCTCGCTATGGGCGCAGCAGGACGTGCAGTTCACGCAATACTACCACAACCGTTTGGGATTCAATCCGGGCGTTGCGGGCAGCGGCGAAGGCATTTGCGTGAACATGGGGCAGCGACTTCAGTGGGTCGGATTTGAGGGCGCTCCGAACACGTTGAACGTGAACGCTTCGATTCCGCTCGACGTGCTACACGGCGGACTTATGCTCAATGTAGTCAACGACCGCATCGGCTTTTTTGAAGACGTTTCGGCTGCCCTGGGCTACGCGTACCAAATGGACCTGGGTGCCGGCCAACTTGGCCTCGGTCTGGCGGTGGACTTTAAAAACAAAAACGTGCGCAACGCGCAGTGGATCTACCCCGACAACCCCAGCGATCCTGCGGTGGCGGGCAACGGAGCTACCTCCTTTACCCCTGAATTGAACTTTGGCGCCTACTATACCACCGACACGTGGTTTGCCGGGCTGTCCACCTCTCGCCTGCTGCAAAGCGACGCCGTATTCTCGGGCAGCACCGCCCGCTTCAAGAGCACGATGCACTACTTCCTAACCGGCGGATACAGCTTTGACCTGCCCACGTCCACGCCCATTCGCATTACGCCGAGCATTCTGCTCAAGTCAGACCTCAACTCCAACCTGAGCGTAGACCTCAACGCCAACGCGCTCATCATGGACAAAATCTACGCCGGCCTCGGATACCGCAATCAAGACGCCCTCAGCCTCATGCTCGGCTACCAGATTATGCCTTCCCTAAGGGCGTCGTATTCATACGACCTGACCACCTCATCGCTAAGTGCCTATTCTTCAGGTTCTCACGAGCTATTTTTGACCTACTGCTTTACGATTGAAATTCCTCCGCGCATCAACGGTAGCTACCGTAACCCAAGATTTTTGTAATATCGCGCCCTCAAAGACGTTAGACCAAGACCATGAAACACTTACCAATGGTTAAATCCTTTTCCCTCGCAGGCTTTGCCGCGCTGGTTCTCGCTGCCTGTTCGGGCGGAGACCACGGGGAATTGGTTGGCGTTCAAAACCGCCCCGATTTCTACCCTTCAGACCCCTACGGAATGGTCTTCATTCCGCAAGGCCAGTTTGCCATGGGCAATTCTGACGTAGACGTACCCGCAACCCTCACGGCTTCGACCAAGTCGGTGTCGGTTCCGGCGTTCTACATGGACGAAACCGAAATTACCAACAACGAGTACCGCCAATTTGTCGATTGGGTTCGCGACTCCATCCTACGCTACCGCCTCGCTGAGGGCATGGTCGAAGGCTACGAGTACATCAACTACGCCGACATGAACAATCCGACTTTCTACGAAGAATTTGTCGGACTCAACTACCCGGACTCGATGCAGACCTACCTCGACTGGACGCGCCGTCTGGTATGGGACGTCGACCGCTACCCCTCTGAGGAATACACGGAGATCATCGAGTCGATGTACTTGTCTCCCGAAGAGCGTTTCCTGGGCGGACGCAGCATTGACTCCCGCCAGCTGAACTATCTGCACTTCTGGGTAGACAAGCAAAAGGCCGCATCTAAAGAAAACCGCTGGCAGAAAGACTTCCGCGACGCCAACGGCGACGGACGTACCTTCTCGTACCGCGACTACATCAAAAACGGCAAGAAAGTATCCGACCGTTCGAGCTTCTTTGTGAGCGAAATCGTGAACGTCTACCCCGATACCCTTGCGTGGATTTCAGACTTCACGTACTCGTTCAACGAAAACCTGCACGACAACTACTTCTGGCACCCGGCCTACGACGAGTACCCCGTGGTGGGCGTGAGCTGGAAGCAAGCCACGGCCTTCGCCAACTGGCGTACGCACTACCGCAACACCTACCTGAAGCAGAACAACGACTTCATTGAGAACGAGTTCCGCCTGCCGACCGAGGCCGAGTGGGAGTACGCCGCACGCGGTGGACGCGAACTCACGACCTACCCCTGGGGCGGTCCGTACACCACCAACAGCAAGGGGTGCTTCTTGGCAAACTTTAAGCCCGGACGCGGTAACCTCGTGGCCGACGGCGGCATGTACCCGGTACGCGTGCACAGCTACGAGCCCAACGGTTACGGCCTGTACGACATGGCTGGCAACGTCGCAGAATGGACCAGCACCGCATGGGACGAGGCTTCGTACTTCTACGTAGCGGACTTCAGCCCCGACTTCAAGTACAACGCTGCCGAATCAGATCCGGTGACGCTCAAGCGCAAGGTGATTCGCGGCGGATCGTGGAAGGACGTGGCCATCTTCATGCAGAACGGCATGCGCGACTACGAGTACCAAGACACGGCCAAATCCTACATTGGCTTCCGCACGGTTCAAAGCTTCCTCGGCCGGGACCGCCGCGACTTCTAAAAATTAACCAACAATCTCTCTCTTAACCCTTTAACTCCCTTCAAAATGGCATTAATCGACGTTAACGGCAAGCGCTTTAAGAATTTCATGACCAAGCTTTACGGTTTGGGTGCAGCCGTCGTTATTATGGGTGCGCTGTTCAAAATCCTTCACTTGAAAGGCGCGGACTTGATGCTCATCATTGGTCTGACGACGGAGGCCGTCATTTTTGCCATCTCGGCCTTTGAAGCCCAGCCTAAGGACTACGATTGGTCGTTGGTGTACCCCGAACTCGACAACGAGCCCGTAACCGAAAAGAAATCCATCCGCAATAGCGGTGGCGGTACCGTTACGCAAGAACTTGACCGCATGCTCGAAGAAGCCAAAATTGGCCCTGAGTTGCTCGAGAGCCTTTCTGCCGGAATGCGCAAGCTGAGCGAAACCGCTGCCTCACTGAACACGGCTACGGATGCCGCCGGTGCCACGGCCGCCTACAGCCAGCAACTCGGAGCCGCTGCCAAAAACATGGAGGCCCTTAATGCTCTGTACGCCGTACAGCTCGAGAACACTACGAGCCAGGTTGACATTCAGAACACCGTAATGGAGAAGCTGAGCGCGTCCGCTCAAAATACCGAAGCCCTCGCCGGTGAAGTAACGAAGTTGAGCCAGAACCTTTCGCAGCTGAATTCCGTGTACGGAAACATGTTGGCCGCCATGAACGTTCGTTCGTAAGCCGCAGGCGAATTAGTTGCAACCTATTGATAATTGGATTATTAAAATATAATGGCTTCAGGTAAAATTTCTCCACGTCAGAAGATGATCAACATGATGTACCTCGTGTTGACCGCCATGCTGGCCTTGAACGTATCCAAAGACATTCTGCGCGTCCTGGCGAAGCTGGACCTCGGAATGAATGCTACGGTCAGCACGGTTGAACGTGGAACCGCTACCATGTACCAAGCTATTCAGGCTCAAGTTTCTGAAAACCCCCGTGCGATTCCGGTCAACGAGCGCGCCAAAGAGGTTCAGAAGCAGTCTGAAGAGGTGTTTGCCCTGCTCCGTCTTGCCAAAGAGGAGATGGTCACCCTGACCGGTGGTGTAGACGAAGAGGGCCGCTACAAGGGCGCCGACAACCGCGACATCGCCGAGAACTACCTGCTTAACGACAAGAGCATTGGCGGTCAAGGCAAGGCTAAGGAGATCAAAGAAAAGCTCCTGGCCTACCGCGCGTTCCTCGAATCGCAGACAGACGGCGACGAGACGATGAAGAGCACCATTGCCGAGACCTTTACGTTTGACGACGAAGTGGTTGAAGGCAAGAAGATGTCGTGGGAGCGTGCTACGTTCGCGGAACTTCCCTTGGCGGGCATCATCCCGTTCTTGACCGACCTGCAGTCGCGCGTTCGCCGCATGGAGGCCAAGACGGTGGAGCACCTTTACGGACAAATTGACGCCAACACGCTGAAGTTCGACAACGTGCGTGCCGTGGTAATGCCGAAGAGCACCTACGTTACGCAAGGCGACTACCTCGAGGCCGACGTATTCCTCGCCGCCTACGACAAGGGCCGCAACCCGCAGTTCATTGGCGTGACTCCGCAATCGGTTGAAGAAGGCGTGGGTAAAATCCGCATTCAAGGCTCTGGAAACGGTAGCAAAACCCTCAAGGGCAGCATGCGCGTTCCGGGCGGCGACAAAGACTACCCGTTTGAGTTGACCTACACCGTGGCTCCTCCGAGCGTGGTTATTGCCGCGACCAAGATGAACGTGCTCTACCGCAACGTAGACAACCCCATCGAAGTTTCGGTACCGGGCGTGGCTCCTGAAAACCTGATCGTTTCGGGACCGGGCATCTCGGGCAAGGCCGGCAACTACGTGGCCGACGTGACCAAGGTTGAGGGAAAGGAAGTGACCATTTCGGTGAGCGTCAAGGAAAAGGACGGCAAAACCCGCAAGGCCGGTTCGAAAATCTACCGCATCAAGGGCCTTCCGCAGGCCGTGGGCACCGTGTACAAGAAGAAGGAAGGAATGATTTCGACCAGCTTGCTCTCCAAGGGCATCGTAGAGGCCGAGTACCAAGACTTCCCGTTTGACCTTCCCCTTTCGGTGACGGCTTTTGAAATCAAGCTCGAAGGCAAGCCCGCCATTCAGGTTAAAGGAAACAAGGTTCCCAACGATCTGCGCGATCAGATCGAGCGCCTGCGCCCGGGATCGTCGGTTTCCATTCGCAAAATCAAGGCGCAAACCCCCCAGGGAGCGCGCATTGAGAATATTTCTAACGTAGTTCTTGACGTTCAGTAACATGAAAAAGTTCGCTTCTTTCGTTGCGCTGCTGCTTTTGGGGGTTACCCTCGAAGCCCAGGTGCTTTCGCCCCAAGACGACGGTTTGATCCCGAAGTCTGAAATTCACGTCAGCCAGACGCGCGTGGTGCCCTACCCCCACTTGCGCCAAGACGACATGCTGTGGTCGCGCCGCAACTGGGAGCGCATTCACACGCTGGAGAAGCTGAACCACCCGCTGTACTACCCGATTCAGGCGTTGCCCGACCGCAAGTCGCTGTTTGACGTCATGAAAGATGCCATCCTGAGCGAAGGCAGCATCACCGAGGTGTACGACGACGATTTGTTCCTGCGTCCGCTGACCATGAGCGAAGTGGGCAACCGCTTGTTCCGCATCGACACGATTCGCGACAACGACGACGGCACCATCTTGGCGATTGACTCGATTGAGATTAAGGCCAACAACATCCTCGCGTGGGACATCAAGAGCGACTGGTACTTCGACAAGCAGCGCGGAGAACTGAAGAACCGAATCATCGGTATTTCGCCGGTAATCAAGGATCCGCAAGAGGGCGACATCGTCAACTTGTTTTGGGTATGGTTCCCCGACGCGCGCCAAGCGTTCGCGACGAATGTGGCCTACAACCCCAACAACAACACGCGCCGATTGACGTTCGACCAAATCTTTCAGATGCGCTACTTCAACGCGATCGTGATGAAAGAAGACAACGTCTACGACCGCGAGATCAAGGACTACAAAGCCAACAATCCGATGGAGCAGCTGCTCGAGTCGAAGCGCATTCGCGAAGACATTCGCAACCGCGAACACGACTACTGGCAGTTTTAAGTTCCGAATTGGTGCACCTAAGGCCACCCCTCTGCGGGTGGCTTTTTTTTGCGCCCAAGGTGGTCGAGCATGCCGCAACGAATTGCAGTAATAGGAGCCGGAATTGCCGGGATCGCCGTGGCGAAGCTGGCGCCTGAGGGCGCGCACGTGGAGCTTTTTGATGCGCATCCCGACCGGAGCGCTACGCGCGTGGCCACGGGGCTGGTCAATCCGGTAGTGCTCAAAAGGCGGCGCGTGGTTTGGCGGGCCGCGGAAGCGCTGGCGGCCGCTCGAAACTTTTATCCGGAATCCGTGCGCAGCGCGGAACCCCTTTTTGAGGTGCTCCGCAGCCCTGAAGAGGTCAACGATTGGTGCGCGCTCGCAGACCACCCGGCGCTGGGGCCCTACCTGGGGCCCCTGGTGGAAGCCCCGGCGGGCATCATGGGCCTCTGCCTGGGCACGGTGAACGAGAGCTTTCGCGTCAACCTAAATGCCTTTGCCGACGGCGTGCGGAGCGAATTCACGCTCCGCGAAGAAGTCGTTGAATCCCTTGAGCCGCTGCCTCAGGGCGGATGGCTGGTCAACGGCGTCCACGCCTACGACGTGGTGGTGCTGTGCGAAGGCTACCAAGCGCGCTGGGCGGAGCACTTTTGGGGCGACCTGCGGTTCGCCCGCACCTCGGGACAGGGTTTGCAGGTTTCCTTGGCTCGCGGCCCGCAGGTGATGCTGCACCGCAGCCACTTTTTGCTGCCGGAACCCGACGGAACCTACCAACTAGGGGCGTCCTACGGTTGGGGCATCTCGAGCGGCACTGCGCTTCCCCCTGCACCGCAGGCCAGCCAAACCGACGAATTGCTGGACTCCGCGCGGGCTTGGATCCAGTCCGAGGTGACCGTGCTCCGCGCGTGGACCGGCATTCGCCCGACGACCAGCGACCGACGACCCCGCTGGGGATGGCACCCCGAACGCCCGGGATTGGGGCTCCTCAACGGCCTCGGGTCCCGCGGAACGCTCCACGCTCCGCTCCTCGCTCAGGAATTGTGGTCGGCCTTAGAGCGTTAGCCCTTGGCTTTGGGGTCGTAGGAAACAAAAAAGTTGAGGTAGGTCACTCGGGCGAGGCGAAAGAGCCACGGTCCGAGGGCCACAAGAGTCCCGGCGAGGATGCCCACGGTGGTCCACATGCCCAGGCCGATCCACACTCCGCACACGATATAAACGGCCACAAAAAGCGCCACCGTGTAGGCGTAGGAGACGTACATGGCCCCGTAGTAGAAATTGGGCTCGGGCTCGTACTCTTGTCCGCACACGCTGCAGGAGGCGTGCATTTGGTCCATGTTCCGCAAGCGGTAGGGATTGGGGTCGACAAACATTTCGCCCTCGTGGCACTTCGGGCATTTGGCGGTTAAAATGCTGTAGGGCTTACTGCCTTTGCCGATCAACTTCATAAGGTGGTGGATAGCGGGGTTTGTAGGTGCAAATTTACCCCGCACGACGCCGGTAGTCGTGGTACTTTTGTCACCCTTATGTTGAGTGTACACCAAGTTAGTTTGAGTTTTGGCGGATCGGACCTGTTCAAAGGCATTTCGTTTCAGGTAAATCCCGGGGACCGCATTGGCCTCGTCGGTCGGAACGGAGCCGGAAAGTCCACGTTACTCAAGCTCATTGCGGGCCGCTACCGAGCGGATTCGGGCAAAATCAGCTACCCGAGCGACTTCAGCATCGGATTTTTGACGCAGGACATGCCCCCGGCGCCCACGGCCAGCGTGTGGGACGAGGCCGCCTCAAGCTTCATCGAAATTAAGCGCCTCGAGGCCGACATCGAATCGATGACCGCCGAAATGGGCACCCGCACCGACTACGAAAGCGACGCCTACATGGAGCTTTTGGACCGCTTTCACCACGCGCAGGAACGGTTTCAGCACATCGGCGGCTACACCTACCAGGCCGACCTGGAGCGCGTGCTCCTGGGGCTTGGCTTTAAATCGACCGACTTTCACCAGCCGCTGAATTCGTTTTCGGGCGGATGGCAAATGCGCGTCGAACTCGCCAAAATTCTGCTTCAGCACCACGACGTGCTCCTGCTCGACGAACCGACGAACCACCTCGACATCGAGTCGATTTTGTGGCTCGAAGAATTCCTGGCCGAGAGCAACCAAGCCATCATTCTGGTGTCGCACGACCGCACCTTCTTGAACAACGCGACCAACCGCACCCTCGAGATTGTGCTCGGCAAGGGCTACGACTACAACGTGCCCTACTTCAAGTACCTCACGCTTCGCGAAGAAATTCGCGAGAAGCAGCGCCAGGCCAAGGCCAACCAAGACAAGGAAATCAAGCATACCCAAGAGCTGGTCGACCGGTTCCGCGCCAAGGCGAGCAAGGCCTCGTTTGCGCAGTCCCTCATCAAGAAGCTGGACCGAATCGAAGTCATCGAGGTCGACGACGAGGACACGCGGCAGATGCGCTTTAAGTTTCCGCCCGCACCGCATTCAGGCAAGATTATGGCCCGCCTGCAGGGCATTCACAAGCACTACGGGCCCAAGCACGTGCTGCGCGGCCTTGACGTAGAATTTGTGCGCGGCCAAAAGATCGCGTTCGTGGGCCAAAACGGCCAGGGCAAGTCGACCCTCGTTAAAATTCTGACGGAAGCCCTCGCCTACGAAGGCAAAATTGAGTGGGGCCATCAGGTCCAGCTGGGCTACTACGCCCAAAACCAAGCCGAGGTTCTCGACGGAACCAAGACGGTGCTCGAGACCATCGAAGACGCTGCGCCCGACGAGATTCGCAAAAACGCGCGCAAGCTGCTGGGCAACTTCATGTTTGCCGGAGACGACGTCGAGAAAAAAGTGCGCGTGCTTTCGGGCGGCGAACGCGGACGCCTCGCGCTCTGCCAGCTGATGCTGAACCCAATCAACCTGCTGGTGCTCGACGAGCCGACGAACCACCTGGACATGGCCGCCAAAGACGTGCTGAAGCAGGCCCTGCTGCAGTACGACGGCACCCTCATCGTGGTGTCGCACGACCGCGAGTTCCTCGAAGGCTTGTGCAACCTCACTTTTGAGTTCCGCGACGGCAAAATCAAGCCCTACTTGGGCGGAATCGAGTACTTCCTCGAGCAGCGCAAGATGGAATCGATGCGCGCCATGGAAGTTGCGGGCGTTCAGAAGGCCGCTGCGGCGGCCCAGGCGGCCGCCTCCGCGCCCAAAGCCGAAGTAAAGCGAAGCCGCGAAGAGCAAAAGCGCCTCGAGGCCGAGCTCCGTTCCGCGCAAAAGGCGATGGAAGCCGCCGAAAAAACCTACGAAGCGGCCCAAGCGGCCCTCGACGCCATGGACGCCGAGGTGGCAAACCCCGAGGTGTTTAAGGAGCGCAGCATGGACCCGGCGTTTTTCAAGAACTACGAAGAGCTGCAGCACGCCGTGCACGCCCAATTCGAAGTCTGGGCAGAGGCCCAAGACCGATTTAACGCCGCGAAAACAGCCGCCGAAGAAGCGTAGCCTAACTTTGGGGTATGATGCGTACCCTCCTTGCCGCTTTGGCCCTGCTGCTCGCCTCAGCTTCCGCGCAGGCCCAGTCCAAAAAGTCCTCAACCTCTGCAAAGCCCAAGTTGGCCGTGTCGATTGTCGTGGACCAAATGCGGGCCGACTACCTCACCCGCTTTGCGCCGCTGTACACGGGCGGATTTAAACGCCTGGTGACCGAAGGCCAGGTGTTCCGCAACGCCCACTATACCCACACGCCGACCTATACGGTGCCGGGCCACGCGGTGGTGTACACGGGAACGGACCCTTCAAACCACGGCATCATCGCCAACGACTGGTACGACCCCGCCCTGGGCCGAACCGTGTACTGCGTTGAAGACCTCGAGGTGCAGCCCGTCGGGAGCACTCGCGAGGCCGACAAGCGCAGCCCCAAAAACATTCGCTCCACGACCTGGACCGACGAGCTCGAGTGGGCCAGCGTGGGCGCCGCCCGCGTCTACGGATTTTCACTCAAGGACCGCGGAGCCATTACGGCCGCCGGCCACTACGGCGACGGGGCCTTTTGGATGGACGACAAGCAAGGTTTTGTGACGTCGTCGCACTACGCTTCAGAGCTTCCGGCGTGGATTCAAGCGTTTAACGCGGCGCACAGCCCCGCCAGCTACCTCAAGGGGTCGTGGGACCGCCTGATGGCTCCGTCGGTATATGCGGCGTTTGCCGGGCCCGACGAGCGCCCCTTTGAGGGCAAGCTCCGCGGAGCCTCGACGGGTTCGTTTCCCTACAACTTGGAGGCGCTCGGCGCGGGCAATCCCGGACTGATCCGCTACACGCCCCACGGCAACCAAATCCTCATCGACGTGGCCCTGGCCGCCGTAGACGCCGAGAATTTGGGTCGCGGAACCCACACCGACGTGCTCGCCATCTCCTTTTCTACGCCCGACCATCTGGGCCACCTGATGGGCCCGCGCGCCCAAGAGCTCATGGACGTCTACCTGCGCCTCGACCTGCAGCTCGGCCAGCTTTTTGACGCGCTGGACGCCCGACTCGGACACGGAAACTACTACGTTTCGCTAACCGCCGACCACGGGTCCTGCGACAACTCCAACCAGGCCGCCCTGGACGGTTTTGCGGTGCGTAACTGGCCGAGTAAAGAGCTCGAGGCTCAGTTCGGCGCGCTTATATCGGCTCTTCCTTTGGACGAACCCGGAATTCTGCACCTCGGCAACAGCCAAATCCACCTCAAAAGCACCGACGACGACGACTGGGAGCTCGTGCGCGACGCGCTGATGAAGCACCCCGCAGTGCAAATGGCCTGGACGGCCGACGAGATTCGCTCCTCGTGCGACCCCAAAGCCGCCCAACGCCGCAACGCCTTTGACGTGCGCAGCGGCCAGGTGTTTTATGAGCTCAAGTCGGGCCACATGAACTACGGTACGGACGGCTGTGAACACGGTTCGGGCCACGCCTACGACACCCACGTGCCCGTCGTATTTATGGGGCCGGGCATTGCTCCCAACGCGCAGCGCTGGGAACGCGTGCACCCCCGCGACATCGCCCCTACCTGGTCGATGCTGCTCGGCATCGCCCTTCCGTCGAGCGCCACGGGGGATCCATTGCCGTTGGCGGAGTAGTGGATTGGCTGATTGGCTGATTGGCTAACTGGCTAATTAGCTTACTAGCTGATTGGCTGACTGGTTGATTGGCTGACTGGTTGATTGGTTCACCGGCTAACTGGTTAGCTAGTTAACTAGTTGGCTAATAGGCTAGTTAGCTAGTTAGCTAATAGGCTAGTTTGCCACCCGACACACCGGAATCGGCCGCATTTTGTGCAGGTTGGCTCGGTGAAACCGCGTGTAAATCAAAAAGACGTCGAGGTCGCGGTCCGACAAGCCGGCGCGGTTCGCCCAACTGCGGTCGTCGTCGGTGGATTCGGGCGACCAGTGGTGGATTCGGGCGAACTCCATGGCGGATTCGAGTTCGGCGTAGGACGCTCCGAGTTGGTCTTCGTCGGTGCGTCCGTCGTTCCAGAGGCCGTCGGTTGGCGGCGCGTCAAGGATGGCCTGGGGCACCCCGAGGTGGCCCGCCACCGCATAGACCTGAGATTTGTAGAGGTCGGCAATCGGGCTGAGGTCGACGCCGCCGTCGCCGTACTTGGTGAAAAAGCCCACGCCAAAATCTTCGACCTTGTTGCCGGTACCGGCGACCAGCAGGCCGTGGTTTTGGGCGACCGCATACAGGGTGGCCATGCGCAAGCGCGCTCGGGTATTGGCCAGCGCCAGCGTCTGCAGGGCGGACTCGGAAAGGCCAAGGGCCTCCACATGGGCGTCGAAGACGGCCGTGAGGTCCACGCGGCGGGCGGAGACCGCCGCGTGGCGCTGCGCCAGCAGGCGCATCCATTCTTGGGCCCGCGAAACCTGGTCGGGCGCTTGGTGGATGGGCATTTCGATCAGGTGCACCTCGAGCCCGGTGGCCGCGCAGAGGCCGGCGGTTACGGCCGAATCGATTCCGCCAGAAACCCCCACGGCGAATCCGCGTGCTCGGGCCGCGTCCGCGTAGGTACGGAGCCAATCGACGATTTGTAGGGTAACGGCAGCGGCGTTCACAAGAGTACCTTTGGGGTATGGTTAATAGGACGCCAAAATTAGGTCTTTTGTTCATGGCGGCCGCCTTTGCAGGGGCGGTGGCGTGCCAAAACGATCCGTGGGTTGCGGCGGGCGAAGAAGCCGAAGCTCAGGCCCAGTCGGCGGTACTCTCGGAGCGGGACCCGCTGCGCATCGTTCATTTTGCCGACTCGGTCCTTGGGCTCGACTCGGCCGCCCTGCTCGTGCGCCTCGAAGCGATGGCGCCGCGGCATCCGCTCATTTTTGAACCGCAGTGGCGCCAAAACCTTCCGCCCTACTTGCTCGACGAGGGCGTGCGCGCGCTGTGGACCGACGCCAAGATGGTACGTCCGCCCCTGGCCGATTTTGATGCGGTCGTGACGCAGATGCTGGACCGCGTCGACGGGCTCCAAGGGCAGCCTACGGGACTGCGGATTTACACCTACGTTTCGCGCGCCGAAGCGTATGACGTCCTGCGCGCCAACGGGGCTCTTTTTGTGGCCTGGGACCGGTTTTTGGGCGCGGACCATCCGCTGTATGCTGAAGAGTCGGCCTACCTCAGGCAGCGGCACGACCCGTACCGCATTTACTCGGTGCTGGCCGCGGCGCTCTACGAACCCGCTTCGACGGGGGGCGGACTGCTGCTCGACGAAATGATCCGCAAGGGAAAACAGCTGCTGTTCATACAAACGGTGCTGGGCGAAGAAGACGTCTACCGCTACCTCACCTACTCCGCGGAACAGCGCGAATTTGCCGCCTCCAACGAGCGCGCACTGTGGGAAACCTTGGTCCGCGAACGCTGGCTGTTCGACAGCCGGGCCGACCTCAAGCGCAAGCTGATCGAGGTGGCTCCGTTCAGTAAGCTCGGAAGCGAGCGCGACCAAGAAGTGCCCGGCCAAATCGGCGCATGGTTTGGGTGGCGCATTATGCAGGCCTACTGGAAGGAGCACCCCGACCTCAGCCTTTGGGAGGTGCTGGAATCCAGTCCCAAGAGCGCCGAGCTCCTTCAGCAAGCAAACTTTCGACCATGAAATCAACGATCCTTCTCGACGTCGAGCTCGACGAAAACCGCGTTCCCGAACGCATCCAGTGGTCTGCACCCGACGGAGGCGTGGACCAGTCGGAAACCCCGGCCATCATGCTCTCGGTATGGGACGAGAAGGCCGAAGAGTTGCTGCGCATTGACCTGTGGACCAAGGACATGCGCGTAGACCACATGAAGAAAATGTACCACCAAACGCTGCTGGCCCTTGCCGACGGTTTGGAGCGCGCCACGAGCGAGGCAGAGGCGGCTGAAGACCTGAGGGCCTTCGCGCGTCATTTCGCCGAGCGCCTCAAGCTGATGGACCCTGCCCGCTGAGTTCGGCGTTTACCGATTCGATGTAGGCCAGGAGTTTGTCGCGGCCGTAGCCCGTTTCGGCACTCGTTTGAAAGTACGGGGGCAGTTCGGACCAGTCCTGAAGGAAGGCCTTCTCGAAGGCCGCACGGTTTTTCATGAGCACGGAACCCGAAACCTTATCGGCCTTGGTGAACACGAGCGAAAACGGAACGCGCCAGGAACCTAACTGCTTGAGGAAGTCGAGGTCGACCTGCTGGGGTTCGAGGCGGCTGTCGATCAGCACAAACACCAGGGCCAGGTTCTTGCGTTCGCGCACGTAGCGGCCAATCATGGTGCTAAACGTCGCCCGCTGGGTTTTGCTCACCTTCGCGTAGCCGTAGCCCGGAAGGTCGGCGAGAACCCAGGTTCCGCGGTCGATTTTGAATAAGTTGATTAGCTGGGTCTTGCCGGGACGGCCCGAGGTCTTGGCCAAGTCCTTCTTGCCGACCAGTCGGTTGATCAGCGACGATTTTCCGACGTTGGAGCGACCAATAAAGGCGTACTCGGGAAGGTCCCACTGCGGGCAGTCCTCCACTTTGGGGGAGGACAGAACGAATTCTGCGTGCAGGCTTACCCGATCTTGGCGCTCTGAAGCCACTTAGCCACAATCGTATTGAACTCTTCGGGATGCTCCATCATGGCCGCGTGACCGCAGTTGTCAATCCAGTTCAATTCGGAGTTGGGAAGAAGTTCGTGAAACTTGTCAGCCACTTCAGGCGGGGTAACCGCGTCTTGACGGCCCCACACGAGGCACACGGGCACGTCGAATTTCTTGATGTCCTCGGCCATGTTGTGGCGAATCGCCGACTTGGAAATGGCCAAGGTCTTGATTGCCTTCATGCGGTCGTTGACCGTATCAAAGACTTGGTCGATCAGTTCGTCGGTAGCCACTTCTTTCACGGCAAAAACGTCGCGAACGCGCTCGGCAATGTAGTTGCGGTCTCCGCGTCGGGGGTAGCTGTTGCCCATAGCCGACTCGTAGAGTCCGCTTGAACCGGCGAGTACGATGCCCGCAACCCGCTCAGGGAACAGCTTTTGGAAGAGCAAGGCAATGTGTCCGCCCAAACTGTTGCCCACCAGAACCACCTTGCCGTAGCCGCGGTGGTCGACGAACTTCTTGAGAAACTTAGTCAAGCTCGTCACCGACGTGGTCGGAAGCGGCATGCTGTACAGGGGCAAGAGCGGAACGACCGTTTCGTACCCCCGCTGGCTGAAAAAATCAACCTGATTATGGAAGTTGCTGAGGGTCCCCATGAGTCCGTGAAGGAAAATGATGGGGGTACCTGAGCCTTCGGTGAGGTATTCGTAGGGTCCGTCTTGAATGAGCGTCGACATAGGCGCGTATTAGGAATTCGGCAAAGATACGGAATCCTCTCGGCCCTGAAGCGGAATGGGCGCGAGGAGGCACCCTGAAACGCGTTCGGAGCGGGCGCGGCTCCCGAGGGCACGCCGGCCGGGACCGCCTCGGCGCACAAACACCTAACACGCTGCAAATCTGGCCTTTAGAGCCTAAACCAAAAAGTTATTCACAATTGTGGGAGAAAGTGGGTGATTGTGGGAGACTCTGGGTACTTTTGGTACCGCAACCGCACGAATCACATGAAATCCGTACTCGGAGTATACGAATGCAGCATGGACGCCAAAGGGCGCGTTCTGCTTCCCGCTGGGCTCAAGCGCCAGCTGGATTCGGCTGCACACGAGGGTTTTGTGCTGAAGCGCAGCGTGTTCAGTCCCTGCCTCGAGCTGCACACGATGGAGCAGTGGCGCGGGATTTCAGAGAAAATCGGCAAGCTGAACCGGTTCGTGAAGAAGAACGCTGACTTCGTGCGCCTTTTTCACGCCGGCGTCAAGATGGTCGAGCTCGACGGATCGGGACGCATCCTGATCGCGAAAGACCTCGCCGCCTTTGCCCGCCTCGAGCGGGAGTTGGTGTTCTCTGGCACGCCCCTGGGCGTTGAAATTTGGAGCCGCTCGGCCTACGAAGCGGCGGTAAATCCTTCGGACCTTGACTTCGCTCAGCTGGCCGAAGAAGTGATGGGCGGCCAAAATGGGGACCATGAGCTACCATAGCCCCGTTTTACTCGCCGAATGCCTTCACTTTCTTAACCTCCGTCCCCACGGGACCTACCTCGACGCCACCTTTGGCGGAGGCGGGCACAGCCGAGCCATCCTCGAGCAGCTCGGGCCGAACGGCCGGTTGATCGCGTTCGATCAGGACCCCGACGCCCAAGCGAACGCGCTGGACGATCCGCGTTTTACGCTGGTTCCGCACAACTTCGAGCACCTCAAACGCTTTTTGAAGCTGCACCGCGTGGCCCAGGTCGACGGGATTTTGGCCGACTTGGGGGTGAGCAGCCACCAGCTCGACGTGCCCGAGCGCGGATTTGCCCACAAGTTTGACGGTCCGCTCGACATGCGCATGAACCCCGACGCGGGCCAGCCGGCCAGCGAATGGCTCAACGAGGTGGGCGAGCTGGAGCTTCGCAAGGTGCTCGCCGAGTTTGGCGACGTAGAGCGCCCGGCCGCCGTGGCTGCCGCCATTCTTCGCGCGCTCCCCATTGGCACGACGACCGAGCTCAAGGCCGTACTCGAGCCGTTTAGCCAACGCGGCCGCAATACCAAGCTGCCGGCGCGCGTGTTTCAAGCGATCCGCATTGCGGTTAACCGGGAAATGGACGTGCTGGACCGCTTTTTAACGGACTGCGTGGACGTGCTGGCGCCGGGCGGACGCCTGGTGGTGATGAGCTACCACAGCCTCGAAGACCGGCGCGTCAAAAACCTGATGCGCGAGGGCCGCCTCGACGGCGAGGCCGACCGCGACGATTTTGGGCGCCGCCTGGTTCCGTTCACCCTTATTGCCCGCAAGCCGGTGAGCGCCGGTCCCGACGAACTCGAGCGCAATCCGAGGTCGCGCTCGGCGCGGCTCCGCGCGGCCGAAAAAACAGCAATGAATCATGGCTGAGCCCACCCCGCGCGTCAACGTCACCTCGGTCCTGCGGGGTAGTTTTTTAGGGCACCCTTATGTGGTGCGCAACCTGCCGTTTGTGGCCTACCTGAGCGCGCTCGGAATGATCGCGATCTTTCTGGCGCACCGGGCCGAGCAAAACGCCCGCACGATCAGCAAGCGGTCGGCCGAGCTGAGCGAAATCAAGTCAGAATACCTCGAGGCAAAATCGACGCTGATGCGCCTGGGCACCGAAAGTTCGGTGCGGGAGCGGGCGCAGCTAATGGGCCTGGTGCCGCCCACCAAAGCACCGGAACGCATAACGAATCCCAAGGATGACGCCGAATGACCCCGAACGCCTGAATTCGCGGTGGGTCGCCGGACTCACGGCGGCCCTGGCGCTCTTCGCCGCCGCGGTGCTGGTCAAGCTCTACGTGGTTTCGCTGCGCGACGGCGAGGCGCTGCGCGAGGCCGGACGGCAGCGCGTGGTCCAGCAGCGCGAGGTTCCTGCCAGCCGCGGCAACATTTATTCGGCCGACGGCCAGCTGCTGGCGACCTCCATGCCCGTGTACGAGCTGCGTTGGGACGCTTCGATTGTCGACCAAGCCCGCTTTGACGAGCGGATTCAAAAGACGGTTCTGGGCCTCCACCGGCTGCTCCCGGAGCGCAGGGCGTCAGAGTGGCTGACCTACCTGCGCGAGCAGCACCGCGAGGGCAAGCGGTACGCGTTTCTCGCCAAAAACCTGAGCTTTAGCCTGTACCGCAAGGTGCGCGACCTGCCTCTTTTTGAGGGCGGACCCTTCAAAAGCGGCTTGATCGCCGAAGAGCGCTACACGCGGCTAATGCCCATGGGCATGCTTGCCCAGCGCACCATCGGCTACTGGCGCCCCGACGCCAAGGCCGGCCTGGAGGCCACGTTCAACGAGGTGCTGGGCGGACAAAACGGACTGCGCTGGATGCAGCACTTCGGCAAAGGCCAGTGGAAGCCCCTGGAGGCAGAATTTGAAGTGGATCCGCGCGACGGCGCCGACATCGAAATTACCCTGGACACCCGCATCCAGGACATCGCGCACCGCGCCCTGCTCCAGCGCCTAGAGCAGTTTCAGGCCGACCACGGGAGCGTCATCGTGATGGAGGTGGCGACCGGGAAAATCCGCGCTATGGTGAATTTGGGACGCGAAAAAGACGACTCGGTGTACACGGAGCTGCGCAACTACGCCGTGTGGGAGCGCACGGAACCGGGGTCCACGTTCAAGTTCGCCGCCCTGCTCGCCGCCCTCGAAGACGGCATCGTCGACACGGCGACCAAGGTCGACACCGACGGCGGGGTGTATGTGGTGCACGGCAAAAAAGTCAACGACTCCCACAAGGGCGGGTACGGGGTGATTTCGCTGGGCCGCGCCCTCGAGGTTTCGAGCAATACCGGGGTGGTCAAGGCGATTTACCCGAAGTATGCGGCCGATCCGCAGGAGTTTGTCGACCGTCTTTACCAAATGGGGCTCGGCGAAAAAACCGGCATCGAGGTCAACGGGGAGAGCGCCCCGTTCATTCCGAATCCCGAAAGCGCGCGCTGGTCGGGCACGACGCTTCCGTGGATGATGTTCGGGTACGGCGTACAGTGCACGCCGCTGCAAACCTTAGCTTTTTACAATGCCCTGGCCAACGACGGCAAAATGGTGCGCCCGAGGCTGTGGGAGCGCACGCTGGACCGCGGGCAGGTCGTGGCCGAGTCCGAACTGGACTACATCCGCAGCAGCATTGCGTCCAAAGAAAACGTGATGAAGGTGCGCGACCTGATGGAAAAAGTGGTGATTCGCGGGACTGCCGCCAACATCAAGCTGGACTCGCTCAAGCTCGCGGGCAAGACCGGCACGTGCCAGCTCGAGTACTGGAATCCGGCCAATATGGGCTACCAGGCGTCGTTTGCCGGGTATTTTCCGGCGGACAACCCGAAGTATTCCTGCGTGGTGGTGATTGCCCGGCCGATTAAGAGCATGGGCTACTACGCCAACATCGTCGCGGCGCCGGTATTCCAAGACATTGCCCTGGGCATTACCCGGTTTATTCCAGACGACCGCACCCCTCCGCGCGGATACTGGAGCGACGGGCTCGAAACGGCCGCCCGCAAGCAAGAAGCCAGCGCCGAGAAGCGCTGGGCCGAGGCCGAAGCCGCGCTCGAACGCGGCAGCATGCCCAACTGGACGGGCTGGAAGGCCACCGACGCCCTGCACTTGCTCGAACGCTTCGGGTATTCGGTGCAAACCAAAGGCAACGGCCGCGTGCGCAGCTGGGTACCGGGTGGAGGACGCAAATCGATTACGCTGATTTTAGGATGAAGCTGCTCAAAAATCTTCTCTATGGGGTGCGCTTGGTCGACGTTCAAGGCAGCACCAACCTGGCCGTGGAGTCGGTGACGACCGACAGCCGCAAGGTCCGCCCCGACAGCTTGTTTGTGGCGGTGCGCGGAACCCATTCCGACGGCCACGACTACCTGGAGCAGGCCCTTGCCGCCGGAGCCAAGGTGCTCGTGGTGGAGGCCCTGCCCGACCAGCCCTCGCCGAGCGCCACTTGGGTGGTAGTGAGCAACAGCGCCGAGGCCTATGCGCTTATGGCGTGTTCGTGGTTTGATCAGCCCAGCCACGACATGCAGGTGGTCGGCGTCACGGGCACCAACGGCAAGACGACCACCGCCACGTTGCTGTACCACCTGTTCCAAAACCGCGGAGTGCGCACCGGCCTGATCAGCACGGTTAAGGTTTGCGTGCACACCGCCGAGGAGCCCGCCACCCACACCACGCCCGACGCGTGGGTGCTTCAAGGGCATCTGGCGCGGATGCGCGAGGCCGGCTGCAAGGTGGTGTTCATGGAGGTGAGTTCGCACGGGCTGGTGCAGCACCGGGTAACGGGACTGCGGTTCGCGGGGGCGGTGTTCACGAACATTTCGCACGACCACCTGGACTACCACGGAACGATGGACCACTACGTCGCCGCCAAAAAGATGCTGT
>JACCDZ011538833.1_pt1 | contig 53009 bp, 55 predicted proteins | sample 7449551 | NCBI WGS metagenome assembly JACCDZ01 (sample SAMN15323452, study PRJNA562643) | freshwater metagenome | isolation source: river surface water | place: USA:Blue River Watershed | collected 2017-08-18 | reverse complement strand
GTTTTGCAACATAGACAATCCTGAACGCGCCGGAAGCGTCCCTTACGCGTATTTCTCTAACGCCAATGCCAATATCCTTCATTGGCTTCCAATCATCAGGATCAAGTCCATGCTGAACCTGATCAAGCTGATATCCGGCGGCTCTCCTGGCGTTTTCGGGGAAATCTCTCAAATCACTTAAAGAGGTTCCACAAAAATGAATTTGCTTACAGGTACGCTTCATGCCTGAAGTATACAAGATTTTATATATCTATGGGAGTAAAAAGCCCGGCATAACCGGGCTTTTTTTGCTTGGCATTAAGCCGTTATGGCGTACCCCCTGCTTCTGTTTTCGGGACCGCTGGCTTGCCCCTTCCTCCAACCAGGCCGCTGATGACTCCGCGCCCAATTGAGCTCGCAGCCATAGAGAGAGGAGCCTTAACAATACCGCCAACGCCCTGCATAACACCCTGACCTGCTTGCTCGTAAGGGTTCAGACCTGGCTCGCTGAAGCTGACCATATTCAGAACGGTGCGAGGAAAGCTTGTTATCAGCGATGCTGACGTAGTGCAGACGGTCCAGAACAGGAAGCAGGTGGCGAGCACCATGATCAGAGAACCGATTAACACACCCGCGATAGCGTCGAACGGTTGAGTCCAGTCAGCTACACCGTTATCCATCATCCCCCACATGCCGCTCATCGTCATGTTGACCAGCGGAAGCGCGAGGTTGGTTAAGGTGATGGCTGCGGCTAATCCGCCGACGGCGAGAGCTGGGTACAACCCAATAAAGATCAGCATATTCCAACCTTTAGCTGCCATCTGTGAGGTGTGTTCCTCGCCCTTTGGCGCAGCGAAAGCGGCACTCCATAGCGTCACACCAAAGAAGGCCGACGCCACAAAGGTTATCCAGGAAATCACGCCCATCAGACCGTAAATAGCGAACACGATTGGCAGTACGTACCCGACCAACCCTCCGGCAAACAACATGGCCGCACCGAATAGGAACATCATTTTTGAGCCTGCCTTCGCTACAGCCCCGACAATCCCAGTTTTGGCTGCCGCGCTCCCTCCTATGAACATAACCCCAGTTCCGGCTAACCCTCTGCCGAACTGCGCTACTTTCTCAAGGTTGGCGTCGGCTGGATTGTCATTGAGGATTCCCAGTCCAAAGAATTCCGAAGCGCCTTGCAGAAAAGTGTTTTGGTCTGTAGTTTTTTTAATGTCGGTCAGCACGACCTTCCCGATTGAGTCTCCCACCGTCAGGGCTGCCAGGTCTGTTTTGGGCAGCATTTGGGTAGTTGCTTCTTTAGAGTAAGCGCTTACTCGTGAGAAATCGTTGGCCGCACGCATCACAAATGTACCGCCGACCATCCAGCCCCAATCTCCAACCCCTTGCATGTAGGCTTCTGTGGCTGGCCCTTTTGTCTGGTCGTATGCCAGCTGGTTTCTGATGACGCCCTCCACTGTTGCTTCGTACCATTTAATATGGTCCTTCATGGATTTTTGAAGGTTAGCTTCCATTTGAGCAAGCTCAGCAGCGCTGATCGTGCCATTTCTTTGGGCAACAAAAAATGGCCAGGAAAGTGCAACCATGGTTGCGTAGGTGATCCGCTGAGCTGTTGCTATGCCTTTGGCAATCGACTGTTCGTTGACCTTGTGGAGTGCCTCTTGCTCTTTACTGCAGAACATCGTAGTGCCGAGAAAATTACATAAGCGACTCTCGGATTCCTCTTCAGCTGCAGCCGTTGCGGGGGCGTTTTCTTTAGCAATTGCCTGTCCGTCCGAGGCAGCTGCAGCAGTCGCATCATCCGGAGGGATTGGCTTAAATCCCACCTCACTTACAGCCGCTCTCGCTATCTGGTCAAGGAATGCAAGATCAGCAGCGCTTCCGGATCTTTGATAGCCGCTTGCCAAGACTGGGTTTGACCGCGCCCACAGTTCCTCCGTAACCAGGTTAGCTAGTCCGACAGGGTTTGCGGCGAACTGGGGGAGGGCGCCTTGGGAGTTTTGGAGGATATAGGTTTTCGATACATTTTTCGCACTGTCGAACATTCCCTGGATCATGGCGTCGACATCGCGTGGGTCTATATTTACCGCGTAAGCCGGGTTCTCATAGTTCATGTAGGCATTCAGCGTCCTGAAGCTGGCTTCCTGTGCGTCATCGCCCCACGCGCTGCCCTGCTTGGCGATTGAGGCGATCATGGAGTGCCCTGGTGTCAGCATGACGCGATCGCCCCCTGGTGATGCCACCATGATGACAGGTGCGCATAAGGCCATAGCGAAGACCATTCGCATCGGATAGAAGAACGACTCATTAGCGTCTTTTGCGCCAAAAAAGTTGCCGTTTTGGCGAAGCCTGAATATGCCTAAAAAAATCGCCCACGCCCCCAAGAGGCCGAACATGGCCAAGCCAACGGTTGTGAAGTAACCGGCAAAAATAACGAGAGGAGTAACTTCAGGTAGTGGCTCTTGGGCTACTTTCTCCGGAAAGGTGGAGCCTGCGAACGCCCATTTACCGAAAAGCCACATCAGTACCGTATCTGAAAGCGTATAATCAGGGTTCATTCGCTTGAGCCTCCATCTGAATTGCTTGCTGTGCTGCCATTTGCAGCTGCATGTGGTGTCAGGTTGCCTGAAGCATTCTTCTGGCCTGCTTGATCTTTCTTGCCGTTGACGCGGCTCTTTTCCTGATCGCGGAGCTTGTAGCTGTCAGGCAACGGCTGCGGCATCAGGAGTGACGGAATCTTCAGCGCGAGCTTAAGAAATTGAGGAATGGTGATCAGGCGCTGTTCTCGGGCTGAGTACAGGCGATGCACGTTGGCGATGTACATCATCACCAGGATGTTGAGCAGCACAAGGTTGCCGACGGTCATGGCGAATATGCCAAGGGTTCCCGCGAGCATGCCAAGAGATCCGGCCATCACGAGCAGCAGTGCGTAGCTGCCATAAAAGGCCAGCTTGTAGCGTGAGCGCAGGCTTTCCTCGGTTACGCCGGCACTGACAACCACATCATCCCAAAACCCTTCAGGATCGGCTTTTGCGGCTTGAATATCTTGCTTCGCTTCTTCTCGGGTGACCTTTACCGTCTTGCTGATGGCGGCCGTATTCCACTTCACGAGCATGGCTGTGTTTTTTGCTTCCCGCCCGAGAATCCGGAACGGAGCGAGGCCGGTTGCCCATAGAGCAATTGTCTTCTTGTTTGAGGCCGCTTGCGGCGTCTCGTTTTGCTGGCTACTCATGGTCACCTCAACGGGTCGCAGCTTCGGTCAGCGCCCGAATGTTGTCGTGATTTTTCTCTTCGACTTGTGCGACCGAAATGGCCATCAACCGGCGCATCTCGACCATTTCTTTGTACATGGCGAGCATCATCTGGCTCTGGATCTGCATCATCACAAGTTCGTCACGACCAACTCCGCCGTTACCGGACATCGCGTTGATCTCTTCAATCGTGGGGCTGACAAACAGTTTCTGGTACGCGGCGATCTCGGTGTCTTTTTCTTCGCTCATGGCGGAGCTGATGCCGGCTTCTGCGGCTGACATGCGCGAGTTGTAGGTGTCGATACGCTTGCGAACTTCTTCGCCGATATCGGTGTCTTTTAGCGCCGGCGGCAGCTCAGGGGATACCTGGCGACCGGTTGCTGTTTGGGTGGCCGCAATGATTTGGCTCTCGGTGCACGCAAGCCCTTGATTGGCGTTTTCTGCGACATCCTTTTTGCCTACTGGTGGGAGAACCCGCGGGTCGCACTTATCGCTGATCTGCGCGATCAGCTTCTCGTTCTGCTTGGTATTGCGGCGTGAGGGATCACTCACCGCCTGAGGGCTGTTGTACTCGTTATAGAGCTTGGTCTGGTTTGAGTAGGTGCGCTGAACGACAGACCTTCCGATCTTGGTTGGGGCTACCTGGTCATCCTGGCAGAAGGTGGACGCTTGCTGATCCATCAGGATCTGCTGGTTACGAGCCTCGATATCCGCATTGACTTGAGCTGTAGTTGCTTGACGTGTCGCTTGCTCGACGACATTCACGACATCCCCGAAGCCTGCTTTGGTGGCCGCATTGAGCGCTTGCTGCACAACAAGCTGCTGAATGTTTTGCTGAAGGATTGCCGCAAGGAGTGCTGACTCAGATGACGCGCTCGCTATTGGTGCGAAGAAGGCGGGGCTGACTGCTATGAGGGCTAGGGCGGTCTTTCTGAAGTTCATAAGGTTCTCCGGGGTGCGACTGAGGTGGCCATGACCTGTGCTATTGTCATTCCAATACTACATCATTTTATGTCGTGGTGTGTATGGTCTGCGTCGTGCCGCCGCAATGAATCGATAAACACACGCGCAGAGCCCAGCACCAAAGGGCTGGCGTTGGGTTGTCTAACCAATAATAATGAGAAATCAGGCTTGGACGCCTGTTTTTGATGATGTTATAGTACCGAATATCCGGCAATAACATTGAAGGTTTGAAAAGGTGCGCAGAGAAGACGATTACGAACGAGATGTACGTGAGGAGCCTAAGACTCCCTCGTCGCGTTCGCGTGCCGTTTTCAAGGCGTTCAACCTTGAGCGGGAGGATGCGCTCACCCAACATCTTCCCCGAGCATACCACGTTATATCGCCTGGAATGGCCTCCCGCCTTGTTGTTGGCAATAACGGCGCGTTCGTTGCTGAGAAAGTCTCACCTATGAAGATCACTCACCGGTCTGCTTATGGCATGACCGTTATGGGTGGCTATTTTAAGCCCGTCGGCGGGCGTAATTCGATATTGATTTCGCGCGTTGTTCAAGGCGTCAAAGAGTCGGTTGCCGAGTCGATGTGCAATTCGTTTAACTCTGCCTGTGGCGACAACGCTGTCCTGCTTGCTGGGCGGGTGGCGATCGCTTTTGATGGAAGCAGCCTCGAAATGAAGCTGGCTGACCATCATGTGTTTGCGCCTAACTTCCGCGATACGTATCTCGGACTGCCCGAAGGGCGCGGGATAGCCCTGCCTATCTACCCGTTGACCGAGGGTGTTCGTCAGCCGGCTATGCGTACCGCTATGGCCGAGCTGCTGGCGGACTACAAGAAGTCCTCCGGTGCGTTTTCCTCTGCGCTTTCTTATTATCAGCTTGATCCCGATCTGGCTGATCAGCTTTCCGGTGCTGAGCTTAATGCTGTTGCTCTGGATGTCGCGCTGCGCGGTGTTCACGGTGATTACATTCTGCCGATCAGGCATTTGACTGCCTTGACCTCTGGTCGTAGCGCCTTCCATAAGCGCCTTGAGCTTCCGAAGATGGTCGCGGCTCTTAGTGGTCAGCCGCGCTTTTCGGATGAAGCACCTCAAACTGCAGTGCCTTTGCGCTCCACTTTGGGTGAGCGTGGCCTTCTGGGTGGTTGGATGTTCCCGCCGACGGACGCTCAAGCTCGCGTTGTCGGTGAGATTGCTGACCAGTTCCGTTCTCAGGATGTCCGTACCCGGCTTGTGCAGGGTGATGTTGGCGCCGGCAAGAGTGCTGTTATCGCTACTGCTGCCGCCATGCTGTTGGGACAGGGGCTTTCGACCGTGATCGCCGCGCCGACTGAAATCCTGGCTAACCAGCTTGCAGAGACCATCGCCCGCCATATCGGCGCGATGTGTGGCGAGCGCGCACAGGCTCAGGTTATCCGTTACAAGACAGGTCTTTCGCAGAAGGGGCGCGATGCGCTACTGGCTAAGCAGGCGAAATCGCCGCTCGTGCTGGTGGGTACTCACGGCGTTGCCAGTGCTCCCGTCGCCAACCTTGGTTTGGCAGTATTCGATGAGGAGCAGCGCTTCTCGTCTTTGGTTAAGCAGCAGATGCGCAATGAGCACCCTCGCTCTCACTTGATGCTGGTGAGCGCAACGCCGGTGCCGCGCACGTTAGCGTCGACGCTGCATGCAGGCTCTCTTGTGTCTGTTATCGATCAGCGCCCCGCTGGCAGGGCTCCAATCGAAACCTCTTTAGCTGTTGGTGATCATGCGGACGACGTGATCAAAGCTGCTGTTTTGAAGGCGATCCGCGGCGGCGGTCAGGTTTACATGGTGTGCCCTGCGATTGACTCAACCGCCATGGCCGGAGTCCTGGACGTAAAAGACCGTATGGCTGAGTGGCTGAAGCCGCAGGGCGTCGAGGTTGGCCTGGCTCATGGGGAAATGTCTTCCGCTGCTGCTGATAAGGCTATCGAGTCGTTCAAGCGCGGTGAAACCCGAGTATTGGTGGGCACCACTATTTTGGCTGTCGGCGTGGATGTCCCGCAGGCGACGTTGATGGTGGTTTACGACCCACAAATGATGGGTGTTGCTCAGCTTCACCAGATCCGTGGCCGCGTAGGTCGCGGCAGTGCGCCGAGCGAGTGCATTTTCGCGCCGGGGCCTGCGGTGAACGAGGAGCAGCTTGAGCGTTTGGCTTACGTTGCCTCGACGCTGGATGGGTTTGAGCTTGCAGAGTTTGACCTCTCGATGCGCGGTGCCGGTGACTTCGCCGGCGTAGCTCAGTCGGGCGGTGATATTGATTGGCCTTGGTTTGCAAAAGAGGCAGACGTTGTTGTGGGTTATCTCGAGGCGCGCCGTGATGCGTTGCGTCGCGAGGTGACGATTGACTTTGGATTCGGGCGGTAAACGGGGAACGCGATGACAGTTGTGAAGAAGTGGTTGAATCTTGAAGCCTACGGCGCCTCGCTTGAGATGTGGCGAAACGCTGAGAAGAAGTTCTTCTATATCGCAATGGGCGGCACTGAAGAGGCGCACAAGGCGTTCATGGAACTTGGCGGAAAGCAAAATGGCTTTTTTGGTGGTCGCCTGGTCGCGTTCAACTTCCCGCCCATTGAAGGAGAGGCTAACGCCGCCTTGTGGCAGGAAAAGCTGCCCAAGGCTTTCCTGGAGGCGCGCGCTGTTAGTGATTTTTTGCTTGTCCGGCCTGGTAAGGACGACAAGTTCCCGGAAGAGATGAAGGCTGCAGCCGTTGAGCGCCAGGCTTTCTGGACGGCTAAAGCCGCCGAAATGACCGCGGCCGCCCTGGCTAACGAGGATGATGATTTTGATTTTGACATCCCCGGTTTCTATGGCGATCTGCCAGATGCTGCGCCTACCGCTCCTTTGGTCGGCGAGGTCACCAATCTCCAGTTGGTGCCGGAGCCTGCTGTTGCGCCTGTTGTTATTGATGTGCCAATCAGCGCTGTTGAAGAACAGACGTTTGTTTCTGTTGAGCCTGCTCGGGCTGAGGCTGTCGCCGAAGTTCCACAAGTTGTAGAAGTTGTAGAAGCTGCAGCGCAGCCGGCTTCCGAGGTTGTCTCGCCTATCGTAGAGCCTGAGCAGGCGCAAGAGCCTGTAGTTTCTGCACCTGTCGCAGAAGTCGCGGTTGTCGCAGAGCCTGAGCAGAAGCCGGCCCTGGAGCAGTTCATTCGTGCCGTCCATGAGGGCGACGATCGCCCCGTGATGATCCGCACCTTCAGGCAGCTTCCGACTGAGCAAGAGCTTGCTCAGATCCGTGAGGATGAAGTGTCTGGAGCCATTCTCAAGGCTGCTCATGCTGGCACCTTTGATCTGGTGATGCGCAGCATGCCTGAAGATTCTCAGGTCGCCATGGTTCTGGTTGGCGCGGATCGGGATCGGATGATCTCCAACGTAAACCGGATGCTGGGTGCCAATCCTGATTTGCCTTTGATTGCCGCTTCTTGGGGTAGCCGTAAAGATGGTCAGGAGCGTCTCGTCCTGGTCGCTGACGGCACCATCCCGAAAGTCGCGCGCATGAAAAACATCCGTGGTGTCACTTTGCCCGTCTCTAATGATGAACAAGAGCTGGGTGTTTTCTTAAATTCTGTGTGGAGAGAGCTGTATGGCCAAGAAAATGAAGTTGTTTCGATTGCTGCCCGTGTTCCGAAATCAGGAAATGCTCCTGACGCTGGGCCTGGTGCTGAGCGAGCAGGAGTTCCGGGCGTTCGAGGAGAAGCCGAGCTGGCCGCGCTGGAAGGACATGCTCCAGCGGGATCTGGCGTCCCAGTTGGAGCGGGCGCTGTCGTCGGGCGAGATGCAGCAACAGGATCTGGACTTGATGGCGGAGCAATTCCTGGGGCTCAACGGGATTCCGTTCCTGCGGGGGCAGTTGACGCCCGCGATAATGGCCGAGGCGATGCTGGCCGCGGAACTTCCGGTGACCAGCCCGCTGGCAATGATCGAGCAATATCTGTCGGCGGCAATGCAGGGCAACGCGGAGCAGATGGCCGAGATCGTCAACGCGGCGACCGAAATGTATCCGGTGTCCGAGATGGACAGCGAGCCGCTGATGACTCTCGCGCCCGTGGAGCGAATTCAGAGGCTGCAGACCGCAATAGCGGCGTAGAGGAAGGCCCGGTCGGTGATGTTGTGCTTGAGGCTACTGAGCTGACGGCGGAGCAAACTGAAGCCCTGCGTGCCGAGCTGGCCGCTCGTACTGCTGAGCGTTCGCGTGGGCTTGACCTGGACATGCAGGAAACCTCCGGGCGCCTTCCTTATGTCCCTCGCAGCAACCTGACGTCGCAGGGCGTCATGGTTCCGTCGAACATGGAGACTGCTGTACAGCAGGCTCTGAGTCGTGTTGAGCGCGAGTTCGGTAACCTGGATGAGTTTGTTGCTCGCCAGCTGGGCTTTGAAGGTCCAGAGGATCTTGACGGTCGTCTTTACGCTGAGCAGGTTGACTCTATTGCGCTGGCCTTCTCCGCCTTCTCGCGTGGTCGCGACATGGTGGTGGGTGACCTGACCGGTATCGGTAAGGGCCGTATCCTGGCGAGCATGATTCGCTATGGTCACCTGAACGACATCCCTGTCGTTTTCATTACCAAAGACCAGACTCTTTACAACTCGATGGCCCGCGAGATGGCTGTTCTGGGGATGAGCGAGATCGTCGATCGTCGCCGCATGCTGATTACCTCTGCCTCGACCGGCATCCTGAATGATCAGGGCGAGCCTGTTTTCAAAGGCCGGACGGCTTCCGAGCTGAATGAAATCTATGAGACTGGCGTGATGCCTCAAGGCGTTCGCGTGGTCTTTACCACCCACTCTCAGCTTATGTACAAGCCGGATAACCCTCGGGTTAGCTGGTTGCGCAATATTGCGCAGGATGCGCTCGTGCTGGTTGATGAATCTCATCTTTCCGCTGGTGTGGACAGCAATTGCGGCGCAAATATTCGTGCGATCGCCGGCGTTGCGCGTCACACGATGCATAGTTCGGCAACCTCGGCCAAAGAAGGTAAGAACCTGTCGCTTTACTCGGGTACTGACCTTGGCGTCCTCGGCGCCCCGCATATCCTTGCCGACATTTTGCGCAAGGGTGGCGCAGCCGCTATGGAAGCTGTGCCTTTGATGCTTGCGCAGGAAGGCCAGTACATCCGTCGTGAACACGATCTGTCGAAGGCTCAGTACGCATCCCCTGAGGTTCCGGTCGAGCATCAGGCGGCTATCCGCGCGGATATGGACTCCATTTCTGGCGCTCTTCGTGCGCTGATGAACCTTCAACAGGCGGTTTCGGATCAGGCGCGTGGCTTGAACGAAAATGCGTACATCCAGCGTCAGCGTGATGCTGTGGAGCGCCGCCGCAAGGCCCGCGAGGTCTACGGGCTGAGCAGTCAGCACTTTGGTTCTGCGCTGCACCACTTCAGTCAGCAGGCACTGCTGGCTGTGCACGCAAACTTCTACGCTGACCTGGCGATCGAAACCGCTCAGGCAGGCAATAAGCCTGTGCTTGTTTTGCAGAGCACCATGGAGACCATGCTTTCTGAGGTGGCCCGCGTTCTGATTGATAACGACATCAATCCTGCGGGCGCTGAGGTTGAGATGAGTTTCGGCCGTGTTCTGCGCCGTATGGCACGCAGAATCACCGAGATGAACCTGAATGCTGGTACAGCCAACATCAACTTCAACCTGCAGGACGCTACGCCCAACATCCAGGGCCGCAACCTGCCTCAGCAGCTTCAGCTGTTGCTGGCCGGCTGGCATATCAATGCCCATGCTGACGTTCGGGCTTGCATGGAAGCCTTCGAGCAAGCTGTCCGGAGAATTCCTGACAGCATCCCAGCTTCGCCTATTGATTTCATCAAGTCCAAGCTCGCTAACGCAGGCTTCTCCATGGGTGAGCTGACTGGTCGGCGCTGGGAGGCAATGCCGGTTGGTGAAGGGGTTTATCGCCTTGATCGCCGCGACGACTCGAACAAGCGTGATCGTCAGATGGTGATGAATCGTTTCAACTCTGGTGAATCGACCGGCATCATCATTAACAAAGCGGGCGCTACCGGCATCGATCTGCATGCTGACTTCCGCTTTGAGGATCAGCGCGTCCGCGACATGATCGTGATGCAGGCCGATGACGACATTTACGTCTTCCAGCAGGCGCTTGGTCGCGTGTTCCGCGCGAACATGGTTGTTCCTCCACGCTACACCCTGCCTGGATCGGCCGTGCCTGTTGCTGTTCGCAGCATGGCGATCATGCGTCGCCGTCTGAGTTCGATGATGTCTCTCACTCGCGGCTCGCGTGACTCCGAAGTGGGATCTTCGATGCCTGACCTGTTTAACTGGGTGGGTTCTGAAGCTGCGCTGGAGTACCTGCAAAACAACCATGGTATTGCGGATGCTCTGGATATCAACCTTGCTGAAGAAGAGCGCAAGTCGATGGAAGGCCATGGTGATACCGGCCTGGCTGCGCGCCTGACGGCCTTGGCGATCATGTTGCCGTGCGCTGTTCAGGAAGAAATGATTGACGGCTTGATCCGCTGCTACCACAACAAGCTGGAGGATCTGGATAACCGCGGCATCAATCCGTTCCGTAGCCGTCACCTTGACATCAAGGCGACCGTGGCTGCTGAGGTTGTCATCCAGCCTGCTGATGGTCCGTCTGTGTTCCAGGGCGAGGTGGTCTTGAAAGAGCTGGTGTTCGAGGAGGAAATGCCTCTGTTGACGCCTGACACCGTGAAAACCCTGATTTCGGTGGGGCGTCAGAACCTGGCGATGGAAGGTGGCGCAAGTCGTAACTGGAGCCGTCAGCCGGTTTCTGAGGTTATGGCTGAGATCGCCGCTCGCATGGAGACTCGCTTCAATAATCTTCGCGACCTGTTCGATCAGCGTAATGGCTCGACGATCGAAGAAATGGCTGCGGCGACTTATGACGGCTTCGGCCCTCGTGCTGCTCGTGAATTTTTGGGGCTTCGTGCTTTCGCTCCGCGCATTAAGCTTGGTGCTCATGTGCGTCTGCATCTGGATTCTGACGAAGCTTGCGATTTCAACATCGTCGGCATCGAGCCGCCAAAATGGAGCTCATCGATGCACGACACTTATGAGTGGCGCCTGCTTTTGGTTAGCCCTGATGTTCACGCTCGTCAGGCGCGCGTCCCCGTGTGCCTGCTGCTGACTGAGGCTTTCAAGTGCGCGAAACAGGCTCATGAAGAAAGCGGAGTTGATACGCCTTTTGCTCCGAACTGGGACACGATCACTGATCCGATCAGTAATCCGGCCATGGATCTGATTGATAGCCAGGGGCGATTCATTGAATCAGCTTTCGGTATCTACGAAAATCTGGAGCGCGGCAAGATAGAGGTTCGCCGTCATGTGCTTTCCGGCAACATCCTGCGCGCCATTGCGATGGCCAGTGATCTGCACAAGGGGCTTCCGTCTACTTACACCTTGGCGGATGGGTCGCGCGAATACGGCGTGGTTATGCCAAACAGCTTCGACAAGATCAAGCTGCTTGAAATGCCGGTTAAGCTGAGCCAGCCCCAGATGATGCAGGACTACGCTGTAAGTTTCTTGGACAAACCAGGCAAGGGCTCCGCGAAGCTGTACATGGGGCTTTCTGAAGTGAATGTTGCCGGCGTTCAAGGTAAGGACGTTTCTAACGCCAAGAAAGACTCGACCTGCGACTTCACCTTTCACGTGGTTCGTCGCGGCAACGAGTACAAGGCAGCGATTACAGTGCCTCGCGCCAAGGGGCGTTCCGGCTGGCTTGTCGCTGATGAAGAAATCAGCCGCATTACCGCTGGTATGGAATGGCAGCGCAATGCTGGCGATCTGAAGCTCGACTTCCACATGTCGGGGCGTGAATTCCCTGAGCGCCTCGTTCAGGTGATCGAGCGGTTGAACGAGATGGGCGTGAGTTTCCGCACCCCGTACGCGGATAAAACGGCACGTCAGTGGCTGCATCAGCATTCCATCGACAACCCCTATCAGGAGCAGGAAGTCAATCTTGTGATTGAGGATCCTCAGATGGAGGTGGTGGCATGAGAGCCCCGGATGACCTGACCGGTGCGGGTATCTACAAAGCGATGGCGGCCCGTCCACGGCTGCCAAAGCCTTGGGAGCCTGATTTTGAAGAAGCCAAAGCCTTTATGGCGTGGGCTGACGCTATTCCCGAGAGCACCTCTCGGGCACTGCTGCCCATGATCTGGCCGCTTCGTGATCGCTTGCAGTTTCAGGATGGCGGCGGTCTGAATGGCTTCCTCAAAGAACGCGGCCTTACCAAGCCTGCCTGGAAGGTGATTGCCGGGCTGTCTCTGGCTGAGAGTGCTGCAGCGTACAACTACTACCGTGGAAAGGGTGATATGACCTGGGCAGTTCGGCTTGTGAAGCCGGCTGTTTCGGTCAAAGAACTTGAGGTTGAGGCTTCGCTTGCGCTGCTCTTCACCATGGCAGAGGCTGACATCTCAACGCTGTCTGTCCCCCGCCCTTATCAGCAGGACTGGCGCCTGATGCTCAAGGCGCTGTCTGATGCCGTGAAAGATAAGTCTTTGTCTGAGTGCGCCCAAATTTCCGGTGACGTGATTATCGTTCGGGATTATTTCGAGTCAGGCGACGTTGATGTTTCCTCGACTACCACTTGGGCCGAGATGAAGGCGTTAGCGGATCAGTGGGTCATAAACGCTCGCGCAGAAGAGATGGAGTATGAAAACGGCGGCGCTGCTGTCGAGCTGGCTAACGAGATTGCGGCAAGCCCCGGCGGTGTGGATCTCTTCACTGATGCGGTGACCGGTATGACCGTTCACCGACTGACCGCTTTTGATCAGTTCGTTGCTGAGTCTGATGCGATGGGGCACTGCATTGGTCGCAGCCAGAACTATTTTAATAAGCACTTGAACGGTACTGGCGCTTTTTATAGCTTCCGCCTGCCGGATCAGGCTCGCCCTGTTGCGACACTGGAGCTTGGTCTGACCGAAGGAACCTGGCGCATTTGCCAGGTTCGAGGTCCCTCCAACCGTGATCCGGGTGAGGCTTCTCACGCTCTGAGTGAGCGCATGCGCGACGCTCACCAGGTGGGTGGCGAGATCCGCGAGACCACTTATGAACTGACCGGTTTTGCGGGCGGCAGGCCTATGCCCGGTCTCGATCAAACCCATTCACGTTATTTCTAAGGAGTAGAGAAATGAGGCCTGTCGATTACTCTAAAAACGAAACCGCCAAGCTCTACCAAGCCGGCCTGAGCCGTGAAGCGGCTGAGGCTAAAGGCGCGAACATGGTTGAGTTCGATCAGCTTGAGGAAAAGTACAAGGGAGGCTCTATCCCTGCTCATGAAATGGGCGGGTTTGCCAAAACTGAGCCCTTCAGTAGCGATTACCACACCGGTGGCGCTCAAGGCGCTTTGCTGCGCAAGATCAGCAAGGATCTGAAGGAAGAAAAGGCCAAGGAAGATGTGTTGGCTACTCCGGATAGCTCACCGGCGCCTTAGTCTGGCCTCAAAGGTGGTCTATGTTGGCCACGTCCTCACAAGTCTTGGCGCGAGGCCACTCGCGCTGCAGGCTTTGGTTGCCGGGTCGTTAGCGCGCAGCCACGCTGGGTGTTGTCAGCCAGCGCTGAAAAGAGGCCGCATATTTATTGCTGTGCCCTTGGATCTTCAGTGCGTAGGCGTACATTCGCCGGTAGTGGCTCTCTGTTCTGGGGTTTTCGCCGACGTGGTAGCAACCTATCCCGAGAGATTGGTTGTTCGGGAATTTATTCAGGCAGCGGCGCATGATCCAGGCGCTCACCCATAAATTCATGCACGGGTTGTACTGCAGTGATCTTGCAGTGACTCCGTAGGGGGCAATGGTTTTAAGCCATGCGCTATTGATCTGCGCTGGCCCGTAATCGAAGCTTCCGTTGTTGTTCGGGCTGGCGGAGCCTATTCGGCCGCCTTCCTGCCCGAGGATTCCGACGATAAGGCTCGGAGGTATCTGGTACTTCTGAATCGCGGCCACGACGCATTGTTGAGGGATTTCTCCCGCTGCAACACTGGGCGGCAGATCAAACACCTTGTGGTGCCACCTGAGCAGAGAAGAGCGGGATGCCTGCGCGTACCGCAGTCTGCGCTTCTTTGATGCTCTTGAACGGGTAGGTTTCCTGACAGAACAGCCTGACGAAAGAGGCGGCGATTTCCCAGCCGCTCATTTCGACCACGAAACCGCGACGCAGATCGACAACCAGATACCCCTCGCTGACCTTTTCGTGGACCATGAATCGCTCGCCCCAATCCCAGCCTCCGGAGCCGGGAGAGATGAGCAGGGTGCCTGGCGGCAACAGTGGGTGGTCGGCCCAGATATCAATTTCACCTGGGGGCATGGCATGAAAAGACAGGCCAAGGCTTCCGAGGCGGATAACGGGTAGTTGCTCAAGGTTAAGGGCCATCATTGCTTTGCAATTCCCGCATTATTAGTGAGACTCCAAAAGCATATATAAATGGCGCTTTTCATGCAAGCTAATTGGGCTACCGAGTAAAAGATTTGACTCGTCTTTCGCCTGCGGTGATACTTACATCACTTTTGCGGTGTTTTATAGCACCATATATACGAAACAAAACGCGGAGATTTCCCTATGCGAATCCAGATAGACAACATGCAAGCCGCCACAGAGCTTCTGAATGGCGTTGTGGGCGAGGCTGGAGTCGCTGCTTTTCTCGGTAACGAGCTGCTCTCGGAAGAGCTGGCCGGGATTATCAATAATGCCTTGGAAGGGCAGCATGTCGAGGATTACGAGGGGCCTTGCGCCGATGACGTCGCGCGATTGATCGCTGCTCCAATTGCCGTCATCCAGATGGCTATTGCCGCTGATGCGGCTGCTGGCATCCCTTCCTCGTTCATGTCTCAGATAAATCTTTTGCGCAGCGGCTTTGTCACGGCTGACATGAGTAATCGCTCGTCTTACGAGCAGCTTTTCCCCGCGGTTCTGGAAAATAACGATCCTGAAGATGGTCAGATCCTGCTTTCAGGCGTTCGCAGCCATCTGGTTGGCCGCTTCATGGATCAGGATGGCCCTGATTTTGTTCGCCAGTTCATGCGCGTTGCTGTTGAGCGCGGCATGGCGGCTGATGGTGATCTGATTGATGCTTACCAGCCGGTCGTGGTTCCTAACGAAGAAGTGGGCGTCGACCATATTCTGCATGCTGTTAATGCGCTCACTGAAGTTGTTCGCGCTGCTGGTCTCCCGTTAGCGCGAGGCTTGAGCATGTTGGGTGCCGGCGGCTGTGCTTTTGACGGCGGCCAAGCTGCCTTCCAGTCGGTTATTCGTGAGGTGGCGCCTAACATTGCCCCTCAGGATATGGGGCAGGCAATCAACAAAACTTTGGCCTACATGCACCAATTCAATGGTGATTTGGTTAATGATGTCGTGCGTGAAGTCGGTAACGACTGGCTGGCCAATGAAGGTCCGGCTTATCTTGAAAATTACCACGCTGAAATGGCGATTGGTCATGACGACGATATCGACTATGACGATGAAGATGGTCCAGACTTCCATGATGATGTTGACGCTGAAGATGAAGGTTTGGATGAAGTGCTCTGCATTGGCGATGACAACGATTTCCGGATGTAAGGAATTTCCATGAATACTGCTGAGCGAGCAAAGAATCACGACCGTCTTGCCCTGACCCGTATTGCGGATCAGGCTGCCGGCGAACGTCTGCAGGATACTCTGCAGCGTGCGCTGTCGAGCAAGGGCGAGATCGTCTCTTTTGTTCTTACGCCGAGCGCAGGCTATGCGGCGGTCAAGAACTCGACCGGTCGCGTTGAAGCGTTCGTCGTGCCTTACGAAGTCAACTTCAGAGATCCAGCGCCAAGAACTGTAAAGTACGGCGCGATCTCTGAGCGAGACAACCCGAGCATGGCTGCTGCCCCGATGGCCTTTGTTGAGGGGCTTTCACCTGTTCTTGATGATGGCTCTACCGCTTGGCGTCAGCGCTGCTGGGCGTCGCAGGTCGGTCGCCAGGCATCACTGCAAGTGATGTCTATCGGTGACGTGGTGATGCTTGGCAAAGAGATTGACAGCAATCACGGCCCTTTGCGGCCTGATTACTACACCGTTCGCGCTCATAACCACGGCTTTACGGTTCTTGAATCCATCGCTACGGGCAAGTCCGCGATGGTTCACAACCTGGCTTCCAGCGCAGTTAAGGTCGGGCTTGATGCTGATCCCCAGGATCGCTTGACTCAGCATCCTGGGGTTGTCCGGTTCAGTGTTATGCGTGTCGCCAAGAATGATGACCTTCAGCATCACCTGCTGGTCGGTCGGACTGCCAGCGGCTCGCTGGTTCCACTGGCTAAGGCAGACAGTCCGGAAGATCGGGACTTCATGCTTCAGCGTATGTGGGAGGTCGCAAAGCTGCGTCAGGAAGCGCTACGCGACTTCCCGTACAGTCAGGTTCATTCGTACGTAGCAGAGAACAATTTGGCTGTTGCCGTTGTTGATCAGGCTATGGGGCGCCCTGTAGCCCAGATTGAAGAGCTCGACATTTCCATCGAGCCGCCTTCAGTCGATCTTGGCTACGATCGCTCGCCGGGCCTTTAGCCAAAGATCTTTTGCGGGGAGGCCGAGGGTGTCTTCCCCGCAATGATCGCATCTATCAGGTCAATGATAATGCCTGGCGCTATCACTTCCTGATGCTTGTCCAGCAGCATTATCTGAGCGCTTCTTACCTGATCTCGCAATGGCGAAAGCTTTGCTCTTACCGTTGATTTGTCGCCTTGCCCTGGCGCAAATACGTTGCACAGCCAAGTAACTGCTGACCCCTTGCTCGCGAAGTTGATGTTGATCTCTTCAGCGCCGGGCGATGTCCATCGCCATTCGTAAAAGTTCATCGTAGCGCCTTGGATTGCGCGCCTTACCAGTGCTGAGTTATCCAGTTTTTCCTGGATATCTATGAGTATTCGATCAAGGCTTGCGCTACTGCTTATGTATCTGACGATCTTAGGGATTACCAGTCGCAGCTTCTCGCTTTCAATGCATGGCGGCAGCGTGCTTAGCCCGCCCAGAAGGGCGACATGGTTATTCCATCCGCCAAGCTCCGGACCATCGGTCGGGCACTCCTCGAGTGCGGTATCGATCAGCTCCTGAGCGTTTTCCATACCGATGCTGGTGGCGTAAAGCGTTACCGCCCAAAGCGTTTCGCCGCCGCGGCATGACAGGATGCGCAGCGCGCCTTCCTGCAGGCCGTTACTCAGCCCGGTTTCACACAGCGACCTGGCGAGACGTTTTGAGTTTCTGTTAAGCCCCTCGAAAACGCAGTGCGCTACCCACGATTGTTCGCTCGTTGGCGCCCACTCCAGCATTTCTTCTGCTGGAGGTACGGGCGAGAATCGCGCCCATTGGTTTTCGCTGAAATAGCGCCCCATCATCGGCATGTCCGGATGTGCGCTAAGCACAGCGGGAGCCCTGCTCACGTGCGGTATTACGAGCTGGTTTCTGCTCCATCTGGGCGAATAAGCGAGCATGTAAGTTGTTCCTGCTCTAGTGTGGTGACGGGCCATGTGCAGATGGGTACGTGTTCATGCCGTTAAAGAGTTTGTCGATCATTCCGCCAATCAGCTCTGCTGTTTGAGAGCCTGCAGCAGAGCCTTCCATGATCTTCGGCTGAACATCCTTCAGTCCTTCGAGAAGGCTTGTTGCATTCTGGTCGGTAAGGAACTTCTCACACAAACCTTTGACCGTCGAGAAGGATGTTTTAAGCATCGGGCTCAGCGTTGGCGACTCCATCGCCTTGGACGCTATATCCAGCATGATATCGGCCTTGCCCATCAGGCTTCCGGCCATGCCAGGCAGGTTTGACCCAATAGTCGTGGCGGTCTGCAGGCGACTTGGAATGAAGTTGCTGCCAGGCGCGAGAGGCTCACCAAGGTGCGGCATGGTGTTCTTGGCCAGCAAGTTGTCGGCCAAGTTGAAAGCCTCCTGGGCTGCAATAGCCCGGATGCTTTGCGAGCCGATCAGCTTCATTGCTGCAGAGCCAAGCAGCGGGGCTAGAGGCAGGGCCATGATTAGTACGCCGTTCCGACGGGCTGGACCTGGTATTGCGCAGCGCTCTGCTGCGTAACCGCGTTGCGGTTTTGGCATACCGACAAGCCATCGCCAGAATTGGAAGGCGGGACATACTTGTTTTGGTATTGCGTGGTGCTTGGAGCTGAGACCGTCGTAGTTGGCGCCTGGCCGCGAGCGGGCTCACTGGTCGTGAAGAAGTCGGATGCAGCATCCCACATGCCCGATACGTCCCACCCGGTCGCGCCGTCTGTTACTGCGTCCGACATAGCGGGATCGTTTAGCGGGTCATAGCCGCCTTCCTGCTGGGGGAGGGTGCTGGCGAAGGCGCCGCCTGTCGAAAGCAATGCAACCCAAAGCCCTGCAGCAAAAATTATCTTTTTCATAAACACCTCTTCTCTGTTAATCTGGCGATGTTTTCTATAGTGCGATGATAAAGCATTATTAAAAAAAATTCTCTCTGAAAAATAGGCCTCTCATGGTTAGTCCAGGGCAGATTACTCCAGTAAGCCCAGAGCATTCAGGCTCGCTGCGCTACTTGTCCCCGAGCATTTTGGTGCCGGGCAGATTTCAGCCGCGTGTGCATTTCGATCAAAAGGCTCTTTTGGAGCTTGGTCAATCTTTTTTGGTTGCCGATGTCGGCGTTATTGAACCTCTCGTTGTTCGACCTAAGTCGGGCGGTGTTGAGCTTTATGAAATAGTAGCTGGCGAGCGCCGCTGGCGCGCCGCGCAGCTTGTCTCGCTAGATCGTGTTCCTTGCATCATTAAAAGCTACACCGACCTGCAGGCGTTGACTGCTGGTCTTGCTGAAAACGAAAACAGGGTCGGCCTTAATAGCTTTGAGCGCGCTCGCGCGTTCCAGATGGCCGTCAATGATTTAGGGATCAGTCACGAAGAGTGCGGCGACGCATTCGGCGTCTCTCGCGTGGCTGTCACCAACCATTTGCGCCTTTTCTCCCTGCCTGATTACGTGCAGGCACAACTTTCAGAAGGGCGTCTGACTGAATCCAAGGTTCGCTGCCTTCACGCGCTGTCCAGCGCGGATGCGGTGAAAGTCGCTCGTCAGGCCGTCGAGCTTGATTTGAGCCTTCGCCAGATTGAAGCGCTGGCAAAGATGATCACTCAAGATCGCACCGTTGCGCCGGTCGTGAAAAAACAGCAAGACCCCGATCAGCGTCGATTCCTTGATCGCCTTAGTGAGAGGCTCGGTCATCAGGCTGAGATCGAGGTTGCTGCAAAAGGTGAGGCTGGTGGATATCTGAAAATCCGGTACTTCACGATGGACGATCTTGGTTCCATCACTCGTAAGATTATCCAGGGCCATGACTAATGGACGCGATCAGCAATTCTTTGAATTTGCGCGCTGCGGTAAGCCCTTTGATAACGGATGGGCGTAGCGCGTTTGAGCGATTTGTAAGCACTAAGAAGCCGGTCAAGGGCTGGTCTGTGGTTCACATGGATATCGCGAATTTCGGGCTCCTCAATAAAGTGATGGGGCGCGCTAAGGGCGACATGATCATCGCCATCCTCAATGAGAGCCTCATTAAGGATCACCGGTTCTTTTGGTTCTATCTCGGCGGTGATGCGTGGGTCGGTGTGTCCGAGCGCCGTCACAACCTGACGGTAGAGCATCAGGTTTCTGAGCTTCGCAAAGAACTAAAGGCCGTCATCTCCAAGATGCTCGGCGCCCTTGTCAGGTTCGATATGTTTTTCGGGCTCTCCTTTGGCCACGGCGGCCAGATATTGGCCTATCAGGCTGAATGCGCTTGCCGAGAGGCTCGCCGTGTCGGGAAGTGGCTGTTACGCGGAGATGATATTCAGGAGTCCTTGTCTGAAAACGGGTTCCTGAATCGCTACATGATGGGTGGTAGCATTGTAGAGCTGATTCAGCTTCATCGTCAGGCGATCCAGTATTGCGACGGTTCTCGCCACTACGAAGTGCTTTCCCGCTACCAGGGCGGCTCCATGGGCGCAGAGCTTGCCGTGATGGAGCGCCTTGGACTTGCTGTCGATTTTGATATTTCCCTGCTTCGTGCAGCGCTTGCTGCGATCCCGGAGGGCTGGGAGAAGCACACCGTCAATCTTTCCAATATCACTGTCTGCGACCTCGGAGCGGTATCCCAAATCGTTGAGATGCTGCGCGGCAGAAAAAACATAGCGGTCGAGATAACCGAGACGGCCGAGATCCATGAGATCCAGCTTGTTGCCGGCGTTATTGAAATGCTGCGATCGGCAGGGATCGATGTTTACCTGGATGACTTCGGCGAGGGAGCTACTTCGCTCTCGATGCTTGCGCTGCCATGGAGCGCCGTCAAGCTGAGCAAGACGATCTGCGGTCGCTCTTGCCCGCAGGACATTCTTCATTCGGTCATTTCTCTGGCTAAAGCCAGGGGGATGACGGTTATTGCTGAGTGCGTTGAGACGGAGCAGCACATGGCCTCTTTGCGCAATCTGGGTGTTGATGCTTTTCAGGGGTTCTTCTTTCACATGGCGGAGCCAATCCCGCTCACAGGATTAAGCGTTGAAGGCGTAAGCATTCTCGCTTAGTTGTAAACCGTGCCGTATCGGTCCTCTGTCGACGGTTAGCTATGATCTTTCCTCCAACGAAGGTAGCGCCCCGACAGGAAATACGGTAGCCGTAGCATGACTCATGCAGCGTCGGTAGTCGCGCCGATGGCGACAGAGCGAACCTTTGCAGCTTAGGGGTAGGCTGCACTGGATAGCCGCTTCTATGAGGCGGTTATCCAGTTTTCTGGGGCTTAGGGAAAAACTTACGGATATCTTTGACAGGGCTGCCTGCGCCTTTGGATCTCAAAGTCGTCCAGAGCCACTCCGTATCCAGCCCTGTCAACTTAACGTGGCTATCTACGATCCTCGTGTCACACATGGTCGGGGTGTCAAGCAAGGAGAAATGGAGCCTGCAGGCGAGAGGTCTGGCTTCGTAGATTGAGCAGCCTTCCTCGGTAAGGAAGGAGCAAGGCTTCCCATAATGCTCGTGCCGTTTGCTTAGTGCTTCCTGGCTGTCGTCATAGTTGACTCCAGTATGCTCGCTGATAATCTGCGCCTCCTCTCTGGATATCCGAACATCAACATGGCAGCAGTAATTGCAGCCTTTTTTGCAGATGGTGTGGGGCGCAAATATTTCCCCGAAAGCATCGGCGACATTCATCGCTGCTCGGGTTAAATCCACAGTGTTTTCGTAGTGCTGCTCAAGCTTTTCGGCTTCAGCGCGAAGCCTTGCTTCGGCCTCGGCGGCTCCGTCTGCGGATAAGGCGCGCTCTATCGTTTTCTGGGATGTTTCGATCATCAGATCCAGACGCTGGATTTCGCTGCTCAAGATTGTTTCCTTCCTAGCCCGACTGGCATGGATCAACGTCAATATACAGCGGGAACCGCGTTGTTTTGCGCTTCCATGCCGCCTTCAGCTTGCACAGCAGCTCATGCCTTTCCTTGCGTGTTTCCGCTAACACCACAGCCTGGTAGCGGTAGGCGCCTGCCTTGCGCTCCATGATCGCAGGGAAGGGGCCAACCAGGGCGGGGTGGTTGATCTCGTCAATGACGGATTCCAGGTAATCGCTGCCGGTGTTCCGGTCGTTGGTTTCGACGGTAATCAGTGCGGTGGCGCTCACCGGGGCGAGCATCGCCTGCTCGTATCCGTGGATAATCCCCTCGATTGTTTTGTGGTAGCCCTCACGCACCAGTTGCTGCAGGATCGGGTGATCTGCCTGCGACGTCTGGATGATCACGCGCCCAGGCTTCGCCCGACCACTGCGGCCGGCGACCTGGGTTACTTGCTGGATGAAGCGCTCAGCCGCGCGAGCATCGGCTGAGAACAGCGCTGCATCAGATCCGGTGATGACGACCATCGTCACGTTCGGGAAGTCATGGCCCTTGGCGAGCATCTGCGTCCCCACGATGCACAGCGGTCTGCCTGATCGGATATGCGCAAAGGCCGCATGCATGCTTGCCGGGGTGTTGATGACGTCCGTATCCAGCCGGATGACGTTTTCAGCGCCAAAACTTCCGATCAACAGTTCTTCTGCGCGCTCGGTGCCGGCGCCCAGCGGCACAATCTCCTCGCTGCACTTCGGGCACGCGCCGGGCTGGCGGTTTGACTCGCCGCAGTGATGGCAGATCATCTTTCCTTTGCCTTTGTGAAAGACCATGCGTGCATCGCAGTTGGGGCATTCCGATGCCCAGCCGCACGACCGGCAAAACATGGTGTGGGCAAAGCCTCTGCGTGGCAGAAACACCATGGCCTGCTCACCGGCTTCAAGCGTTCGCTTGATAAGGGCCATGGCTACCGGCGTCAGACCGTCTTGCTGAGGCATGCTCTTGGCGTCCAGTACCTCGATTTTCGGCATGGCGCAGCCGTTGGCTCGCGCAGTCATGCGAAGGTGCTTGTACCGGCCAGACAGTGCACTGCGCATGGTCTCGGCCGAGGGTGTGGCTGACCCGAGGACAATCGGGATATTTCGTTTGTTTGCCAGGAAAATCGCTACGTCGCGAGCGTGGTAGCGCAATCTTGTGTCCTGCTTGAATGAGTGGTCGTGTTCCTCATCGATAATAATCAGGCCAAGATCAGCAATGGGTGTGAATAGAGCTGACCGTGTTCCCACGATAACTTTTGCTTGCCCTGACCGGGCCAGGCTCCACGCCAGGCCTCGATCTTTTTCCGAAAGCTTTGAATGCAGTACGCAGACCTCGAAACGCTTTTCGAGGCGCGCGCAGGTTTGAGGTGTCAGCCCGATCTCTGGCACCAGATACAAAACCTGCTTGCCTGCAGAGATGGCGGCCGCCATGGCCTCCATGAAAACTTCGGTCTTGCCTGAGCCTGTCACGCCGTCGAGCAAGAGCACGCCGAAGGACCCGAGCGCATCTTTGATGCTTTGCGCGGCGTCCTGCTGCTCTTGGGTGAGCACCATTGTCGCCGCAGGCGTGCGACGTACAGGCATAAGGGCGCCGCTGCGAATCAGCATGTCGACCGTGCGTGGGGTGTCGCTTTGCTCGATCAGCTCTGTTCTGGAAAGCCCGTGAGGGTTGGACTGGGCGAGCTTTATGACGACTTTTTGCTTGCCGGCAAGCGGTGGCAGGTCAGGGTTGGCGATGTAGCTGACTTCACCAGACATATCCGGCAGGTTTCCCTCGGCCGGCTCAGGTGTTTCGCCTTTGGCTAGCCCGGCCGGCAGCGTGGTCGCTAAAGCGTCGCCGATCGGGTGGTGGTAGTAGTCAGCCATCCACAGCCAGGTTTTCCAGCTAGCCTCGTCCCACAAAGGCTGTGCATCAATAAGCGCTTCTACGGCTTTTGTTTTGGCGGGATTAGCGGGCGCAAGTGCTTCCCCTAGTACCAGGCCGACAAGACTGCGTTTGCCGAATGGAACTTTGACGCGGCAGCCGGGCTTCGGCGCATCGCCAAGCTCTTCAGGCCATAGATAGGTGAATGGCATGTCTAGCGTACAAAAAACAGCAACGCTTAAATGAAGCATGATCTATCCATGACGAGCGAAATGTGGTAGTGTTTACTATAGAGTATACAAAAGCATCAAAGCAATAGCGGAGCAGCAAATAATGAGTGAAGCAGTAGTGCGTTATCCATGGCTGGCAGGTTTCAGCGAGGAGCAGGTTGCAGCTGCTACCCACGGATCTGGCCATGCGCTCGTTTCTGCTGCGCCGGGCTCCGGCAAGACCAAGATGGTTATTGGTCGCTGCGGCGTATTGCTGGCTTCCGGCGTCAAGCCTTCCGAGATTCTTGGGCTTGCCTTCAATACTGACGCCGCTAAAGAGGTCAACTCGCGTCTTGCCAGCTTACCTCTGCCGGCGGCAAAGGGCCTGAAATTCAGGACCATTCACTCGTTCTGTAAAGAAGTGATCGAAGTCGCCGAGGAGGAAGGCTTCCTGCCGAAACGCGAACTCATCACGTCGGATTATGAGATTTCTGCTCTGGTTCGCCAGGCGCTGGCAGGTCAGGGCGGCAACCCGTATGACGTGGATGAGCTGAAAACCAATGCAGCGCGGCAAACGCTGACGCTGGCCAAGGCCAATATGATCGATATCCATGAAGGCTTGGACCCGGAAGAGCTCATGGGTTTCGCTGAGGGCGATAAAGAAGTGGCTGAAGGCGTTATCCGCTATGAAGCCATGCGCGTCGAAGCTGGCATCCGCGGGTTCGACGACCTCATTTACGATCTGGCAATGCTGTTCAAGAAGTCGCCCAAAGCCCGCGAGTGGGCGGGTAACGAGTTCGCGCACATCATCGTCGATGAGTATCAGGACGTTGATGACGCGCAGCAGTGCATTATTTTTGCCCTGGCCGGAACCCGAGCAAACCTGTTCGTCGTCGGTGACGAAGATCAGTGCATTTACGGCTGGCGCGGATCAAACCTCGAATACATGAATCACGCATTCGAGAGCCAGCTTGGCTCGGAGAACGTGTCGCGCTACGAACTTAGCCTGACGTTCCGCTACGGCCATGAAATTGCTGTTGCGGCGAACTCGCTGATTCGCAATAACACTGACCGCCCACAAAAGCTGTGCGTATCGAACGCAAGCACTCCAAAATCAAGCCTTTCTCTTCGCATGTCAGCCACCGCGTCCGGTGACCGGTACTGGCCTCAGGCGGTCATGGAAGACATCAATGTCTGGAAGTCTGAAGGCCGCAAGATGCGTGACGCCGTTGTGCTTGTCCGCACTTACGAGCTGGCTGCGCCACTTGAAATGCACTTGATTCGCTCAAGAACGCCTTACGTTATTGAGGGGCGCGGCATTCTCGCGATGCCAGAGGTCAAGGCGATCAACGCTTATGCGGTGATGAGCGATCCTGAAATGTTCGAGGCGTGCGGAGAGGAGGGGAAGACTGAGATCCTGACCTCCGTTCTGTCATCGCCCGGCATGTTCCTGCCCAAGAAGATTATTGAGCGCCTTTCCGGGGCTTTGGCTAACGCCACGTTGCAGGACGTCCCCGGTGCTCTGCGCCAGTTGAGCGAAGTTGACGGGCTGCGCCCTTATCAGATCTCAAGCCTGCGCAAACGCGCGCAGTTTATTGAGAATCTCTCTACCTCCAATTTCAGCATGGCTGATCTGGCATCCACCATCTGGAACGGATTGGAATGGCGTGCAGATGTTCTGCGCCGCATTGTCGACCCACTGAAGCAATCTGACCGACTTAACGTGTTGAACCTGATGTGCCGCGAAGTCGCTCGCTACGAGAGCGTCGAGGCCATGCTGGACACCTTCTCGCAGCGCATGGAGCAAGCCGATCAGCCAGAGGCGATGCATGATCCACTGCTGATTACCTCGATCCATAAAGCCAAGGGCCTTGAGTGGCCGCTGGTCATTATCCCAGGCATGTCTGAGGGACAGTTTCCTCACAAACTGCCCGACACGCCTGTGGATATGGAAGCCGAGCGCCGGCTTGCATACGTGGCCATTACTCGCGCTAAAGAGCGCGTGATTCTGGTTGCTCCCAACGATCTGGCTTTGGCTAATCGCTGGAAAATTCCGGTAAATCCTAATGCTTCCAGAAAGCCCGAAGAAACCGCAGATCTGACAAGCCGGTTCCTTACCGAGCTTGATCCTGATTGCGTTCGGGCGGCCAGAACCTGGTTTTACGGGGACGGCAAGTTCCCGATGGTCAACGACCTGATGGATTACGCGAACAAGGCGGGCAAGCCAATTCCTGGCGCCCACAACGTATCGCTTGGTGTCCTGACCACTCAGCCGCTGGCGACTGAGGCGCCGAAGGTTGGGGTGCAGGAACTTGATTACGACTTTGGATTTTAGAAAGGAGCACTGACATGGCAGGCGATAAAAAAGACGACCGCCGCAAGATTGCGCGCATTCAGATTCGCGATGTTCTTGCGATCGAAGAGCTGTCTCTGGATCTGGATGGAAACGGGCTGGCGATCTCCGGGCGCATGGCGTCCGGTAAGACATCCATTCTGGATAGCGTGAGCGCAGCTTTCGGCAAGTCCAATCGCGCTGAAATGCTTCGTCAGGGCACCGATCGTGGTGAGCTGCTCATCGTTCTCGATGACGGCCACCAGATTGAGCGAGAGGTCACGCACGACGGTATTTCAAGACCTGTGGTGCGCTCGCCTGATGGTAGCGTGATGAAGAAGCCTGCCGACTTTCTTGCAGGCCTTGCTTCGGCACTGGCGCTCAATCCGGTTGAGTTTCTCAACGCCAATGAGCAGCGCCAAATCCGCATGCTCGCTGACGCATTCCCTGTGGATGTGTCCGTTGAGGAACTGCAGGAGTGGGCTGGCGGCCTGCTGAAGGTCGACGACCTTTTCGCCAAAGGCGAGTTGAAGGGGCTTGATCTGGTCATGGCCGCAGTCAAGCAGGTTTCTGGTGAGGCCAGAAACGCGAAGCTGCTTGCCAGTAAAGTCTCTGCTCAGGCTAAAGCTCTGGGTGAAACGATTCCTTTGGGCTTCCAGCCTGAAGAAATTCGGGGCATTTCTTCTGCTGATTTGGCGACTGAGCTGGCGCAGATTCAGCAGCATAATCGGGTGGTTCAGGAGACACAGGAAAAGCTGGTCAAGATCGATAAGCAAGAGGCGCAGATCCGTAACCAGGAGCAGCAAGTTGCCGAAAAAATTCGGCTGCTGCAGGAGGAGCTGGCGGGGCTGGGTGATCGAATCAAGGGCGCTGAGCGTGCTCGCGAGGAAGTTAATGCCTGGCTCTCAAGCAATCCATTGGCTGACGGCTCTCCGTTGGAAGAAAGGCTGCGCACGCTCGATACTCAGCGTGGCATCCTTTCCAACTACGACCGCATGAAGTCTCTCGAAGCTGAAGCGCAAGCGCTCTCCGAAACCGAGGTGTCGCTATCGAGCGCCAAGAAGAAGCTGTCCGAGTTCCCTGCAGCGATGACTGAGCGTGCTTCGATTCCGATTGAAGGACTGTCGATTGAGGATGACGGCATCCGCGTAAACGGATTGCCGATCAGCAACCTCTCTGATGGCGAGCGCCTTCGCCTGGCCATCCAGATTGCCTCTGCCGGTGCATCGAACCTTGGTGTTGTGTGCATCGACGGTGCTGAGCGCATGTCCGAGCATGAGCGCGAGGCACTGCTTTCCAGTCTGGAAAGCCAAGGCCTGCAGTTCTTTGTCACCGAGGTGAGTGATGAGGATCTGGCGATTCGTCGCCGGATTCCTGGTGAGCTTAAATCCGAGATTTCCATTAAGCAGGAAGCTCCTGCTCCTGCGCAGCGGCTGACTGCGCTTCCGACTGACGCGACAGCAGAGCTGGCGGCACTCTTTTCGGAGGCTAAGCTGGAAAGTGGTTTGGCGCAGAAGGGCACTTTCGCCCCCGCTGCTGCCGAACCCGTCATCCAGCAGCCTGAGATTGTCCAAGGCCAAACGCTGACTGCTAGCGTGCAGCCGGGTGTTGATGCTTTTGAGGGTGTGGAGGGCGTTGGTTTTGATGATGATCCTGATCAGGACGATACCTTTGATGGTCTGGAAGGTGTCGCTTTTGATGATGATCCTGAGCCGGTTGTCGCTGAGCCGGCTGCTCCGGTTCAGAAAAAGGCCGCAGCGTTCGACTTTGGTTTTTGATTGACATGCAACCTCTAGAGATGTACGCTTTGTTCGGGCTTTTACAGGGTAAAGCGTATGTCCATTCTTTTTAATCCGGGCGCCACCTACGTTCTGACGCCGGGTTTTGTTGAGTCTGTCGGGGGTAGCGCTGACATCGCGGAGACAGTGGCGAACAAGCTGCTGCAGCGGCATGTTCGTGGTGACTTCGGGGTGATCTGCAGCGAAGATAAGGCAAGCAACAAGAGGGCGATTGAGGGGAAGGAATTCGCTTCAATCATGTCCGTATACGAGATCCCTCATCGCGTTTACGTGATCACTGATCCTGATCGCGATCACACCACCATGCTGCTGCCGAGCGAATACTAAAGTTGAGCAGGCGCATGCCCTGGTGACCAAACCGCACAAGCAGAACAAAGCATTGAGCGGCGAGTCTGGTCTGCTGGGTCCCAGCTTAAAGTCCGAAGTCGTATTCCGGCCTCCCCGGCTCAATTTCTTGTTCGGGTTCGACAAGCACTTTCGGTACTTCGACTGAGCTAATAGGCGGGTATCCAAGCTCATGCAGTCTTTTCTCAAGCTCCGCTGTAACGGCAGGGGTAGGCTCGTTCAGCCATACGACTGTGCGTTCCTTCCCGGCGTTGAGCGTCACTGAAATCTCATCGCCAACAGCCGGGATACGGCCTTCGGGGGAAGCAACCTCGTTGGTTTTGTAGATGATCCCGACGCTGTTACCGACGTCCTGGATAATCATGCCTACACCCAGATCAACGGCAGAGATTGGGCCTTCATAGGTGACTCCGCGAACAGGTTTGCGGATCTCGCTAACCACCCGTACTGCGGTGTCGATCATTTCCTGAGCGATAGACTCGGAGAGGTCGCTCAGTGCCACTTGTACGTCGCCGCCTGCGGCGAAGTCGATCGAAGATTGACCTACCAGCCTGCCTACCTCAACAAAAGCGTTATGGTTGATGCTCTGGCCAAGCAGTTCGTGAGCAGTCGTAGCGCTCATGCCTTCAATCAGTCCTTCTGGGGTCTGCTTGAAACGAGCGTGCTCGGCTGGGCTGAATTGCCTTAAAAGATCCGGGTTCTCTGGGTGTTGAAGTTTCGGTTCTGTCGAGCGAACCTTGGCATAGCCTTTACCGATTGTTGGCACAGCCGACGAATCGCCTGTCAGGATTTGCATCCTGAAGCCTTTGCCTGCGGCAGCGTCTCGCACCTGCTTGGCTTTTAGGCCGCGCATTTCGCTCCAGGCTGGATCGTTCGGATCGAACGGGTCCAGGTAGTCGGATAGCGTAATGGTTTGTTTCTCAGGGAACTGCATCATGTCCCATGAGAAATTAACCCCTTCGGTGGCTGCAACCATGCACCAGCGAACGCGGTCTTCCGGGGCGTTGAACTGGCTGCCGCGCAGCGTGGTTTCGTGAGTGGTGTAGCCAAGATCGCGCAACTGGTTGCGCAAGATCGCGGCGGATGCCGACGATGAATAGGGTACGACGTTCTCAAGAACGAAAAAGGCCGGGTTGACGCGGCCAATGATCATTAACGCTGCGACAACCAGGTGCCCGACTTCCGGGTGTTCCTCAGCCATTGAAGTGCCACGCTTCGCACGTCCTGCGACGGATGCTCCGCTGCAAGGCAGCCCGCCTGCAAGGATGTCGACCCTGGGCAGTGCCGCCATCGCCTCTTCGTCAAAGGCAAGCTCCTGCATCGGCGCAACCAGTGGAACGCTGTCAGCCGACCAGACTGGGTTGTTTCTCATGGAGTGAGCAACAAGCTCTGGTCTGATTTCATTGGCGAATGCCATTTCCACCGGCAATCCAGCTTCCTGCAGGCCTTGATGGATGGCGTGATCTAGCACGCCACCGCCATGACTGACGGAACCCATTTTCAATGGGATGTTGTTGTCGATCTTCCATTTGAGGTTGTTCCGCCGTTCTTTCTTGCGGACTTCTGAAGCCAGCGGGGAGATGACGACCTCGCCATCCTTCTGGATCAGGCGAATGGCGTCCATCCCCTCGAAGAGCGATAGCAGCTCCTTGCTGCTCAGATCGATCACTGGCGTGATTTTGTTGCTCGGCAACGGTTTTGCCGTGACCGTCCGGTTGCCGTTCGGGTCGGCGCGAAGGTGGATGCTGCCACCTTTGACGGATACGGAGTAGGAATCGCCCGGAGCGAGGCCCGCCTTAGAAACTTCGGGGCCTTCAAGCCAAATACGCGGTTTTCCCGAGGTTTTACCGCCTATTGCCTTGTTTTTCTTGATGAAGTATCCGTTCATAATGTATTCTTTTGGAATGCCAGTAAAAAACCGTTGAATTTTAGTATACCAGGTGTTCATTTGTTCGGTAGCTCGCTTACGGCTATCCAGAGAGAATTGGGAAAATGTCGAACCGAGAAAAGATCATCAGGGCCTTTCAGGGCTTGGCTTTGCTTGTCGTTTTTGCCGGTTTTGGTTGGGCTGTAGCGGTTAGCAGTGAGTGGGAATTTCAAAAAACAACCAAGAATCCGATGAGCGATGCCGATCCGGATCAAGCTCAGATCGATCTTCTCGGTGTTCCAGAAGGCTTTACCGCCACCCGGTCTGCCGGCGGCGCGATCATTTACAAGCGGGTTCGCGAGGCGCTGGGCGATTCAAGCGCCAGACCTGCTTTCGGGCCCGCCTTGCAAACAGACAGCCTGCCCAGTGCTGTCCACCAATAACAAACTGCTGGAGATAGCGATTTGAAAGTCGTTTGGGGTGCTGACGCTGCAGAGCTTAAAAACGGCAAGCGTGTCGAGGTCATTCAGGACACAGCGCTGGCGCTGAACGGGCATACGTTGCTTGTAGGTATGAGCGGATCGGGCAAGACGCATCAGCTCAGAAATATGATCAACCAGTTCACCGACTCAGCCTTGATGGAAGGCGAGGATGTCCCGCGCTTCCATGTTTTCGACGTCCATGGCGACATCGAAATTGAAGGGGCTTCCACGGTCCTGTTCTCCGAGCAGACCCAGTACGGGATGAATCCCATGCGGATCAATCCAGACCCACACTTCGGGGGTGTCCGCAAGCGTGTGCAGGCGTTCGCTAACACGGTGAATCGTGTGATGCGCTCGCTCGGACCGAAGCAGGAGGCAGTTCTGCGCAACCTGCTGATCGACACCTATGAGAAACATGGCTTCTTCATGGATGAGCCTTCCACCTGGAAGGTGAACCACCAGGAGGCTCATTTGCTCACCGATGGGACCGGTAGCCGGTTCTACATCGACGTTCCTATCGACGAGAAAGACGAGGCTAAAGCCTTGGGCGCTCGCTGGGACGGGGCCCTTAAAGCGTGGTTCGTGCCTGCAGGTGAATATGTCGGCGGCATCACCCGCTGGTCACCCAAGTACACGTCGCGTACTCACCCCTGCATTGCTGACGTGCTGCGCATGGCGCGCAACGTATTGCAGCAACAGTTCCTTGGCACCGGCATGAAAGCCGTCACAAACCTCGAAGCAGCCAACCGGGCTGCCTCGAATTACCAGCGTAAGCTTCTCCAGACGCTGCGTAACGGCGGCGCGGCCGAGGATGATGACAAGCTTAAGGAAGACCTTGAAAAGGCCAAGGCGAAGGCGATTGAAGCCTTCAGTGATTACGCCTGCTCGATCATCACTGGTCGTGAGATGGGGACCATCCTCAAATACGATTCGACGGACGTTCTTAAGTCGGTTGTAGACCGCCTGGAGAACCTGGACTCGATCGGCATCTTCAAGGCGGATCTTCCGCCGTTTGATAGCGACGCCCCGGTCTGGCGTTACAACATCCACCCCCTGTCGATGACTGAGCGGAAATTGTTTGTCCTGTTCCGTCTGGAAGAGATTTTCATGGAAGGTGTGCAGCGGGGCGAGCAGAAGCAGATTCGTGATGTTCTGATTATCGATGAAGCGCACATTTTTGCTGACGATGATCCTGAAAACATCATGAACACGATCGCCAAAGAAGCCCGTAAATTCGGGATTGCGATGATCTGTGCAAGCCAGTCACCCACCCACTTCCCTGACGATTTCATCGCCTCGGTAGCGACCAAGGTCATCCTGGGTATCGATGAAATGTACTGGCGCAGCTCGGCCACAAAAATGCGCGTCCCAGAAGATGCGCTGAAGTGGATCAAGCAGCAGCGAAATCTTCTGGTGCAGCTAAAAACCAAAGGCAACTCAAAGAACGATTGGCGATGGGTTGTCATCAGCTAAGGAGTTACGCATGACCCAAATTAAACCAAAAGGAAAGCTTATCAGCCGTGAGCCGTGGTGGGCTAAAACGCCTGCACCAGGTGCTTCTGACTTCTCAGTGGAGTGGGGTTACCTCGAGCATTACGAAGGTAATCATTTTGTTTTCGTACATGAGCGCCCTGGCGATAGCGAAATCCGCAACAGGAAAAGCTGCCGGCGCGCAGATTCTTAATCAGCCCAAGAGGCTTCGTGGAGCAGTAGATGGCACAAGTTCTAGTTGTTGATGATTCGAGCACCGTTCGCAATGAGGTCTGCGACTTCTTGAAGCAAAACGGTTTGACCGTGGTTGGCGCTGTAGATGGCAAAGATGGGCTGGATAAACTGCGCACAGACCCTGCTATCAAGCTGGTTGTTTCCGACGTCAATATGCCAAACATGGACGGTTTGACGATGGCCGAAAAGATCCGGTCTGAACTGCGAAATTTGTCCTTCGTCATGGCTTGGTGCATTTCGTTGAACAAATTGTGCGCTGCGGCTATTATTCGCGCATCGAAACTTAAAGTTTTTCTACCGCAATTGCGAATGTGTCATTGCTGAGGCGTGGCGGCGCGTTGCAACCGGAGGGATGGTCATGGGCGTAGGCGTCTACAGCAACAACTTCACTGAGACTGGCGGCACCTTCCTGGTTGACGGCCCTGATTGCAGTGATGACGAGTACAAGGCCGCCCACGTCGATATGGATGAGGACGATGTTCCTGACCTGGAAACCTGGATTCAGGATCAGAACGATTTCCAGTTTAGCGACATGAATGAGGCCATCGCGTCTGCCCTTCAGGCGGTCGGCCTTGTCGTTGGAGCGAACAGCGAGCGCGATTATGAGCACGAGTTTCTGGTGCACACCCGCGATCGTGGCTTTGTCATCGGCACTCGTGGCTGGGAACACGACTCCGTGGTTGGCGTCTGGCAGGACGAGGAGTACGGGGAGTACGAGGGCAACGTCAATGGTGATGTCGTGGAGATGGCGCTGCGCGATGGCGTGATGCCTGAGCGGCTCTGTACCCGTCGGCGCAAAATTGCCGACGACCTCCTGGAGCTGATTCGCCTGCTGATGCAGGAGCGGGGGATGGACTGCAGCTTCAAGACCAGCGGTTACACCTCTCAGCGCTATCCCACTCTCGATGAGGCCGCTTGGGGGCAGCGCTGCGATGAGCTGGTCGCTGGCATCCGTGCTGATCTGGATTGGGTCTCCCGACCCTATGCGCAGGCGCTGCGCGAGGAGGGGCCGGATAACTTCAAGGAGATCATCAAGCTGGTCGTCACCGAGGAACCGAACTGGTATCGCGATGCGGTTAATGTTGCTTTTATGGCGAACGACCGTGACGGAACAGTGGGTGGTCGTGTCGACGAGGACTTGCGTGTCGAATACACGACTGAAGGTGCCCTTCATCTGTCGGCGTTGGGGCTCAAGCCTGAGTTCGCAGAGGGCCAGCCTGTACTGCCTCTGCCGGAAACCCCCGAGGTCATGGCGGCGTGCATTGAATACCACCTGAAGCGTCTGGAATCGAATTTCCGGGCTGGCAAGAGCATCCCGCATCATTTCCTGTTGCCTCCATCTGCTGCAAAAGAAGTGCTCGACCTCGGTGCTAATGACGAAATTGTTTTTGACGCTTTCGATGATGATTTTCGCTTCGCGGATTTTGATCGGCGCTAGTGCTTTTTCGATAATCCGTACGCGGCGCTTGTTTTTCAGATAGATGAAGAGCAGGGCGCCATGGAGGCGCCAACAGCCAAATACAGGTAGACCATTTTTCTCAGAACCGATACAGGGTGTCAGGCTTTTCCATGGTGCACTTCTGGCGGAAGCCTGAGTATCTGAGCCTGAGCGTGTCTCCGTCCAAGGCGCCCGCCATCGAGACAACAGGCTGGATTGCCTCTTTCATGGATTTTGGTCCGTGGATCATGAAGTCTGATTCCAGCCAGATTTTCCCGCCGGCACCGGTGTGGCCAACTATGGAATAACTGCCGCTCTGAACTGTCCCGCTTGGGTACTTCCAAGACTCAACCAGAATGCCTTCGAGGCGGTTGCCGTTTCGCTCCAGCCTCATGTGCGTCTCAATGGTCAGTCCCAGGCACTTTGTTGTTCCTTGCCAGTCACCGGCGGCGCCGGTGCTTTTCTCTTTTGCAGGCTTCAGGCCAGGCGCCGGGACTGGCGCCTGGGTAGAGGCGCAACCAACTAGGAGCGCCAGGGACAACAGGGCTATTTTTTTATCCATTGCTTCCTCAGGCCGGAACCGTAAACGAGTTGAAGGAAGGCTCCGGATCATTCTCCGGCTCTTCCTTTTCAAGCTTGTATTTTTTGATCAGGTACGGCTCAAGCTTTGCGTTTTCCATGAGGTCAGCAATTGTCAGCTCTCGGTAAAACCGCCTGTCCTGCCAGGACTGGCTTGGGTAATGAAGCGCTGAATAGCTTGGTCTGAGCCAGTTAAGCGCTTGCGCTGCATTAGCGAAGACGCGCGAGCCTGTATAACCAAGGCTTGGCGACACCTTCAGAGCCTTGATCAGCAGCAGCTCGCTCGGAGGAATACTGGCGAGAACCCTGATCAGAGGCGAGTCAGGCTTGGCCATTACGGGTAATTGCCCAGTGGTCATGTATCGTTGCATGGCCACGGGCGATTTCAACAGCTGATTCAGCTGCCGGCTATTCACTGGCCTCACTTCTTCTGCGCTGCGTTAGAGGCCTCAATAGCCGCCTTTGCCAGCTCGGCTGCAGGCATGTAGCCGGAGAGCGTTGAGCCATCCTCGAAGATCAGGTGAGGCGTGCCTCGCAGCTGGACTTTTTCGCCAAGCTCAAGATTTCGATTAAGGATATCCGCGCCCGAGCAAGACTCACCCACCACCGGGTTTCCGGTAAGGGCAAGGTGCAGCTTTGCTTCGCGATCCTGGCCGCACCAGGTGCTGCTCATGGTGGAGTAGGCTGCACCCTCAGCTCCGCCGCGAACGAACGGCAGGTAGCGAACCTCGATCCCTGCGGCTTTGTGCTGTTCGCTTTCTTCGTGGAGTTTTGTGCAGTACCCGCAATCGGTATCGATCATCGCGTACACGACTGCTTTAGGCTTACCTTCAGGCTTGAAGGCGATGTAATCGGCTTCTGGGATCGCCGTCAGCAGCTTATGGTTTTTAGCAAAAAGCCCCTTCTGGGTAATGTTCACCAGATCCCCTGATTGGGATACAGAGAAGACGGTTCCGGCGATGATCGACTTCGAGGCGGGGCTGGCATATACGCTGCCGCCCTTGCTCAGCTCGATCTCGCAAAGACCAAACACAGGGGAGGGCAATACCGAAGTAATGGTCAGAACCTCGTCAGAGGTCTTGTTAAGCGCTTCGAGCAGCCACTTGTAGGTTTCAGCCGAGCCGCAGGCAGGGTCTGAGCTTGCGAAGCTGGCCGCCGGCAGGGCAGCCAAAACGAGCGATACTAATGCAATGTTTTTAAGTTTCACGCGGCCTGCTCCTTGATGACGATTGTTTTGCGCGACTGGCGCTTTGGTAGTGAGGCGAACAACCAAGGCGCGTCAGCCTCGCTGAATACAACAGCTTTTGCGCCGAGCTTGCGAAGCCTTAACGCCCTGGCAGCAGCGACACCCCCAACAAGGAATTCGGTTGCATCCATAGGGAATCGGGTATGTCCAGAACCGCTCCAGAAGTGAGTGAACCGCAAATTGTTCTGGTCAGGGTTTAAGCCAATTTTATATCTCACCGCAGTCTCCGCTATTGTTTTGTATCGTATAGTAGTTAGCATATCATATATCTTCTCGGATCGCGATGCAAAAGTGACATTCAAACTGGGTATACCGAACTTTGCTGCTTATCCCGAGCTAAAGGAGCTTTGCGTAAGACCAATTATCTCTCATTTCAGGCTGGCATTACTGCTTTTGCTATTGATTTTCTTCGCAATTGCTTCAGAATAAAAAAAGGCTGGTTTGGCCTTTGTATATGGGGAAAATAATGACTAAAAATGATCTGATTGACGCTGTTTCTGTAAGCTCCGGCCTGCCAAAAACGCAAGCAGGCAAGGCTGTCGGAGCTATCATCAACGCACTGACTGACGCACTGTCGCGCGGCGAAAGCGTCGCACTGACAGGATTCGGTACTTTTTCTGTTCGCGATCGCGCAGAGCGCTCCGTGCGTAACCCGCACAGCGGCAACCAAATAGCTGTTGCTGCTCGCCGCGTCCCAAGCTTCAAGCCCGGCAAAGTTCTGCGCGAAAAAGTGTCTAACTGAAGTCCGGATGTCCCCCAAAAAACCCGCTGAAGCGGGTTTTTTGTTGCCCCTAGTTTGCCTGGCTACCAGCAATCGAGATGCTCGGGTCGCCCAGAGAGCCGTCTCTGCTGGCTCGTGCAATGGTTGATATCCACGGTGCTGGCAGCTTGCTGTAAGCCTTGGATTTGCTGCGTGAGATACCAGTGAATATCTGGTCAGAGGAAATGGAATAGACCGGCGTCAGGTCTTTCCTTTCTGTCGCCGGGAGTATCTCGCTGGTCATGTTGTCTAGGATGCGCGGCATCTGGTCATGGTCTGCGTAATACGCAAGCACCATGTGTGGCGTCCTCAGGCCTTTTGCTTTGACGTAGACCAGCCTCAACGACTCTCTGGGGATGCCGATCCGCAGCAGCGAGAAGTATTTTGCAATCGCGTAATCCTCGCAGTCGCCAAGGCCAGAATTAAGGCTCTCGACTGGGGTCGCCCAATAATCCTTCACGCCATAAACAGACTTGTCGGTGTCGTAGAGGACTTCGCTATTAAAAAAGGCGTTGACCGCACTCAGCTTTTCTTGGGATGACTTTCCTTCTTGATCTGAGAGCATCAGATCCCATCGTTCTTTTGATGACGCCATCGCGTCTGCAGCGCTCACGCACAGGGCTAAAGTCGCGGTTATAAGCCTGAGCCGCATCAGGCGCCCCGCCAGTTCCTCACGGAACCCCTGTCGACGTGCACAAAACCTCTGGATGCGTACAAACCAACACCGCCAAGTCCGAGCATCTGCCCCATGCGCGAAAGCAGCACAGGGGATATGCCCGGCATGTAGATGTCGGCCGCTCGACCGTAAAGGTGCATCGAGTTTTTTGCAGCCCCTTCGAGTTTGTCGTTATGGGCTTTTGTTCTGTATCCGGAAAGGATATGGACGTCCTGGTGGTAGCCATAAGTCGCAAGCCAGGACTGCATGATGAAGAGGGTGTCGAGCAAGCCTGTATCCATTTGTGCGGCTTGCCCGTACTTAACATCCCGGAGCATCCAGCAGGCAGCCTGGTAGCCTTTCAGATCCCACCCGCCGGCCGGAGTCCAATACGTCAGGCTTATCTTTTCTTTGCTGTCCGGTCTGACCAGCGTCATGGAGCGCGGCTTATTGAGCGCGTTGACGCGCCAATCCTGGTGCTGGCTGGCGCAGGCTATTGCCGGTACAACCGCACTTGCGGCGCCTATCGCTGCCATGCCCAGGAAAGAGCGCCGACTGATAGTCATCGGCTTATCTCATTTGGCTGTGCTTGATCGCCTGAAACAGCCCAGTAGGCCATCTCGAATGCGGAAACGCGGTGGTCATTGGCTTTGTAGATATCGGCAGGCTTGATGCCTAAGCGCTTGGATAGCCCGGAAACAAATGGCCCATCAGTGGTGAGCACTGAAATGCCGTCAATGAAGTTCTTGCGGTATTCGCTGCCTATGGCAAAGGCTGGCTTCACCATTCCCTCGTAGAGGGTCTTGTCGGCCCTTGGCGCGATCCAGTCGACGCAGACGGCGCCGAGGCAGTACAACGCTCTAGTGAGGTGCTCATACACGCTTTTGCGCAGCTCTGACGACTGCTCGTGTATATCAGCCAGCTCGTTCTCGATAGCGAGCCCCCACTCTTGAAGCTTCGAGTCCACCAGGACGGGCAGATAAAGCTCTCCATCAGCCGTTCTGACGGGGCTATCGCAGCGCTGATCCAAGTATTTCTGGAACTGATTCCTTTTGCCTGCAGGGATGAGTCTGTCGAGCGCAGCGCTCTTTTTAGACTCGTGAGCCTTATACTCGGCGAGCACGCGCTTGTAAGCGGAAACGCTGATTTCAAGGCTCTCTTCGGCTCTTGGTGGCTTCACATTTAGACCCGGCTAGCGTAAGGTTATAGATGATAAATGGTATTGCGATAGTAAATCAGGTGCTTATTTACTTTCTACTGGTTATTTACCCAGATTCTACCTTCCTCTTTCGCTCCCGATAAACGGTTTCGAGGTTTTTTATGAAGAAGCCTGACTGGAATGACGATCCATACGGGTTCAACCAGCCGGCTCCTGCTCGCCGGCCTCCGGATGCTGGGCGCAGCGCCTGGGCGAAAGGTGGGAAGCGCGGCACATTTCACCTGTATGCAGACGTAATTCCGTCTTCTGCGTGGTTCTCCAACCTCCGCAAGGAGTTATCCCCGGAGGAGTGGAAGGCTTGTCAGAGGTACGCTTTCAAGAAGGCCGGGTACTGTTGCGATATCTGCGAGGAGAAGGGCCCCAAGTGGCCTGTTGAGTGCCATGAGCGCTGGGAGTTCGACGAGACTACCGGCGTCCAGCGGCTGACCGCTTTAGAGGCGCTGTGCCCTGATTGCCACGAGGCAACACACATGGGCTTAGCGATGGTCCGTGGTCGCCAGGCTCAAGCCATGGCCAAAATATCCAAGGTGAACGGATGGTCACTCGATCAGGTAAAAGCTCACGTTCGCGAGGTCGGCGTGACGTATGATCGTCTCAGCCAAAGGCCTTGGCTGCTCGATCTCTCACTGTTGAAAACCCTCCCGGTTGCGCTTTCTGAAAAGACCAAGATCATCATTGAGAGGCATTGCGATCTAGCTGATAAAGCCAGACAGTCTGCCTCTCGACCGGCGCCTGATGGCGTTGAGGCACTGCGCGAAGCGCTAAATGGACCACGCTAAGGATACCTATGAATTTTGATGTGTACCGGTCACTGACACGCACGCTCATCAAGCAGCTTGAGCGAGAGCGCATGGGCGACGCAAAGAACCCTGTGAGAGGGGTTGATCGCTACATTGCTCGCAGTGGCACGCTGAAAATCGCACTGGATGCCGAGGTAAACCTGGGTGATACGTTCCTTCGTCAGTTGACTCAGGAAGGAACCTGGATCGAGGCTGGACGTCCCACCTACTTCATTGAGAGTGAAGATCTCGCGAATCGCTTGATGACGGCCAAGGTGCAGGCTGCGAAGCTCGCAGCGCCGGATCAACTCACCACCTTTGCTATTGCCATTCCCAGTGGCTGGAAGCACAAGTCCGTCGAGATGAATCCGATACTGGTTACCATCGGCAAGGAAAGAGATTTTGCGGCCTGGCGCGAGGAGGCGGTTGAGCGGCGCTGGGGCGGCAGCTCGCGCTTTGAGTCTGTAGGCGATCCTGATGAGACGCTGATTATGTTCAGCGTGATTTCTATTGACCAGATCTGCCCTGACGGCCGGCCTCTGTCAAAAGAGGTTCCAAAGCTCTACACCAACTCGCTGTTAAGTCGCGAGATGATCAGCGCCATGCTGTCATCCCCCGACAGGGATCGTGAGCTTTTCCGGATCACTGACACCCAGCCAGACGCCTTTATGGTGGGGCAGGGCGAAACGGTGTTGCTGGCGCATCTGGCAAAACTGATCACAAATCTCTGGGTGTACACGCAGGCTGTTGATGGCGCCTTGGTGCCTGGACTGCCGGGCAAGGTTCAGGATGGCGATGTACCCGTTTTCGGCAAGGCGAAATCTTTCACGCTCAAGAATTGCGCCCCGTCACTCGGGGTGGATCGTGCAGAGCACTACAGGAGCTGGCACTTCAGGCAGCTCAATGATGAGCGCTTTTACCGCGGGGAGTACGAGGGCCTTCCGCGCGGTTCGCGTTGGACGTTCGTAAGTGAAGCGATTGTTGGCTCGAAAATCGAGCCTGAAACGGTTGTCGACGTGCCTTATGATTTTGATTCCGGCCCTCGCGTGTAGCCTTATGGAATTGCGGTAGTAAACAAGTTTGTAAAGCTATTGCGCATCGCCTAAGATTGACGCGTTCAATCTGATTTTTGGTGATCAAAATGCGCGCCCCTCTTAAAGCCAGCCCAACTGCGTTGCCGCCGGCGACGCCTGTCGTCCGCAAATCAAGCCTGATTGAGCTGGCAAAGCAGCGACTGGCGAAAGTCAAAGCTGGCGCCAAGCCACAGGAGGCGCCCGCCAAAAAGAAAAGACCGGCCAAGCGTTTTGAGGGTGTTCCTGTTGCCAGCCAGGGTCAGGACAAAGACCTTGCTGCGCTAATTTCCATGGGGCCAGCATCTATCTTGATGGATGCCGTCACGGACATCTGCCAGGACAGCCTGCGCCATGACATGCAGCGCTTGCTGGATGAGGTCATCCCGGATGCTCAAGACTTCGAGGTCTTGGGTGACGCGCTGCTCGAGGTTGTCGATCACGCCGTGAGCCCGGAGAACCCATAACATGCGCAAGGTCACCAAGAATCTGACTCATCAGGACGTTTTCCTTGACCTTTTTGCTTCCGGCAGAGCGGTGCCTGCCAGCCTTGGCGCGAAAGTCCTGAAGACCACCGGTAAGGACTGCGGCTATACCGCCAGCCTTTACCTTGAGTATGAATCGGATGTTTTTCACGGCTCCCCCCGAGGATCTGCCGAGATTCTGCATATCGAGCTTGGCAGCCTTCAGCACCATCGTGGTGATCGGGTGATCGATATTGCGCTTCACGATGCCCGTTATGCGGCCGATCCCGAGGCGGCTGCGACGCTGAGCCTGAGCGTTATTGACTCAGCGCAGCTCCTTGCCTTCAGGCGGCTTCTGGATCGTCGTGAGGTTGAAATCATCAGGGGTGACGCAAAGGTTGCAAGCATCGCCTTCGACGCGGGGCTTCTTGATCGAGAGCTTGCACAGAAGATTATTGAGGCTGACCAGCATAAGGAGCGCTCCCCTGAAACGCCCTTCAGCAGGGATGACCTTCATGCCCTGATGAACAGGGATTTACAGCTCGACAGCCAAAGCCCCTCTATGAGGATTTAGGTTTTTTCGCTGCTGCAGTTTCCAGGGCCGATAGGCGCTCATTCAAGCCGGCGTTTTCGGCCTTGAGTGCATCCAGAGCCTGCCTTTCTTCGCCAAGCTCAGTGGAAAGTTTTCCAGTGGCTTGCTCATTGGTATCAAGCTTTTCCTGTAAGCGAGTAGCCAAGGCTTGCGCGCTGAGGATTTCTTTCTCCAGCGTGAAAACCTTGGACTGAGCAGTCTTGAATGATTCCTGAGTTGCCTTTAGCTCTTGCTGAAGCTCTTTCGTATCCTGGCGATGCTGGGTTCTTTCAGCGTCCCATTTGCGCATCAAAAGTCCGGTGTCTTTGTTGTACCGCTCTGTTTCGTTTTTCATCTCAAGCGTGAAGCGCGCCGTGGCGTCGTGCATTTCCTTAGCCATCTGCGCAACAATTTCATTGCGCTTACTGATCTCTGCAGCCAGGGCCGCCTGAGCTGCTTCGCTGTTGCTTTGGATTTTCAGGTTCAAAGTTTTCAGCTCTGCGACCAGGCTGTCGCATCGCTCCCGCTCTGCATCCAGGCGAGCGGCGGAAGCGGTGAGCTGATCATTCAATCCTTGCTCACGAGCCAGCGCTTGGTTGATGTTTTCCTGTAATCCGGCGATGTCTTCCTCGCGCTTATGGATCTCTGCGATAGCCGCCTGTTGTGACTCCACAGCCTGAGTTGCGGTTGCCTCCATCTGGGCGAGGGACTCACTTAATTGTGCTTTTTCTTGGCTGAACTCTCCCAGCGCGGTCTTTTTCACGCTATTCCAGAAGATCCAGAAGGCTTCTTGGGCCTCGCTCGGGTACTCGCCGGCCTGACCTCTGGACGCCAGATCGGACAGGATCGCGCGAGTTTCCCGCAGAATGTCGTTGCTCGACCCTGTTCCGGTAATTTCGCGGACCTTGCGCCAGGAGGGCGTTTGGCCGTCCTGAAGCAGCGTGATTACCGCTTCCAGCGTTTTCTGGCTGTAATCAGGCATTTCAGGCTCCTGCCATTGTCTGTATTGCAGCAATGGCTGCTTTGAGTTGTTCGCTGGCGCTTACCGCCCTGCGGGGCAGGCAGGTTCGCCACTCGATACCAAAGGCGCACTCCATGAGCGCGTCAGGGTAATCGTCAGCTGTTTGTGCTTCCGCTGCGATCGGTATGCCTTCCCGGTAGAGCAGGGCAGCCCGATCTTTGGTGGTCTCTTTTGCCCGGCGCTTCGCGATAACCATGCGAGCCGCCTGAATGATGACCTCCTGGTGATCGATCCCGCGGCCGGCGCCGAGCAGCATGTCCATCAGTGTTTCGGGTTTAGCCTTCGCTATTTCAGGCCAGGTCGCCAAATCTGTCGGGAGGGTACAACTATGGCAGTTGCCGTTTTCGATGACGGTAAACACGCATTCTTTCGCCGAGATCTGCGCAAGTATGCCTCGGGCACCTTTGCCACCCTCTGCGGTCGCGATCATGCTTGATTTTATAGGTTGTTCGGTCATCTGTGATTGCGTCCTTTAATGCCAAAATGATATGCTCAAGCAATGTCAAAAGCAACACATTAAAACTAGAGTGGTGATCAGTTTTGCTTGAGAAAAAACGCCGTCGCCGTGAGGTCCAGCTGGACCTTTTTCAGCAGCCAAACACTCCTGTTGGGCCTGTCACAGAGAATCGGGACAATCTAAACCCTGATTTCATGTGTGGCGACCGCCTTATTCAAACCGGTCTGCCCTGGCTTGAGGATTCAAAACCAGTCTCTGGGCGTTCAGAATGAGCGAGCGCAAGCGTTTCCCTCTGTTTGAGAGCAAGTCTTTTCTTGGCTGCAGCGAGCCTGAGCTGCTGAGGTGGACTCAGGCCGGGCTGATTCGGGCGGTTCCCGAAGAAGATGTCGGCGCTACGGAATTTCGTGGCGAAATCCGCAAGCCGCTTTTTTGGTACGAGGCTGACCTGAAGGCGGCTGCCCCTCAGGTGCTGGCCTGGCGCAAAGCCGATCAGGATCGCGTCAAGGTTGTCTACAAGCGCCGAAGGTCGTTCAGTGCGCCCGCTTAACGGCAGGGACAGATCTCTCGACCTCCTGAAGTGGCTGGCGATAATCCTCATGGTCGTCGACCACCTGAGGCTCGGGTTTCCAGACCTTCACTGGACGGTCGTTCCAGGGCGGCTCGCTATGCCGTTTTTCTGCTTGGCTATGGCTGCTAATGTTGCCAGATCAAACAGTGACAGCCGCTCGTTCCGGCGTTATGCGGGAATGCTGTTCCTTTTTGGCTTGATCAGTCAGCCGTTCTATATGCTGTTTGGCCCCGGCATTAACATTATGTTTTTCCTACTGGCAGCGCTTGGCATTCTCTTGCCGGTTAGCCGCGGTGGCGGTCATGGTTTTGCGGCGGCCGTATTCGGGGTTGTTTTAGCTTTGAATCTGCCGCCAGTTTTTGGTTACGAGTCTGCCGGTCTTATGATCCCGACAACTTTCTATCTGGCGCTGCGCAGCCGGGGTGTCGTTGCTGTAGCGTGGGTGTGCGCAACCGCTGTTTTATGCGCTATTGCGAACGGCGCCATGCTCGGTATGGAGCCGCAGAGCATCCCGACAGACAAGAGGGTGGAGTTCTGGGCGACCATGGTGGTCGCCGTTATTGCTCCCGCCGTAGGGGTGGCGGTTTTGAGCGCTAGGGTTCGCTGGCGCATTCCACCGGTGGGGCGATGGGGTTACGCATTTTACCCAGCGCAATACCTGTTTCTGTGGTTCGCGGCGAAGCTGTTCAGCTAAGGCTGAGGGCCGTCCGTTTGCTGGGGCGCGATAGCGTCCTGAGGGTGGTCAAAGCACTTCTTCAGATCCGGGATCTGCTCGAAAATGGCGTTGATCTGATCGTCAATTGGTATCAGGCCGCCACTTGTATCTCGGCCAGCCCGAAGGGCTTTGAGAGCCTTGATAGCAGCCTCCAGCCTTGTCCTGGACCATGGCAATGGTCTCTGGATCCGGCTTTGCGTCGGTTATGATCTGCGATTTAAGGCTGGTCATATCGGGGGAATCCTCCACTTGCGGAATCCGCTTTCTTATTCTGTCGACTCTGATTTCAGGCAGGGAGACCAAGATCGGTTTCGATCGCTGGCGCTATGTTTTCAAGCTCCATGATCGCCCGCTTGGCTACGTACTCGGCGAACCCTTTCTTTTGCGCGGTTTCAGAAATGAAATCGCGAGCCAGTCGATCTACGTCCGACTCAGGCCAGCCCATATACAGGACGACAGACTCTGCCTCCTTGCCTGGGATGATGTGAGTGCTGTGTTCTTGCTTGAGCAGCTCTATGTTGCCTTGCCAGATGCCCGTCGCTCTCGCGGCATCACAGTAGATGTGGCCGGTGCTGTGCGCTGCCAGCCAGCCGAGCTCCTGCTCGTCAAGCGTGGAGGAAGGCGAGCTTGATTGCGCTCGATCGAGCTTGATTATCAGAAGCTCCCAGCGATCTTCTTGAGCCTCGCTCATTCCTTCGAGCGGGCGCAGCATGTCGCCCTTGTCAATCCACGCCTTGAACGGGGCGAACTCGTGACCCAGAACGTGAGCGCTTAAGCGGTAGTAATAATTGCTGTGCTTTGCCATGCATCCCTCTCTTAATGACCGGAGGCTGCGGTTGCTGGCGCGCATAACGCCGACAGCTCCCGAGCCCAGCGTTCTATCTTTTCGTTCACATCCTTTATCGAGGATGCTTCTCGAATGAAATCTAGCCAGTCGCCCTCTAGCGAGTAGGCTCCAACATTGAGTTTTCCTTCTGGATCGATGGTCCGGCTCTCTTCTGCGTCAGTGACGAGGAAGTCAAACCCTCCAAATTGCTTGAAAGCACCCCAGAATTCACCACCCGTGCACAGGATGCTGAATCCTTCTGCTTCCCAGGCGGCATCAAACCTGTCTTCAGCGAGGCTGTCTTTGTTGCTGCGCTCCCGCGGCATCGAGGCTCTCATTGAGGCGACACTCAGGATTGCCTGAGGCTCTTCGGGGTAAATCCCGTAAGAGATTTTTTCGCCTGCAAGGCTTTTCCCGGTCACCTCAAAAACGATGCTCAGCGCGTTGCAGTAAATTCGGGCTGAGCCAGGGGAGCTGTCAGCGGTCGACTCTGGGAATGCGGTGTTGGTTCGCGGGTCAAACAGCACTCTTTGGTGCTGCAGAAAAGAAAGACCCTCTGCGGAGCTGTTTACGCCCGCATATTTTGCGAAGAAAAACCCTCTGCCAGTTGCCTCGATAAGCAGCAATGCAGGCTCAATGGAGAGGGTTGCAGGGTTTACTTTCAGGCTGTCATGCAGGTGAGAGACTGGCAATTATCGAGCTCCATCAAGCTTGATCCGGCCAAAAAAATGGCCGGAAGTGTTTAGCTTTAGTCCTAGCGGTCATACCGGAAGTCATTCACTTCGTTGTTCACGGCGCCGCGAACCTCTTGGGTAGCTGCGCTGGTTCCTTGCCGCATTGCTTCAGAAACACCTTGGCGCAGACCGGCCTCCGGGCCTTGTGTGACTGCGGTTACCAGGCCCTGAACAAGCCCAGAAAGCCCTGCCTTCTCGTATTGAGAGGTCTGCGCCCCGCCATTTGCGTAAGGGTTGCCATACGAAGCTGTAGGGGGTGTAGGGACGTATCCGCTATAAGGTTTGCGCTCGGTTGCGCCCCGTGGCTGTCCGCCCTGGTAGTAATGACCTTGAGCGGCTTGCGGCGGCTTGGGTACGTACATCTCGCCTTTTTTCAACCCCCCGTAGCTGGGCTTCTCCAGCTCGCGCTGTGCCTGCTCCAGTGTCTGCATTTGTTGTTGGGCGGGCGGCTGCATGCCTGCTGCGTATTTCTGCTGCAGAGGCGTTGCAGTCAGGTCAGATCCTGCCCACTGAATGTCCACCTGCGGAGAGTCAACCATCATGGTCATGCGCTGAGGACTGATACCCCGTGCAGCCAATTGATGCGCGACAACCTGAGCACGCTCATGCGCAAGGGCATAGTTTTGCGTCGGATCGTTCGGGTTTACCGCTGTAACGGTCAGGCTCACGTTGGAGTGAGGGGCCATGGTCCGGCCCATCTCGTCGAGGATCTTGTACGCCAGAGGCGTCAGGGTGCTTGTTCCTGGCTCGAATGCGATTTTGTCAGGGATGACGACATTCACCATGTTGTCATTGACGCGCTGCACCGATATGCCAGTGGTAGCCAGCTCTGCTGCGAGCTTCTGGCGGACCTCTTGTTCCATCTTGTCAGCGTTATAGCCGTAGGCAGCGCCTGCGCCGCCGGCGAGCAGACCGCCTATCGCAGCGCCTTGTGCGCGATTGTCGTGATTGACAAGTGCACCTGCGGTCGCGCCCACGGCGGTGCCGATGGCGCCGTAAAGGGCAGTGTTCTCGTAGCCATGCATGCTGTTGGACATGCTGGAGCACCCGGTGGCCATGCTCAAGACCAGCGCGGATAAGGCAAGCTTTCTCATTTACGGATACTCCATAAGATAACAATTGGAAAGTGTGAGCAAACTATACACTTTTCGCTGCCATTGTTGAATCATAATAATTGTTATGTTATTAGTAGTGCGTTAGGAAAAAAAGGCACACCCAGTCTCAAAGTTTCGACTTGAACGTGGGTTGGAAAAATTCAAGAAATAAGGCTGCTATGACCATCAAAATGAAACTTCTTGCTGCATTCTTTTGCATGACGCTTGCGGGCATGCCCTTGGTCTGTGCTGCTGCAGAGCCCAGTACCACGCTGAAAGTGGCCAACTGGAACGACTACATTGATCCGGAGCTTCTTGAGCGGTTTACCGCTGAAACCGGTATCAAGGTTGATTACAAAACTTACGACTCCGACGAAGAGCTTTTGGGTTACGCGAAAGGCGGTGAGTATGATGTGATCGTGCCTACCACAACCATGCTTTCCGATTTGATCAATAAAGGCTACATCCAGTCTTTTGATACGCGCTCAATGGCTGGCTTTACTGAAGTTCAGCCCGCGCTGATCGCTCGCAACCGTTCGCGCGACCGGAATGCAGGCAGTTATGCTGTCCCTTATATGTGGGGGCGTATCGGCCTTGCAGTGGATGTGTCGAAGGTCGAGCCTTTGCTCGGGAGGAAGGTCACCCCTAGTTGGGATTTGGTATTCAATCCCGAGACGCTTGCCAAGATTTCCAGTTGTGGCGTGATGATGATGGATTCGCCCGCGGATATCTCATCTATCTACGCCCATTACAAAGGGAGGATGATTGACTCCATGTCGGCGCGAAAGGCTCGCGAGTTCGTTGAGCAAATTGCCGCGCTGGAGGCTCACTACCAGGTTATTGATAACGCTCTCTACCTTGACGAGATGCCCGCTGGCAATACCTGCTTGGCTGTCGTCTGGGAGGGTGATGGCCGCATGCTTCAGGCGGAAAACGATAACATCAAATTCATGCTGCCCACTGAGGGTACTGTGATGTTCATGGACAACCTGGCAATCAGTTCGGCTGCCAAAAACAAAGAAGCTGCGGAAAAGTATATTGATTTCATGACGCGCAAAGAAAACGCGCTGATGAATGTGGAATACACCGGCTACAACACACCATCAGAGACTGTTTTGAAGGAGCAGATTAAAGAGGACCCTACTAAGTTCGTGAGCCTGTCTGAGGTTCCTGTTTTTCTGGCTGCCCCTACAGATGATGATGCCGCTGAGGTCTTTGCCAATCAGTGGGTTGAGCTGACCACCATGAAAACAGAGAAGTACACGACGGCAAAAGAGATGGTTGAAAAAGCCGAAGCCGGCGTAAGCACCGACAAATCCAAAACCACAAACAATAAGAGCTGATTATGTTTTTTCGTAACCTGATGGTTTACCGGCTGACAGATATGCCTGAAGTTTTCACCTCGGCAGGTCAGCCCCTTGAAGACGCTCTGTCCAGCAAGCCGGCCAAGCGCTGCGGCAGTCAGGATCTGGCTACCGCAGGGTTTTGCGCTCCCGTTGGAAAGGGACCTGATGCTCCGCTGTTTTATGCAAGCGAAGGTTTTCTTTTGCTGAGCTTCAAAACGGAAGAGAAGATTCTCCCAGGTAGCGTTGTCCGTGATGCGCTCAAAGAAAAAGTAGAAGAAATCGAGACTGAGCAGTGTCGTAAAGTCTACAAGAAAGAGCGTGACCAGCTGAAAGATGACATCGTTCAGGCATTCCTGCCGCGTGCATTCACGCGCACATCGGTGGTCACGGCTGCCGTGGACACAGCTGCAAAACTGATTTACGTGAACGCTGGTAGCACCAAGAAAGCTGACGATTTGCTCAGCACCCTTCGCGAAGCGTTAGGGTCTCTCCCAGTTCGTCCGCTGGCTGTGAAAATCGCACCATCGGCCACGCTGACGCAATGGCTGAAAGACAGTAAGGCTGCCCCTGGCTTCCATATCATGAGCGACTGCGAACTGCAGGACACCCATGAGGATGGCGGTAAAATCAAAGCGGTTAATCAGGATCTGGGGTCTGAGGAGATGCTATCGCACCTTCCTGCCGGGATGCAGGTCACCAGTCTTGATTTGGCGTGGGACGACAAGTGTTCGTTCTCGCTAAACGACAAGCTGGTGCTTCGCAAGCTGCGCTTTGATGACCTGCTGCAAGATCAGGCCAGCGCCGATGCTGGCGATGACGCAGAGGGTGTTATGGCTGCCTCATTCCTTATCATGATGAAAACCCTCGCCCTGATGGTCCCCGCCCTGGTGGAGGCTCTTGGTGGCGAGGAAATCCCTAAAGGTATCTGACGGTGCTGGCGCTCGACGGGGGACGCATTGAAACCTACCGCTCCACTGGCAGGTTGATGGTGCGCATCCCGATCGGGCTTCAAGCTACACGCTGCGATACCAGCGGTAATGCTGGTTACTGCTTCGCAGGTCAGCCAGATCTGTGTATTTCAGAGTCTGAAATCATCTCCAAAAATCCGCTGGGTTCAGCGGGGGGCCGAGTCAATATTTCCGAACGCCTGCCTTACGGAAAGGTTTCAGCTCTTCCTGTAGCCGAAATCGTTTCAGTGAGTCTGGTTTTTGTTGAGGATATCTCTGATGAAGAGATCGGTCTTGAAGGTTTTCCAAGCTGGACGCAATATGCTTTCGAGTGGAACCGGAACCACAAAAAAATGCCTTGGGACCTGAATCCATTATGCTGGCTCATCTCGATCAAAGCGCTGTAGTCGACACGAACGAACGGGTGATTTCGGTCGCCCTGTCGGTGCGCGATTTTGAGTATCACGATGAGTATGACCAGCCCCCACTTGATCCCGCGTCACCCTTGCGGGAGATTTTCAGGGCTATGGTCAGCCTTTTAGGCGACACCCCGGAGGTCTCAAGCGTCAGGTCTGAAATGGGTGCCGCGCTGTATCCGGATCTTGAATTTCCCGGCTCGGTCGCTGTTGAAGTGGTGCTCTGCTCAACAATGGAAGCGATGCATTTTGCCTGGGAGACTCACGGTGAGCCGGTAGGGATTTTTGCGGTCACCGGCGGTCCTTACGAAGAGGCTTTCGCAGACAAGCTCAGGATTATTGTTCCGTGCGATGAGGCGTATCTGCGCAAATGGATCGAAGAGGAGCGAGCTGGAAGCTCTGCTGTCGATCCATACCATACAGACCGAAAGAGCGATGAGAGGGCCCTCGATGCATTCCTGGTAACCCTCACGCATGAACTTGAGCATGCTCTGGATTTCATCCGGCATGGCGGCGGCATCAGCCCTCGCGACATTGATACGCTCAGCGACTGCGGCGAGATCGACTTTGATGTCACTGACGCCTGCACAGGCGGCTTCATTCGTGAAGATATGAAGTGCGTAGATCTGGATGAGCATAACGACCTGATGGAGGAGCGAGTCGAGGCAGCCGGTCGGCGCCTGTTCGCCAAGATAAAGCCGCGGCTAGATCCCGATATCTACAGCGAATGCCTGGCTGCGTATTCGCCGGCATCGTTTGAGGATCTGGACGACGAGTATTCTTCGCCCGAGATGTTCTGAGGGCCGACTCTGCCATTGTTCAGGTAGAGCGCGATATTGGCGACGTTACGGGCATCATCCAGGCCGCTGTGATGACGGCCAACCCAATCGAAATCAATCCTTTCTACAGCCACTTTCAGTCCGACTCGTTTTTTGTTCGGGGTCATCCTGGAGAAAACCGCTTTCAGATTTGTGTGGGCGATCGTGTCGGTGGATAGGGGGTTGCTGACCCCTATCCTGGCAGAGTCCATTGCAAAGTGTTCTTTGTCGTAGTTTCCCCATGAACACCAGCTCAGGCTTTTCATGTAGGGAGTCATGAATGCCGAGAGATCTGCAAATGCAGCAGCTGCCGGCATGCCTGTATCAACCTGGGTCTGAGTGATACCGGTCAGCTCAAGGCAGAACGGCGTCAGGGTCGGATGAACAAACGGCTTGATGTATCTCTGAAACTCGGCAACCACGGACTGTGTGATGAGGTCGACTACTACTGCACCAATCTCGATGATCTCCATTTCTTCAGCCCAAGGCGAGTCGCGTTCGCAGGTGGCTTCAATATCTACGCACAGCAGATATCGCGCCGTTGGCTCTGCTAAAACGGATCGCAAGGAGGGTGGTTGCATGCTGCCCTTTTGTGGATTAGTCATGGTGCCTGGAGTATATTCGATACTGTACAAATAAACAGTGGAGTATGGCTATGCCAAAACTTTTGTTAGGGGTTATCCCAACCACGTCTGTTGCTCAACTTGATGAGTATTTTCAAGTATTTAGGCATGCGCTGGCAAGCTGGAATCAAAGCCAGAACGCTGTTTATTGCGCGGTGGAAGAGAGCAATCCGGAGGGCTGGTTGATAGCCCCGGACGGCTCTGTAATTACGCCTGGCTCAGAAGCTGGATTGGCAATGATCCGCTCGCGGATGTGCAGCCTGGAGGCGATGGATGACAGCGATGATTTCCGGCTCATCGGTGCGATCAGGATTGACGGTAAATATGCAGGCTTGATTCGCGAGGCTAATGCCGGGCGCGTTGAGCTCGATCAGGCTACCGCGACCCTTCGTAGGTTGAGGCTGGCAGATCTTGAGCGCATACCTCAAGCCATCGAAATTCCAGGCATTTCGACCGCGCACTGGGCAGAAATGAAGCCCAGCTCAGCCATTTGGCGAGCGATTACCGCCGCTGCCGGTGTGCCGCGCATTCAGATCAGGTTTGCGGTCAGGCATTTACATCTGGAGGGGATTGCTGTTGAATCGCCGCGCCTTGCAGCCTTCTCGACGACAAAACAGTGTATTTCGAGCCGGAGAACGGTGGATGAGGTCAGGTCAGTCCTTGTTGATATTTACGAGGACGACGACTTGAGAGCAGATGCAGCCAGGCGAGATTTGGCGAAGCTGGATTGCCTGGAAGCTATGTCTCCGGTCCCGGCGATCGCTTATCGCTACTTCGGTGGTGAGGTTACGCACATCAATTTTGCATGGGCTGACGGCGTTCGCAGAAGGGTTACGTCGACCCTGCCTTTGTTTTTTACTGACGAAGCGATGAAGGTTGTTCCACCAAAATCGAAAGATGAATGCGGAGAAAGAGCGGTCAGGTCAGACAAGAAGTATGGTGACCAGCCGATTTTTGAAAGTGTACAACTGTACACTGACGCGCGGTTATAAGGCAGTTTCCACTACGCAGTGTTGCGCTTTTTGTGGGAATCGCTAGATTATTTTAAATGACTCTAAAAATAATAAAGAGATAAGCATGTCCAAGTTGAAACTGGTGAGCAGCAAAAAAGAGGCCTCCCTTCCAAAGAAGGTAGAAGACAGTAATTGCGCCGATCTGGTTGTGCGCCGAAATCTGTCAGACGTTGTTTTCTTCGCGGTTTATCGCGGCGTAATAAAGAGCATCCGGGTCATTCCTGATAACACGCTGGGTCTGGAGCTGATTCGTCAAGACGGGGCAGTCTTGATGGTTTCGACTTTGGCGGTTACGCCTGGGGAGATTTGTGCCGGCGATGATGTGATTGTCGGGCATTCATTGTGCAAAGATGACCTGACTGATCACCCCTACATCGCGAATCTGTCGCGGAAAAAAATATGGCTAGGCATGGATGAAGCTGAGCTTCGGACATACCACGGCTATCAGGAAGGTGCTGAGTGGGAACACTTCGTTAATGAGGTGCTTCTGCCGACGATGTTCAAAACTTCTGGCTTGCAAGAGCTTTACGTCGACAGAATAGGGCGCTTTTCAAAGCACGAAAGCTACAAACAACGCTAGCCAGCTTTTCTCATTGAGGCCTTTGGCCCCCAGGACGGCTTCGCCGTCCTGCCGAAAATTACACTCGGGATACCAAGCTCTGTACGCCGGTAGCGCGCCTGAATCTCGGTGATACCCAGGCGTGCAGCGACGTCTTTATCGCGCATGGTGCCTAGTAAGTCATCATCGTCTTCAGACCAGACGTATTTGGGTCTGTGCACGACTTCATCGCCGAAAATGGGAATATTGAGGCGCTTTCTGTGCTTGCCAACGGTGCTTGGGTGGGCGCCCGTGATCTCGGCAACGGCCGAGTCAGGCATTTTTCCGAGAAGCTCGTTATAGCTTTCCAGCCATGGCTGACTACCGAAAGCCTCAATTCCAAGCTGTGTACGGTGATATTTAATGCTGCACGAAGGACGGCCGGCAATCCTACCTACGTCTGCATCGCTCGTCGTCCCGAGAAGGCTGATCACCTCAGGGCTTAAAGGGCAAATGTATGTGCTTTTGGGCATGCTGACGTCCGAAAAAATGGGGTGAGTTCCAATCATTGTTCTTGTTCCGGAACGTCACGCCCTAACCACTTCTATTCGGTCAAACCGAAGTCGTTTTGTTCTTGTTTTTCCTTGCCAGGCAGATAGGCCCTGGTCATCTCGATGACGAGCCAAGAGAGCATGAACCCTGTGCCGGCATAAAGTGCGTAGCCGTAAAACTCATAAGCTGCAATGTGCATAGCGGTGACTCCTGAACAATGATATGGTGTTTTTTTACAATTGCAAAACTAATTTATCTAAAATTAGAAAGCCAAACTAAAAACTGAAGTTTTTGGGTGGTGGGGTGGCTTTTTGTCGCGGCTGGCAGATCAATTCTCTTTGGGAATCGGGGTGAGATTAAGCTGAGCATTT
>JACCDZ010603838.1_pt1 | contig 53017 bp, 46 predicted proteins | sample 7449551 | NCBI WGS metagenome assembly JACCDZ01 (sample SAMN15323452, study PRJNA562643) | freshwater metagenome | isolation source: river surface water | place: USA:Blue River Watershed | collected 2017-08-18 | reverse complement strand
CGCATGCACTGGTGCATCACTCGGATCGCGGCGTGCAGTATTGCGCCGGGAGTTACCAACAGCTGCATCAAGCACACGGCGTGCGCTGTTCAATGACGGATGGCTACGACTGCTACCAGAATGCGTTAGCCGAGCGGGTCAACGGGATATTGAAAACTGAATTCCTGCGGCATCGCCCCCGTCATCTGGCCGACGCCGCACGGATGGTCAAGGAGTCGGTCGACATCTACAACCAGGAGCGGCCGCATCTGGCGCTCCAATACAAAACGCCCGACGCGGTGCATCGGGCGTTTTGAGGGTGACAGGTGTCAACCTATTTCAGGACTGGACACGGGGCCCGCCCGCCCAGGGCGACATCCTGTCAGGACAAGCCGCTCCCACATACAATGCGTGCCAACCTGAGGTCCGCATGTCCCCTGCCCCTTCCTTCCGTAGTGAACTCCGCGCCCTGCTCCTGCTGCTGGGGCCCATCCTGATCACGCAGCTCTCACAGGCGGCTTTCGGTTTTGTCGATACCGTGATGGCCGGCCAGGTCTCGCCACTGGACCTGGCCGCCGTCGCCCTGGGCGCCAGCCTCTGGCTACCCATGGTGCTGCTGGTGGGCGGCATCCTCATGGCCACCACTCCGCTGGTGGCCGCCGCCTGGGGCCGCCAGGCCCATGCAGAGGTGCCTGTCGTCGTGCATCAGGCCCTGTGGCTGGCACTGTTCATCGGCATGGGCGGCGCGCTACTGCTGCAGCATGTCAGCCCGGTCTTTGTCTGGCTGGACACCCCCGATCATTTGCGCGAAATGACACGCCGCTATCTGGCCGCCATGGCTTTCGGCCTGCCGGCCATGGCCTTGTTTTCCGTGTTGCGCTGCTATTGCGAAGCCATGGCCAGACCCATGCCGGTGACCCTGATCAGCATTACCGGCCTGCTGCTCAATATTCCCCTCAACTACATCTTCATCCACGGCAAGCTGGGCGCCCCGGCGTTGGGGGCCGTGGGTTGCGGTGTGGCCTCCGCCATCTGCATGTGGGTCATGCTGCTCATGCTCGCCACCTATGTGCTGCGCGCCGAGGTATTTGCCTCCACCCGCCTCCTGCATGAGCGCAGTGCGCCACACTGGCAGCGCATACGCTCCTTTCTAAAGCTGGGACTGCCCATCGGCATCGCGATTTTTTTCGAGGTGAGCGTGTTTGCGATTGTCGCCATCCTCATCAGCCCCTTGGGCGAACTGCAGGTGGCCGGCCACCAGATTGCACTCTCGGTAACCTCACTGCTCTTCATGTTTCCGCTCAGTCTCGCTTTCGCCATGACCATACGCATAGGCCATGCTTACGGACGTCATGAGCTGGCGGCAATACACCTTACCCGCCGTGTCGGTCTCGTCACGCTGGGCCTGTTTGCCTGCCTCACGGCGACCTTCATCGTGCTCACGCGTTACTGGCTGGCTGATCTCTATACCGACAACACAGAAGTGATACATCTCGCCGCTGATCTTCTGCTTTTTGCGGCGGCCTACCAGATTGTCGATGCGCTGCAGGTCGGCGCTGCCGGCGCCTTGCGGGGCCTGCAGGACACAAAAGGCCCCATGATCCTGACACTGATCTCCTACTGGATAGTCGCCCTGCCCATAGGCTATGTGCTGGGGCTGACCTTTCTCAGCGGCGAGCGCTACGGCCCCTACGGCTTCTGGACCGGCCTTGTGGCCGGTCTTGCCATCGCCGCCGTGCTGCTGAACGGGCGACTGCGCAAGCAGTTGCGCAAATTGCAGCGCCAGGGTTTTCCGGCGCCGCGGCATTGACCCGGCCACAGCCGGAAAATCCGCCGGATGCCATTGGCCTGAATGTGCATTACGGTTATTCAATCGCAGCCCCCTCTCATCCGGAAAACAAGAACAATGTCCTGGCACTACATCGAACAAGGCAAAGGTCGCCCGCTGGTCCTGCTGCATGGCATCGGCATGTCATCCCGTGCATGGAAACAAGTCATGCCCCTGCTGGCTCGCGAACGCCGCGTGCTGGCTTTTGATGTGGCCGGCTTCGGCCGCACGCCACGCCTGCCGGCATGGACCGTTCCCACTGCCGCCAATCTCGCAACAGCACTCGGGAAAACCCTGCAGGAAATCGGCGTGCAAACGCCCGTGGATATCGCCGGTAACTCCATGGGCGGCTATATCGCCCTGGAGGCCGCGAAACAGGGACTGGCGCGCAGCGTGGTTGGTCTGTCCCCCGGCGGCCTTTGGGCCGAAGGCGGCCTGGCGCCGCATATCAGCCTCAGTCTGAAAGCAGCACGCTGGGGCGCAAAAACGGCCCCCGGGCTGATACAGCGCGCTGCCGGCATCACGCCGCTGCGCTGGCTGACCCTGGCCATTCCCGTATCCGCACAAGGCTGGAAAATTCCGAAAGAAGATGCCCTGGCCTGCGTCGCCGATATCAGCACCGCCACCGGATTTGAAGAAACCTTTGCCAACGCCGGCCGCTTTGAAAACGGCCATGACATCACCGTGCCGCTGACCCTTGCTTTCGGCAGCCGCGACTGGTTGTTGACGAAATCAGCGCAGCAGCGCGATGCACTACCGGCACACACACGCTGGTTAAAACCGCGCGGCTGGGGTCATGTGCCGATGTGGGATGATCCGGAGGGAGTAGCCAAACTGATTCTGGAAGGTACGCGCTGAGCGGCTGCGCGTCGGCCCTGCGGCGTTCAAGAGCTGACGAAAAATGCTCATTGACTACCAGTCAACTCCGCTTTTTCGTCAGCTCTTTGCCTTGCATGGCTCTAGCTCGCTCGCTCATCCCACCAGATAAAAATCACCCACCCTTGCGGATGAGATAGCGGAATTCCTTTTTATCCGCGAGCGCTTCCTGTGCCACCAGCTCATGGCCGAGGAAGTTGCAGAATTTGGGAATGTCGCGCGTGGTGGAGGGGTCCGTGGCAAGCACTTCCAGCAGCTCGCCCGCTTTCATGTCCCGCACCTTGTTGTGCAGCATCATGACCGGCTCGGGGCAGTAAAGGCCACGAGCGTCGAGGTGGTGGGCAGCAGTTTCCGTCATGGCAATCAGGGCTTACGCAGGACTTCAGAGGGCGCGCATTGTCGCCCGAATGGCTTTTGACAGAAAGCCCCGTAGGGTGGGTAAACCCCGTTTACCCACGCGGCTGTTCTCAATATCCAGAGCGCGGTTTGTTTTTAACACCGGCCGTGTGGCTGACTTTCAAACCCGACCGCGTGGGTAAAACCCTGCAGGTTTTACCCACCCTACCCTTGCAAGGCCGGCAAGCGTCGGCAATACACAGCGGCTGGCCAGAGCAGCAACAGGGCAATCGCTCCCGAGAGCAGGAAATAGCCGGTAAAGCCCAGCAACTCGGCGGTAATGCCAGCGGCCATATAAAAGCTGCCACCGAAAATCGCCAGGATACTGACCTGCACCGTGAAGTCGGAGGCGGCATGCTCAGGCCGCGACAGATCCATGACGGCGGTCAGCAAGGCGGCCATGGCCATGCCACTGGCAAAATGTTCGAGTGCATTGATGCCGGAGACCAGCATGATGTCCACCGGCACGCCCTGATCATGACGCCATGACAACAGCGCATAAGCCGCCACCGTGACCGCCTGCAGAAAACCGAAACCGATGATGGCGCGCGCGCGTCCGATTTTCGCCGTCAGCCAACCACCCAGCAGCGCGCCCAGCAGGGCCGCCAGTGAGCCCACCAGACTCACCATGAGACCGATGTCTTTCAGGCTCAGGCCCATGTCTTTCAGCATGGGTTTGACCATGGCCGAGCCCAGCGATTCACCGGCTTTATAAGTGACCAACACCACCAGCCAGCCATACAGGCCCGGGCGCGAAAAAAAACTCGTGAAGCTGTCCCAGTAGCGCGCGTGTTCGCGCACGGGTGCCACCAGGGCGGCAGGCTCACGAAAGAACACGACCGGCAGAGTCAGTAGCAACTGCAGCAAGGCCAGAAAAATGAATGAGGCCTGCCAGCTCCAGGCGCCGATAAGATAGAGCAGCAAGCCGCCACCAACGATAAGACCGAGACGGTAGCCGGCCACCTGCACACCATTGCCCAGGCCGCGCTCATGGAAAGACAGGGTGCGTACCGCGAGGCCATCGGTCGCAATATCCTGCGTGGCGGCAAAGAGATTCACCAGCAGCATGAGCAGGAAAAACTCCGCCACACCGGACTGCGAGTCCAGACGATGCGGATCAAACAGGGCGATATAAAGCAGCGTGAAGACAGCCGCCAGCTGCATGGGAATGATCCAGCTACGCCGCTGCCCGAAGCGCGCCGAAAAATGCTGGTCTAGCCATGGCGCCCACAGGAATTTCAGCGCCCAGGGCATGGCCAGCAAGCCGCTGAAACCGATCACCGTCAGCGATACACCGTATTGCCGCAGGATGGCCGGCAGCGCCTGCGTGAAAACGCCAGTGGGCAAGCCCTGACAGATATACAGCGTCAGCAGCAGGCCAAGACGGGAAGAAAGCGAAGCGGACATGTCATCATCCATAGGCGCGGCAGGAGCCGCAATGCATCAGTTAGTGCTGCGGCGGAGCGTAGCCCGGACCTGTTGCCGGGCGGAGCGTGTTTGCCTTGCGAATGGTATGGGTAAGGTCATGGCGGGCATGCGCGGCTAAAGCCGCTCCTGCACATTTAAAGCAGGCTTTCTATGGACTCGCGCAGGGCCGCATCATCCGGTGCTGCTTTGGGTGAAAAACGCGCTTTCACCTCGCCATCGCGCCCTATCAGGAATTTTTCGAAATTCCAGGTGATGTCGCCGGGAAAAGCCGCCTTCTCTCCTGTCAGCCAGTGATAAAGCGCATGCCGCCCAGCGCCATTCACCTCAAGCTTTTGCATCAGCGGAAAAGTGACCTGGTAATTCCTGTCACAGAAGCTGCGGATTTCTTCCGCCGTGCCGGGCTCTTGCCCGGCAAACTGGTTGCAGGGCAGGCCCAGCACCACAAGACCACGCTCGCGATATTCCTGCCACAGTGCTTCCAGCCCCTTGTACTGGGGCGTGAGACCGCATTGACTGGCCACATTCACCAGCAGTACGACCTTGTCGTTCAGGCAGGAAATATCAAAATGCTTGCCATCCAGGGTATGCAGTGCGAAATCCGTAATTTTCATGAAAGCTCTCCGCTATGAATCCGGTCAGCATACCGCCGCATAGGCAATATCAAGGCCCGAGATATCCGACTCACTACAGCCGCTCTCAAGCGCCTGCATGCTTCCTCCTTTTTCACCAGCGCCGCCATCATGGCTCTGCTGGTGAGTGCAATATCCGGCGCAGGTCGGTATGTCGCTCACGCCATCAACCGCGAGAAGCTGTTGATGCGGGCAGCACATCCTTGTGCTGCCGATAAAACCCAAATCATCAATTGAAAACGATGGTCTTGTTGCCGTGCACGATGATGCGGTCTTCCAGATGCCATTTCACGGCACGCGCCAGCACATTGCGCTCCACGTCCTGCCCCAGATCGCGCAAGGTCGCCACTTCATCGCGATGCGAGACACGATCCACATCCTGCTCGATGATGGGCCCCTGATCGAGATCGGCCGTCACGTAATGCGCCGTTGCGCCAATCAGTTTTACGCCCTTTTCATGTGCCTGCCGGTAAGGATCGGCGCCGACAAAGGCCGGCAAAAAGGAGTGATGGATATTGATGATGCGATGCGGCCACTTCGCGACGAAATCACCGGACAGGATTTGCATATAGCGCGCCAGCACCACGAGATCGCAGCCCTGCAAAAGCGCCTGTACTCTGGCTTCTGCCTGCGGCTTGTTGTCCTTGTCTACGGGTACGACATGGAAGGGCACATCGAAACGCTCGACAGCGCGACGCAGATCCTCATGATTGCTGATGACGCCGACAATCTGACAGGGCAGCGCACCACGCTGCCAGCGCCAGAGCAGTTCCAGCAGGGCGTGATCGACTTTGGAAACCAGAATGGCGACTTTTTTCAGATCGGCGGCATAGCTGATGCGCCAGTCCATGCCATAACGGCTGGCCACGGCTTCGCCGAAAGTTTTGGCGAGCACTTGCCGGGAAAGATCAAGATGCGGCGTCTGGAACTCCAGACGCATGAAATAGGTACCGCCCTCCGCTTCCGTGGAGTGCTGATCCAGATCGGTGATATTGGCGCCGTGGTTATAGAGGAAATTCGATACCGCGCTGACAATGCCGGGCTTGTCCGGGCAGGTGATAAGCAGACGGGCCTGGGTTTGAGCGGCGTTGTTCTGTGAAGACGACATGAAGGTTCCGGAGCAGCAATAGCGAAAGGCCAGACTCTACCGCAGGCGGAATGGAACGTGAAACGTGAGCTCGCCTGCGGCCTTGGGTGACACGTGAATCGTGAAGGGCAAAAGCGTTCGCGGCTGAAGCTTCTCCCGCAGCCCCTTGGCGGGGAAAAGGACCAGGCTTTTCACGATTCACGATTCACTGCTAGCGCGAAGCGCAGCCTCACGTTTCACGTTCTCAGCCAGCCACCCAGCCCTCTTCATCGTCCTCTTCCCCCGCTTCCGGCGGCAGACCCAGCAACTCACGGCGCCAGGCGGCCGGGGTTTGTCCCGTCCATTTCTTGAACGCCCGGTGAAAGGAACTGGCTTCGGAAAAACCCATCATCAGTGCAATTTCATCAATGGAGAGTTCTTCCTTGGCGAGGTAGTAGCGCGCGGCATCCTGACGGATGCTGTCCTTGATGGCCTGGTAACTGGTGTTTTCTTCCTTGAGCCGCCGACGCAGTGTCTGCGGCGTCATGTTCAGGGTTTCGCAGACCTGGGCAAAATCCGGAAAGGCATTGCCATAGCCTTTGGAAATGATGGCGCGTATCTGCTCCGGCAAGCCTATGGGCTGGCGGTTACCAACGATGATGAGAGCCAGCGAGTCCTTGAGGAATTTGGACAACGAGAGCGGATTCTGTACCAGCGGCAAGGACAGCCAGCTTGTGGGAAACACGATGGCCGTGCGCGCATTGTTGTAGGTGATGGGCCCCTGAAAAAGACGGCGGAACTCTTCCGATTGCGGCGGCTCGGGAAAATCCAGCTGCAGGGCCACCGGGTCCAGATTGCGGCCGGTCAGCCAGCTCCAGAAGCGCAATGAGATGAAAATGATGGCTTCCATGATGTTGCCGTGTTCCACGGCAGCCGCGGTAATGATGAGCCGGCTTTCACGCTCGCCGCGCTCCACACGCAGCCCCATCGGAAAATCCACGATCTGGTAGAACTGCGCCGAGCGTGCGATGGCCGAGCCCAGATCGGGGCAGTTGATGACAGCATGCGCCATCATGGAAAAGGTCCCGGGTTTGGAGCGGGTACCGCGACCCAGGCCCAGGAATTCGTCTTCCGTACGCCGCATCACCGTCTGCAGCAGACGGATGAATTCCGCCATGGTGATGCGCGTCTCTGCCTGCCCCAGCAGGGCCGGGTCCAGACCGGACTCGCGAAACAGGCTGGCCATGTCTGCGCCCTGGCGCGCGGTATCCGCCAGCAACCGCTTCACGTAGGCGATGGTGATGCTGCCACGGGTCACGTCAGTTGATATCCCAGTTACAGGCTTAATTACCTATTGGAATCAGGAGGTTAACAGAAGAGCGCCGAAGCCGCACCGGCCCTGAGCATTAATGTCAGTAATTTTGGACTCTGCAGTCATTGGCGATCCGGAGCCGCAAGCGGAGACTCGCGCGCTCCTGCCAGCGCGCCTGCGCGGCGCCCTTCATGGGCCCCAACCGGCCCCTGCTTTTTTGCCCCCGGAGACTTTGCCATGTCCGCCCGCCCGCACTTTGAATCCGAACACGAAATTTTTCGCGACAGCTTCCGCAAGTTCTGCGAAGTCGAAGTGAAGCCGCATCAGGAACAGTGGCTGAAAGACCGCATCGTGTCGCGCGAAGTGTGGAAGAAGGCCGGTGAAAACGGTTTCTGCGCGCCCTTCGTGGACGAACAGTACGGCGGCCTTGGCCTCACCGATTTCCGTTATTCGCAGATCATGCTGGAAGAGCTGGCCCGTATCGGCGAATCAGGTTTCGCGCTCGGCCTGCACAATGATGTGATCGCGCCCTACATCAACAGCTTTGCCACCGACGAACAGAAGCAGCGCTGGCTGCCCGGCATCTGCTCGGGCGAAAAAATCCTCGCCGTGGCCATGACCGAACCCGGCACCGGCTCCGATCTCAAGGCCATCAAGACCAAGCTGGAAGACAAGGGCGACCACTACATCCTGAACGGCGCCAAGACCTTCATCTCCAACGGCATCCTTTCCGACATCGTGATTGTCGCTGCCAATCTCGAGGGCAAGGGCATCACCCTGCTCGTGGTGGAACGTGGCATGGAAGGCTTCAACCGCGGCCGCAAGCTGGACAAGATGGGCATGGACTCGCAGGACACCGCGGAGCTGTCTTTCGAAAACGTGATCATTCCGAAAAACAATCTGCTCGGCCAACCCGGCATGGGCTTCATGTACCTGATGCAGAAGCTGGCGCAGGAACGCATGGTCTGCGCCATCGGCGCCATCGCCGGCGCCGAATACGCGCTGGAGCACACGCTGGAGTACGTGAAAGAACGCAAGGCTTTCGGCAAACCCATCGGCAGCTTTCAGGCCAACCGTTTCAAGATGGCCGAGATGAAAACCGAAATCACCATCGGCAAGAATTTCATCGACACCCTGGTGATGAAGTGCGTGAACGGCACCATCACGCCGGAAGACGCGTTCATGGCCAAGTACTGGACCACCGATCTTTTGAACAAGGTCTGCTACGACTGCGTGCAACTGCATGGCGGCTACGGCTATATGATGGAATACCCGATTGCCCGCGCCTATCTCGATGCGCGCATCACCACCATCTTCGCCGGCACCAATGAAATCATGAAGGAAATGATCGGCCGCGGCATGGGGCTGTAACAGGCCTCCCGATTTTCCACTGGCGCATCAAAAAGCCCGGCATTGCCGGGCTTTTTTCCCTTTAAATATGTCGTCATCCCCGCTTCCGCGGTAGTGACGGCGTAAATATTTACAGGCCCTATTACCGGCACTGATGCAGGTGCGAATTCATTCGCACATCAGCTAGATATCCGGCCCCTTGTGCGAATGAATTCGCACCTACAGCCTTTCTGTTATAGTGCCGGCGTTCTCATCGCCCGGTCGCCCTCATGTTTTCCCTGCATCCCCGTCTTGCCGCCGACACCATCCTGCTGGGCGATTTCCCGCTCAGTCACTGCCTGCTCATGAACGACATGCACTATCCCTGGCTGATTCTGGTGCCCAGGGTGGAAAACCTGCGGGAAATTTTCGAGCTCAGTGTGGAAAACCAGCAGCAATTGCTGCGTGAGTCGAGCTGGGTGAGCGAGCGCCTTGCAAAGCACTTCAATGCCGACAAGATCAATATCGGCGCACTCGGCAATATGGTGCCGCAGCTGCATCTGCACCATATTGCACGCTATCAGAATGATGCCGCCTGGCCGGGCCCGGTCTGGGGCAAGCACCCGGCACAAGCCTATACCACTGAAAACCTGCTCATGATGAATCAGCGCCTGCGTGAGGCATTTGCCGATGCTGACGACATGAAATTCGTGTGGGCTGACTAACAGCTTGCTGAAAAACCACCTGCATTGTCATCACGGCGCCCCCCTGAAGGGGACCGAGGAAAAACCGGCTCAACATGCTCATTTACGCGCTGTAAACGCCGCTTTTCCGCCGGTTTTTGCCTCGCCTGGAGGCGCCTGCTCTTGGTGTGCTGACGGCCTCGGCTAGGTTTTTCAGCAAGCTGCCAAGGCACCAGCACCAAGACCGTAGAAAAAAAACCTGCAGAGAAAAGCCCGCAAAAAAATCAGTGCCGGGACAACACAAAAGCCAGCGTGCGCTCCAGCTCGGCCAGCGAGAAAGGTTTTTCCAGGGTAGCCTCCACGCCCATGGCTCGTACCAGCGACAAGGAATCCACACTGAGATCGGCGCGACCACGACCCGACATGGCCACCACCGGCAAATCCGCCTGCTGACGTTTCAATTCCGCCACCAGACGCACACCATCCTGCTCCGGCATCAACACATCCGTCAGCACGATATCCACATGATGGCTGTGCAGCCATTGCATCGCTTCTCGTCCGTTGCAAGCGGCATGCGTGGCATAACCACACTCCTGCAAGGCATCTTCGAGATAGCGGCGCAGCATGGCGTCATCTTCAACAATGAGTACATGGACAGGACGCAAGGCCGCTCACCTCTCCTTCTCAATTCTCCACATATTCCGTTCCGGGCTGGGTGCGGCCCGCATGCCACAAGGAACGCTGCATGATCTTGTACAGCGCTTGCAAGAGCTCCTGCCCCTGTACCGGTTTCACCAGCACGGGATCGTCACCCGCCTCTACCAGCCCCCCTCCCTGCGCACTGAGGCGTATCACCGGCAAGGCAGGACGATAGCGACGTGCAAGATGGATGAGTTCATCGCCCTCGAGACCCGGCATGACCTGATCGGTAATCAGTGCCGCGACCGGCGTGGCCACATCTTCCAGATGCATGGCAGCACGCGTGCTGTCGGTAAAAATCAGGGCTTCATAGCCTGCCGAACGCAAAAGCTCACCCAGCATGCCCGCCACCAACTCCTCGTCATCCACCACCATGACAAGCTCGCCACGACCCGCATGCAAATTCGTCAGCGGCTCCCGTACCGGCAGTTCGGCGGGCACCTCGGCCGCTTCCGGCAAGAGTACGCGAAAGGTGGTGCGGCTACGGCTGCTCTCCAGCACGATATGGCCACCAAATTCGTGCACCACACCATGCACCACGGCGAGGCCCATGCCGGTGCCCTGCCCGACTTCCTTGGTGGTGAAGAAAGGATCAAACATGCGTTCACGCACTTCAGGCGGAATACCTGAGCCCTGATCGCAGACCGCCACTTCTACCCAGTTGCCACGCAACTCCTCATGACAGGAAGCACAACGCAGACCACCGGCCGTGGTGTGCCGTGCAATCAGGCGCACCTCGCCATGCCCATTGCAGGCATCGCGGGCATTAATGACAAGATTCATCACCACCTGCTGCAGGCCCACCGTATCCACGCGCACGGGAGGCAGTTGCTGATTGATATAAGTGCGCAGGCGCAGACTGGCCGGCAAGGTAGGCCGCAGCATGCGTGCGGTTTCCTGCAAGAGCCCGGCAATCTCCTGCACACGGGCTTCATTGCGCCCGGCACGACTGAACAGCAGCAGCTGACGTATCAGGTCACGCGCACGTGCACCGGCCGCATGTATCTGCTCAAGATAATTGCCCAGTTTGGCATCGCCGGTTTGCGGCTGTCGTCTGGCCGCCAGCTCGGCATAGCCCAGTATGCTGGCCAGAATGTTGTTGAAGTCATGCGCAATGCCGCCCGCCAGCTGACCCACAGCCTCCATTTTCTGGGCCTGACGCAGACCGCGCTGCAATTCGTCGCGCTCGGCCTCCATGCGGGTGATATCGGTAATGTCGCGCACCATGCACATGATGCGCTGCGGGACTTCGTCCTCGTCACGCACCAGCCAGGCCTGCACGGAGACCGGCACATGACTGCCGTCGCGGCGACGCAACTCCTTGCGATAGGAATCACACCAGCCCCGCATCAGGATTTGTTCGCGGGCACTGGCATCGGCCTCCTGCCAGGCGACTGAGGTCAGCTCTTCAAAATTGCTGCCGACCAGCTGCACTTCTTCAAGCGACAAACCCAGCAGCTTGCACAAGGCAGGATTCGCCGCTTCCACCTTGCCATCAAGAGAGAGGAAACAAATGCCGTTGATGCTGGTATCAAAAAGGCTGCGATAGCGCAGCTCGGACTCATGCCGTTCGCGTTCGGATTCGCGCATGCCGGAGATGTCCACCAGCAGACACTTCACCACGGTATGTCCGTCCTCCTGGACAACCACGGCATTGGTCAGGGCATGCACACGACGACCATCGGCCAACACATAGCGCAGTTCGGCATCGTGAATGCTGCCTTCCCTGAGAACGACGCAGAGAAAGCCGCGAATCATGTCCGCATAGGCGGGAAACACTTCTTCCAGAAGACGCCCTTGCGCACTGGCCGGGCTCTCCAGGCCAAACATGCTGCAGTAGGGTGCATTCACCTCCAGAATGCGCCCGTTGGCATTCAGGCAGAGATAGCCCGTATGCGTATCCGCCACGAGGGCGCGATACACCTCTTCGGACTCCCGCGCGGCGTATTCAGCGGTGACATCACGCAGATGCCCGTCCACCGTCCAGCTGCCATCGGCACGCTGCCAGGCCAGGCCATGCTCGGTAATCCAGCGCAGGCCGGAAATGCCATGACGCAGGCGATAGGTCACCTCAAAGCGGCCATCACCGGCCATGGCTCGCTCCAGAGCCTGTTGCACCTGCGGGCGATCTTCCGGCAATAACAACAGCCCCAGCACATGACGCTTGTCGGCATTCAGGAAAAACGTCCGTTGCTGTCCGGTCAGCGCTTCCACGCCCTCGCTGAGAAAATCGGGCACGCAGTCATGATGCAGTGACTGCTTGCCTGCCATGAAGTCATAGCGGTAAACCGCACCGGAAAGATTGGCGATCAGGGTGGCCAGCCGGCGTTCACTTTCCAGCAGGGCATTTTCCGTTTGCTTGCGCTCATGCACATCGCTGATCTGGGCAAGGAAGAAATTCTGGCCCGGCGCCAGCTCGACCAGCACGCCGCGGGCATTGCCCCAGCGCACCACACCATCGCGGCGCAGATAGCAGGTTTCCATCTGGTAGAGGCTTTCCGAGCGCGCCCGCAGTGCGGCCAGCGCCAGCAGGCTGGCCTGCCTGTCATCCGGATGTATGAGCTCCTGCACATTGAGCGCCACCATCTGCTCCGGCGCGTCATAGCCGAAGAAACGGGCGCTCTCGGAGTTCACCATGCGCAGCCGACCCTCCGGATCAATCAGTGCCAGTGCCACCGGCACGGATTCGAACATCTGGCGAAAGCGTGCCTCGCTACCGGCCAGCTGCTCCAGCGCTGTTTCCAGCGCCGTCACATCATTGCCGACCAGGGAAAGATAGCGGCGGCCGTCTTTGGGATCCGTGAAATGCCGGGCGCGCCAGTGCAGAACGCGCGGCAAGCCCGTATCTACCGGCACATTGAAACTGAACTCGAAAACATCATCGCTGGCCCGCATGGCCATGACCCGGGCCGAGAGGGCCGGCCCCTCCCGCGCGGGGGCAAACTTGAGGAAGAACTGCTCGCCCAAAGCCTCGGCGCGGCTACAGGCGCACAGCTTTTCCAGCGCAGGATTCCAGTCGGTGACATGGCAGGTTTCGTCCAGCACCGCCATACAGAGATCGGAAACAAACATGACCTGGTGGTAGTGCGCCTCACTGGTTTCAAGGCGCTGGACAAGCGCTTGCTGCCGCTGGCGCTGTTGCAGCCAGAGCCAGAGCAAAAGCCCGATGATGCCGGTCGCGGCAAGCAGAAGAAGAACTAGCAGTAGCACTAGCGACATGAAGGCGCCCCGTCAGGTCGCGGCATCCCGCCGCAGGTCGTTTCCTGTTTTTCTTGTTTTTACGACACCCGTGTTTTGCTAACACTGCAGGGCTCCGCGGAACATGCAAGCCCGGGGGGGGCATCAGCAAGCGCCTTCCGAAGCGCGGCAGATGTCACAGATGAAAGCGTTTGGCGACCCCCGAACTGTGACGCAGCGCACAATCCGGACAGGGACTGACTCCGGGAGACAAGCGGGTGGCTGGCTAGCGCAGGTTTTTCTCGCGAGCCGCCTGGCCGGGCGTCATGTCGAACCAGCGCCGGAAAGCACGCGAGAAAGCGCTGCTGCTGGAAAATCCCAGCAAGAGCGCAAGCTCCGTCAGCGAGCGCAAACGGCCTGCTGCGCCGCTCAGCCACTGCCGGGCTATTTCGCGGCGAGTATCGTCCAGCACCTCCTGAAAGCTCTTGCCCTCGGCCCCCAGATGCCGCTGCAGGCTGCGCGTGCTGACATGGAGACAGGCGGCAATATCGGCCAGTGTCGGTTCGGCATTGGCGAGCCGGTGGCGAATGAGCTCGCCCACCCTGGCGGACCAGCTGGTATCACTCTCCAGTGTTGCCAGCTTCTGGGCCAGCAGCGGCTCAAACTGGCGTGCTACCTCTGAGCCCATGGGGGCCTCGCGATAACCGGTCAGCGGCAGCACCAGCGTGGTCGAGGTCGCATCCTGCTCTACCGGGCAATTGAAGTAGGCCTCATAGGCGGCCTGCCCGGCCGGGTTGTGAAAGGCCAGAGCAAGCGACAGGGGATCAGGCGGAGGATTAAGACGGAAACGCAAAAGCCGCACGATGAGAGCAGAGGCAAACTCCACTGCGCGCCAATGCGGATCACCATGGGTGTGGATGGTGATGGCAAGCGTGTCCTCGTCCTCCACGATCTCGTAATACATGGCATCGGTGAGCAGACGGTGAAAACGGGCGATACGGTCCATCACCTGGGGCAAGCTGCCGCCTGCCACCATCACCACGCCCAGCTCGCCGAAGTCGGTGAAGTCGATCTGCTCGAGCATGGACAGGCCGAGCACAGGATCACCGCTCTGGTCTTCGGCTACCGCCCAGATGCGCCGGGTCAGCTCCACCGGCAAGCGCCCGGACGCATGCTCGCCCACGTTGATACCCGCCGCCTGGAGTCCCGCCTCCAGATCATGGCCAGCCGCCTTGAGGGTGCGCTTGAGGATGAGCATCCAGTTCTGGAAAGTGCCAAGCATGGGACAGCCTATTCGTGCTGGTTCAGCGGGGTTGGTGCGGCTCAGGGTAGCCCCTGGCAACACTTCATGATTGGCAGCCAATCCGTCAAGCCGGCGCGTTGGGTCAACAGCTTGGCATGCCGGGCAAAGCATACTGCCCGGCCGCACCCTAGCCTACCCGGAGCCTGCACACGGGCAGACAACAACCGGGCCGGATTGCCCGCCCTACCGAGGGAAACCCCATGACCAGCTCCAGCGCCGCACCCAGCACCTCGCGCCTTGCCTCCGAGCAGCGCATCAATGCCGAAGACGCCGCCCGCAGCCAGCGCATACGCCAGGGCATCCTGGAAGCCGGCAATGCCCTGCGCGCCCGTCACCCCTGGCTGGAAACACAGCAGAACACCATCGGCATGACCATTTTCTGGGTCAGCATCGCCGGCATCCTCGGCACGGCCTGGGCCTATTACGCCGGCGCCATCGCCTGGTATGTCGCCATCCCCCTCGCGGCCTTCTGCATGTCCTTGCTGCACGAGCTCGAGCACGACCTCATCCACATGATGTATTTCCGCAAGCACAAGTTCTGGAACGACTTCATGCTGGCCGGCGTCTGGCTGTTCCGCCCCAGCACCATCAGCCCCTGGGTGCGCCGTCGTCTGCACATACACCATCACAAGGTTTCCGGCACCGAAAGTGATCTGGAAGAACGCGGCATCACCAATGGCGAAAAGTGGGGCCTCAAGCGCCTGCTCATGACCGGCGACAATATGCTGGCGATTTATCTGCGCCCTTTCGCCACTTACGAAATGACACGCGCCTTTGTACGTGAAGTGGCCAAGAGCAAGAAGGAGGCCCATGCCATCACGCGTGAGAACGTACTCGGCTACTTCCCGCTCGGCATCATCAACTACACGCTCTGGCACGGTTTCATCGTCTACCATGCCGGTCTCTTCCTGCTCGGTCTGGCCGGCGTGGCGCCGGAAGCACTCGCGCTGCCAGTGCAGCAACTGCTGGCCTCCGCCGGATTCCAGGTGGATGTGATGGCCACGCTACAAACCGTCATGCATGCCGTGGGCTTTTATGTGGTGATCATCGCCGCCCCGAATGCACTGCGTACTTTCTGCCTGCACTTCGTGAGCTCCAACATGCACTATTACGGTGATGTGGAGAAAGGCAATATCGTGCAGCAGTGCCAGATCTGGACCACGCCCTGGGCGCTTCCCCTGCACCTTTTCTGCTTCAATTTTGCCGGCACCCATGCCTTTCACCACTTCGTGGTACGCGATGCCTTCTACATCCGCCAGTGGCTGGCCCCGCGCCTGTATCCACTGATGCGCGAGAACGGCATACGTTTCAATGATTTCGGCACCTTCAAACGCGACAACCGCATGCACGCGAAAAACGCCCCAGAGGTGCTTGCCAGCCCGCAAAAAGTGTCTGCCTGAAAGCTGACCATGTTGCCCATGAAAAAGGCCCGCATAGGCGGGCCTTTTTCATTCTCCATCCAGACCGGTCAGTGCCAGCGACCATGGCCGCCACGATCATCCTCGCGATCACGCCCACGGTCTTTTTCCTTCCAGACGTAATCACGCGTCCAGTCCTTCCCATGGCGCTTGTCATAACCATGACCACGTCCCGGCTTGCGTTGCACCAGCACAATAGGGCGCGGCTCATGGTGATGCACCACCACCCTGGGCGGCATTGCGCGCACGACTACATGCTCATGCACGACAGGCGGATAAAGCAGCGTACGCGTTTCCACCCGCTCGCGATCACGGCCAGAGCTAGCCATGGCCACGCCGGCAATGGCACCAATGGCTCCACCTATCAGGGCGCCATCACGGCCGTTCACGGAGTGCCCGATGAGAGCACCGGCACCACCACCCACGACAGCACCTGCAACTGCATCAGCTTGCTGGCCTGCGATTGCGGTGGAAGCAAGTGTTGTTGCCACCCAAAAAGCAGTAATAGTCAGTATCCTTTTCATGGTCTCTTCCTCATTTTTTACTCCGGCCGGGGAGTGCCGAGGCTGACTGCCTGAATGGATAAACGCACAGGATCAGAAGGAGTTGACGCAGAAAAACCGCCATTACATTTGCACAACATGAGCCTCTGCAGCGACAGAACCTCCAACAGCAACTGCAGCAACCGCAGAAACCGCAGCAATGAGGACGAAACCGGATGATTGATGAGGGGCAATGAACACTGCGACAAGAGCTGCACCATTCAAGCTGACCAAGGCGTACACCCTCAGACTGAACGGCTGACCGCAAGTGCATGTATAAAGCTTTCTGCCGTGCGTACATCGCGCAAGGCCATGAAGCCTCGCTTGTGCGTCACCGTGCTTCCATTGTTGCCGCGCCGCATTTCACTATCAAAAACGAGGTCACCAGAGCCATCAGGACGCTCGGTGCGGGTCATCTGGCCGAGCTGATCGGGCTGCCAGGAAATCATTTTCACCGAGCGCTTTCCGGCCAGCATGAAAGCACGCGTATTGCTGATGACATAGACCGTATGCTGCGCATTGACACGCAACCACCATGGCGAGAGCAGACCGCCGATGCCGATCAGCAGGAAAGGCAGACCAAAAAAAGGAAAGAAAGAAAACGGCCCGGAAAAATCAGGAATACGAAAGCCGGCAGCACCGCCTATCCAGAAAACCGAAAAGGCTGTCCAGGGCACAAAGAAAAACCAGATCAGAAAACCCTGGCGCATCACGCGTGAAGAATCCGGCTGGGCTGCCCAGCGCACCACCTCGCCCGGCTGCAATTCACGTGTCACGCGCTGCTGCAGTTCAGGCGGCATTTTCATCAGATCCATGCTCATGCTTCATTACCGCAGCGGCATCATGTTGCCGGATTCTGCCTCAGCCACTGCAATGTTGTGAATGTCCAAGCATTATTGCTGCAATGCCAGCGCCTCTTCCTGCAGCGCAAGCTCCAGCCCCACCAGCATGCGCTTGCGGGCTTCTCCCCAGCGGTATTCACCCAGCACACCATTGGCTCGTATCACCCGATGACAGGGAATGAGCAGGGCCACCGGATTCGCGCCCACCGCCGAACCCACGGCCCGACTGGCTGCAGGTCGGCCTATGGACTTCGCCAATGTGCCATAACTCAGCAGACGCCCTTCCGGTAAGGTCAGCAGCGCCTGCCAGACCTTGAGCTGGAACTGGCTGCCTTTGACAAAAAGATGCACAGGCTCCGGTTTCTGATAGGCAGAAAACAACTGCAGGGCCAGCTGTGCTGCACGCTCGTCATCACGTTGCAGCTGCGCTGCCGGCCAGGCGTTCTGCAGCGCCAGAAACTCGGCATGCCCCGCATCTTCCGTGAAAGCCAGCTTCATGAGGCCACGTGCACTTTGCGCCAACAGTGCCTGGCCAAAGGGCGTAGCGGCCACGCCCCAGCACACTGCGAGCCCGGCCCCCCCACTCTTTAATTCACCCGGGCTAGCCGCCTCACAGGTAACGAGCAAATCATGCAAACGCCCCGGACCAGACAAGCCCGCTGCTGCGCTGGCCGCCAGCAGATCTTCACCTGCCAGCAGGGCAGCGCGCGCGCGTTCATGGGAAAGATGCTGAAGAAAACGTTTCGGACTGATACCCGCCCAGCGCGCAAACAGCTTTTGCACATGGAATTCAGAAAGCTGCATATAGGCGGCCAGCTCGGACAGCCCGGGTTGTTGCTCGGCATGCGCCGCCAACCAGCTCAAGGCCTTGGCCATTCTTTCGTAGTGCTCGACCTGCTCATGCAAGTCGACCGGGAATGATGTAGTCATGGCGGCGATCTTAGGCTGGACTGGCTGCATACGCCCACCCGCTTCTTGTGCTGCCGCACACTCCTGTCAGTCAGGATGAGTGGAAAGGTCATTCTCAAGGCACATGCCGCCACTTAAGCTGCCCCGCGATTATCGCCAGACCGGAGCAGCACCTCATGAGCGCCCTTGACCGACTCCAGCAACTGCAGTCCTCCCGTGAACGTCTCGACCTTCCCGTGTTGCTGGATTTTTACGACAGCCTTGAAGCCCTGCCCGCCGAATTCATGCTGGGCGAATGGGATGGCGGGGTCTTCAACACCGGCCACCCGGGTGAAAAACAGCTGGGCGCCCTGAACTGGCGTGGCAAGACATTCCACAGTGCGAATGATGTGAACCCCATCATCAGTCACACTGCCGATGGCAAGCGCATGATCAATTCCGTGCTGGGAGCCGCCAGCCTGCGTAGCGTGGCTTATCGCGGCCACGTCACTGCCACCATGGTCTATGACAGCCATCCCATCTTCGATCACTTCCGAAAAATTGACGACAACACGGTGCTTGGCGTGATGGATCGCAAGGGCGATGACATGCCGCTTTTCTTCTTTTTGAAGCGGATTTGACAAGATACAGCCCGCGATTCGCGAGAGGATCCCTGCGTGTGCAGGGATCCTGCATTGACTTGCTCAAGCACCAGCGGCGCGGCCACGGTTAACGATGAGTGACCGCCTACTCATACTTTTCGTATGACAACTCGGGCAGGCATGATTAATCATGCACGTGAAATATTCGCCGGAAATGCGAGCATCGTGTTCAGGGCAACTGACACAGCGCTACGTAATGTCAGCGTGTCATCACATCCCTGATGCGTAACTGCAAGGCCGGCACCACCTCCTGCTCGAACCAGCGGTTTTTCGCCAGCCAGACATTGTTGAGCGGGCTGGGATGCGGCAAGGGCACCAGATTGCCGAAGGCTTGCCACCGGCGCACACGTTCCGTGAGCGTGCCACCGGCCTTGGGCAGATGCCAGGCTTGGGCGTAATTGCCTATGGCCAGCACCAATTCCAGCTCCGTGAGTTCGTCCAGCAGCCTTTGCCGCCATTGCGGTGCACATTCCTTGCGCGGGGGCGCATCACCTGAAGCGGCTTTGCCGGGATAGCAGAAGCCCATAGGCAAGATGGCGATACGGTTCTCGTCGTAGAACACATCACGATCCAGTCCCATCCATGCGCGCAGACGGTCACCACTGGCATCCTCGAAAGGAATGCCGGAGCCATGTACTTTGCGCCCCGGTGCCTGGCTGGCAATCAGGATGCGGGCCTTGGGATTGAACTGCAAAACCGGACGCGGGCCGAGCGGCAGATGATCCGCACAGCGCGTACAGGCACGCACCTCTTCGAGCAGGGGAATACGGTGGGGCACGGAGATTCCAGGTAACGGTCGGGAGCCTGCAGTGTAAGGCTTGCGGCCATATCGTCAGTGGCTTGCTCATGGATTATGCTGGCGCCCGTTTTGTGGGAGTGCCCGATGAGTAATGAACTGCACGTAGAGGATCTGGTGATCGGCGAAGGCCCTGAGTGCGTGAAAGGCGCCCTCATCCTCACGCATTACCGCGGCACACTGGCCGACGGCACGGAATTCGACTCCTCGCATCGGCGCGGCAGGCCCTTTGAATGCGTGATCGGTGTACGCCGGGTGATACAGGGTTGGGACAAAGGCCTGATGGGCATGAAAGTCGGTGGCAAGCGCAAGCTCTTCGTGCCGGCGCATCTGGGCTATGGCGAGCGCGCCGTCAACGGCATTCCGCCCCACTCCGATCTGCATTTTGAAATCGAGCTGCTGGATGTCCGTACCCGCGACGAATGATGCCTGGAAAGTCTTTATGAAAACGCCCGACCAACTCAATGCCATGGCCGCCGGCACGCTGCCCGCCCTGCTTGGCATCACCGTCACCCATGCCGACGGCGAAGCACTGCGCAGCGAACTGAGCGTGCGCAGCGATCTCATGGCCCCCAACGGTTTCCTGCATGCCGGCACGGTCGTGACCTTGGCCGACAGCAGCTGCGGTTATGGCTGCATGGCGCTGCTGCCCGCCGGTGCCAGCGGCTTCACCACGATTGAACTCAAATCCAATCATTTGGGCACCGCCCGTGACGGCCATCTGGACTGCGTGGCCCGCCCGGCGCATCTGGGCAAAACCACCCAAGTCTGGGATGCCGCGGTAACACACAGAGAAAGCGGGAAAACCATCGCACTTTTCCGCTGCACGCAGATGGTTCTTTACCCGAAATGAACATAAAGCGGTAACACCCCTGAAAACCCTGGCCTTCATCCAGCGCAACGACACGCGCTTTGCGGTCGGTGATTTTTCGCCCGTGCTCTCGGTATTTTCTTATCACGAGCTGGGCAGCACCGTTTCACCCTTCCTGCTGCTGGACCATATCGGCCCCGGCAAGCTCCTGGCTTCCCGTCGCCCCGGCGGCGTTAACGAGCATCCGCATCGCGGTTTTGAAACCGTCACACTGGTGTATGCCGGAGAGCTGGAGCACAAGGATTCAAGTGGCGGTGGCGGCATTATCGCTGCGGGCGATGTGCAATGGATGACGGCGGCCAGCGGCGTGATACACAGCGAACTTTTCAGCACAGCCTTCACGCACAGCGGTGGCGCGTTTGAAATGGTGCAGCTCTGGGTGAATCTGCCGGCGGCGGACAAGATGAATCCACCGCGCTACCAGAACCTCTCTGAGGCCCGCATTCCGCGTATTGACCTGCCAGAGTCAGCTGGCTCGGTGCGCGTGGTGGCAGGCACGTTCGGCGGCCATGCCGGCCCGGCACAAACACATACCCGCATGAATGTGCTGGATGCCGGTCTGAATCCGGGCCACAACATTACGTTCAATACTGTCGAGGGCGATACCGCCCTCGTTTACTTGCTGGCCGGGCGTCTGCAATTGGGCGCGGATGAAATACTGGAAGACCAGAGCATGGCGGTCATGTCCAGCCATGGTGACAGCTTTGCCCTGACGGCACTGGAGAGCAGCCGTTTTCTGGTGCTGTGTGGCGAACCCATCAATGAGCCCGTCAACGGACACGGGCCTTTCGTGATGAATACCTACGAAGAAATCCTGCAGGCTTATGAGGACATCAAGACGGGAAATTTTGCCAGGCCTCAAGGCGGATAAAGGCAGCCGCTTTCCCGCGCGCCTGATTCTGCCATTCCGTCATGGGCCACACTCACCCGCGCGCACGCGGGTTTTATGCAGCAGAACAGGCGCGTGCCCCAAGCATCAGTCGTGCCCCACCACTGCACCCAACATCGTCTCCGAGGGCGCAAAGAAATACGCACCGCCTGCCGGTGTGACGAAACTCAGCAGGCGGTCGCTGATACCGTCTGCAGCGGTGCCGAACATACGGGCCAACATGCGATCGATAATGGACAGGTCCCGGGTATAGGCCAGAAAGAAAAGGCCGTGTTCACTGCTGGCATCACCATACGGCAGGCTGTGACGCAGGATGGCCAGTTCTTCCCCGTCCTCCTCGATGACATTACGCGAGACATGCGAGTTTTCCGGCATCAGCTCTGCATCGAGCTCTATGCTGTCCCGCTTGCTGCGACCTATCACCTGTTCCTGTGCAGCCACATCAAGGCGATGCCATCTATCAAGCTGATGCACATAGCGCTGTGCAAATACGAAGCTGCCGCCGGCGAAATCCTCATCAGCCAACAGTGCCGTCGCGGCACGCTCTTCGGGGCTTTGCGGATTTTCCGTGCCATCGATGAAGCCGGTCAGGTCACGGCGATCCAGATAACGGAAACCGGCGCACTCCTCCAGCACCTGCACCTGACCGGCGAAGCGCGTCATCAGCAGCTGTGCCAGCTCGTAACAAAGATCAAAGCGTTCGCTGTGAATATGCACGAAGAGATCGGCACTGGCGGCCGGCATGCTGAAGGCTCCCTGCAGAGGCTCCAGCTCATGCCAGCCGGAAGGCAGACGGCCCTGCAGCTCCTGCCACAGTCCTCCGCCAAAGGCCACGACCGTGTGCAGGCCTGCAGACGCATCCTGCCCCTGCAGGCGCCGCCTCGTCAGTGCAAATTCACGCAGGGCGCTTTTGATGGCCTCCAGCGCAAGGCCTTGACGGCGTATCACCAGAAAGCGGGCAAAGCGGGAAGGCAGGGGCAGGATGCCGGACTGGGCGTACATGCGGGCAAGAACTCCATTGGCTGGCGAAACATGAAAGCGCAAAACCAGCGCAGAGAACAAGCAGAAAACGGCTTGGGCAGTTCAGGAAAATCAGTGCGTCTTCTTCCAGTCCTGCAGCATTTTCTGCGCACTGCGCAATTCTACCGGCTCCATTTCCAGCTCCAGCACATCGCGCGCCTGCGCCGCCTCGTCGACGTCCCCTTCAGCCGCCAGGCTGAGCAGCATCCAGGCGCGCGGCACATCACGCACCGCGCCCGGATCATCATTGATCAGCAACAGCCCCAGGCGGTACTGGGCGTCGGCATTACTCTGCAGAGCGGCCTTTTCATACCACTGCTGCGCGGCCTTGTTGTCATTGAGTGACTCTTCAGCATGCTCGCCAAGCGCAAACTGGGCTTCATCGTCCCCCTGCGCCGCGGCTTTGGCATACCAGGCCAGCGCCTTGTCCTCGTCGCGCTCCACGCCTTCACCGGCATCGTAAAGACGCCCCAGCGCCGTTTGCGCTTCGGCAAAACCTTTTTGCGCCGCTTTGAGATACCAGACCAGAGCCTCGGCGGGCTTGTCCTGTTCCTCCTCGATATGGCCCATATAGGTCATGGCCTGCGCATTACCGGCCTTGGCCAGTGGCGCCAACTCTCTGGCCGCCACATCAAAGTCTTCGTTTTCGAAAGCCAGCACACCGGCCTCCATGCCCGCCAGAGCCGGCGCAGCAAGAAGAGCGGCAAACAGTGAAAGCAGGAGCAGGAATGGACGCATGATGACAATAACCGGAGGCTACAACCGGGCGCGGATTATAGGCGTCGCCGTGCATGCCGTTAACTGGTCAGGGCAGAACTTTTTTGCACTGCCCAGCTCCGGACATGCACCATGCATCCATCGTGGCTCCGTATACTCGGACACAGGACTTCCTGACTGACGACGGACAAATCCCGCCGTGAAAAAAATCCTTTTCCTGCTGCTGATCGCCGCCCTCCTGTTCTGGCGGCTGGGCCAGCAAACCCATACCGTGACGCTGCCCGAAGCGAGCTCCGCCACGCCGATTGCTGGCAATCCTCCGCCCGGCCTCAATGCCGGCATCAGCAGCAGCACGGGCCATGAGACGCTGGAAATCCGCATTGCGGGCGTCGACATGGATTACTACGACGTGAGCGGCAGCAGCGCAGTGGAAATCCGCCACAACCTCAATCGCCAGCATGTCCACGGCGGCTTCGATGGCTACACCGGCTGGAATGTGCACTGGAACTGGCCCGGCTTCGGCAGTAACACCTGCGACCTTGACAGCGCGTCCTTACAAACCGACGTGCGTGTGCGCCTGCCGCGCTGGCAGCCTCCTCGCGATGCCGACCCGGCACTGGTCTTGAAATGGAACAACTATCTGGGCAGTCTGGCCCATCACGAACAGGGCCATGTACAACTCGCCCGGCAAGGTTTCGCGAAAATGCAGCAGATCCTGCAGAGCAGCAGCTGTGCTGAAGCAGATGCAAAACTGAATGCCGTGCTGGGTGAAATGCGGCAGGCCGACCTCCGCTACGATGCCGACACCGGGCATGGCAGCACCCAGGGCGCCAAATTTCCCTGAGCTTTTCATGACAGCGCCAGCACACGCCTGTACTCCTTGACCTGATTTCGTGGTTTAGCGGTGATCACAATGAACGACAATCCCCAGCTCATTGCCGAATTGCAACGCCTTGTCAGCACGCTGCAATCCGCCATCCCTGCCCCGGCTCCCAATGCCGATTTCACGAATGGACTGGCGTTTCGCTGGCGCGCCCATCCACACGGCGGCTATCTGGAAACGGTACGCGACCTGAGCTCCATACGACTGGATGACTTGCGCAATATCGACCGGCAGAAGAACGAGATACGCCGCAATACCGAACAGTTCGTCAAAGGCCTGCCGGCTAACAATGTGCTGCTCACGGGGAGCCGCGGCACCGGCAAGTCCTCGCTGGTGAAGGCCCTGCTCAATGAGTTTTCCGGGAGTGGTCTGCGCGTAGTGGAGGTGGACAAGCATTTGCTGCATGAGCTGCCGGACATCGTGGTGCAGCTGCATGAACGGCCAGAGCGCTTCATCGTCTATTGCGATGATCTTTCCTTCAGCGATGACGATGCCAGCTACCGCGCCCTGAAAACCACGCTGGACGGCAGCCTGCATGCCGGTGCCGACAATGTGATCATTTACGCCACCAGCAACCGCCGCCACCTGCTGCCGGAATACCAGACCGAAAACCAGCAGGCCCAGTACACGGACAATGGCGAAATCCATCCCGGCGAGGCCATCGACGACAAGATTTCCCTGTCCGACCGCTTCGGCCTCTGGCTCACTTTTTATCCCAACAGCCAGGACGATTATCTGCGTACCGTGGAAACCTGGCTGGGCAAATACGGCTTTAGTCTCGACGAGGACAGCCGCCTTGCCGCCCTGCAATGGGCACAAGGCCGTGGCAATCGCTCCGGTCGTAGTGCATCGCAATTTGCCCGTGACTGGGCGGGGCGCCAGGGACTGCAAAAGCAAGCCCCCGTCTGAACGACATTTGTGCGAGCCGCTTTAGCCGCGACGGGCAAGACGACGTCAAAAATTCAGGAAGCAAAAGCATCGCCGCGCAAGATGCTCCCGCACAGGCCAGCCTTCAAGCATCAGCAAAAACGGCGCGGCTAATCCGGAACGCCTTCCTTTTTACGCAGGCGTTTGTCCGCATACATATTGAAATCGGCAACACGCATGAAGTCCGCCAGACTGCTGCCCTCATCAGGATGACTGGCCACGCCCACGCTGATGCTCACACTCAGCACATGCCCCTTCACCACCAGCGGCTTGGTAACGGCCTCGCGCAGGCGCGCAATCAACTGCTCCGGCATGGCATCGCCGACCTCATGACCGCAGTCATCGTTAATGCCTTTGCATCCTTACAGATCCAGATTGAGCCGGGTAAAGGGATAGTTCTGCCATGCTGCCAGCGCGAGAAAGGCTTCGGCCTGTAGCAAGCACTGATGCCGGTTGGCCAGCCCGGTGAGGCTGTCATGACTGGCCAGCACCTGCAGTCGCGCCTGGCTACGTGCCGCAGAAGCCACCTCCCTGCCAACAGCTTGTGCCTGACCCCCTGCCTGATGGCAGAGGAGTCAGCTGCAGCAATCTGACAGCAACAAGAAGCGTGACAAATCACGGAAGCTGACGCCTGCCGCTAAAAAAGACAGCCCGACGAAGACGCAGGGAACGCAGCAGACAACCGACTCAGGCCCGCAAGCGCCGACTCTGGAAGGTGCCCCAGCCGTTCTCTGCCAGGGTAGCCAGCAAAGACCACAAGCCGGACTCATTGGGACGAGGATTCTTGCCTCGAGCCATGCGGTGCAGCTGCCGCGAGTACCACATGACTTCCATCATGGCCATCTTGTCCACCATGGCAATGCCGGTGCTGATGGGGCGCACTTCATGGCGCGCTTCCTTGCCGGCCAACAAGCGATTGGGCAGATCCGGCTCTATGGCCACCGCGCGGGCAATGCCCACGAAGTCCACGGCACCGCCGGTGATGGCGTCAGCCATGCCGGCCGAAGAGCGGAAGCCGCCGGTCACCATGAGCGGCGTGCTCACGGCCGCGCGGGCTTTTTCAGCAAACTCGATGAAATAGGCTTCGCGACGACGCGTGGACTCCTTCACGAAAGCATTCTTCTTGCCAGCCATGACGGGCGCTTCATAGGTGCCACCGGAAATCTCGATGTGATCAATGCCGGCTTCGCTGAGTGCACGAATCACGTCCAGCGACTCTTCTTCGGTGAAGCCCCCCTTCTGGAAGTCAGCCGAATTGAGCTTGATGCCTATGGGAAAATTCTTGCCACAGTTGGCGCGCATTTCACGGAAAACCTCGAGCACGAAACGGCGACGGTTTTCCGGACTGCCGCCCCAGCGGTCAGTGCGCTGGTTGTGGTGGCCAGAGAGGAACTGACTGACGAGATAACCATGGGCACCATGAATCTGCACGCCGGAAAAGCCGGCCTTTTTGGCAATGGCGGCGGTACGCCCGAAACGCTGGATGATGTCTTCGATTTCCGCCTCGGTCAGTGCACGCGGCGTCGCGAAGAAGGCCTGCATGTCCTTGCCGAAAGGAATGGCGGAAGGCGCCACCGGATCGGACACCAGCGTGCGCATCACCTGCTTGCCGGGATGGTTGATCTGCATCCAGAGCTGCGTGCCATTGCGCGTGCCGCCTTTTGCCCAAGCGGTGAGCAGCTCCAGATCACGCTCGTCCTCAACGACGACATTGCCGGGTTCACCCAGGGCACGACGGTCGACCATCACATTGCCCGTGATGCACAGCCCTATGCCGCCATCGGCCCAGCGCTCATACAAACGCACAAGACCGGGCGTCATGCGATTGTCCCAAGTGCCAAAACCTTCACTCATGGCCGACTTTGCCAGACGGTTCTTGACCACGGTGCCATTGGGCAGGGTGAAGGACTGGGCCAGAACCTGGGCGGGTGTAAGGGACTGGGTCATGATGGCTCCTTGGATACCGTTCTTGAATGGGACTGCGGGCCGGAATGATGCGCACATTTCCGAGCAGGCCTGCAAGCTACCATCAATTCGATACTTGTCAAACTATCAATCTGTGCCAGAATCCCGGCCAATCAGGCCATTTTGGCCGCCATATCCACCAAGGCACTCCAGCGGGGGCATCGTGATACGCAAGCGCGCAAGCTCGCCACAGAACGCGACGGATACCGAAAAGCTGGCACGGGCCTTCAAGGCCCTGTCCAACCCCAACCGTCTTGCCATCTACCTCGAGGTGCTGCAGCAGTACCGGACGGAAATGAAAAGCTGCGGGCTTTCTCATCTCATCGACAGTCTGGCCATCGGGGCGCCCACGATTTCGCATCACACCAAGGAACTGGTGGATGCCGGCCTTATCAGTGTGCAACGCGACGGCCGCTTTATTCGCTGCACGCTGGATGACGATATGCGCGACAAACTCAGCGCATTTTTTGGGCGCGATGCCGACTGAATCTTTCATGCCCTGATAAAGAGATTGATCTCACCGACGACCCCAGCCTGCTTTTTGTCGAGATTACCGCTGTCGCGGGAATGACGACGTAATGCGGGCCAGTAATCACCTGAAACCTACCGACCACTCCAAGGAGCAGCATCATGGGTTTGCGTGTGCACCACATCAATTGCGGCACCATGTGCCCGGCCTGCGCCCGCCTCATCAATGGCGATGACGGCAAGGGCAACAAGAAAGGCTGGCTGGAAGCGGCGCGTATGGTCTGCCATGTGCTGCTGATTGAAACGCCGAAAGACGGTCTGGTGCTGGTGGATACCGGCATCGGCTCGCTGGATGTGGAAACGCCAAAGCGTCTCGGCACGCCCTTTATCGGTATCACGCGCCCGCAACTGGACCATCAGGAAACCGCCATCGCCCAGGTGAAAAAGCTGGGCTACAGCGTGAACGATGTGCGTCACATCATCGTCACGCACCTGGATCTGGATCACGCCGGCGGCCTGCCGGATTTTCCGCAAGCCGAGGTGCATGTATTCAAGGCCGAATTCGATGCCGCCATGCATCCGGACTGGCGCAGCAAGGCCCGCTACCTGCCCTCGCAATGGGCACACAGCCCACGCTGGGTAAAGCATGACGGCGGCGGTGAAAACTGGTTCGGCTTTGAGGGCATGCAGCCCATCGAAGGCTTGAGCGAAGACATCCTGCTCATTCCCCTCATCGGCCATACCCGCGGCCATTGCGGCATCGCCGTGCGTAGCGAAACAGGCTGGCTACTGCACGCCGGCGATGCCTACTTCCATCATGGCCAACTGGAAACCAGGCCCTGGATGCCGGCCGGAATTGCCGTCTTTGAAAAGCTGGTACAGACCGAGCGCAATGCCCGCTTGCGCAATCTCGCCCGTTTGCGCGAACTGGCCTTGAGCAAGGCCGGCACAGTGCAGGTGTTCTCCGCCCATGACCCGGTGGAGTTCGACCGCCTCGCTTCCTTTTCATGACGTTTCCGGCGCCAAGGCACCGGAAACACGCTACGCCCGAGGCGCGACTCGGGCGCCGCTCCGCCGCAGGCGCTTTTTCTCTGCTGACGTTTCCGGCGCCAAGGCACCGGAAACACGCTACGCCCGAGGCGCGACTCGGGCGCCGCTCCGCCGCAGGCTGGATGCTCCCGACATCCAGCAGCACTTCGCTCATCCCCCTCGGTCGCAGGCAACTCTCCACGCTGGCAGGAGGGGCTTTAGCCGCGAACCCGCATACTCCGGGCAACCAAAGCGGCGCATCGCCCCCCCGGTTCCCCCCTCATGCCTGAATACCCGGCCAGCTATCGACCAAGCACTCGCTTGGCTTGACTTGAATCAGGCTTGCCGCCGAAAATTACTGACCCGTAAGTTAGTAATTGCCATGACTGACACTAGCCCCCTTAGCGAAAACGCTGACAGCTCCGCTGCCGGCAAAACCGCCCCGCGCTGGCAGCGCCGCCCGGATGCGCGCCCCGAGGAAATCCTGCGCGCCGCCATGCAGACCTTCGTCGAGCGCGGCTTTGCCGCCACCAGACTCGAGGAGGTCGCAAGCCGGGCCGGCGTCTCCAAGGGCACGCTTTACCTGTACTTCAGCAACAAGGAAGACCTGTTCAAGAGCGCGGTGCAGGAAAGCATCCTGCCCCATATCCAGAGCGGCGAGCAGCGCATGGCCGACTTTCAGGGCAGCCCGCTGCTACTCCTGCGCGAAGCTTATACACGCTGGGCGGCGGTGGTGACTGATCCGCTCATGGGCGGTCTATGCAAACTCATCGTCACCGAAGCAGCCAACTTTCCCGACGTAGCCCATTTCTATTTCGAAGAAGTCATCAAGCGCACGCGCGCCCTCTTCGCCAGCATCCTGCAACGCTGCATGGCTGCGGGCGAGCTGCGCGCATTGCCGATAGATCTCGCCGTACGCGAAATCACGGCGCCCATTCTTTTTGCCGTGATGTGGCGCCAATCCATGGCCCCGCATGAAGACAAACCGCTGGATGTCGCGGCCTATCTCGATTTCCACCTCAACACCCTGCTGCAAGGATGGCGCATCACAGGTACAGAACAATGAACGCACAAACACAGCCAACCGGCACCCAGAGCAATGTCGCAGCAGCCAGCGCAAGCAATCCTCGCAAGAAAATCGTCATGAGCATCGCTGCTGTCGCGGTGTTGGCCTATGCCGGCCACGCCTGGTGGTTCAATGCGCATTATGTGGAAACCGACAATGCCCAGGTGGATGGCCACATCATTCCCGTCTCGCCGAAAATCGGCGGCTTCATTGCCACCATCCATGTGCGGGAGAACCAGAACGTAAAAGCAGGTGATGTACTGGTGACCATGGATGACCGCGATTACCGCTCAAAGCTGGCGCAGGCCGATGCCGATCTGGCACAGGCCATTTCTGCGACCGGCCGCGGCGCACAGGCTGGTCAGGCCGTGGCCCAGCTCGGCGCAGCATCTGCACAGGCACAAGCGGCACAGGCCGATATCGCCCATGCCGAAGCCGACTTTGATCGCAGCTCACGTGATCTCGAGCGTCTGCGCACCCTGGTGGATAAAAAACTGGTGAGCACCCAGCAATACGACGCTGCCGAAGCAGCACAACGCGCTGCCCAGGCCAGACTGCAGGCCGCGCGTGAATCCGCCCGCGCCGCCACACAACAGGTCGGCGCTGCGGGTGCCGCCCTGCGCAGCGCTGATGCTCGCCTGGAATCCGTGCGTGCGGCCCGTGATATTGCCGCCCACCAGTTGGCCGACACGAAAATCCTCGCTGCCGTGGATGGCATGATCAGCCAGAAATCCGTGGAAACCGGCCAACTCATGCAAGTGGGCCAGCCCATGATGAATCTGGTCGCGGCGGGAGATATCTGGGTAACAGCCAATCTCAAGGAAACCCAGATTCGTGACATCAAGACAGGCAACAATGTGCGCGTGGAAATCGACGCCTATCCGGGCGTGAAGTGGTCGGGAAAGATAGAGTCGCTCGCACCGGCTACCGGCGCCAAATTCACGCTGCTTCCGCCCGACAATGCCACCGGCAATTTCACCAAGATCGTGCAACGCATTCCGGTACGCCTACGTATTGAGGGTAGCGAACACAAGGAATATGTCCTGCGTCCCGGCATGAATGCCGTGGTGCGCATAGAAAAATCGCACTGAGTCGCTGACAGACCATGTCAATTTTTCCGCACAAGCATTCATGAACGTCTTCCCACGCAAGCAGTTCAGTGATGAAGTCATTCATCGCAACCGCTACATCATTGCCATGGTGGTGACGCTGGCCGCCATGATGGAGCTGCTCGACACCTCCATTGTCAACGTCGCCATTCCGCAGATCATGGGCAATCTCGGCGCCACGCTGGAGGAAGTGACCTGGGTCTCGACTGGCTATATCGTCGCCAATGTCATCGTATTGCCGATTTCAGGCTGGCTGTCCAACCGCTTTGGCCGACGCAATTACTTCATGGGCTCCATTTCCCTGTTCATCGTCTCCTCGTTTTTCTGCGGCAATGCCTCCTCGCTGGAGTCCCTGGTGTTCTGGCGCATCGTGCAGGGTCTGGGCGGGGGCGGATTGATTGCCACGGCACAAAGCACCATCTACGAAACCTTCACGCCACGTGAAATCGGCAGCGGCATGGCAATTTTCGGCATGGGCATCATGATGGGTCCGACACTGGGCCCCACGGTCGGTGGCTACATCACCTACCACGCTTCCTGGCCCTGGATTTTCTATATCAATCTGCCCATCGGCCTTGCCGCCCTGCTGCTGGCCAACCAACTTCTGCCCGATTCCAAATTCCACCAGAAAATCACCAAGGTGGACTGGACCGGCATTGCCCTGCTTGCCATCAGCATCGGTACGCTGCAAGTCATGCTGGAGCGCGGCGAAAAACTGCAGTGGTTCGATTCGGCGGAAATCCAGATCTACGCCGCCATTTCACTTTTTACTTTCATCGCCTTTATCTGGCACGAGCTGGAAGTGGATCACCCTGTAGTGGATCTTTCCGTGCTTCGCGACACGCAGTTTGCCGCCGGCCTCGTGTTTTCCTTCCTGCTTGGCATGTCGCTATTCGCTACGGTTTTCTATTTGCCGCTCTATCTGCAAACCTTGCTGGGTTACAACGCCTGGGAAACCGGCAAAGTGATATTGCCCGGTGCACTCGCCAACGGACTGACCATGGCGGTACTGGGAAAATTCGTGGAAAAGCACGATATCGACATGCGCATACTGGCTGTTATCGGCATCAGCATATTCGGCCTCAGCATGTACCAGCACAGTCTCTTCACCACGCAAAGTGGCGACCATGACTTCTTCTGGCCACTCATCCTGCGCGGCGTGGGCCTGGGCTTCATGTTCATTCCGCTGAATGCCCTGGCCATGGCCAAGATGGCGCCCAAGGACATTCCCAATGCCACCGGCATTTATACTCTGGTGCGTCAACTAGGCGGCTCGGTGGGTATTGCGGCGGCAGCCACGCTTTTCGTGCACTGGTCAGCCGAATACAAGGCTGATCTCAGCCTGCATGTGAGTAATCTCTCACCCAGCACGCAGGGCCATCTTTTCATGATGGAAAAATGGTTGCAGATGAAGGGAACGAATGCGGCAGAGTTGCAGGAAACCTTGTTGCGCATGGTGGATGCCAAGCTCACGGCGCAAGCGTCCATGATTGCCTTCGAGCATATCTTCCTGCTCTTTGCCGCCACCCTGGCGCTTGCCCTGCCCCTGCTGCTTTTCATGCCTTATGCCAAGGGACTACGCCGTGGCGGTGGCGATCACTGAGGCAACTCCGCCAGACACGCCGCACAGCCATCCAGCAGGCAGGCAGGCAGGCAGGCAGGCAGGCAGAAATGATCACGGCTCAACTTGCCATGAAAAATTGAGCCAATTTTTTAATAACACCTGGAAATATCGCCGATAATGGCGCGCATCAGCGCCAAAACGTCATGAAGAAAAAGTTTTCATGGCCTTGGGATTTTCCCGACAGTCCTTACGTGCATAGCCAGCAAGACTCAAGACTGCAAAGTATGCAGAGCGCGCAAGGCCTCGGCCATTTTCCCTTCAAGATCACGGCAAAGCGTGCGGGCATCACGTCCGTGCAAGGGCTCCTGAGGCAGCACCAGCACATCAACCACAATGCGGTGATTGCTTTTCAGGATTTCCGTGGCATGGGAAAGGAATTCGTCATCACCCACAAAAGGCACCAGAGGGTGCAGGCTGTCTGTTTCATCGCGATAGCAAACGAGTACCGGCTGCACCGGTACATCGGCCGCTATGGCTGTCGCAAACAGCTTGTGGAAAAAGCGTTTGAGTTTGTGCCCGTCCGTAGTCGTGCCTTCCGGGAAGAACAGCACATGGCGACCCTGTCGCAGATGCATGGCCAGCTGTGCACCCACTTGCCCCGCATCACCGGATCCACGCTGAATGAAAAGGGTGCCGGCCACCTTGGCCAGCCAGCCCACAACTGGCCACTTCGCCACTTCCGCCTTGGAAAGAAAATTCACGGGAAAGTTCGCGCCCAGCACGGGAATGTCCAGCCAGGACACATGGTTGGAAATCCACAAGGCATGACCATCTGCGGGCTTGCCATGCACACGTATATCGACATTGAGGATGCTGCAGAAGCGACGATGCCACCAGCGTATGACCGGACGCTGGTATTCGCGGTACTGCACAAAGACGGCGCCACAGGCCACAGCCAGCACGGCACCCTCCACGAGATGTAGACCAAGGCGGGCAAAGCGGTAATACAGGCGGAGCCGTGCTGTCAGGGAGTCAGAGTGCTGCTGTGCCACGAGGAAACGCCTTTGCTGTAGGTGGGCAAAGGCTAATGCATCCTGGGCATCGGCAGCAAAGCTTGAGGGCAGTCCCTCAACCGGTATTTGCGGCATCTGCGACATCGGCAAACGAACTCAACCGGCCTTCAGGAAGCGCTGCGCATAGCGGCCGGCCAGGGCCGACACATCCAGCAGCACGAAGACATCGGCGCAGTGGAACTCGGGGTCCCAGCAAGCCTCGCCACCTATCTTGCAACCCATGCGCAGGTAGGCCTTGAGCAGAGGCGGCAGGCTGGCCTTGGCCTGGCCTTCCGGCGCATCGATGCAGAGGCCACGATGCGGCACCACGCGCAGCGACTCTTCCACAAAATGCTGCTGGCGCAGCTCGGGCATGATGGCAGCGAAATTGTGGCCGCCATCACGCAGGCTGATGCTGGCGCAGCCCAGCAGATAGCTGAAATCCTGCGAGAGCAGATAATCTGCCAGTGCCGACCACAACACGGTGATGGCGGCACCAGAGCGGTAATCCTCGTGCACGCAGGTGCGGCCGATTTCCAGCACGCGACCTTCCAGCTTTTCCATGGCAGTCATGTCGAATTCATGCGCCGAGTAAAAACTGCCGGCAAGACGGGCTTTTTCACGGGTAAGGAGACGGGTGGTGGCAATCAGCAAACCGTTGGCCACATCGTAAACATTGAGATGCTCGCAGAAGTCGTCGAAACCATCGCGATCCAAGCCCTCAGGGTCATCAAAGCTCACGCCGAATTCGGCGGCGAAAACCTCGGCACGCAAGCGCTGGGCTTCGCGCAATTCGCTGTCATGACGCACGAAGCGGGCTTCCAGCCGCGGCTTGTTGCGCTGCACCGTCGCCCCCGGCAATACGGCCGGGCTGATTTCATGCTGATTCAGGGCCACTGCCTGCATCATTACACCCTCATGTCTCCTTTCCATGGCTGTCATATTCGACAGGGCCTGTTTAGGAGACGTGACAGCATGATTAAACATTTACGACAAAGCCGGCTTTACTGGCGGCCGGCTCGGCAGAGAAGCCAGCCTGCACATCAAACCGTGACTGGCGCCATCCTTGGGTCATCGTTGCCACTCAACTGTCATGCGCACACAAATGCCGCCGGACACCACGCTTAGCACGCTGGGTACATAGCGCGAAAATCGGGCGCTTCCGGGCGCGCTAGCAATCGGTGCCGGGAGCGATAATCTTTAAGACAGCTAACGAGCTTTACTAGCGGCTGCAGCAAGAGCAAACAAGAGCCGGATAATTTTTATACTCACTGACTGCACAATGCTGCGAAGGCAATAGTCATCACGAGAAAGATGTGGCAGGCCGAAATCGCCATGCTTTTAACGAACATATTTTTCAGTTCAGCCACTTTTTAAAAAATCCTTATCATGCAATAGACGCTTGAAGCCCATGCTTCCTGCATGAATTGGTGACGTCATTCAACACCGGTGGCAAGCGCGAGCAAAATGATGAGCGAACAGCGCCGCATCGACTCATGTTTTAACAGCTTGCCGGAAAATGTAGCGGAGGCCGTCAGCGCACCAACAGCAGGCGCATCCAGGCGAGGCAAAAACCATCGAAAAGCACAGTTTAAAGCGCGTAAATGAGCATCTTGAGCCGATTTTTTCTCGACCCCCTTCAGGGAGAACGCCGTGATGGCAACGCAGCCAGTTTTTCAGCAAGCTGTTAACCGGTATTGCGCAAACCCGCTGCAATACCGGCAATCGTCACCATCAGCGCACGGTCGTAGGATTTGTCCTGATCGCCCGCTTGCCGCCGTCTGTGCATGATTTCCGCCTGCAGCATATGCAGGGGCTCGATATACGGAGTACGTACACTGATGGAACGGCGCAGCACCGGATTATTGGCCAGCAGCTCGCGCCCCTGATAAACGCGACGCAGCGCATCCACCGTAATCTGCAAGCGATTACGCAGTTCCGCGCCCAGCTCGCGCAGGCGCACATCATCACCGGCCAAACGCTCTTCGTAATAGGCCACAATGGCAGCATCGGCCTTGGCCAACACCATTTCCAACATGTCCAGCACGGCATGGAAATACGGCCACTGCCTTTCCATTTCACGCAACAGATCCTCGCGCCCGCTATCCATGGCCATGTTCAGCGAGCGTCCCGTACCCAGCCAGGCGGTGAGCATGAGGCGCACTTGCGTCCAGGCAAACACCCAGGGAATCGCACGCAAGGACTCCACTCCACCACTGGGCTTGCGTTTGGCCGGGCGTGAGCCCAGGGGCAGCATTTGCAATTCGGTTTCTGGCGTCACTGTACGCAGATAGCGTACGAAATCCGGCGTATCACGCACGGTTTCTCGGTACACCGCCAGCGAAACTTCCGTCATCTCATCCATGAGCGCACGCCACTCCGGCTTGGGCGCAGGCGGCGGCAAGAGCGTGGCCTGCAAGGTAGCGGAGGCATAAAGATCCAGACTGCGCATGGCGATGCCATGCATGCCGAATTTGAAGCGGATCATTTCTCCCTGTTCCGTCACCCGTATGGAACCTTGTACCGAGCCCGGCGGCTGCGACAACAAGGCCTGATGCGTGGGCGCCCCGCCGCGGCTGATGGAGCCGCCGCGGCCGTGGAAGAGCGTGAGCTTTACACCATGCTTTTTCGCCACCGCGGTCAGGGCTTCCTGCGCGCGATACTGTGCCCAATTGGCTGTGAGAAAACCGGCATCCTTGGCAGAGTCGGAATAACCGATCATCACTTCCTGATGGCCGGCAATGGCATCGCGATACCAGGGAATGGACAGCAAGGCATCAATGCAAGCGGCCGCGCCATCCAGATCGGAAAGCGTCTCGAACAGTGGCACAACGCGCAAAAGGCACGGCACTTCAGCCTTTTGCTGCAAGAGCATCACCGCAAGCACATCACTCGGGGATTCCGCCATGGAAATGACATAAGCGCCCAGCGAGTCGGCCGGTTGTTTTGCCAACACATCAAACGTTGCCAAGGTTTCCTGCACATCGGGTGAACACAGCGCCGATTGCTCGGCGGCATCCGGATGGTCAGGCAACAGCGGACGTGGATTTTTCAATTCCTGCAGCAGGAATGCCTGACGCTCTGCCTCACTCCAGCCGGCATAGGAGCCTATGCCCAGATATTCGGTAATGGCATCTATGGTGCGCGTGTGGCGAGTGGATTCCTGGCGGATATCGAGTTTCAAAAGCTCCACACCAAAACAGGCGAGCCGGCGCAGCACATCCAGCAGATTCCCATTGGCAATCGTGGCAAGACCCGTGCTGCAGAGCGAGTCGTAGCACAGCTTGAGCGGCTCGAACAATGCTTCGGAGTGCAGGTATATATCGCTGGCATCCGCATTTTCATCCTGCAGCGCCGCATCTGCCCAGGCCCGTGTTCGGGCGAGGCGATACCGGACTTCACGCAACAAGTCCCGGTAAGGCTCGCGACTGTCTTCACCCACGCGCGCGCGCAGCTCGGGACTGCAATCCGCCATGGACAGATCGGCACGCAGCGCATCGATATCCTTCCAGAGCAGATCCGCCGCCATCCAGCGCGCCAACAGCAGGACCTCTCGCGTTACTTCATGGGTCACATTGGGATTGCCATCACGATCACCCCCCATCCAGGAGGCAAAGCGTATGGGCGATTTGTCGACCGGCAAATGCTGGCCGATCGCATCAAAAAGCGCGGCGTCGAATTCGCGCAAGAAATCGGGCACGGCCTTCCACAAGGTTTGCTCGATAACCGTAAAACCCCATTTGGCCTCATCAACCGGTGTGGGTCGGGACTGGCGGATTTCATCCGTACTCCAGGCTGCCATCACATGACGACGCAGCACAGCCAGCTCCTGCTCGCGCTCTACTGGCGTGAGGCCGCGATCCAGACGCTCCAGCGACCCGGTAATGGCATCGTATTTCTGTATGAGAGTACGGCGACTGACTTCCGTGGGATGGGCCGTCAGTACCAGCTCGATGCCGAGCTCATCCACCGCAGCCAGGATGGCTTCCTTGCTGCACTGATGCGCCGCCAGTTTTGCGAACAGCTCACGCACCGAGCCCGGTTGGGGCGGCTCGCCGGTACGCCACTGATGCGCGCGACGGCGACGCACACGGTGATATTGCTCGGCGATATTGGCGAGATTGAGGAATTGTGTGAAAGCGCGGGTCACCGGCAAGAGTTCTGCATCCGATAGCCCGGAAAGCACGCGGGTCAGCTCCGCCCGCGCCTCGCCGCTGCCATCACGTGCCTGCTTGGCGAGGCGGCGGATATGTTCGATCTTGTCGAAAAAGGGCAGGCCTTCCTGCTCTCGCAGGGTATCGCCCAGCAGATTGCCGAGCAGGCGCACATCATCGCGCAGGGGGGCGTGGGGATCGTTGGTGCTCACCGAAAACTTCCTGATGGCGTGAAGGAGCGAATATGACCGAAAGGTCAGATGTTACGACGAGGCCGGCATCACTGACCACTGAGCCAGCTTGTCGGCCAGCAGCCGCAGATTCAGTGGCTTGGGAATATGGTCATCCATACCGGCGGCATAGCAGTTGTCTATATGGTGCTGGGTGACATGGGCACTGATGGCCACAATGGGCACGCGGACCCGCCCCGACGCGACCTCGAAGCGACGTATTTCACGAGTGGCCATATAGCCGTCCATGATCGGCATCTCGCAGTCCATGAGCACCAGATTGAAAGCCGGCCTGGCCCGGCGGAAGGCCTCCAACGCGGCCTCACCGTTCGCGGCCACCTCGGCATTAATACCGAAACGGCGCAACAGTCCCTGCAGGACAACCTGGTTGGTAGGGTTATCCTCCGCCATCAGCACCCGCAGTTCCGGGTATTGCGGGACCTCTTCGCGGCCATGCCCCAGCTCTTCCGGTTGCTGACGCAGGACTGCCAGCGCGGCCTGCCGCAGTTCGCGCGCCAGTACCGGTCGCGAAAATGCGTGAGCAACGCCGGCATGCACCAGAACACCGGGACTGGGCTGCATCTGCGGCAAGGCAAAAAGCAAGGTCTGACAGTTCCGCAACTGCGCGTCACGTGCCAGGCGACCATGCAAGGTAAGGCCATTCATGTCCGGCAACTGCAGCGCTGTGGCCACCAGGGTGAATGGGCGGCCTGCCGCTGCAGCTGCCTGCAGGCGGACAAATGCCTCCTCACCACTTTGCACGGCCTCAACGACAAAACCATGGGTCGACGCTTCAGCCGCCATGACTTCACCAAAGCGGGCATCTCCATCCACCAAGAGCAGACTCACCCCAGCCAGCTCGGCAGGCCACACCGCACGCTCACGGGCGCCAATCACACGGCGCGGCTGCAAGCTGGCATGAAACGTTGAGCCACGGCCCGGCTCACTTTCAACGACAAGGTCGCCGCCCATCAGTTGGCACAATTGCCGACTGATACTGAGACCAAGACCGGTGCCGCCATATTGGCGCGAAGTCGAGGCATCAGCCTGCACAAAACTGTCAAAAATATGCTCACGCTGCTCCGGCGTAATACCTATACCGGTATCGCTGACGGCAATGACCAGCATGCTGCCAGCATTTTTTTCCTGCACACTGATGCTCACCTCTATGGTGCCGCGTTCGGTAAATTTCACGGCATTGGAAATGAGATTGGTAATGACCTGGCGCAAGCGCAGCGCATCACCAATGATCTCTGTGGGGACATCATTGGCAATCGAGCACAGCAGGGTCAGCTGCTGTTTGTAGATGCGTGCACGAAACAGATCCAGGCTCTCCTCCAGCAGCATGTCGAAATCCAGCGGCGCCAACTCGAGATCCATGCGACCGGCCTCTATCTTGGCGTGGTCCAGCACATCATTGATAACATCGAGCAAGGCATTACCCGAAGACTCCATGGTGCTGAGGATGCGCGCCTGTTCGGCATTGAGACCGGTAGTACGCATGAGCTCGGCCATACCCAGCACACCATTCATGGGTGTGCGTATCTCGTGGCTCATCATGGCCAAAAACTGGCTTTTGGCCTGACTCTGCGCCTGTGCCAACAGAGCCTCCTCACGGCTACGCGCCTCGGCAGTCTTGAGCTCACGCAACTGCAGACCCAGACCGATGAACAGCAGGATCATGGAGCAGACCAGCCCAAGCTTTATGCCGGATATGAAGAAGTCCAGAAAGGGAATCAGGGCAAAAGCAGCCAACACCGCCGCGATGGCATTAAAGAGAAAAATGAACCAGCCGAGCACAAACAACAGACCCACTCTGCCCGTGCGCGGCAAAGTCGCCACCCCCATGGCCAGAATGCAGACCCCCACCAGCACCCCTAGCACCAACACAGCCATGGCGCCATAGGCCGGACCCAGCAAGGGCAGAACCAACAGGCATAGCAGCGTAAGCCCCATGAGCGTACGCGTCATGTGCGACCAAGGGGAATGCGCGGGAACCCTCAGATACTGCAGGGCAAAGTGCAGATACAGAATATCGGCGAATCCCACGGCATAAGAAAGCAAAAGGTTCTGCCAGAGGCCAGGTACCGGAAGGAACTGGAACATCAATCCGTCTATGCAGAACAGATAAACAACCGTAGGAAGCAGCGCGAGAGCGTAGTAAAGAAAAATCTTTTCGCGTGCACTGGCGAACAGAAAGAAGCTGTAGGCAATCAGCAAGAACATGGCGCCGTAGAACATGCCCTGCCAGAGCTGGGAGCGACTCATCTCTGACCAGAACTCGTCCACGCCATACAGCCAGGCAGGAAAAATGATGTTGCTGGAAGACGACAGCCGAACATAGAAATCTGCACTGCTGTCGGCAGGCAGCGTCAAAGGTAATGCCAGCTGCCTGACTTTGAGTGGTCGTCCGGCCCAGGACTCGGTATCGCCTGTATTCATTGCCCGATAACGGCCAGCTCCGTCCGGCACATAAAGCGAAACATGGTCAAGCAAGGGAAAGTCCAGAAACAGGATGCGTTCCTGCGGCTGTTTACGGGAATTTTGCAAAGTGATGCGAAACCAATACGCCGCATCCGGATCAAAACCCCAGTTGGGGCTGCTTTTCACCGGACGAAAATCTGCAGCATGGCGCATGACATCCGTCAGCGAGCGATTGCCATCCGGATCGCGCCAATAGCTGGTATAGGGCGCCAGTCGTATGCTTTCACCCTCTGGCACCACCAGGTCCGTCGACTGCTCACTTGCAGCTTGCGCTGTGCTAACCACCCACAATGCCAACAGGCTCGTCAGCCATAAACCGAGAATCCTTCTCATCACAGGTATCCCTGCTCTCCTGATGCGAGATGCTTCATATACCACAGCAGAAGCCGGCAAAGGCCGCTCGACAGCTCACCAGGGCTGCCAGACAACCGGATGGAGCCTTCTCATTTTCCGGGGCGATTGCTAGGATTGCCCAACTCCTGCCCGCGCAGGCCGCCCGGCCTGTCACGCCTGCTGCAAAAAAAGAAGTAGACCACGGATTGCGCATGAACCCCCTGCTGCCAGAAAACATCAAGCCCGTTGCCCCCGAGCAATTCCACGAGCTACACCTACCACAATGGCATCTTGCCTTACGTATTTCACTGGCACTCCTGGCCTTGGCCTATGCCTGGCTGGTTCCCGCACAATTGTTGCTGGTGACCTACACCGGCTTTGTTATCGGCGTCATTGTGTACGTCGCCATACAGAGCTTGCTGGGCCTGTCCATCATTCTTAACCGGGTCAATACTGCTTTACTGCACACCATTACCTACATAGACGTCATTGCAGCACTGTGCGTGCTTGTCAACGATCCGGCCCCCATACCCCCAACCATCATTCTGGCAGGCGCCATGCTTGCACTGGCGGTGGCACAACATCGCCTGAGGTCGTTTACGGCGGTTTTTTCTGTCGTTCTCATCCTCATCACCAGTACGCTGATCATGCGCCAGCAGCTGTTGCAGCAGCCTTATGACATCTACTTTGCAGCAGTCACCCTTTTTGCTTTAGCCGCTTCCTGTGCCACGCTGATCCTCTCTGGCCACGCCGAAAGCCTGCGCATGCGCGCTGCGCGCGTGACAGAAACCGACCCCGTGACGGGCCTTGGTAATCGTTGGACATTTTATGAGGCGGCGAAATATCTGCTGCCCTACCATCAGCGCAATATGACCCCCATGGTGGTAATGTTTGCCGAAATCGAAGTCACCAAGCGCAAGGGCAAAAAAATCGGCAAGTCCGTCAACCAGTATCTGCTCAAACAATTCGCCAGCATCATCGACCAGCGTTTGCGCGGCTGCGATGTCGCCGTGCACTACGGGCGTAACGAGTTTGCCTTCCTGCTGGTAGACACCACCACCAAAGATGCCGAGACCATCGCCTTCGACATCCAGCAGCAATTCGACACCTGGGCCAAGCAGAAAGATTTGCCCGCCTATGTGCATATCGGGATGTCCGTGGTCCCCAACCGTCCTATCGCCATGGACCAGATACTGATCAACATCAACTCCGCCCTCTTCCGTGCCCGCCAGTACAAAAAAGGGGTCTCCGGGGCCGTTTTTGCCGACCCGGAACAAAGCCGTTGACACTTGCAGGACTTGGCCGCAAAAGACCTCTTTTCGCAGGAAAAACCCGGGCTTGGGCGGCTTTTGACAGTTCACCGCTTTGTCAAACAAAAGTGATGCAAACGCAAAATCGCGATGCTAATATCTGCGCGCCGATTAGTTGGATGCTAGGTAATCTGGGCGCACTGCAGGCATGGAAATGCCGGCAGCGCCGGTAGTGCATTTAGCATAGTCGTCAAACACGCAACCCCTGAGAGAGACATCATGCAAATCAAGAAGATCGCCGTTTCCGCCGCTATCGTTGCCGCCCTGGCCATCGCTGGCTGCGCCAAGAAAGAAGAAGCCCCCGCCACTGAAGCTCCTGCCGCTGAAGCTGCCGCTCCGGCTCCTGAAGCTGCTCCGGCTGTCGAAGCCGCCCCGGCTGCTGACGCCGCTGCTCCGGCTGCTGACGCTGCCGCTGCTCCGGCCGCTGAAGCTGCTGCTCCGGCTGCTGCCCAGTAATCAGACCCCCTTACGGTCTGATGCAAAAGGGGTGCTACGGCACCCCTTTTTTATTGACTCCTTTGACCTCCAAAAGCCGCCGCAACAGACAGGAATGCCCATGACACTATGCCCCTGCGGATCCAGCCAGCCAGCCAACGCCTGCTGCAGCCCCATCCTGGAGAGAACGCAGACCGCCCCAACGGCAGAAGCCCTGATGCGCGCACGTTACTGCGCCTATGTGGCCAAGGACGTTGATTTCGTCATGGAAACCACCCTGCCAGCCAGCCGCTCAGACAGTGACATCAAAGCCATGAAGGCTTGGGCAGAGCAGTCTGAATGGGAGGGGCTTGAGGTCATCGCCAGCAGCAAAGGCTCGTCGTCAGACCTGGAGGGCGAAGTGGAGTTCATAGCCCGCTATCGTATGCAGGGAGTCGCGCAGCAGCATCACGAAAAGTCCTTTTTCGTGAAAGAAGAGGGGAAATGGTATTTCAAGGATGGCGAGGTGCTCGCCAGTGGCCCGACTGAAAAAGCAACTCCTGTCGTGAATGCCAACAAGACTGGCCGCAACGATCCATGCCCATGTGGCAGCGGCAAAAAGTTCAAGAAGTGCTGTGGAGCTTAGGCAACGCAGAGGGCTGGCAGCGCTGCTTGAGCAGAGGCGTATCCATTCTCAGCCATGAACACACCAGCATTTCCTTATGCCGTGACGTCACGACGCGCCATATCTGGTTGCCATAGGGCATGGGATTGCCTTTTGAGTCACTGGTCCACGCCTGTCCCCTGCGCAAGGTATCCAGAACAAACTCTCTCGTTGATGGCGACAATTTGTGCAGGACATCCAGATTGAAGCTGACTACAGATGAAAGCACGACGGGCTCCCACGGTCCGTAATGCACCGCATCCCTCAGGCTCTTTTCATAGTCTGCATCAAGCCGAACTGCGCGGCGCATCACATAGGAAAGGCCAAGATAGCCATAAGGCCAGTTAGGTCTCAGGGCAATCGCAGCGCGATACTGTTCTTCTGCCTGACGAAGCGAAGGAAGCAGCCGGGGATCACCATCAGGAAGGTCAAACTGCTTGGCAAGATAAACCCTGGCCAGCGTCTCACGAAAGTCTGCATTAAAAGGCGCCAATCTGGTTGCCAATAGCGCACTCGCTTGCGCTTCTTGCCAATCCGCCTCATCAGGCCGATAAGTCTGTGACTTTGCCAAGGCCCCAAGCGCAAGGTTATCCCATGCCTCAACCCAGGCTCGGGCCCTGAAGGCAGAAAAATTTGCCACAAGAGAGGAAAGACAAAGCAGACAGAAAAGCAGACAGAAAATACCGGCTGCAAACCAACGCCAATCCGCAGAGCGGCGATGCCGCCTCGAAGACTTTCTCATCGCAACCCCTCAAGCCAGGCAACAACCGACTCAGGACTCTTCCTTGGCCTTGTAACCGTAATAGTCGTAATAGCCGTAGTAGCTTCCGTATTTTGTTGCCTTGTTGAGATTGACCTGATTCAACACTACGCCGGTCAAAGGAGCATTAACACGCTGCAGCTTGGCAATACCATTACGCGCACTATGGAAAGCCGTGGCATCGGACTTCACAACATAAATAACGGCATTTGCCACCGTAGACAGCACCAAAGCATCACTGACGGCCAAAGTTGGCGCCGAATCAATGACGATACGATCATAGTTCTCAGCCAAGTGCTGTAATACATCCCGGAAGCGGCGAGAGGACAATAGCTCCAGCGGATTGGGAGGAATGATTCCCGCCGTCAGAATATCAATCCCGCCCTCTTCGTGGTGATGAATGCACTGCGCCATTTCAGCAGTGCCTGCAACGAGATTCGACAAGCCCGGGCTGGAGCCTGGAATTCCCAAGGTTTTTGCAATGGTCGGCCGGCGCATGTCCGCATCAATCAGCAGCACCTTTTCCATTTGCCCCATAGCCATGGCCAGGTTGACCGATGTCGTGGTTTTACCTTCGCCGGGCACACTGGATGTAACCACAACCACCTGATGTGGCGTATCAAGACCAGACAAGACCACGCCGGTACGCACCGTACGAACCGCCTCGGAAAAACCCTGCTGATCATTTTCGAGAAAGAGGGGTCGACCAACAACGGCATCCTGACGACGCTTGGCAATAGGCAGGAGACCAAGCATGGGCACACCCAGACGCGCCTCAACGTCTTCTGCTCCCTTGAAGGTACTATCGAGGTAGTCCAGCAGGAATGCCAGCATGACGCCAAGCACGAGACTGAGCACAAATGCCAAGGCCATGGTGAGCCCCTTGAGAGGCTTCACAGGCTTGCTTGGCACCACGGCCGTATCCACGACACGCGCATTGGCGGTATCGAGCTGCCTCGTTTCGTTAGCCTCTTTTATACGCGTAAAAAAGGCATCGTAAAGATTGCGATTGGTATCAACCTCACGCTGCAACTCCTGCAGACCAAACTCTTTGCGAGACAGCACCTGCGCGGTGCCGCGCGCTATGGCCAACGTCTGCTCTGCCTCACGAAGATCAAGCTCGGCCTGTTGATAGGTGGGATGTTTGGGGCCATAACGCTGACTGATTTCAGATAGCTTGAATTTGGCCGCCACCATGCGCTCGGTAATGTCCTGGAGCTGCCGTGAGGTCAGGGCTAGCACACCACTCTGCCCATCAGCACCGGCCACATCAACGATATCGTTTTTCTCGCGATAGGCCTGCAGGCGCTGCTCGGACTGCTCAAGCGCAGCCTTGAGGTGACTCAAGCGCTCGGTCAGCCAACCTGCAGCCTGCTCGGTCAGCGCAATACGCGCCTCCATCTGACTATCTATATAGGCTTGAGCCATGGTATTGCTGACAAGCGCCGCCAGTTTCGGATCTTTCGAATCGAAATTGATTTTCACCAGCTGGGTATTACGCACAGGCTCGATTGACAAGTGCTGGATGAAAGCATCAACAACACTCTCTGTTATCTGCTCTTCGGTAGGCAAGGGATTTTCAGCATGCCCAGCAGGCAGCCACTTCCGCCAATCAATAGCAAATGAAGACGAGTCCGCATCCTTCTCTTCTGGCACAAACTCGGGATTATTCTGAAGCTGCAGAGTTTTCACGACACGAGTCGCAAGCTCTCGCGACTTCAGAATCTCGAACTGTGTCTGTAAATACTCTTTGTTACCACCATCGACATCATATATTTCCTGAATGGTGAGAACCTTGGCTTTGTTTTGCTCAATCAGGAGCGTAGTGCTGGCGCGATAGACAGGCTCGATACTGAAAACGATCAGTGTCGCCAGCACCGTAATCGCAAAGGCCAAGCCAAGAATGCCCCACTTGTAACGACTGACAATGCGCCAATACTGCCGCAAATCAATCTCCATCTCATGATCAGCATTTGCCGAGGCAGCACCGATAAGATTTCTTTCCATGACAGACCCGTGATCAGAAAAAGCTTTGCTCAACCGTCAGGATATCGCCTGGACGCAGAAAGGTATCCAGTGTGACAGCTTTGGAACGGCCGAAAGGGTCATCCTCATGAATGACGAATATTTTGGTGAAAGAGGCTCTGGGCGTGAAGCCACCGGCAAGAGCAATCGCCTTGCGAACAGTCAGGCCAGGCATGAAAGACAAGCCTCCCGGTTTGTTTACCTCGCCATTCACGAAGAACTGCCGGTACTCGACAATGCTTACATAAACCTGAGGATTGACCAGGAAGCCGGAGCGCAATTGCTCAGCCAGATAATCTTGCAGCAAACCGATAGTCATCCCCTGTGCACGAACCTCACCCAGAAGAGGAAAGGAAAGCGTACCGGCGTCACTGAGCCTGACGTCGACGGAGAGATCCTTCTCGTTGAACACCGTGATCATCAGTCGGTCACCAGGACCCAGCTTGTAATCAGATGCCAAGGAATAAGAGGAAGTGTCCGCAGTCACAGGCAGATTAAGAACAGGGGGAGCACTGGGAGCAGGCTCAGTAGGAGCAATACTAGGTGTCTGCTGCTGAGAGCCGAAAATTCGCCCCCAAAAGCCCGACTCAGCATGAGCTGTCCCTGCCAGCAGGGACAGCCCCAACAACATACCGCACAAACGCCTCATGAACTGCCCCGGATTAAAGACTCATCTGGGCATTCAGGGAGAATACCTTGCGGTCATAATCGTACTCATTCAGGGTGGAGTCACGGCTGGTCATGGAAGCACCTGCACCGAGAACCAACCAGCGCCGCATCTGATAATTCACAACTACACCCAGCGTTGTCGTGTCATCTTCACGAATACCTGTACCTGGCTGACGATCATGATCGTCCATTCCAAGACCGGCCGTCAGCTTGCTCTCGACACGCTCGGACCAGTCATGCGCCCAACCAACAGCAAGGTTGCGGCCATCAATGCTGATCGTGGGCAAGGTTCCGTCCTGCAGACGACGACTGCCGTCCAAGGTAAAGCGGCTTCGCTCCAATGGAGTCCAGACCACGCCGACATCCCAGGCAAAACCAGACACCCCATTACCACTTGCAGGATCACGCTTGTTGCTACCCAAGCGGACCTTGCCGGTGGTACTGGCAGAGTTTTCCCAAGTCAGACCCAGGAAGTAAGCCATGCCCGTGTAGTCGGATACAGCGGCGGTTGCGGCGTTATCGTAAGAGCCCTTGTCATACTCGATATCAAGCAATGCCTTGGTTTTGGGCATGACGCGCAGACGAAACTCAAGCTGGCTGCTCAGGGTATCCAAGTCACGCTTTTCAGCAGCATCGGCGGCGTCATATGCTTTCTGACCATAGTCCAAGGTCAGAGCCACTTGGCCGGCGGCATCCTTGGCGCCATATTCAACGCCGCCCCCCAAGCTTGCCAAATTGTATTTGTCAGGACCGCCACGCGCTTCCAGCTCGGCAACGCTAAGACCTTCGGTAAAAGCCGTACCCAAATCATCGTGCAAGAAGCTGTAACCCGCCCGTGCATCGAAACGGAAGCGGCTCGTTGGCTCTACATGAGCATTGAAGCTGAATATATTGTCGACATAGTCGTTCTCGCCTTCGGCATAAATGCCAGCGACAGCGGCATAACGCATGCTGTAGACATTGTCACGATCCTGGGCGACAAGATCAAAAGCCGGCTTGAGCACCGTGACAAAAGAGCTCTTTTCATCTTTGGACAACTTGTAGATATTGCTGTCCTGCAGAGCTTGCACTTCCAGAGTCGGAATCAGCCTGAACGGCTCAAGATTAAAGGCCTGAGGATCCAGGGCAACACTCGCCTGCGCCATCTGGGCCATCGAGTACGCTACCGCCGCAGACAACAATGTCAGCTTCTTCATGCTTTCCATTCCTTCCTTATCAATCAGAGCAGCCTGATACCACTTCCAATACCGGCCTCCATGCGCACCATGCGAAAAGCCGGCCAACGCCGATTCGAAGACGCAGCATGCTATCACTGCATATCCGGCACGTCACCCCAGAAATCGGGTGTGCGGCGACAGAGCACAGCAAGGCCGATATAATGCCGGCCCTCCGTGACACTTCCCTTAAAACACCTGCCCGCAGTAACAGTGAGATTCAGCATGAGCAATGATCCTGTAGTCATCGTCAACGGCGCCCGCACCCCCATGGGGGGCTTTCAAGGGGCGCTTGGCTCCGCCACTGCCCCGGAACTGGGCGCCATTGCCATCCGCGAAGCCGTCAGCCGCTCTGGCCTCAAGCCGGAAGACATTCAAGAAGTCATTCTCGGCTGTGTTCTGCCCGCCGGCCTGAAGCAGGGTCCGGCGCGCCAGGCAGCCATCGACGCCGGCATTCCGACCTCGGCTGGCGCCACGACCATCAACAAACTCTGCGGCTCCGGCATGAAAGCCACCATGCTGGCCCATGACCTCATCAAGGCCGGCAGCAACAACATCATGGTGGCCGGTGGCATGGAATCCATGTCCAACGCTCCCTATGTGCTGACCAAAGCCCGCGCCGGCTACCGCATGGGTCACGGCGAAGTGAAAGATCACATGTTTCTGGACGGGCTCGAAGACGCCAAAACCGGCCGACTCATGGGTTCCTTTGCCCAGGACATGGCTAACACCCTCGGCCTGACCCGCGGCGACATGGACGCGTTTGCCATTGAATCACTGCGCCGCGCCCAAGCCGCCATCGCCAATGGCAACTTCAAGGCAGAAATCGTGCCGGTTCCAGTCCAGACGCGAAAGGGCGAGCTTGTCGTGGACACCGACGAGCAGCCGGGCAACGCCAATGCGGACAAAATCCCCACGCTGAAGCCCGCCTTCGCCAAGGACGGCAGCATCACTGCTGCCAACTCCAGCTCCATTTCCGATGGCGCCTCGGCGCTGGTCCTGATGCGCGAGTCCGAAGCCACCAAGCGTGGCCTCAAGCCTTTGGCCCGCATCGTGGCCCACGCCACGCAGTCTCAGCACCCCAGCGAATTCACCATCGCTCCGGTCGGCGCCCTCAGCAGTCTTTTTGCCAAGACCGGCTGGAGTGTGACTGAGGTTGATCTCTTCGAGATCAATGAAGCCTTTGCCATGGTCACCATGGCCGCCATGAACAAGCACAATATCCCTGCCGACAAAGTGAATGTGTACGGCGGTGCCTGCGCGCTCGGACATCCGATTGGGTCGACCGGCTCACGCATCATCCTCACGCTGATTCATGCCCTGAAACAGCGCGATGGCAAGAAAGGTGTTGCAGCCCTGTGCATAGGCGGCGGCGAAGCTACCGCGATGGCAATCGAGCTGATCTGATCAGCTACGTACAAGCCCAAAAGGCCGCTTTATGCGGCCTTTTTTGTGCGCAAAAGTGACTTTCCGGTTCTGGTGAAAACGCGACGACCATGCTTCAATCGGCGGCCCCGTGACTGCCCATTCACCAAAAGAACACAGGATTTCAGCCATGAACGCCGTTGCCGACCTCCAGACTCAGCCTTGGCATGCCATTTATGCCGAGTGCGGTATCAATCCGGTGCTCCCTGAAGTCGCCGAAAAGTCGCTGGCCGACTACATCGAAGCCCATGCCAGAGCTCTGGGTAACAGTCCGGCGATGGAATATCTGGGCCTGACCGTGACATATGCCGAGCTGGATCAGCTGGCCAATCGCCTGGCCAATGTACTGCAGAGAATCGGCGTGCAGAAAGGTGATGTCATCGGCATGCACCTGCCCAACACGCCCCAATACCTGATCAGTCTCGTTGCCGCAGCCAAGGTGGGGGCAGCCATTTCCGGTGTTTCACCGCTGCTCACGCCGTCCGAACTGATCCACCAGATCAACGATGCCGGCATCAAGGTGCTGATCAGCCTTGACCAGCTCAATGCCCCTGTTGCCCAGATCGATGGCAAGGTGCCAACGCTGAAAGCCGTGCTGGTCACCGGCCCCATAGACCTGCTGCCCAGCTGGAAAAAATGGCTAGCCTACAAGCTGAAGAAGCTGAACAAGGTGACACCTGCCCCCATGCAGCATGCCCAAGTACTGGATTTCTGGAGCGAACTCAAGAACGCGCCCGCGACGCGGGTCTACACCAAGCTGTCGCATGACGACACCATTTACATCCAGTACACCGGCGGCACCACAGGCAAGCCCAAAGGCGCCGAGGCCTCCCTGCACAATATGTTCGCCAACGCCCGCCAGTGCGAGGCTTTTGCCGTATATACGCCAGGCACCGACACCTTGGCCGCTGCCTTTCCCTATTTCCACATGGCCGGCCTCTCTCTGGCACTGCTGGGCATGCAGCAGGCCGCGCGCATCCTGATCGTGCCAGACCCGCGCAATGTCGACATGTTCTGCAAGGTGATGCAGAAATATCCGCCCACCTTCCTTGCCAATGTGCCCACGCTTTACCAGATGCTTTATGAGCATCCGGAATTCAAGAAAATCGATTTTTCCAAGCTGAAAATGGCCATGTCCGGTGCCGCCCCCTTTCCACCGGAAATGATTCACCAACTGGAAGCCATCATCGGCAAGGGCAAGCTGGCCGAGGTATACGGCATGACGGAAACCAGTCCCTTGCTCACCTGCAATCCCCCCACACGCCCCAAAATCGGTAGCGTGGGTATCCCGGTCGTGGGCACCCTCATCAAGATCGTGGATGTGGAAACTGGCACACGCGAAATGCCTCTGGGCGAGCCCGGCGAGCTGATTGCCTCAGGTCCACAGGTGATGAAGGGCTATCTGCACCTGCCGGAAGCTACCGCCAAGACCGTGCGCGAATTCCAGGGCAAGACCTGGATCTACACTGGCGACGTGGCAAAAATGGATGCCGAGGGCTATGTCTCCATCTGCGATCGCAGCAAGGACATGCTGATTGTCGGCGGCTACAAAGTCTTCTCGGTGGAAGTGGAAGGCAAGCTTGCCGAGCTCGACTTCATCGAGCTCTCCGCCATCATCGGCAAGCCGGACGAAAAGCGCCCCGGCAACGACATCGTCAATCTCTATGTGCAGCTCAAGGCGGATGCCCGTGTTCACAATCAGGATGAACTGAAGGAAAAAATCCTCGCCTTTTGTCGTGCCGAAATGGCTGCCTACAAGGTACCCAAGCACATCCACTTCCTGGATGCCCTGCCGCTCACAGCCGTGGGCAAGCTGGACAAGAAGGCCCTGCGCTGAAACGGTCTCGGCTTGCGTGAAAAACCGGCTCCACGCCGGTTTTTTTTCTGCCTCAGTCGCAACAGCCTGTTGCATTTTCACCCCGGTAAGCGGCATTTTGGCGAGCCCGTGCTATGGCCTGCCCCTGGCCCCGCCGATAGAATGGCCGCCCGGTCACACCCAGGGCCGAACAAGAAACCCCAGGAGATAACGGCGTGTCACGACTGCCAGTTGTTGTCGGATTTGGCGGCATCAATGCTGCTGGCCGTTCGTCTTTTCATCAGGGATATCGCCGCTTGGTGCTGGACGCCCTGGGTCAAGCCAAGCAAAACCAGACACTTGCCGATCTTGCCCATCTCATGCGTCTTGAGAACACCGGGCCCGAACAGCAGGCTCTTATCCGCCGCCACACGCTGGTGCGCCGCATAGAGCCGCAGTATTTCGATGTCAGTGCCGCCCCCCTGCAACACCGCATGCAGGTCAGTGCCGAACAGCTCAGTTTCCGTCTGCGCAAGCGCGACCTGCCGCAGCAGATTCCGTCGCACTGGCAGGTGCAGATGCTCTCCGACACAGAAGTCAGCGTGACGATCAGCGACGGCATGGAAATGCTGGTGCCTGATGCACACTCCTTTGCGGTCACCAGCGCCGGCCAGCTGCCCACCGGCTTTGATCCCTCGCTTTACTATCCGGCACGCCACCATCCACGCGCCCTGCAAATGACAGTCTTCGGCGCTAGTGATGCCCTGCACTCCACCGGCATCCCCTGGGATGATCTGCGCCAGAAAATCGCGCCCGACCGCATCGCGGTTTACGCCTCATCGGCCCATGGTCAACTGGATGATTACGGCATCGGCGGCATGCTGAAGTCCGCCTGGCAGGGCAAGCGCAACAGCGCCAAGCAATGTCCACTGGGCTTTGCAGAAATGCCGGCCGACTTCATCAACGCCTATATCCTGGGCAGTGTCGGCTCCACCGCCGGCGTGCTCGGCGCCTGTGCCACCTTCCTCTACAACCTGGAACGTGCCGTTACCGACATCCGCGCAGGCCGCATCGACTTTGCGCTTATCGGCGCCACCGAAGCCCCGATTTTGTCCGAGGTCATGGAAGGCTATCGCGCCATGGGTGCTCTGGGCGAAGACGCCAAACTGCTCGAGCTGGACAAGGCAAAGGGCATTACCGAAGTAGACAATACTCGCGCCACCCGCCCCTTCGGCTATAACGCCGGCTTTACCATGGCCGAGGCCGCACAGTTTGCCATCATCACCAGTGACAGCCTGGCGCTGGAGCTGGGCTTGCCCATACATGGCAGCGTCCCCGGCATTTTTGTGCATGCGGATGGCTACAAGAAATCCATTTCCGCACCCGGCGTAGGCAACTACTTCAGTCTCGGCAAAGCCGTGCATCTGGCCCGTGAAATTCTCGGCGAGGAAAAGCTCCGCCGGCAGACCTATGTGCAGGCCCACGGTACTGGCACCCCACAGAACCGCGTCACCGAATCTCATGTTTTTGACAGCATTGCCGGCGCCTTCGGCATCGAAGACTGGCTGGTATCTTCCATCAAATGCTATGTCGGCCACTCCTTGGGAGCGGCGGCTGGCGACCAGTTCATGGCTGCACTGGGTGTGTGGTCGGAAGGTTATGTGCCCGGCATTTTCACCCTGGATGAAATTGCCCACGACGTGAGCCGTCAACATTTGCGCTTCTCGCAGCAGCATGTGGAAACCGGCCGCGACGGTATGGCAGCCTGCTTCATCAACTCCAAAGGCTTTGGCGGCAATAACGCAAGCGCCCTGCTGCTGGGCCCACAGGAAACCCGCCAGCTGCTGGCCAACAAACATGGTCGTGAGGCACTGTTGCGATGGGAAAAGCGGCAGGAAGGCAGCGAAGCCGCGCGTGAGGTCTATCGTCACGCGGCTGAAGCCGGCAACTACCAGCCCTTGTACCGCTTTGGCGAAGGGGTTCTGGAGGGCCGCGATCTCGAGCTTAGTGATGCGGAGATACGTCTGCCCGGCCTCGATCTTGCCGTGAACCTTCAGTCAGATGCCGACTTCTCCGCCTATCGGGAAAAAGCAGGCGTCGGAAAAGAGTGAAATCAATCACACTACT
>JACCDZ011343953.1_pt1 | contig 53039 bp, 50 predicted proteins | sample 7449551 | NCBI WGS metagenome assembly JACCDZ01 (sample SAMN15323452, study PRJNA562643) | freshwater metagenome | isolation source: river surface water | place: USA:Blue River Watershed | collected 2017-08-18 | reverse complement strand
CTGTTTTTCTTTTTGCTCAAGGCTAGATCTGAGAGTCTCAAGTTCAGAGTTGGCTCGTTCAAGCTTTTGAGCTTCAGACTGAAGAGAAGATGCCTTGGCTTTTTCAAGTTCAGCAAGTTGAGCTTGTTTTTTCTCAAGGTTGGATCTAAGGGCTTGAAGTTCAGAGTTAGCCCGTTCAAGCTTTTCAGACTCAGACTGAAGAGAGGAAGCTTTAGATTTTTCAAGTTCAGCAAGCTGAGTTTCTTTTTGCTCGAGATTAGATCTGAGAGTCTCAAGCTTAGAGTTAGCCCGTTCAAGCTTTTCAGACTCAGACTGAAGAGAAGAAGTTTTAGATTTTTCAAGTTCAGCAAGCTGAGCTCGTTTTTGCTCGAGATTAGATCTGAGAGTCTCAAGCTCAGAGTTAGCGCGTTGGAGCTTTTCGGACTCAGATTTAAGAGAAGAAGCTTTAGATTTTTCAAGTTCGGCTAGTTGAGCTTGTTTTTGCTCAAGGTCAGATCTAAGAGTTTGAAGTTCGGAAGTAGCTTGTTCAAGCTTTTGAGCTTCAGACTGAAGAGCCAAAGCTTTTGATTCCTCAAGTCTAGCAAGCTGAGTTTCTTTTTGCTCAAGATTAGATCTGAGAGTCTCAAGTTCAGAGGTAGCCTGTTCAAGCTTTTGAGCTTCAGATTGAAGAGCCGAAGCTTTAGCTTTTTCAAGTTCAGCAAGTTGAGTTTCTTGTTGTTCAAGATTAGATCTGAGAGTCTCAAGCTCAGAGGTAGCCTGTTCAAGCTTTTGAGCTTCGGACTGAAGAGAAGAAGCCTTAGCTTTTTCAAGTTCATCAAGCTGAGTTTCTTTTTGCTCAAGGTTAGATCTGAGGATTTGAAGTTCAGAGTTAGCCCTTTCGAGCTTTTGAGCTTCAGACTGAAGAGAAGAAGCTTTTAGTTTCTCAAGCTCATCAAGCTGAGCTTGTTTTTGTTCAAGATTAGATCTGAGAGTCTCAAGTTCAGAGTTAGCTCGTTCAAGCTTTTCAGTCTCAGACTGAAGAACCGAAGCTTTTAGCTTCTCAAGCTCATCAAGCTGAGCTTGTTTATGTTCCAGGTTAGATCTGAGAGTTTCAAGCTCGGAATTTACTACTTGCAACTTTCCACTAAGTTCATTACGGGAGAGCGTCATTTCTTCAAGCTCTAAAGCAGACTGAGCGAGCAGCTCATTATTGTTACCATCTAAGTCTTCGCCGAAGCCTTTGACTTGTCCCATGAGCTGCTCAAGAGCAGCAACATTTTGTCCAGATGACGCAGCTTGTCTATTTTGTTGTAAACCTGCAACCTGTTTTTCTAATGTTCTTTTTTTCTCTTCTAACTCGTCTATGCTTGTTTTATGTTGTGATACAGCATTATACATGAGGTGGCGAAGAGCAAGGCCGAGAGTTGCTGTTGAAAAGATTAACATGATGTTATAGAGCGACCGGAAGGAGTTATATAGTCCATTTCCAACCTTAGAGGCTCCTAGTGTAACCTTTCCCCTTAGGATGAAGCCTGTTCCCTGAATTGTTTGGGGGAGATGGGTGCAAAGAATTTTAATCGAGGAAGCACCGATGGCATTTGCTGCGCTGAAGGTTGCAGAAAAACGATCGCTTTTTAGACCTGTGGTAACAAAATCATTAGTCAGTTTAATCTCTTCGTCAGTTGGAGGCGTTTCTATATGGGCTATTACTTTTCCCAATCGCTGAAATATATTAATTTGTGAAAGGGACATAATTTTCTCCTGAGAAGTTATTAAAGTTTTCTTTATCTGTTAATTTAAAAGGAACACCGGCTGTCGTTTTTTTTTGAGTCGGGTTATCGCTCTTGTGTTGGGGAGATAATGAACCCTTAGTTGGTGTTCTCATAGTGCTGATTTCTACTGGTATGAAAGGCTCTTCTTCCTTTTTTTCAGATGGCTCCATCATTTTTTGAAGAGCTTCTAAATCTTTATCCAAATCGGAGCTTTCTGTAGAATAGGGACCGTGATCGACCCGCTGTTCATTTTCTTCTAAGCGACTTTGAGAAGCTCTATTCACATAAAGGCGCAAATGCTGTTGAAAAACTTCGGTGAAATGCTCGATTTGCTGGTTTTTTAAAGCTATTTCCTTATCTAGTTCTTCTAGACAAGCAAGACAGTCTTTTTTAAGCTGATCAGAGTTACTTTCATGAGTTTTTTTTAGCTGAGCATAGGCACTTTTTTGAGTTTCGAGCTCTTTCTGCATTGAAGTGATCATGTCTTGCAGCCGCTGAATAACGGGCGCTAGAGGATGTTGGATTTCACTAAATTCTTGGAGGGGCTCTTTCGGTTTTAAATCTTCTGGGGATGCAGTTTTATTGTCGGTTGGAAGATTTATTCCTTGGTAGGCTTTAGCTCCGACTGCAAGTCCGTAAAGGGCAACAACTGTTACTTGAAAGATAGTCACAATTGAATGTGTTGATTTAGAAAGTCCTTTGGTCATTTCAGAAGTTGCGTTTTCTAAGTCGCCTTGAGATAAGAAAACAACGCTTTTGAGTAAACCTGTTGTCGTATGGGTGACAATTAAAATGCTGGAAGTAGCAAGAACTCCAATGGCTTTATATAAAGCAACAATTCGATTTGATTCTAAGCCTGCTTTAATAAAATTATATGTAATTTTACTTTCGAAGCTTAAGTTAATCTGTGCTGCTTGTACAGGCATTGTATTTTCTCTTTCCTTTTTCTTGTTTTTGAGTTTGATTCAAAAACTTTCCACAAATTTTATGAATAATAAATAAAATAATGCAAGTGAAATTAGAAAAAAAATTAGTTCCGAATGATTTTTTGTGTAGAAGTTTAGGGTAATTTAGAGTGGAAATCAGTAGTGAAATACACTGTCAAACTAATGAACTTAAGAATTGCCGTTGTGATCAAATAGACCACAACGGAAACAATTTTAAGGTGTGAGATTTTTGATGACGATTTTTTTTGGTTTGGAAGAAAGGGCTTTTGTAAAAACGACACGAAGGACGCCGAGTTTATAGGTGGCGTCAGGAGCTTGATCTTCATCAATGTTGCCGGGAACGGCAATACGATAGGAAAAAACGTTGAGGGCTTTTCGGTAGTATTTTTTGCTTTGGTCTTGTGTGGTTTCTTTTTTCTCGCCTTTGATCCAGAGAATTCCTTTCTCAAAGGTCATGTCGATGTCGCTGGGCTCAAGTCCTGGGACGGCGGCTTCGATGGTGACATGCTTTTCATCTTCAAAAACAGAAAGGCCTGATGGTTCGCTGAAATGTTCTGGCCATCCTTCTTCTTCTCTTTCATCTAAAAAGCTGGGGAATCTGAGCATGGGAAAAGACCAAGATGAGCGTTGAGGATCTTTGCGTGACATAAGCTACCTCCGGTAGGAGATTATAGCTATTTACTAAATAGAAGCAAGCTCGGTGGTAAGGAGTGTATCAAAGGTGGAAACTTGTTCGGGATGGTTTTTCTGGAGATAGGCGCGTAAGGGTAGAAGCTCTAAGACGATTTCATGATGGATGGCAGATATGTGATGGAGTTTGGGATCTGCAAGAAGGGAGCCAAAGTCTAGAAGAATAACGTGATTCTCTACGACGCCAAAGTTGCGGTGGGTAATGGGGTCGAGATTTGCAATGCCTTTGCGGCATTGGGATGCGACGGTTTGAATGAAAGAATGGAGGAGGGGCTCTGCATTTTGTAGATGGGAGCTAAGATAGTCTGTAAAGTTGTCAGCTTTTTTCTGGACATAGAAGTGAACAGAGTTGCTTTTAACTGTATGAGAAATGCCGAGTTTATCGATGAGGGTGAAGCTTTCAGTGGGAGCGGGTATGAGGAGCTGGGTTTCTTGAGAAAGTTCATTGAGGGCTAGGAGGCTGCTTTTTTGGAGATTTGCAGCTCTTTGTGCGCGCTCTAGTAGATAGTTAGCGGGAAGCCAAGGAAGGGGACGGCGCCGGCTCCACTTCATAAATTTGACGACATATTTTTGGTCAGCGGTTTCAAAGGCAAAAAACTGTTTGCCAGCGCCTAAGAAGTGGAGGGGCTGCTCAAGATGGATAGAGGAAGATGAAGAGGTGGGAGAAGGAGGTGATCCTTTGTGGATCATTTTAGGGAGGGCAAAGGTGCCTGTTTGAAAATAACAAAACCTTTCAATCGAGATAAAGAGGAGGCATCCGAGGAGGATTTTCTTCCACATTATCTTAAAAACTCCACAAATTTATCGGGTAGCTCGGTAGAAGGGCTCTCACATTCGGCGATTTTTCCAGGGTCGATGAGGATGAGCTCGTTGCCGATGCGCCCTAAGTTGAGATGGAGGCGTGGGTCGTGATCTTTGAGGTGATGAGAAGCAAGGGTTTTAAGGAGAGTGGTTGTTTCTTGGGAAAGTGTTTCTTTTTCGGCAAGGTTTTTAGGAGGCTGCAAACTATCTGCTTTTTGCTGGAGTACGAAAAGGTAGGAGTTTAGGTCAATGGTAGAGGGTGATCCGAGTCTATCGATGAGTGTAGCAGGGATGGGTGAGGAGGGCTGAGTATGGATATGGACAATACCTGAAAGAGTCGGGCATTTTTCTTGGATGAGTGTATAGCCTTTAAGGGTGCGGTGGAGTTTTTTGTTTTTTTGGGCTTGGTAGGAGGTGAGTTTGAGATAGGGTCTAGGTTGATCTTTGAAAAATTTTAGAACGTGTGTTCCGTCTTGTGAGATAAAGACGTAGGATTGCCCGCCTTGGGCTTTAAGTTCCCAGGTTTGTCCTTTAAGATGGCCTGGAAAAGCTCCATGGGAGGGGAATGGAAGATTTGTGAGGTGGTATCGGCTGAGTGAAAATCCCCAGGTAATAGACTCTGAAAGAAATCCGACTATAAGAAATAGGATGAGCCCTAGTAAGCGTTTCATAAAAGCTCCGGGGCGTGTTTTTTACACCAGTGGGTCAGCTCTTGGGTGATTTGCTCAAGCTCTAGGTCAGGGTCGGGATAGGTGCCTTGAGTAAAGTGGCCGGGGTCGAGTTGGATGGCTTCTTGACCTAGAAACCCAAAATTAGAATAGAAGTGGACATCGTCATCTTGGAGGTTTAGGGAGATTCGTTTTTTTAGGAGGTTAATGAGGCTGGCAATTCCTTCTTTGGCTTGAGTCATCTCTCCGGCTTGGATCCAGCTGCGAAGTTGTTTATAAATGGGGGTGGCTTTTTGCTGGAGGATGAAAGGGGTTTGGTTGAGATCAATAGGGTGGATGCAGTTTAGCTTATCAGTCAGTGTGATGGTAGGATAATGGTGATCTGTGGGTGAAAGATGCAGGGCAATCAGTCCTGATTCTTTGCGGAAGTGATGATAGGCAAGATTGTATCCATTAAAGTCTCGCTCCCTTTTCCAGAGTTGTTTTTCAAAACGATGGGGTCTAAAGGGTTTGAAGCGATTGAGAAGGGGGATTTGGGTTAAAAAATGGGGGATGGGTGAGCTTGCGTATTTGAAGAATTTGAGGACATACTTTCCATCGTCTGAGACAAAAGCATAACATTGATTGCCGCAGTCTAGGTAATGAAAGGATTGGTTCAGCTGAGGGATAGAAATGGTATCTCCTGGAGATAATTCTGTCCCAAATTGAATGCGTTGAGGTGAAAACCCGTCTGTTTTTTTATGGGCAAAGTTTTCGATGAAGTTAAAGGCGATCACGAAGAGAATGAAAAGTCCTATTCTTCTAATCATAGAAAATCACTTTATTGACTTCGCTATCCAAATGCTGGGCTAAGTCTGGGTGATGCTGCATAAGCCATTTGCGAAAAGGGCGGGTAAGATGGAAGAGTTCGGGTTTATAGAAGAGAGGTTTTTTCATCCGCTCATCGTGATAAAATCTACCGACGTCGATTTTAATCGCACGTCCTTCATAGATGCCGCAGTTGGTTGCAATATTGGGGTCTTTATCGCCGTAGCCTGACTTGCAACGGAAAACAATGAGGTCGACAACGGATGAGATGGTTTTTTTAGCTCCTTCGAGGTCGCCTTGTTTCATTTGGGAGTTGATGGTGTCGGGTACGAGCTGGGCTCGTTTTTGGAGAATGAAGTCGGTGGTGTCAAGGTCGATAGCGTGCTCGATATTTAACCTGTCGATGAGTGTCACGGATCTTTTAAAGTGATTGGTTTTATTAAGATGGAGATAGACAAGGGCTGTTTCTTTATACAGTTCGTCAAAGCCCAGTTTGTAGCTGTTGTACTCTTGATGGAGTCTTTTTTTTCGTTTTGCAAACTTTATGGTTCGGTACCGGTCAATGAAAGGAATGTAATTGAGGTAGGTTGGCTGACGAAAATGGCGCTGTTTGAAGAATTTTAAGGCATATTTTCCATCTTCGCTAAAAAAAACGAAGGCTTGCCCGCCACAGCCAAGATAAGTGTATTTTTGGGAGAGAGCGTCATTGATTTCGTTTTTTTCTTCTTGTGTCAGCGGTCTGGGCTCAAAAGAAGATTCATAGGGGTGGTCTGACTGAATTTCAATGGGCAGGAACCTATCGTTTTTCTCGAAAAAATAGAAAGCGACTGCGAAGGCTGCAAGTAGGATCGAGGGAATTGTTATTTTATACCATTTCATTTTTCGAGCTCTTTTTTTAGATGTTCATCTAACACGGGCTCTCTTTGCATGAGCCACTGGTGCAGGTTATCAGTGATACGTATGAGTTCGTTTTTATCGGGTGGTGTTTCTCTGATTTTAAAGCGGCCGATATCGAACTGAATGGGTTTAAGATCGATAAAGCCGAAATTTGTGTTGAGATCGGGGTCTTTATCATGCAGTCCTTTTTCTGAGCGGGTACGGAGGAGGTTTACAAGGGCCGTCAGTGCCTGTTTGGCGTCTTCGATTTTGCCTTGCTCGATCCACTCCTGAAGAGCTGGATAGGCAAGCTTTGCTCTTTTTTGGACTAAGAATTCATACCGGTCAAGATGGATAGGGTGGTGAATGCCTATGTTATCAATCAGGTCCAGGGTTTGGTTGAGGTGGCTTGTTTTGTTGAGGTGAAGGTAGAGGAGGCCTGTTTCATCACGAAGGTGCTCAAAAGCGAGTTTATAGCTTCCAAAGTCTTTATTGAGTTTAGAATTTTTTTTAAGGTGGTGGTGCCTAAAGAACTTTATGACCCATTGTCCATCTGCGGAGGCAAAAACAAAAGATTGAGCGCCTTTACCTAAAAATCTATACGGTTGTGAGAGGGCTTTTAGGGCCTCTTGCTCGGAGGTATTTTCAACGGCCCATTCAGGATGAAAGGGGAGGTCGGATTGGATCCGGGCAATCGTAAAGCTACCGGTTTGTTTTTTGCAAAATTTAGCCATGCTAAAAAAGCAAAGGACAAAAATAACGATTTTGATAATCCATCGCATAGAGGAGAAAAGCATACTGGAATTCAGGAAAGGATGTCAAATAGGTTCGGTAGAGGCTGATTCTATTTAAGTAATTGACTATTAGTAAATTACCTTACAATGATCGTTTTTTGAAGGTCGTCAAAGAGAGGTTTTATGACTTTGTTGGATGGATCTAATAGCTCAAGCTTGAAGCTGTGAGACCCTCTTTTGAGGCCATAAATGTAGTAAGGGCTCCATTCTGTGAGAATTCTTTTGTCCGATCCATCGATGGTCAGGCGCACTTTGTAGCCGTCTTTTGAAAGCTGCGTGTTGCAGAGGAAAAAGTCGAGAAGAATGGGCTTTGTAGAATCGAACTCGCCCTGGGGTTGGTTATAGGTGAGGTAAGGCTGGGAAAGATCGACGGAAAGTGCGGGAGTTGTTTTGCCGACAAAGAATGTGGCTGCTTGGAATACGTTAGGGCCTTTGAGGCACTCTCCATAGGAGCGGACAGGAAAGGTGCGGATGACATGCTCGCCGGCAGAGAGTTTGTAGGGGAGTTTGGTGTTAATGGTTTGGTCGTAATCAATCTCTTCTGTTTCTGACATCTCATCGATGGCTTCATTCACTGAAATGTAGGGTTTACCATCGATGATGATGTGAACAGATTGGCCTTGTTTGGTATCTTGAATTTCTTTTGCTCTAGGAAAATCGCTATAAACGCCTAGAGAATAAGTTTCTACGCGAAGTTGAACCATAATGGGATTGTCATTGTCGACTTCTCCTGCGCGGGGGTAAGCTATTCGAATTTCTACGGAATCGGGCTCAGGTGTGCTTTCTACAGGTACTACGCGCACCTCACCACCTCTATCGCCCTCGATTACAGCAGCCAAAAGGGCGGTAGAAATCCAAAATGCTTTGCCTAGTAGGACCATAGAATTACCTCTTTATCTTTGATTTATCCGATCTTTCGTTAAATGTCCATACTCTGTATGTGTAAGTTGATGGAACTGGTTATCCTGATTGTCATTTTTGGCTTGCTATTTGATTTTACAAATGGCTTTCACGATGTTGCAAATGTGGTCGCAACGCCTATTGCGACAAAAATCATCCGTCCTGTGACTGCCATCACAGTGGCATCTATTTTCAACTTTATTGGTGCCACCCAGATCAGCGGTGTTGCACAAACGATTGCGACAGGACTTGTTGAAGCACATTTAGCAACCCAGTGGATGGTGCTGGCAGCTCTTATCGGAGCCATTTTATGGAACTTTGTCACATGGTTCTTAGGAATTCCTAGCAGTTCGTCCTATGCGCTGATTGGAGGGTTAATCGGGGCAGCGCTAGTCAGCGGTGGGATGGAAAATGTTCTTTGGGGAGGACTTGTTTACAAGGTTTTATTTCCTATGGTTCTATCTCCAGTTTTGGGGGCTTTGATTGCGTGGTCTTTTATGAAAATTCTTCTCAAATTATCCAAACAGGACCGTCCTTTATATAGGCATCTTCAGCTGGGATCTTCCGCAACAGTTGCGCTTTCTCACGGGCTCAATGACGCCCAAAAAAGCATGGGGATTATTACCTTAGGGCTTTTTTCAGCAGGAATGATACAGACGCCTCATATTCCTTTATGGGTGATTGGGTCATGCGCGATAGTCATGGCGCTCGGTACTGCATCAGGAGGATTTAGGATCATTCGAACTATGGGGTTTGAAATTACCAAACTCAAACCAGTCGATGGTTTTGCTGCGGAGTTTAGTTCTTCTATCATCATGCTGATTGCCAGCTTTTTAGGTATGCCGCTCAGTTCTACCCACGTCATTGTAGGTAGTATCACAGGGGTTGGGACAGCCAGAAATGCCAAACAGGTCCGCTGGACGACAACCCATAAGCTTATCATTGCATGGATTTTAACATTACCCGGTTCGGCTTTAGTTTCAGGTTTTATCTATTTTGTTTTAAATATCTATATTTAATTCTCTTATAATTATAAATTAAATTAATTCAAAATTATTCTATAATAATAAAAAAGAGGGTGACCTATGGCTAAAAAGAAAAAAGGGCAAATCACTGTCTTAGAAGCGGTCGATACTTTATCTCATTTAGCCGATCTGGATGTCGAGAAACCCGATAAGGTTGAGTGGCTCGATCCTGCCAAAGTCGAAGAAAATCAAGAAACTATCCAAGAGACATTTAAAGCCATCAACTCTTATCTCAATCATATGTACCAAAAAGATCGTGGAGAGCTTTCCCGTCCAGAGACGCAGAAAGGGATTCGCTCGATGATGCAGCTAGCAGGGGAAGCCGTTGACAAAGTAGGTCAATATACGGAGCTTTTCCAAGGCGCTCATGCGAAAGATGAAACAATCACGGAATTTAAAAAGCTGCAGCGGTTTTATTTGTCAAAAGTGTTCACAAAAGTCCAGAAAGAAGCCGAAAAAGAGAGCTGGGAACTTGAAAGCGAAATGCAGGGGGATGATGAAGAAAGGCAAGTTCTGAAAGATTTGGATATGGTTCGGCAGGATCAAAACTATGAACTGTTTTATATTACACATGATGATGGGACGCCTTTTTATTCGTCCAATCTTTTGCGCCACCTTCGCATGGTGGGGAATTTTGATGAAACTTATATCTCAGGGGCAAGGGAGGATATACTCGCCAAGCTAGATATAGCGCTTGATAGAGACTTGCATATTTCTGCTCAAAAGGTTTTGCAAGAGTGTTCTGATCTGATCGATCTTTTCTACAAAGAAGCGCTTCACCATAAAGAGAATGATACGATCATGCACACTTCTAAAGCGGTCATGGCGCTTCTTTTAGCTTCCAATCCCAAAAATTTAAAACATAACTCACCGGGTAAATGTTCGTCCGATTATTGGAACGATTTTGAGATGTATCTTAGGCTAGCGCTTGCAACAGAAAATTATTCTAAATGGAGAGATGAACCTAAGCTGGTAGAGATTTATCAAGCAACTTTGAAGCTCATGCACCGAATGAGTCATGCTCTTTTCCTGCGTATCGGCACGAAAAGAGATGATATGAGCCTTCTCTACTCGCTAGTAGGTAAAGAGCTTGACCCTTCCCATTCAATGTGGACATCGCTTGCAAATGCAGAAAGCAAAATACAGCAAGAGCTTCAGAGTCATCCATCAGGGCCTCTGATGAAGATTTTAAAGATGTTCCGCAAACAAGAAGAGAAAATGGGTTTTGACCCTCTTATCCAAGGTCATGTGCCTAGCCAGTTTTATACCTTACTTTCAGGGGATATTCATACCACAATCGTTCATATGCCATGCCCCATTCATCAAACAACCATCGATAGAGCAGAGATCGCTGCCGAATTTAAGGGATATCTTCATGCACTTGGAGACAGACGTCATTTTTATGTGAATTTTCAAAATCGCACAACTTGGAAAGAGGTTTTGCGCTGCAAGCTTCTTGAAGAACTTTCTAAGAAAGGTGAATTTTCAGAGAGGCTTTATTTGATAACACTTCCGAAAGATACCGATTTCTATCATCAGATCAAGCATTTTAGCGAAGTCTCAAATGCAAAGCAGTTTTGTACAAGCTGTATTGAGCAGGTTCTAGGTGGAAAGGAGGCCGGTTTTTATTTTCCTGAAGGGAAAACACCGAAAGCTTGGATTGAGCAGGTCGTGAAATATATCCACATGCAATTTTTCAATGGATCAGAAACGCTTGATCGCAAGCAGCGTCTCGATTTTATTGAGATTCTCTACTTTTTCATTATTTTCAGATATTTAGAGGAAGAAAAACCTGATGTGATGAACTTCAGCTGTAAGGATGGGGTTGACATCGGCTCTGCCGGATCTGCATCCTTTTACGGATTCACGCGTATGCTTTCGACAAAAAGCGCCTGGACAAAGAATGATCGCGATTGTTTTCTTTTTGCTCTTTTTATCCCAGCGCTTTTTGGGCGCCACCGCTCGATAGAGGCGCGCAGGATGCATCGTATGCTCTCAGCTCTAGAACATTTTGAGCTCGTGCTCAAAGCTGACAGAGATGGAGTTCTGAAAGGATGCGCTAAGATTTTACCTGAAATTTCTCTCAAAGAAATCAAGATTTCAGAAGTGGCTTAATATCAACAGTTGAAATAATTAGTATCCGACTATTCTGCAAGCAATTGCGGAATAGTCGTGACTTTTTTGCAATTGCTTGCAGAATAGTCAGGCAAAAAAATCTTAATTCAAGCTTAGATCATCGGGGATCATGGAGAGAGTGGCGTATTTACCGCCCATTTGACGCAGGGCTGTACGCCAGAGCTGATCAGGCGGTATTTCGAAAACGGCTTCGGGAGAAGCAGGCTTTAAAAACCAAAGACCTGTTAAAAATTCTCTCTCGAGCTGTCCTGGACCCCACCCGCAAAATCCAAAACAGAGTCTGACAGCAGGTCCATTTCTGTCGGACATGGCATCTTGCAGAAATTGAATGTCTCCACCTAAATAAACGCCGTCGCAGATTTTAAGGGTTTGCTCGCCTTCGAGTGCTTGGCTATGTAAAAGCATCATCTGATTGGGCTGCAAAGGGCCGCCTGCACGGACTTGCACTTTGGGATTGGGAATGTCTTTAAGATTGATGACTTCTTCTGGAATTTCAACTTCAAGAGGTTTATTCACTAGCAATCCAAACGAGCCTGCGGGACCGTGCTCGCAAAGTAATATAACCCCACGGAAGTAAAGCCCTGACTCAATATCGGGGCTTGCTAGGAGTAAAGAGCCTTTTGTGAGATTTGCGTAGGGAAGAGGCTCTTTCATGGTTTTAAAGTTTGGGAGTATTGTTCGTTATAAAGGCGAAGATTGTCTGACATTTCATCCACTTGCCTTAAGAGCTCTGCAAGGTTGTCACGGAAGCTCGGCGATTCAAGGACTGTGGTTTTGTCGTCTTCTTTAGCTTTTTCAACAAGCATGGAGATGCGTGCCATAGAGGTATTAATTTGATCAATCTCTGTTTGGAAATAATCTTTGAAAGCGACAGGGGATTCCAGAGCTTCTAGCTGAGCGATTCTCCTAGTACGGGCCCTTTGCCATCCTTTGTTAAGATGGAAAAGAATACCATAATGGTTAACGTCATTCATGAGGGTGTCGGCTTTACTCATGATAGCGGTCATGCGAAGGTACATGTCGTCTGCTTGGACAAGTTTACCAAAAGTTCCTTGCCCCGTTGCAATATCTTGACAAATCTTGTCGATAGAAGAACTTGCTGTTGTGAGGTTGGAAGCAACAGTGCCTAGGTTTTGAAAGACGTTATCTTGGAGCATTTGCTCAAGCGCTGTATTTACTTTCTGCATCGAATCGGTCATAGCAACGGTTGCATCTTTGACTTGGGAAACAAGCTCTTCTTGATTCATACTGGTTGTAAGATTGTTGATTTGGGCCATGGCGCCATCAAAAGATGCAATCGAATCGGAGAGTTTTTGTTCGTTGGCTACAAACCAGTTTTTAACTAGATCGACTGTCGTGTCAAGTTTATCGCCAATGTCAGAGAGGCGATTGAATGTATTTTCAATAGGATCGACAGAGTCTGCATAGAAAGGTGTTTTATCTGTGATCAGTTCAGGAGAGATGCCTTTAGGTGGTGCTTTAGGAACGATGCCGATTGACTTTTCACCCATGAGGCCTGATGTTTGAATAGAGATTTCGTCTGTAGAATAGACATGGACATTCGAATCGATTTTAAGGGTAAGTTGATAAAAATAAAGTCTTCCAAGCTCATCGGTGGGCTGGGTTTCCCTCGCATGGTAAATTTCATTAATTGCGGTGACTTCTCCAACGGCTTTTCCTGCAAATAAGACGCGGGTACCCACATTTATTTTGTTCACGCTAGAGAATCGAACGAGCAGTGTCTGCTTTTCATCGCCAACAGAGGGTTTTAAAAACATGACAAGACCTATAAGTACGCCAACAGACGATAGTAGAAATAGGCCGATGATAAAGTTCTTTAATGAATTAGGCATGCAACTCTCTAATTTTACGCGGGTCTTGTGTTATTGTCTTCCTTAAGAATTCAATTATAGGATCGTCGATTTTCATGAAAGCCTCAGGTTGATCGATGTGGACAATTTTTCCATGATCCATCAGTGCCAATCTATCACTGACATAGAGAGCAGAAAGGATATCGTGGGTAACAACGATGCTGGTGGCTTTAAGTTCTTTTTGAATCTGGACAATGAGTTCATTGATTTGCATAGAGGTGATAGGATCAAGACCTGTTGTCGGCTCATCATAGAGTAAAATAGAAGGTCTATACACAATCAGCCGGGCAAGAGCGGCTCTTTTTCTCATACCGCCTGAGAGCTCAGAGGGTAATTTTTTTTCAGTGCCTGCAAGCCCTACCATCTCAAGAGCTTCTTTGACACGATTTTTAATTTCATCATCCGAAAGAGGTTTGCCTGTTTGCAGATCGCCATGCTCGCCTAAGAAAAAGCCTGTATTGTCTTCAATGGTCATTGAGTCAAATAGGGCAGCTCCTTGAAAAAGCATTCCCATATTGATTGCGGCTTTGTAGAGATCAGGTCCTTCTAAATCTGAAATGCGGACACCACCCACCTCAATAAAGCCGCTATCTGCTTTAGAAATACCGATGATGTGCTTTAAAAGAACGCTTTTTCCAGTACCTGATCTTCCCAAAATAACAAGGGTTTCTCCAGGTTCAACATCCAGGTTGAGGTTTTCTAGTACTTTATTTTTATTAAAGCTTTTGGAGAGATCGCGGATCTGGATCAGTGGTTTTGTCATACTATAATATTTTTTGCAGCTGGCTGCGAAACGTGTTGAGGGCCATCGTTAAAAAGAAGTTTGTCAGTAGAATGCAGCAATAAGAGATCACAACGCTGCTGGTCGTAGATTTTCCCACACCTGCTGCACCGCCAGAGGTTTTCATTCCTTTATAGCAAGAGATTGACATGATAAGCACGCCAAATACAAAAGCTTTTACAATGCCGGTTAAAAGATCAAAGGGGGTCACATGCATAGGCATAGGATCAAAATAGGCAGCTGGCGCCATATTGAAAAAGTAGACCGAAATCAAGTATCCCCCAAAAATACCCATGACCATGGAAAAAATGGTTAAAAGCGGCATCATGAAAGATCCTGCCAGCAGCCGGGGTGCGACAAGATATCGTTTAGGATTAACAGCCATGGTTTCTAAGGCATCGACTTGTTCTGTGACTTTCATAGTTCCAAGCTCTGCGCACATGGCAGCTCCGACCCTCCCTGTGACCATGAAGGCGGTGAGTACAGGTCCGAGTTCTGTGATCATGGCTTTAGCAACCATAAGCCCTGTGACACCTGCAAGCCCTTTATCAGAAAGTTGATAGATCGACTGCGCGGCAAGTACTAGCCCTGTGAAGAATCCTGTGATGGCAACAACCGGTAAAGAGGTGACTCCGATATCATAGAGCTGCTGCAAAAAAAGTTTCAGTGCAGGAGGCTTTTTAATCGCAGCTTTAACAGCATCGACACTCAGCCTGGAATACTCTCCAACCCCTTCGATAAATTTAAAACGTCTTAAGACCCACGTCAGGAGCGGCTCTTCGATTTCTTCGTTCTCCATTCTCCCATCATACAGTTTAAATAATTACAGGAAATAAACTTTTAAACATCTAGAGATAATATGTCTGAGCTAGTATCCAAAGGTTCAAAAATATCTATAATAAAAATATTGAGCTTAGATTTAACAATATCTCTCGCTAAATGTCTCAATTTTTGTCATAATACTCGAAATTTTAGGTGTATTATGAATTTATCGTCGATTGGCAGGCAATTTACTTGGGTATATCAAAGTTGCAGGAAACCCCTCTTAGAAAATAAACGCGGGGTTTTAATCACAGCCATCGCTGGCACAGCCATTGCCGGAGCAATTTATAGCTATAAACGTCTATTCCCACTCAAGCTAACTGATGCAGAAAAAAGAGATCTTGCAGATAGCTGTCAGAAATATTCTCCTCAAGTGTTTGTAGACCGTTTATCTGCTTCTTTGACTCGTAATGATGATGCAGGAAATCCTAATACCCCGGAAGAGTGGTTTAAGTGGATTGGGTCGGCAAGCGATGAGCAACTTCTAGATAAGACAAAAAAAGTTGCACCGACTTATAGAGAGCGCATTAAGCTATCTATTGAGGATGAGAGAGCTCATACTGTTCAGACTTGGGCAATTAATTTAGAGCCTGTCTTTGCGTTTATACGGGAAAGTTCGAGCGGTTGGAAGGGGCTTCTTGGGCCTATTCAGATGTCACCAAGGCTTGCCTATACCATTTTGTTCAATGGAATGGCTCCCTTTGCGGCAAGGGCTATCTGGAATGGACTCAGTAAACGCCTTCCACAACGTTTGCAAGAAATTGGAAATCAGTGTGAGCAGCATCAAGGGAAGATAGCCCTAACTGCCTTGACTACGATGGGTTTGCTCTATTGGAAAATGAGAAATGAAAAAGGGTTTATTACCAACCTGACTGAAAATTTCACCAGGTTTCGTTTGCCTCACAAAGGGCTCGATCAGATTAATAGTTATGCCGAAGGAATTAAAGAGATACAAAATGTCATCCACACATCTCGTCTAGGTGAACTTGGTTCCAATATCTTTTGGTATTATTCCAAAGACACTCATTCTACTTTTAAAAGGGAAATTGGAAGAACTCTAGCTGAAATGGCCGCAGCTGGCCGCGGTAATTTTCAAGGACAGCAAGTGGTAGAGTTAGATCTCGATCAGTTTTTGATTGAGTATCTGTCAAAAGCTGATGTCATTCGAGGTTGGAATGAAACCAGGAAATATCTTGCTGATAACCCCAATTGTTTAGTCGTTTTCAAAGGAATGAGTGAGATCAAGTCTTTCTTACTTCCCAAAGTAAAACAAGACCCTGCTCATTCCTTTCAAGGAAAGGGTCGCAATGAAGCAGAAAAAATGCTGGCAAAACTTATAAAAATAGATATTGCAGGAGGGCGATTTAGGTGCTTAATTGAACTGGATGAAAGAGAGCAGCAGCAAATGGAAAAAACCGAGTTCGGGCGTTGTTTTACCTCTATACGCGCTCCAGATTTGCAACCTAACGAGATCCAAGAATTGTGCAACCGCTTCTATGTTGATCCTCAGATTGCCATTTCTTATAAGAGGAAAGAAATTGAACAATTATTTGCTCATCTTATCCCACATTTTGATAAAGCCCCGATACCTCCTGACACCATTCTTGATATTTTAAGAGCAGATTTTCGTCAAAGAGCAATAGACAGTCGATCGCAGCCAGGGGACCGCTTTACAGAAGTTCAAAAGAATGAACGGGCCCTCGATCTAGCTGAACATATGAAGGAAGAGCTTCTTGAAAAAGTGTGGAGATATCGACAAATCACACGTCATCTCATGCAGCAGTTGTTATTAGTTGAATACGTTGTGCTTCCTCTTTTGAAACAGATAAATAGAAGCCTAATAGGTGAAATCCGTGGCGCTAATTTGGTCTTGAAAGCACAGAAAAAATTGCGAAGACTTGTAGGACACTGTACTCAGGAGGAAGCAGACAAATTACTCCATCTTCCAGAGCTTTTAGGAGAAGTCATTCAAGGGCAAGGAAATACGCTTCAGGCAATTTGCAAGGCAATCTATGCTTGGAGAAAGGTTCCTCCTTTGGACGGAAAACCCCTCGTCCTCTTTTTTGCAGGTCCTCCTGGAGTAGGAAAGTCAAAAACCGCTACACAGATCGCTTTTCATCTGAATTCTATCTATGGAGTCATGGAAAAGCCTTCACCGACGTCTGAAAAGAATGTGATCAGAATTAATTTGAATCGTAAGAGCCAAGGTGCATTTGTTGGATGGGAAAAAGTTAAAGCTGAAATTTTGGCTCATCTTCATTTTGAACCTGCAACTGTAGTGATTTTGGAAGAATGGGACAAAATGGGGGAGAAGGATAAAGGCAGTATATTAGAACTTTTAGATGATACAAAACACTACCAGGAAGAGCCTTGGGGTTATGGAAATACTAATGGTCCCTATGTTGATAAAAGCAGTGCAATTTTTATTTTAACTTCAAATATTCATTCAGAAAATATCGAAGAAGGAATAAAAAATTCTTTTGGTTCAAACGAAGAAAAGAGTGGAGAGGCCCTTATTAGCCGGATTGATGCAATGATCCCATTTCAGGAACTTGGAAAAGAGGGTCAACGTGAGCTTATCAAAGTCTACTTAGATAATTACGTTAGACGAAAGATCCTGCCTGAAGACAAGCGCGAAACAGTAGAAGCAAAGCTACTAGAGAATGAACATATGCCTGATGCAAGGGAAATCCAACGCATTATCCAGGAAGTAATCCACCTTGGAAATTAATCATTTGTTTTAGATTTTTTTATTAACTCTTTAAAGTGTATAATTAGAATTTGATTCAAATAAAGATTTATTATTTTCTAAATACATTTTTGTGTTAAAATATAAGCATTAATAAGGAGTATTTATCATGCCAACTATCTCTTCAACATCACCAGCAACAGCTCTAGATGGAGCTTTAGAAGCTGCGTGGAATTCTGCGCAAACCCAAAATACCAAAGCTAATGACCTGCCTGAAGAGCTCGCCATAGAAGCTAAAAATAATTATGGCGATATCAACGTACGACCTTTCTTTGCTAAATTAGCTATTGATCAAGAAAAACTTCGCGATGGCAAAATCGGGATGAAAAACGAAGAACTTCGTGCTTTGCGAAACAAGCTGGATACAATTACTGATTTCTTAGATAAAGCTAATTATCAGCTCGTAAATACAAATGGTAACACTATCCAGATGAATGGAGATGGAAATGCCGAATTGATGTTTGAAATTAAAAAAATTCTTAAACCTGGTTCGAATGCATTAAAACTCATTGAAGAAGCGAATAGTTCAACATTTGAAAGACGCAAGCTCGAGTGGCTCTGCCAAATGTTCACAAGGCAAATTGATAGCGAGATTACACCTCAAATCGACGAACTTAAAGATGATATTTTTGATATCATGCAGCTTCTAGATAAGATTCTTCCTATCCTTAAAGAGCTAGGCAAGAAGTATGATGATCATATTGCTTATATCCAAAGGCAGCCTAAGTAATGGTACGTCCGGTCTCAGGCACTAATATTCCGCAAGTAAGTGATGCTTCTAAGATCCTGCCTGGGACGGTTTTGGGTGATTTATATGACTCGATAGAGGACATAAAAAAACAAGGCAATAACGTCCTAAAAATCACAGTCAATCGCCCGCTTGCTCATTGTCGAGATCAAGTCAGCAGCATGAGTGAAGAGCAAGCAAAAATACTTCTTGAAGCTGTAGACAGCTCGAAATGGTCGCTAGCCAGCTTTGTTTTTTCAACTCTTTATGCGTCTGCTTCTATCATGGGTGGTTACTGGCTGAAATCACATGGGGAAGCAAAAGCAGGGGATGAATACATCAGGGCAGGAGCTTTGCAGCTAGTCAATGCCTTAGCAACCTACACAGATAAATGGAGAGAAATCTCTCGCTTCTTTTCGTTTGGGAATCAGACTGTAGAACAAATCCTTGCAACAGTTTTACCTATGGCTGTTACCCTATATGCTCATGGAAGGAATTCTGCAGCCTGGAATCAACTTTCCAAAGACAAACAAGATAAAATTGAGACCATCAGCACTCTTTTCACTTACATGGAAGCGACAACTACTGTAACCCAAGTTTACATGAAATTTAAACAAGCTAGAGCAGATATAAAAATCCGATATCTCGACAGCCAAATGGCCTCAAAGAATTTTGAAATTAACCAACTCTTATTACGCCGTGGATGGGTCCAAGATAGATTTGATTCCATCGGAAGCGGACTGAGAAGAGTTATGAAAAACGTGTTTAATACAACTGCAGATTTTGCAAAAAATAATTAGGAGATAAATATGGCATATGTTTCACCCGCAGCAATGAAAGAAGCCGCCTCAACTGTGAAGCCTATTTCACAGAAAAAAGAGTTTGAGCAGCTGATTCGATCTATCAGAACAATTGCTGCAAATACAAGAGCTTTTTCAGGCGATTTGATTAAACAATTGAATGATCAAACCGAAGCATCGGCCATTGAGCAAAAAACGAGTGGTAAGAAAGCTTACAATTCGCAAATGAGAATTACTGCTGCTTCTGTTTTATTAGCGCCACTATTAGTAAAAGTTGGGATGATCAAACCAGAAAATCTAATGAGCTGGGTACAAGGGGGCATAAAAATAGGCGATGGGATTCAAGGCATTTTTGGTCTTTCTCAGCTTTCTCATCAAGCCGAATCTCAAAGAAATCAACAAGCCCTTTCTCACTATAATTCGTTTGATAGCCGTATGCAGTCCATTATTCAAAGCATTGATTCTGCTCAGCAACGCCTCCAACAAAAAGAAATGGAAGAAGCAAGCAATCGCTAACGATCTCTTACTAAAGCCATGTACATCACATGGCTTTAGTAGTTCTTATTCCACTTAAATGAAAATTTCCCTTGATTATCTGCTTGGGTTTCAGCCTCGAGCACAAAGCCTGCTTTGAGTTCGACTTCAACTTTAACCTGGCTGCTTTCTGTGCTTTGGGTGAGCGAAATCATCACTCCTTGAGTGATATACTTACCTATTTGAACAGAGACGTTGCCTGTCTCTTCATCGGAGGAGAAGGAAAGCCTGTCGATCCCTAGATTTTTTCGGATCGATTCTAGGACATTGGGGCCTGAGCTGCCAGAGAGGGTCACAATGGTATTAGCGAGTTGTATTGCTTGTGCGGCCGATAGTTCTGACACGTCTTTGTTAAATAAAATCCTTGATAGAATCGAGCTTGTCGGCATGGAGGGGTTGGATTCAAAGATCAGCTGAGGGGAGCGAAGATCGCCACGGAAATGAACGGTGACAGTCAAGCTGGGGTATTCGACAGTGCTGGTGATGTTTAAAAAGCTTTTTTCTTCTGAAAAGAGGATTTCACCTTGGTTGATGGTAAAATCTTTTCCTGCAAAGGAAAACTTCCCTTTTTTAGTGTGGAGAGCGCCTGTTGCGATGACGGAGAGGTTTTTTCCTGTCATGTGGATGTCGCCTTCTAGTTCTGCTTCAATGCCGCGTCCTGATAGGCGCAGATCATGGTCTCCATGCACATCCAAATCATAGCGGAAGGGATAAGGCTCGGAATATTGGAACTTTTTAAAATGCGACTCGGGTTCATTGATGAACATGATGGGAAGGATCGGAAGATCTGAAGGGAGCTGATCGGGGATGGTCACGTCGGCCTCATCGAGGGTGAGTTTTCCTTTGGCGAGTGCTCCTTCTAAATCTCCATCAATCGTAAAAGGGCCTGAACAAGCACCGGTGAGCCAATCAAACCTAATAACACGGAAGTGCTCGATGGTTCCTTCTAGATGGAACGGAAGATGTTTTTTCAAATAGAAAATCCCAGTGGCCTCAGATGATCCTTTTTCGCCATCTGTGGTTGTTGCCTTTTCTATGATAAGCTCATGTCCTGTAGCTTGGGCTGTCACGTTCGCATCTTTGATCGCAATTCCAATGAAATAGTTTTCATAAAAGCCGCCTTGAACAGAAAGGGGGCCGTAGAGCACGGGAGTGTTTAAACTTCCACTCAGTAGCAAGCGGCAAGATAAAAAGCCTCCTACGCGCTGCGAGCCTATATTAATAAAGTCAAAGAGCTGCTGTGTATATCCTTCAATGGTACATTGTCCTGCAATCGGCAGGTCTTTTGGAACAGAGATGTCTAGTGGGTCTAGTTTGAACTCGATGGGAAGGCTTAAAGAGATATTACAGATTTGATCTTCTGTAGCCACTAAGTGAGTGTGAAGCTGAAGTGTTTGATTGAAGAGGTTTGCTTGGAGCGTTCCCTTTGTTTGGATCGGCTTTGTGCTTCCTGCTGGGTAAATGTCAGCATGCTCTAAAACAAAATTTAAATGTCCTTCAAGTTGATTTTTTGCTCCTTCTAGATCAATATCAATCGAAGACAGTCCTTTCAGTGAAAAGCGGGAAGTAAAAAGGGCAAGAAAATCGAGAGGAAAATGCTCTGCGCTCATTTTGAAGGCTGCCTGTGTATCATCCCACCTTGCAGAGGTCTTTAAATGGCCGTTATCAATTGAGAGATCAAGACCCTGGGCTTTAAAAGAATGATGGGAAAGTTCTAATGAGCACTTCTCATTTAGTGTAAGTTTTTTATCGAGTATTGTTCCTGAAAGTTTATTGCAAACCAGCTGAAAACTGCCGGGTGAATAATCTACCTGGCCTTGTGTAAGTAGATCAAAAGGCCCCTTCCATTCTCCTTTGGCATTTAAGAAATAGTTCCAGCTTTGGTTTTCTGATCCCATTTCAAATCTAAAAGATGTGAAATAGATATCCTGGAAAAAGGCTTCATCACTCAGGACGTTGATTTTGCCTTCGAGAGGGAAAAAAAGTTTTAGGTGCGATAAATCAATTTCAACGCGGCTGGATAAAAATTGGCTGACTTTAAGGTGTTTACCAATGGCATGTGCTTCTATTTGATCTCCTTCAAATTGAATCTCTCCACCTATCATTCCAGCTAGATCAATGCCTACAAGATCTGAAAGATGCGATAGATCGGTTATCTGAAAGTTTGCGCCTCCAAAAATTTGCTTAGGATTTTGAATGACAACATCCCCAGCAATTCGTCCACTTTTTGAAACTAGGTCAAAAGACTTTACTTCAAAAGTATTTTTTGGCGACCAAGTAAGTTCAGATGACGCCTCATATCCTAAATTGGGGTGCTCGGCTTTCATCTCTAGGGCGGCTGTCCACGCATTCTCTTGAATTTGAGCTAAAAGTTCTAAGCTGCCGTTATGAAATGTTGTTTTATCAATGGTGAATTCAGGAGTAGAAAGTGTAACATGACATTTTTCATCTCTTAAATCGATCTCTCCGTTTGCATGACCTTTTAAGTAGCTTGAGAAATGAGAAAGATCAGGAAGAGAGACGGCGGTGTGAAGTTTATTTGGGAGGCCCTCTGGATTAAACTCTGCAGATCCCTGGAGCTGGATGAAAGGGCTTAAAATAGCTAAGTGGGAAAGAGTCCAGCTTCGATCGCCAAACAGGGAAAATTTTGAAGAGAGCTCAAAGGTTTGAGGTTCGACATTCGGAAGCGTTAATTTTATAACATTGACGTCAATGTTTCCTGAAATTGCTTTTCCAGGTAGCTCCTCTTTTCCCAAAAGAAGAGATTTCCATGTGAGCCACGATCCTTGCGCGCGCGATTTTATTTCAAATGCTGCGTCATAAGGAATCGTATAAAAAGGAGCAAAAGCATCTGCAGAATGCACATTCATATCGATCACCGTTTGAAGGAGATCGATTTTTTTACTTCCTTCGAAAAATAGGTTTAAATCAAGAGCTTTTGAATGAACCTCTCCTTCTAGGTAAAAAGACCGTCCGCCGCGCACCCACCGCCCCTTGCCTTGAAGGGTATAGATCATTTGGGCATCTGTTTTGCGGTTAATAACTGTGATTTCATCAAAGCTTGCCGAACCTAGGGAAAACGATCCTTTCAAGCTTTTCATGGGGGCAGATGAAGGCGATTCATTGATTTCATATACAATTTTCGTATGATCAGCATGCAAATAGCTAATTCTTAAATGCCCACGAAGGAGAGGAAAAAATGCAATGCGGAGCCGCAGACGATCTATATCAAGAGTATCTCCGCTGGGCAGTGTCGCATTGATATTTGTAAAGGTCCACTTAAGAGGTAGCTCTCCTTCAATTTTTTCGATTGAAAGCTGTACCCCTGATTGAAGGGCGACTTCTTGCAGTACTTGTGAGAGCTGTTCTTTGGTCCAGCGGCTCTGCAAAAGGAGGAGGGCTCCTGATACTAAAATGAACAGAGACAAGACTGAAATAAAGAGATACCGTATAAGCTTCATTAGAATGTTTGTCCTATGCTAACTAGTATTCTATATCTTGAATCGATGTGTTTGCGTCTATCAATGGGGAACGCCACATCGAATCGGATGGGACCTAAAAAAGTAAAATATCTTAGTCCTATCCCAGCAGATTTGTACCATTTTTCATCCCATTTCGGGAAGGAGGAAAGCTCAACTTCGCCTAAATCGAAAAATGGAACTATTCCTATAGTTTTGCTAATTCTAAAGCGTCCCTCTAATGTATAAAAGATCCCGAATCTTCCACCGATTGGCTTATGCCCGTCGAGCGGGCTGACTGTTTTAAAACGATACCCTCGCAGATCATCGTCTGTACCTCCTAAAACTCGTTTAGGAACTGGGACAGATCCTAATTTAGGGCTCCAAATCGAATCAACCATAATGAGGTTTGCAATCACAAAATAGTTGGTCGGCGTGACTTGGGTATAAAACGCGTAAGAAACAGATGTTGAAAGGTAATACCTATCCAGGTCTGAAAAATTCATAGAAGGAATGAGCTTGACCTCAAGTGTTTGTCCTTTTGTCGGGTCTAAAAGATGATTGGCGCTACTGAATCGAAAATAGAGGGGAACTTCCAAGAGTGAAAACGTGCCATCATGCACGGAATTAGTGACAAAAAGGCGCTCTAGCTTAAGGCCGATAGAGACTCGGTACCTCGTATCGATCCTTCTTTCAATCCTTTGGGTGATGTTATAGGACCTTTCATGATAGGTAAAAATCGACTCTTGCATCGCTTGGGCTTGGAACACATAGTCTTGATCGACCTTCCACCAATCCGGAACAAAAAATGTCGCAGTTCCTGTGTGAGTTCTCGCTGTCACATCACCTTTTAAAGAAAGGGTTCTTCCAAGACGTGAAACATTTCTATTTTCCCATCCAAAAGTTAAACCAGGTCCGAAAAATGTTTGGTAGCTGGCTCCGACATTGACACTTTTGTGTTTGGTTTCAGTTGCCTCGATCCGCATCTGTAGTTCTTTTTTGTCACTAGGTGTTTCATCATGTGTAATAATAACGGAGCTAAAAAGGCCGGTGTCCAGCAGCTTTTTTTGAGTTTCCTCTACTAGCTTTGAGTCATAAACTGCGCCTTCTTTCCAAGCGGTCTTATTATCAAAGAGTTTCTTTTTTATGCGTGGAGAACCTTTGATCACAGATTCTCCAAAATAAGTGATCGGACCTGCTTCGATTGTTAAATGAACTCCTACCTCTTTCGTTTTATAGTCAGCAATGATTTGACGATCTACCACGTCAGCTAGCGGGTAGCCGCACTCACTGAGGAGTGTGAGTCCTTTTTGTTCAGCATCAATGATCACAGGGGCATTTGCAGGCGCTCCCAGCTCAATCCCTAAAGCATCCAGAGGAAGCGAGGGTAGATAAGAGCCGTCTGATGAGACGGACGTTTCAAAGGATCCGATCGAATAAACCGGGCCCGGCTCAATCATAACAAAAACATCGACCTCATCGCCTTCTTGCACGATTTGCACTTGAGCTGAAGCATCATAGTAGCCGTGAGCGTGAAGCGCTTTTAAAATATCGGGGATATCTGACTCGGCTCTATATCTCAGCGCGTTGATTGAAATCGGCTTTTTTTCTTTGAGAGTTGTTAAAAAAGTTGCACCCTTGACCGTTTCAAGGGCCGCTTTATCATCCAGCCCCAAAAAATGGACCTTATAGTCGATTGGTGCTGCCAAAAGCATCAAAGGTGTTAAAAAAGCTAAAACATAGAAGCGCATTATTCTCATAATGCCCTTGCATCTTTTTTTTTTCGAGAGCATACTTTTTCTATGCTAAGAGAAAAAAGTTTTGCTATTTTCGAGGCTTCAAAGAAAAAAATTCCTGGCGGTGTTAATTCTCCCGTGAGATCTTTTCCTGGCCTTTCAATGACACCTCTGATTGCAACAAGAGGGGAAGGGCCCTACGTGTGGGATCCAGATGGACACAAATACATCGATTACTGCGGAAGCTGGGGCTCGCTCATTTTAGGGCATGCTCACCCATCTGTCGTTCATGCAGCTATAGAGCAGCTCAAAAAAGGATCGAGTTTTGGTATTGCTACACCTTATGAAATAGAGCTTGCTTCAAAAATTTGTTGTCATATGCCATCCATTGAGAAAATTCGTTTTGTTTCATCCGGTACCGAAGCCACGATGAGTGCTCTCCGTGTAGCCCGAGGAGTAACCTCCAAACCCACGATTATCAAATTCATTGGACACTACCATGGGCATGCGGATGGACTTCTAGTTCAGGCAGGTTCAGGGGTTATTCAAGTCAGCCCTGAAGCTTCTTCAAAAGGTATTCCAACGGACTTTATCAAACACACCCTATGTCTTCCTTTCAACGATCTTGAAACTTGCAGAGAAGTGCTTCGCACGCGTGATGATATCGCCTCTGTGATTTTAGAGCCGATTGCCGCCAATATGGGGGTTGTGCCCGCAGCCTCTGATTTTATGGAGATGCTCCGAGAAGAAACAGCTCGCAAAGGAGTGATTCTCATCTTCGATGAAGTGATCACAGGGTTTCGTGTGGGCCTCTCTGGCGCGCAAGGATTATATAAAATTACACCCGATCTTACCTGCCTTGGAAAAATCATCGGCGGTGGTTTTCCTGCTGCAGCCTTTGGAGGACGTGCAGATCTCATGGATCATCTAGCGCCACTAGGACAAGTCTACCAAGCTGGAACTCTCTCTGGAAACCCCGTTGCGATGTGTGCAGGTCTTGCCACACTAATTGCGCTTGAAGAGCCCGGTTTTTATGAGAGTTTAGAGGCAAGCACAACGCGTCTTGTAGATGCTTTGAGAAAAAAAGTTCCAGGATATGTCACACAAGTCGGTTCGATGTTTACGCCTTTCTTCACTCAAAGAGAGCTCTATGTAGAGTTATTTAAGCATCTTTTCTCTAAACAAATCTATTTTGCCCCGTCCGCTTATGAAGCAAATTTTGTTTCTTCAGCACATCATAAAGCAGATATCGACCAAACAATCGATGCCATCCAAGATTTTTTACTAGAATAGAATTTGTCTAACCTGGTAACAAAAAGTTATGCCTAAGGCCTTATCAAACAAGCTCGAAGAGATCATCCACTTTTGCCGTGGACGCAAAGAAATGACAGTCGCTGAGTTTTTAGATCAACTCGGTACAAAAGGCCCTGCCATTTTGACATTGGTTTTTTCGACTCCATTTTTATTTCTCGCTTTTATTCCTGGACTCATGGCGGCATTTGGAGTGATTATTTTAATATCAGGGATGCGTGTAGCCTTTGGAAAACCGATCTGGGTGCATAAAATCTTACGACGCAAACAACTATCTGCAGATAAAATGGCTCACCGTCTTGTGAAATGGGTAAAATTTTGCAAAAAAATAGAAAAGACCATTCACCCACGCGGTACCGTTTATCAACAAAGCCCTTTTTTACAGACCTTTAATGGATTTATTCTGTCGCTGTGCGGATTTTTTCTTATTCTGCATCTTCCACCACTAACCCTTTTTCTTCCTGCCCTTGGAGTATTTCTACTCTCCATCGGCATATTAGAAGAAGATCTTTGGGTGATGATAGCAGCCTACGTAGTTCTTTTTATCAAAGCTCTTTTGGTTTTTATTCCTTTGATTATGACCCATCCGGCTTAAAGAACTCTATGAAGAGGCATAAAAAACCCCTGCATCAGACTTCGAGTTCCTTTTTATATGCATAGCTTGTCTAGTTATAGCTACTGTTCAATCTGAGCAGCAATGGGCTCTAAACTCGTTCTTCCTGATTTACGAATAAACTTATATGGCTTCATGAAATAACTTAGATACAAAGAAAGCTCAGATTGGTTTGTCGCTTAAGATTAAAGATTAAGCGTTTTTAAGACTCTTCGGTCGAAGGAGCTTCTAGATCCATGATGCGCCTGACTTCAAGCTGAGATTCAGCAATGACCGTTTGTTTGCCACCCACTTCAATCACATATAACATTGTTTTAGGACTCAAAGATTTTTTTTCAATAATCTTGATACCTTGTCCTGAAGCTGCGCCAAAGCGGCCTCCAGAAAGCTTTCTCATGAACCAAATTGTTGCGACAATACCCACAATGACGGCGACAAAAGTGATCGCCATTTTTAGAAAAGCCCCTTCATAACTCGGAAGTGGCTCTGGAGTAGGTGTTTGCGTCTGAGTCTCTATAACTGCAAGTAAAAGCTTAAGCATAAGACTCATGATTGAGGATTATCTGTTTATTTTCAATAGTGTACAATGTCTACATGAAATCAATCGAGCTAGCTATCAAAGCAGGAAGGGCCAGGCAAAGCCCGCTGACAGGGTTTGTCCACCACAACTATGAAAATAGTGAAAGGGCATCAGAAACAATTCCCGTTTATGAGAATTTCTGCTTTGCTTTAGCTCTTTTTCGAACAAAATCAGTTGAAAACATCTTAGAAGCCAAAGCGCTTTTAGAGCGGCTTTTTGCCTTTGAAACACACGAAGGGTTCCCCATTTACCTCCATGAATTTCCACAGGTTAAATCCCGCAGACTTGAGCAAAAACTATCCATCGTTGCTCAATTTTTCCTCCGCGATTTTTCTTCTGTTTTGGGAGATTTTCTGCGCTCTAAACTCGAAATGCTTATCCGTCCAATTGATAAAACAGATGATCTTGCTGATTTTCTGATACAATCTCAGCTCACAGGAGATGATGTTGAACCTGCGCTACGCTTATGGGATCCTAAAGCCCTCTGTTTTATTGGATCTCAAAAACAAGAAAAAGGGGAGCCTGCTGTTACTCTCTATGATCTTATTTTAGGAGAATGGGGAGGGAAAATGTCTCCGCGGGTTTTACAAGATCATCCGATTCACCTTCAAGCTGCTTTAATCTACCCTAAAGAAGTTTTACTTTCAGAGCCTCTTCAAAGCTGGTCGCGTAGGTTTTGGGGAACAGGCTCAGAGATCCATTCAGCTCTTCTAAATGCAGCAGGAACGCTTACAGAAAACAACGATATTCTTTACATCGATCTTCCTGAAAAAGAAGTGCATGATGAAGTGGAAGTCTGTTACTTTATCAATAGATGGCCAGGATCTCCTCTTACAGCCACAACTTTTCAGCTGGACGAACCTGTCTATATCGAATCAGGCGGACTCAAATTTGAGATGATTTTTTCACTTATTGAAGGTGAAGGACGGTTTTGGGGACATCTGCATCTGGGCAATCGTCCCGGCCAAATTGGATGCAAAGGAGTGTCCAAGCATGATGCGTTTGACCGTACCATCGCTCTTAGGACAATCGAGCGAACAAAACCGGCTCGTATCAAAATTGCTTTCCGATTATTATCCAATTAATGACAAATCTAGATACTTTAGATGCGCGCCTTTTTGAATCAGCAAGTAAAATGCTATCCCCGACCAAGAAGCTGTTTCTCCAAGCTAAATGGAATCAAATTCGCGATATTGCCAGCCAAAACGCAGGATATGGACTATGGGGCTCTCATCTTTGCAAATTATCTGAGGAAAAAGTCACTCAACTCGAGTTGAAGTTTAAAGAGACTATCCGAAGTATTGAAGAAGAGCATCTCCATTTGGAAGAGAGTTTTATTCAGCAGCATCCAGATCTTGCCGGCCTTTGTTTTTTAATAGATCCCTCCAGCGAGGCGTTTAAAAAATTTTTCCAGCAAGGAAATGCAAGAGCACTATTCTGGGAATATGATTCAGCATTAGTCGCCCAGCACCGCGCTCATTTTCAAGAAGTTTTTAAGTTTTTACTCCATCATCCAAGCTGGGAGGTTCGTGATAATCTTGTCTCTGAAATGCTTGTCGGGAATCTAATCGCGCTACTTCCATTTTTCGATTTTGAAAATCATTCAAAGCTTTTTATCCTAAGACTCATTGATAATAAGTGGAAACTTGTTCCCTATCTTCTCACCACAATACCGCTCGTGCAAAATGAGATTTATGCTTACGGCTTAGAGCCTATCGATGAATTAGGGGCAAACCCCATCTTAATTTTCCAAGGAACTCCCTATCCTGCAGCTCATGGTTTTTTTGAAGCCCTTTGGAGTGATTTGCACCCCATTAAATCTGTCGGAGAAGAAATTTTTCAAAAGGGAAAATCTGCACTGGATGCATGGGTTAGAGGGAAAGATAAAATCGATTGTTATGGGATGAGTTTAGGCGGGGCTTTAGCCTATCATGCAGGTCACACCTATGGAAAAAAAATCAAGGTGCATGCTTATGCCTCACCAGGGCTTATCCCTATGAAAGGGGGACTCAAAGAAATCCATGGCCAGGTCTTTTTTCACTTGAAAGACCTCATCAAATCAGTAGGCTATCATCCAGAATCAGAACATTTTGAAGTCTATGCAGTGGTCACAGATGCCAATCTCAACTTTCTTGCAGCCCACGCTCATCCAGCAGGGCTAGGGCCGACAGTTGTCTTAAAAGTAGACCCTAAGCATGAAAATCAAACGTGGCTTAGATATTTTGCCAATATCTTGAAAATCATCGTTTCAACACTCTTGTTTGTAGTCTTGCTGCCGATTAAGCTGATTCTGCAAGCTATTCAGTGGTTGCGCTCGTGAGAGCTGGGCTATCCATGCCGATACCCATTGCATGCAGACCATTATCAACATAAAGCGTCACGCCGGTAATTGCTGAAGCTGCAGGCGATGCCAAAAATAGCGCAGCTTGTCCGACCTCTTCACTTTCCAGATCTTTGGCCAGCGGCGCGTTTACAAGAGAATAAGCAATCATGCTGTCAATAAAGCCGATAGCACGAGCTGCTCTACTTCTTAAAGGACCCGCAGAGATAGTATTGACGCGGATATTCCATTTTCTTCCCGCTTCCCAAGCCAGTATCCGTGTGTCGCTCTCGAGTGCCGCTTTAGCAGAACTCATCCCACCGCCATAGCCAGGAATTGCTCTTTCTGAAGCGATGTAGGTTAAAGAGATCGTCGATCCACCTGCATTCATTAAAGGACCAAAATGCTGCAAAAGGCTTACAAACGAATAAGCCGATGCGCTCATGGCAGCCAGATAGCCGTTTCTAGAGGTTTCAAGAAGAGGTTTTTTGACTTCTGGACCATTAGCGAGTGAATGCACCAAGATGTCGATTTTCCCAAAATCTTTCTCGACTTGCGCTGCCACTTCAGAGATTGTATATCCCGAAGCATCTTGATATCGCTTGTTTTCCCTAATGTCTTGAGGAACATCTTCTGGCTTATCAAACGCTGCATCCAGTGCGTAGACCTTCTTATATTCCATCATCTGGCCATTTTTCATCTTGCGGGATTCATCGAACTTTCCCAGGCTCCACGACTGCGTAAAAATCTTTACAATTGGCGTCCATGTTCCAATGATGATTTCAGCTCCAGCGCCTGCTAGTTCTTTTGCGATTGCCCAGCCGTACCCTTGATCATCCCCAATCCCTGCTATAAAAGCTTTTTTACCTTTTAGGTTCATATGTTCCTCATTTTAAAAAGCAGAGTATAACACATTTAAACAAAAACTGTCTGCCTACGAATTCCAAGCGAAATAGCCCAAAGAAATAGAACGATCCCAATAGATTCTAAAAGGGGAGGGAGCTCCCAGAGCAAGATATAGTAAAATAGAACACCGAAGATCGTTTCAAATATTGTTAGCTGCCCTGCTAAAGAGACAGGTAGAGATAGACTAGCTTTATTCCAAAGACCTTCTGCAATAGAGGAACATAAAATTCCTAAGATCAAGCAGCCTGCAATAAAATATTTTAGTTCGGCGCTCCACTGGCTGTAATGATTAAAGTTAATTTGATTTTGAAGCGCAAGTCCTATGGCGGTGACCCAAAAAATTGACATCACCCCAATCAGATTATTCCAGTCATAAGAGTCTACCGTAGGATTTTGTTTTAAAAAACGGGCGTTGGCAACAACATACCAGCTCCAAACCATAAGGGCTAAGGTGGAATAAAAAAGGCCCCAGAGGTAGGTTTGAGGAGTCTCGCTCATTTGAAGGTGAGGAGCATTGATGAGGAAAAGACCGATCAAAATTAAAATTGAAGGCATGAGCAAACTGCGATAGGAAACCTCTTTTTGCTTCCAGTTTCCATAATAGGAGATCGCAATCGGGCTCAGACCCATGACAAGCGCAGAAATCGCAGGTGTCGCGTTTCTGACTCCTACGATGAGACATAGATAATAACCGACTGTGATCATCAGGGAATAAAAGAGAGACTTAACCCAGACCTTCCAAGGATACCTAAAGCCGCCTTGCAACCACGTTCTATAGATAAGAACAAAAGAGATCGTCCCATACGTCAAATATCGACCTAAAGCAATCTCGATGGGACTAAAATGGACCAAGAAGCCCGGTATGATAAAATCTAGCCCCCAAAGGAAGCAGGCAAGTAGTGCGTAAATGATTCCTTTATTCAAGTGATAGTGGCAGCCTTTTTAGCAGCTTGTTCCTTACGCGTACGATAGAGGATATAAAAATTGCTTCCCACAATAATCGCAGCACCTATGATCATAAATAAATCAGGTCTTTTATTCCACCAGAAGGCATCGAGGGCAACGACCCAAAAATAGGTTGAATAGTCTACAGGAGCCAAAACCGAGCCCTGTGCAAACCGAAGAGCTTGAGCGATTGCATATTGACCCGTTGCTGTGATCACACCCACAATTGCAAATAGGCCCCAATGCTCTAGCGGCATCGATTTCCATGTGGTGATCAAGATAGGGCCCATTGCGAGCAGCATGACAATGTTAGGGTAAATAGCAATGGCTAAGCTGTGTTCTGTTGCAGCCAGTTTTCGCATTAAGATCTTATTGAGCGCGCCTAAAAAGGTTCCGACAAGAACCACCACAGCAGCAATTTCAAAGACATTTGAGCCTGGGCGCATGGCGATGACCACACCTAACATTCCGATCCCGACGGCAACCCATCTATCCCAGGAGACGGCTTCTTTCAGCATGAGCGCGCTTAAGATGACCATGAACAAAGAAGAGGTATAGCTGAGGGTATAGACAGTGGTTAGGGAAGCGACCGACATGGCGTACATGAATGAAAGGGTATAGGCTAAGTTCACAAGAAGGCGGACGAGGTGTTTTTGAGGATGATTGGTTCCAAAAACTTTTTTCATGCCCCCTTGAAAATAGACTGTAAATAGAAGGGGAATCAGACGTGTGAGAGCTCTTAAAAAAGAGACCTGAGGAACGGAATAACTTCCTGTCAAATGTTTGGTAAATGCATCTGCTAAAGGATAGAGAGCAAGTCCCAAAATCATAAGTAAAATCCCAAGCACGGCTTTATTTTGCAGCTGACGTGTGCCATCCATTTGTGTCGACATGACTCCTCCAAAGATAAAGAGTACTAGGCTATCAAGTCGACTTGCAAATGTAAATTATTATCTTGCTAACTTCTCGAATCGAGAAATTAAACAGCTTGGTCAAGTGGCTTCCATGGCCATCTCTACATCTCTAACTTCTTGTCCAGGGTTCAGGTTTGGATTTATTTGTCTGTTATAACATTTTTTTATTGAGACGTATGCTTTTTTCGATCCTTGTACTACTAATTTTATGCTGTCGTGCAAGCCAATTGCCTCATTCCTCCCTAAATTGGCGCAGAGACCGACTGTTAACAAAAAGCAAGTCACTTTGATCGTCGTATTTTTTCCATAATTTTCACCATTTATTACGTAATCAGAAAAATTATCGAGGGCAAATAGATAGGACCCTAAAGCAATTCCTCCAAGTGTACCAATTACTGCGCCAGTTCGATCTGCATATTCTCTTGTAGTAGCCATGATGTTCTCCTTAGATTTTTTTAAGTTAATCCAAGCAGAAACCTACAACGCTTGGATTAACAAGCTTGTAGGCATCATCAGCTCTATAAATAAGAGCGGTTAAAGGAAGAATGCCATTTCCTACGAGGAAATTTATCAAACCAACACAGTATTTGCAAGAGTTTTGCAATCAATGAAGTATATGAAAACGATCTTTCTGACGACATAATACCCAGTCTTTTGGTTCTTTTCTCCACTTAGAAACATGTTCCAGACCAATCAAGTAATGCACGATTATTCAGGGTTATGTTAAGAAGCCCAAACCACAAGATGAGGGTAAAGGCTTCTAGTTATATGGTCTCTTGGGTTGACAGGATGTTTTCAAGAGGGGGCTGGGCATATTGCTTTGCCATGAGCTTATCTTCCAGTTTTTTAGAGAAGGTTACGAAACTTGAATTCGCACGGGCTATCAAATGCCCTTCTTGATGATATATGATTTCAGTGTAACATTTGCGGGGGGCTTCCGCATGTTTTACGGCATTGACATCAAAAGTAGCCCTGATACTGACCGGAACGTTAAGTTTTGCCCAGCGTAGAAATTCGATATTGATGCCATTTATAACAAAACGACTCTCAATGGGAACGGAATAATATAAATGCGAAATGGCTTTAAGCAATTGACGGCAGGCGTCAATAATGTTAGTTCCAGAGATGTGATTAGCTATTGATGGATTTTCATACAGATAAGGGTGTGTCCCATCTGTGATTAGCTCACTATAAAAGAGGTTCGGCTTCTCATCTGCCCAAACCTTATTAATTAGCAAATTTTTTTCGGAAACGACGTGGGCAAGAGCACAAGTTATTGTATGAATGATTATAGGCATTGAGATGCTTCCTCCGTGAGTATTTGGCTAGATTGTTTATCTGTTTTACTAGAAACATTTCTATGCAGCCATTTTTCCAATCTGCGCAGTGCTTCCTGGATATTTTCTGTAGAACTGGCATAAGAGAATCGTAAATAGCCCTCACCTTGATTGCCAAAGCTATTACCAGCGATTATGGCAACTCCTGCTTCTTCCAGCCATCTGTCTTGTAATTCAACAGAAGAAAAACCTGTTGCCCTAATATTAGGGAAGGCATAAAAAGCACCGCTAGGTTCATGGCAGCTCATCCCAGGCAGACGATTGAGGGATTGAACAAGTATTTTACGTCGCTTATCAAAAGTTGTAATCATTCGGTCAACAGCATCTTGAGGTCCTACGAGCGCAGCGATTCCCGCATACTGTACTACTGGGTTAACGCAACCGAAAAAATTAACTGCTAGATATGATGCATATTGCTCAAGGCTCGCAGGCCAAATGCCCCACCCCAAGCGCCAACCCGTCATCGCGTATGTTTTCGAACAACCATCAAGAAGAATTAAGCGTTCACGTAGCTCTTCATAGGAGATTAAGCTGGTGTGAGAGACATTTCCATAAGTAATACGGCCATATATTTCATCAGACAAAACAAATACATTCGGGTATTTCTCTAGTCCAATGACAAGCTTATCAAGCTCTGACTTAGATGCAACGCTTCCGCTGGGATTAGCTGGATTAATGAGAATGATAAGCCGTGTTCGAGGGGAAAGTCTAGAAAGGACCTCATCAGCCGAAAATGCAAAATTACATTTCTGATCCAGAGGATAAGGGATTGGAGTTGCCCTAGAAAATCCAATCAGGGAAGAATAGATCGAATAACCAGGGTCAGGATATAAAATCTCGCTACCAGGCTCTCCAAACATTAACATAGCAAAAGCCATTGTAGGCCTTCCGCCTGGGACAACCACGATGTGATTCGGGTCCGTTTTGGCCCCACAACGTAATTCTACATCTGCAGAAATCGCCTCTCTTAATTCGATGATCCCGTTTGCAGGGGCATAGGCATGGTAACCATCTATTAGTGCTTTGCAAGCTGCTTCAACAATATGGTGTGAGGTTTTAAAATCAGGTTGACCAATCCCAAGATTTATCACGGATTGGCCTCTACTCACTAACTCTTTGGCTTTAGCCATTACTTCAAAGGCTTTCTCAGTTCGTAGCAGCGAAATAGACTTCGCTAAGTTGAGTTCAACATCCATGTACGAAAAACATACCACTTTCTTGAGATTTGTAGCAAAAAAATTATTTTAGGGCGTTTCTACACAAAAAATCTGATTTCTGATCCGATTGAAATCGGGTATTCAATGAGAAATAAAGAGCATTGCAGGATGTATTTTAAGATTACGAACTTCGATGTTTCTTCATCATTAGAAGCTTCCAACCCTCTGCAGTGAGCAGACGGGTAGGGGCTGCAGGAAATTTAGGGGTGGACTTTTGTTTTTTACGCATTGTCGTTTTAGAGACCCTTTTTTTCATAACCCACATCTGAAGCTTACTATCACATATCGAAAGGTATATCGGTTTTTCCCAACTGCTATTTTTTCCTCTTGGGTTACACCCTTAATCCACTCAAATATTGAGCGGTTACCTTCGGATTTTGCAACGATGATAAAATCGTATCCAAGTTCATAGAGTTCATTGATGTGAGGTGCATTTGCTGATAACGCATCGGATACTATTGTCAATTTAAGACGGGGATGTTCCTTTTTTAGATTGAGTAAAAATCTATGAAATGCATTTCTTTCACAGTCATTTTTAGTCGAGCCGTCTTGCCTGGTAATGGGTTCAGAACAAAAAGGTATCCCCTGGCTCAAACCAGGCTTTGCAATCACGGCTCCTAAAATTTGGGGTGGTAAGTAACTCGTCCAGCCTGATGGTTTTTTTGCAGCAATTTTCACAGTGTACTTTTTCTGAGTTAAAAATTTCTGACCCATCTGCAACGCATAAATAACCTCCAAGAAATGCATAACGCTCTAAAAGGTTGCATTGTTGGGGCTTCATAAAAAATAGAGAGGAAACTGCTTCGTAAATCTCTGGAATCAACCTCATCGAGGACTTCTCTCATATAAGTATCACATGGGGCATTTTGAACAATACCTGGATGTTTTTCTGGATTATCGGCTCAGCAAGGCCATCCTCAAAAGCCAATAACGAAGGAGATTTAAGACTAAACGTTGCAAAAGCGAACATAAGACAATAAGTAAGGCTGATCCTGCGTTCATTTTTGAATTTGGGGATGAGTTCAAACTCTTCTCTTATAGTCTCCAAAAGTCCAGCAGTCAAAAGGGTCTATTTTCTCATTCATGGGGTCCACGCTTCATAAAGTGCCTCTTTTAGGAAAATATTCTGCAAGATGCACTATTCTTTATCTATGCGAAATTATTTTAGCGGGAACTGCTGTTTTGCTTAAAACATGCTTCAAAAGCGACTGATTCTTAAGCCTTAGCATAAATTTTCTGTATATAATACATGGATTGCAAAAAATACTTAAATGATATATCATGAAATTTAACTTCTTGATTCGAGAATTTAAACCGCGCGATTTTAAGGGGTTTCTATGGATATTGATTTAGTGAGCTTAGAACAAGCGTTAGACATTTTGGGACAGCTTTTGCAAGACAGGCAACAACATTGTGAAATAGTTGCTATCGGGGGTGGGAGCTTACTGCTTTTAGGCCTGATAAGCCGTACAACTAAAGATTTAGATCTAGTTGCTCTTATTGAAGAGGATGAACTGGTTTCAGCAAACCCTCTCCCGCATTTCCTTTTACATGCGATTAAAGAAACAGGGAAAGCTCTAGAACTTGGAGATGATTGGATAAACACGGGACCTGCTTCTCTATTAGAAATGGGGCTCCCGCCAGGATTTAATAGTCGTATTCAAACTCGTTTTTTTGGAGGTCTAACTCTACATTTAGCCAGTCGAATCGATCAGATTTGTTTCAAGCTCTATGCAGCAGTGGATCAAGGCCACTTGAGCAAACATTTCGCTGATTTGAAATTGTTGAATCCTAATGCACAAGAGCTTCTTTTTGCAAAAGATTGGTGCATAGGTCATGATACTTCAGAAGGATTTTTATTAGAGCTTCAAAAAGCTATGGCAGCGCTTGGGGTTATAGATGAAAATTCTTAGTCAAGCATTGGACTGCAACTTCTTGGATTTAGCCTGGAGCTTTTGGTCGCAGTTAGGAGTGGCTGGAGCCTACAACAAAACCCAGAACATTTTAATTCTCCCAGAGGAGCTGATTTTCTTGACTTCAGTACTTGCAGACAAAGATCCCCGCCTGCGAGACGAAGCGCTTGATTGGTGTTCAAAATATCATCGCTTTGTTTCTGTTCATAGGTTGAAAACCTTAGGAAAAGTTTTTGATGATCAAACTCAGGAGGCTTTTTCAATTTTTTCGATGACTCTTAATACCCATGCCTCGACGAAATGGCCTATCTTTAAAAAAGCATCAGGGAGAAAAGTAGGTTTGAGTGGAAAATCCAAACTATCAAATTTTGAATCTCCTCCGCTACTCTATCTGAAAATGAGAGCTTTATTTGGCGTAGGCGCGCGAGCTGATCTGCTCACATATTGTTTAATGAATGAACAAAAAGAATATCTGATTTCTGATCTGACTGAAATCGGGTATTCAAAAAGAAACCTTGCTGAAGTCATGGATGATTTTGTGAATGCCGGGATCTTTAGTGAAATTCCCGTTAGAAATCAAAAACGTTATGCCTTTATCAAGAGAGCTTTCTTCAAAGAGCTAATGAGTCCTTTTCCTTTAAAATATGTTTCATGGCAGCTTTTTTTAGAAGTGTTCTTGGCTCTACGCTACTGTATTCAACGAATTGAAAATAAATCCGACAGCATAAAAGCCATTGAAATACGAAATTTACTCATCAAGTTTGAAGATAAATTACAGAGACTCAATTTGACGCCGCCGCCTATGCAATCTGATTTATCGGCTTATTGGAGAAGCTTTGTCGATTGGGTTTTAAAGATGACTAACTTCGATGTTTCTTCATCATCAGACGCTTCCAACCTTCTGCAGTGAGCAGACGGGTAGGGGCTGCAGGGGATTTAGGGATGGACTTTTGTTTTTTTCGCGCGGTCGTTTTAGAGACTCTTTTCTTCATAACCCACCTCTAAAGCTTACTATAGAATGAAATGAGTGAAATGTCAAGTAATTATTTTAGTCGTCAAGGGATCTATTTTAGGTTAAATTGTGGTAATGGCAAAGATTACAATCACTTATGACGGAAGCTTAAGAACTAAAGCCCGGCACTCTGAAAATGGGGCTGAAATCGTAACCGATGCGCCCAAGGATAACCATGGGAGAGGAGAGCTCTTTTCCCCGACCGATCTGTTAGCCGCCGCCCTTGGCACATGTGTGATAACCGTGATGGGTATTTTAGCCGAAAGACTCAAAGTCGATCTAACCGGTTTAAGAGGAGAGGTTGACAAGGAAATGGCGAAAAGCCCCTCACGCAAGGTAGGTAAAATCGTCGTTCATATCTATTGTCCCTCGACTTTTGATGCTGCAATTACCTCGAGACTGGAACAAGCAGGGATTGGATGTCCTGTCCATCACAGCCTGCATCCGGAAGTTCAGCAAGAGATTATTTTTCATTGGGGAGAGCCGTGAAATTTCAGGCGAGCACATCTTTTGAAAAACATGTGAAGGAATCATACCCTGACCATCTTGCTCATCTCTATTTGTTCATCTCTACATGCGAATATGAAAAAAGGCTTTGGATAGAGCATCTGACCCAACTTTTAAAGCAAAAAGACTCCCATTTGCAGATAACCCGCTTTGATGCCACTGAAACCTCACCCATGATCATCCAAGATGAGGTGAGGACACCCAGTCTCTGGGGAGGACTCCGAGTTCTTATTGTTGAGCAGATTGATAAGGTAAAGCCTTTAGGTCTTTTTTTAGATTTATTAAACCATCCGGCACCCGATGTTTTTTTGATCTTTTTAGCCTCTTCAGCAAAGCCTGTTGCCGAACTGTATCAGAAAGGCAAAAAAGATCTGGTTGCGCTCGATGTCAGCGAAGAAAAACCGTGGGACAAAGAAAGACGCCTGCAAGACTGGATACGGGATGAGGCGCGAAAACTTGGCAAGCAACTCTCGTCTGAGGTCACAGCAGAGCTTTTGCGGCACCTAGGGCCTGATCTTGCAACGCTGCATCAAGAGCTTAAAAAACTCGTAACATTTGTAGGCGAAAAAAACATTTTAGAAAGAAAAGATGTCGAAGCTATCTGCGGGGCAAAAGACTTAACAACCGGTTGGCAGCTAGCAGAAACAGTTGTCTGGAAGCAGCCTGTTTCCTTGCAAGACAAAATAGGCGATATGGCATTTCTATTCCCATTTTTAGGACAAATCAGGTACCACTTGCAGCTAGGTGCCCAAATTGCCGATTTGATTGAGAGAAAAACTCCTCTGCAAGATCTGAAAAAGCATTTTCCTTCGGTGAGGACGCTCGAGAAATTCATTCCTATTGCAAGCCAGCGCGGTAGTCAGTTTTTCCTAAACGGCCTTCTAAAGCTTTACGATTTTGAGCTTTTGGCTAAAAGCTCGCCGCTAGATTTAAGTATTGCTTTTGACATCTTTCAAATAAAAATGCATGAAAAAACTTATTCTGCTTCCTAACACGCTTCATGAAGAATCAGCGTGGAGCTACACCCCACCAGCAATAGATGCTTTGATTGCCGAAAGCGACAAAGGAGGCTACCAATTTCTGAAAAAATTCGGTCTGCCCAAGTGCCCCATCTACCTTTTAAATGAGCACACTCAAAAACCTGGAGATCTCATTAAAATTCAAGAAGCTGTGGTAGGACTTATCAGTGATGCTGGCTTGCCATGCCTTGCCGATCCAGGATCCGCAGTTGTAGCAGCTGCCCACCGTGCTGGCATTGCTGTTGAAGCGGTGCCGGGGCCTAACTCTATTATGATGGCGCTGCAGCTTTCAGGGTTTTCAGGACAGGCATTCACCTTTCATGGCTATTTTCCAAGAGAAGAACAGCATCTATCCTCTCTACTGAAAAAGCTCGATCCCCATTACACGCATCTTTTTATTGAAACGCCCTACAAAACAGAAAAACTTTTTCAGCTTCTCATCAAGTATCTTCCTGCTAACGCGGGCTTAAGCATTTCTCTCGAGCTTACAGGACCTCATTCCTATACAAGAACCGATTCTATTGAGGGATGGAAGAAAAAGCCCCTGCCTGTATCGAAGGCCCGGGCTGTTTTCGTGATCAACTTTGAGGTAAAACGGAATCAAGGATCCGGACTATCCTAATGCCTGTTTCTGGTGTGCATGGGTTGGTCTCAGTTTTTCCACTTAAGTACTCGACTGCTTTTTTCAGATTCTTGCCCATCGTGTCATCAGGAATGGAAGGAATGGTTCTTATAATCTTTCCTTCGGATAGAACGACAACTTCTCCGATGCTTCGAGGGTGATCGGGTAGAGGCTCATAAAATCCTGCTACTGTCATGGGGATATTTTCTTGAGAGATGCCTTCAATTGCAACAACGCGGTAACGAGGTGCTGTCTCTTCTTCTTTGATGGGTGGACGACTGTAAGGAGGGTAGTGATTTTTGATGTCGCCTTTCATTGAAGAATAGAGATTGACTTGAAGATCATCGATCTCAAACACAATATCTGCAGATCCTTGCAAAGGGAACTCGGGTGATAAATCTTCGTAGACAACTGAAGTGGGTTTAGGAGGAATAGAAAGGCCCAGTGATTCTAAGATTGTAATGATGTGGGTTCCTTCATACTTAAAGGCGCCTTCTGGGTCGACGTAGCGGCCCTTTTTAAAATCGGTTGTTCGATTTTTATCCATCTCAATTACAATGCGAGTTGGTTTTAATTGAAGCTCTTCGATAGCGATTTTACGCACGGTTTCCGTGATGTCGGAGCTGAGATAGTTTTCGTTGACGACGATTTTTCCTTTAAAAGTCTTTAGCAATTCTTCCAGCTCTCCTATTTGATAAGACATGCAAATCGGTTTTTCAACGATGATACGAGCAGTTGGATCTACTTCTATGATTTGCTTTATGACTGGAAGGTGCTCTTCAGGAGGCGTGCAGTTATCCCAGAAAAGAGGTTTTAGAGCAGCTGCCTCTTCATAAGAGTTGCACCATTTGATTCCTTTTGCAAGAACGCCGGCTTTTTTCTGCTCATCTATATCAATGGCGCCGGCTGTTTCAATACCTACTAGCTTGAGTTTTTGTTCGTGCAGCGGGGCAACATTGCCCACACCGACTCTAATACATGTTGCTGCGGATAGTTGTAATGTCATAAAAATTAAAATTAAAAATTTCATAAAACGATTTCTTAAGAACTAGAATTATAAAAGATCTGACTATGTCTGTCAGCAGTAGTTTTTAAGAGGGTGTATTCATGGCTTCCACTGTTCACTATTACCAGCTGTTCATTATATAATGAACAGCTGGAAATAGTGAACAGTTAGCTGGTTAAAACAATCTCTTCAGCCACGGAATCATAGAAGAGGCGGCCTTGGTCTGTAAGAAGAATTCTTGAAGGGGTAAGTGAGATCCAGCCTTTAGAGACGAGTGGGTCTAGGACGGCAGGATCGACGGGGAAATCATCTCTTGGCGCTCCTTCAAAGAGGCGGAGGCGGACGGCGAGCCTTTCGTGGAGGCTGGCAAGAGGGGAGAGCTTTTCATCAAAGTCGCGGGGGAGGAGGTTTTGTGTGAGCATCTCATGCCATTTTTTGAGATGGCAGATGTTGCGAAACCGCCTTCCTTCCCAAAAGCTGAAAGCCGAGGGTCCGAGGCCCAGGAAGGGCCTGCCGGTCCAATAGCCGGTGTTATGCTGCGACTCAAAGCCTGGTTTTGCAAAGGCAGAGATTTCATAGCGCTCAAGTCCCATACTCTGGAGGCTAGCGCAGGCGCTATTGAGCATATTAAGACTATCTTCAGGTGAGGGAAGAAGGGGAGATAGCTCTTTTTGTTTTTTATAGAAAACAGCACCGGGCTCAAAAGTGAGGTTGTAGAGAGAAAGATGGGTGATGGGGAGCTCTTTGAGCTGATGGAGTGTATTTTCCCAGGTTTTGAGGGTTTGGCCGGGTAGTTCGTACATGAGATCGACGGTGATATTTTCAATGCCTGCTTGGGAGGTGGCATGGACTGCTTCTACAGCTTTTTGGGCGGTATGGAGCCGGCCGATGGTTTTGAGAAGGGGATTATCGAGGGATTGAATGCCGAGGCTGACGCGATTAATCCCTGCGTCTTTAAACGCTTTCATTTGTTCAAGCGTTACATTATCGGGGTTAGCCTCTAAGGTGATTTCTCCGTTTCTTTTAGTCCAATTCAAAATTGTTTCAATTTTTTCAGGTCCTAAAAGGGAGGGGGTTCCGCCTCCAAAATAGATAGAGGCGATTTTCTTGCCGGCAATGAGCGGCAAGATGAGCTCAAATTCTTTTCGAAGGGCTTCCATGTAAAGATCGTGGTCATTGCTGGGCACAACGAAAAAATGACAATAGGGGCACTTTTTAGTGCAAAAGGGGACATGGATATAGAGCGAGATCATTTTTACCAGGAATCGGTGTCAGGATCTTCTAAGACGCCTCGTTTCCAGCGATTGCGGTCGCTGAAAGGATCTTCTTCATCTTCATCGTCAGCATCACCGGCTTCTTCATCGGCAGATGAGCCTGACTCTGAACCGCTTTCGGTCTCATCGCCGGAGGTCGATTCAAACTCATACGATTCGCTTTCAACTTCTAAGCCGAAATCAGTAAGCCCCTCTTCAGGCATTTCAATGTCGGGCATACTGGCAGTGTCTGGAAATGCAGGGCGGCCGTGGGCAGGACGTTTGGGGGGAGCATACTCTTCCATAGCGCCGCTTTCTTTAAGGAAACGAAGACGTTCTTTCTCTTCTTGGATTTTCTCCTTCAAAGAGACGATCTCTGTGCGATGCTTCTCAAGATCTTTTTTGGGAACAAGGCCTAATTTTAGCCATTGATCGAGATCTTGGAGTTCGGCTTCTAATTTTCTTAATCGTTCGCTTTTCATCACTGATTTCCTGTCTTTAAAACACTAAACATTTTTTTGCAAGGAGGTCCGAGATTATTTCTAACATGATATTTTTTCACAACAAAATTATGCCCTATGGTAAGGATGGGGAAAGAGTGTAAACAAAATAATTTAATTGTGGGTTGTTTTTGGAAGATCTTTCTTTTGCAAACTTGGCGTATTTAGATGAACAATATCGGAAATATTTGGCCGACCCTGCAAGTTTAGAGTCTTCTTGGAAACATTTTTTTGAAGGGTGGGAGTATGCCCGCCATTTGGGTGGGGGCTCAAACGCACCTGATGTGAAAATCGATAGGCTTATCCAAGCCTACCGCATTTACGGTCATTTAAAAGCCCGTTTCAATTGTTTAACTGAAGAGATGCCATCTGTTCCTGAACTTGCCTACCAAAATTATGGTTTTAAAGAGAGTGATTTAAAAACAATTTTTCCAACCAATGGCTTTTTAAAAACAACGGAAGCGCAGCTAGAAGAAATCATCGCTGCTTTAGAAAAAACCTACTGCTCAGGTCTCGGGATTGAGTATATGGGATTGCAAAATCCTGAACTTGAAAAATGGATTCAGAATGAAATTGAGCCGGGGTTTGTCATTCCACTTTCCAACGAAGAAATCCTTCAACTCTTTCAAGATCTGAACCGTGCGGAGCTTTTTGAACATTTCCTTCACACTAAATATGTCGGGCAAAAGAGGTTTTCTTTAGAAGGAGGAGAAACCTTGATTCCAATGCTCACGATGATTGTGGGATCGGCATCAACTGAAGGGGTGAGGGAAGTGGTGCTCGGGATGGCGCACCGGGGGCGATTAAACGTTCTTGCCAATCTTTTGAATAAATCCTACGACTCTATTTTCTCTGAGTTTGAAGATGACTACCTTCCTTTAGGCGAAGGAACTGGCGATGTGAAGTACCACAAAGGTTTTGTGGGAAGCCTTAAGACAAAAAAAGGGGATGAGGTTACAGTCACGCTGACTGCGAATCCAAGTCATTTAGAAGCGGTTGATCCTGTTGTCGAAGGCGGAGCGCGTGCCAAGCAAGAGATGATTGGAAAAAAAGAGGTCATTCCCATTTTGATCCATGGCGATGCTTCCGTTGCAGGACAAGGTGTTGTCTATGAAACGCTCCAGCTGAGCAAGCTCAATGGCTATCAAACGGGTGGTACCTTGCATATTGTTGTAAATAACCAAATCGGGTTTACGACGATTCCTAAAGATGGAAGATCAACTAGGTACTGTACCGATATCGCGCTAGCCTTCGGGGCTCCTGTTTTTCATGTGAATGCAGAAGATCCTGAGAGCTGTGTTTATGCGGCGCTTCTGGCTCTAAAGATCCGTCAGAAATTTCATGTCGATGTATTTATCGATCTTAATTGCTACCGCAAATATGGCCACAATGAGGGAGATGAGCCTGCTTTTACTCAGCCGCTGCTCTATGAAAAAATTCGGCAGAAAAAAACCATCCGAACACTTTATTTAGAAAAGCTGGTATCGACAGGACTGATGAACCCAGCTACAGCGAGCGCTATTGAGATAGAATTTAAAGATAAACTCCAAAAAGCGCTTGATCAACCCCCTTCCAAGCCCATTTCTAAAACTCCTGTAGCCAAAGAGGAAAAGAGTGTTGTTCCTCCTGTTGCTGTAGAGGCTTTGCAAACGTATGCAAAAGAGTTTTGCCATGTGCCAGAAGGTTTTAATATCCATCCTAAGATCCAAAAACTCCAAGATGACCGTTTGGCCATGGTTGGAGACCCTGCAGCAAAAAAAATCGATTGGGGTATGGGAGAGCATCTGGCCTATGCTTCGATTTTGGCAGACGGAGTACATGTACGAATTTCAGGGCAAGATTCACGAAGGGGAACTTTTTCTCACCGGCATGCTGCCTGGATCGATCAGAAAACAGAGGGGCGGTATTTCCCGCTTTCTCACCTTTCAACAAATAAGGCGCTCTTTGATGTCTACAATTCACCTCTTTCAGAATACGCTGTGCTAGGATTTGATTTTGGCTACAGCATGGTCTACACAAAAGCGCTCGTTATTTGGGAAGCGCAATACGGCGACTTTGCAAATGGAGCTCAAATCATAATCGATCAGTTTCTCGCAAGCTCCGAGCAAAAATGGGGGCATAGATCGGGTCTGACACTGTATCTCCCGCATGGATATGAAGACCAAGGCCCTGAACATTCCTCTGCTCGGTTAGAAAGGTTTTTGCAGCTTTCTGCTAATAACAACTGGACGGTAGCTAGTTGCACAACGCCAGCTCAGCTTTTCCATCTTCTTCGAAGGCAGGCGCATCAAACGTTAAAAAAACCGCTGATTTTAATGGCTCCCAAAGCGCTTTTAAGAAAGCCTGAGTGCGTAAGCTCTCTTAGTGAACTTGCGGCGGGCTCTTTTGAGGAAGTGCTAACAGATCCTAGCGTCAAACAAGCCCGCCGGGTCGTTTTTTGTAGCGGTAGAGTTTATTATGATCTGCTTGCTGCTAGAAAAACATCCGATGTGGCACTTATTAGAATCGAGCAGCTTTATCCATTAGAAGATGAAAAAATCAAAAATGTGATAAAGAGCTATGCAGGGGCTTCAGAGTGGTGCTGGGTGCAAGAAGAGCCCCGCAATATGGGTGCATGGAATTACATCTTTCCGCAGCTCAACCAGCTGACTCCTAAAGCGGTACGCTATGCAGGAAGAGAAGCTAGCAGCTCGCCGGCTGCCGGCTCGCATGTGCTGCATAAAGAACAATTTGCCAAGTTTATACAGGAGGCTCTTTTCCAGTGAAAGTTGATATTAAAGTTCCCCCGCTAGGAGAGTCAGTCTCACAAGCTACCGTCAGCCGTATTATTGAGCAGACAGGTTCCTTGGTGAACCGAGATCAAGAGATCATCGAGCTTGAAACAGACAAAGTCAACCAAGTCCTTTTTGCTCCTCAGGCCGGGAAATTAGAACTAACCGTTGCAGTAGGACAAGCTGTGACTGTCGGACAAGTGATAGGTTCAGTTGATACATCAGTTTCAGCTCCTGCTCCTACACCTGTAAAACCTGCCGATGTATCAGCTCAGGTAGCAGCTTCTGCCGCCCCAAAGCCTGTCGAAGCAAAACCTGCACCTACTGTTACTACAACAGGTCCTTCTGCACGCATTCAACCAGCAGAATCGATTAGCCGTGTTGAAAAACCAGCACCCTCCATTCAAAAACCGCCATCTCCGCCTCCTGTATCTTCTGAGCGACGCCGCATGAGCGGACTGCGCCGTACAATTGCCCAAAGGCTCGTTGAAGTTAAAAACACGACCGCCATGCTGACAAGCTTTAATGAAGCCGATATGACGCAAGTGATGGAAATCAGAGCGAGAGAAAAAGAGAACTTTCAGAAAAAGTATGGAGTCAGGCTCGGTCTGATGTCATTTTTTGTGAAAGCCACAACTGCAGCTCTAAAAGCTTTCCCTAATGTGCATGCTTTCATCGAAGGCGATGACATAGTTCAGTTTTCTAATTTTGATATCGGCGTTGCCGTGTCTACTGATAAAGGACTGATGGTGCCCGTCGTACGAGGTTGTGATGCGGCCTCCTTTGGCGATATAGAAAAACAAATCGAAACCTATGCTAAAAAAGCGCGCGATGGATCGATCTCTATTGATGATTTGCGCGGCGGATGTTTTACAATCACCAACGGAGGAGTTTACGGCTCGCTTCTTTCCACCCCAATTCTCAACCCACCTCAAAGCGCTATCTTAGGAATGCACTCAATTACCAAGCGGCCGGTTGCTTTAAACGATCAAGTGGTGATCCGTCCGATGATGTACCTTGCCCTCTCATATGATCACCGTCTCATCGATGGTAAAGAAGCTGTTCAGTTTCTTGTGCATATCAAACAAAACATCGAAGACCCTTCCCGTCTTCTTTTGGAGCTTTGATGAAGTTTGATCTTATTGTGATTGGCTCAGGTCCAGGGGGCTACGTTGCAGCGATCCGTGCCGCTCAGCTCGGGCTGAATGTCGCCTGCATTGATAAACAAAAAGAGCTCGGAGGCACGTGCCTCAATGTCGGGTGCATTCCTTCAAAAGCCTTACTTCACTCCACTGAATTTTATTACAAGATGACGCATGAGGCTAAAAACCTAGGTATTGAAATAGCTAATAGCTCATTTTCCCTTACGCAGATGATGAATCGCAAATCCAAAATTGTGAGCTCTTTTAACGAAGGAATCGCAGCTCTTTTTAAGAAGAATAAAATCACCTTCATTCCAGGCGCTGCTAAACTCACGTCGCCCACCTCCGTTGAAGTGGCAGGGGAATTACATGAGGCTAAAAATATTCTCATTGCCACTGGTTCCGAGCCGGCCGCCCTTGCCTTTTTACCTTTTGATGAAAAAAGAATCGTCTCCTCCACAGGCGCGCTCTCGCTTTCTAAAGTTCCGAACCGACTCGTGGTAATTGGAGCAGGGGTGATTGGTGTGGAGCTCGGCTCTGTTTATAGCAGGTTAGGATCCAAGGTTACCTTTTTAGAATTCATGGACAGAGTCTGTCCCACCTTCGATCCGCAGATTTCCAAAGAATTGCAAAAAGTTCTCACCGCTCAAGGAATGACATTTCACCTTTCAACAAAAGTCACAGGGGCTGATCTCAATGCCTCTGAAATCATCTTGCATACGGATCAAGGCGATCATGCAGCAGATGTTGTCTTAGTAGCTATCGGCAGAAAACCCTACACCTCAAACTTAGGACTTGGCGCTGCCAATATCACGCTTTCACCCAAAGGTACTATTCCTATTAATGGGAGGTTTCAAACAACAGTTCCTACGATCTATGCCATTGGAGATGTTGTTGATGGTCCTATGCTTGCTCATAAGGCATCGGAGGAAGGGGTAGCTGCTGCAGAAATCATCGCTGGCAAAAATCCCTCCGTGCATTACATCGCCATACCCAGTGTCATTTATACATCTCCAGAAGTTGCATCTGTTGGACTCACCGAAGAAGAAGCGCACAAGCTGGGCCTGACTCCTAAGACAGGACAGTTTCCATTTAAGATCAATTCACGTGCAAAGTGTACAGGGGAAGAGGAAGGGTTTGTCAAGATTATCGCCGATGCTGCTACCGACAAAATCTTAGGGGTTCACATCATCGGAGCACATGCCTCTGAACTTATTGCCGAAGCATGCCTAGCTCTACAAAAGGGCCTGACCGCCACCGACCTTGCCCACACGCCCCATGCCCATCCGACCCTATCCGAGGCGCTGAAAGAAGCTGCGCTAGGAGCCCTGGGACGGGCTATTCATAAATGATCTATCCTACTTCCCTTGGAGTATGCTGGATGGATACAGGTTTGAGCGGGAGCATTTCTGGATCTTTGATTGATTGCTGCAAGCTTATTTGAAGTTGTTCTAAAAAATCATCTTCTTTCCCTTTTACGCCGCGAATTGGCTCTACTTTACTGCCGGAAAGTTGGGAGAGATGCGCCTGATGAGGATATGGGAAAACCCAAATATTAGTGCATTTGTTATAATCCAATTCGGTTAATAGTATAAAGCGTATGAATATTAAAATAGGGCGATCATTTTTGAACCAAAGTACATAAGGGGCTTTGTGTAGCTCTGTATCTGTAAAAAAAGTCTGGTTCAAATCGAGATTTTTCAAAATCTCTTCGAATTTTGAGGCTTGTTGTGGATCCATCGTCATAACAACATGTTCCGCATATCTTACAGGTAATTTAGCTATAGAGTGAGCGTGATAAATCTCAGGAATAGGGATTATTTTTTTAGAAAGTTCCGATAATTCTTCAGAAAGTTTCGATACTTTGTTGGAAAAATCTAAATTAGAAGATCTAAATCGATAAAGCATGTAGCTCATTACTCCAGCTAGGACGCTAAGTGCAACTAGGCCAACTTTAGCAATAGCTGCTTGTTTGCCATGCATGGGTGCAAAAAGTAGGTGATTTATGTAGGAGCTGCCGATTCTATTAACTGTCATGCCAAATAGCATACCACAGTTGTAGAATTTTGAATATCGCACATTAAAAAATTTAATTGATCAAGTCTTAATAACTCTGAGACTTTCTGCGCTTGTTTTTTAAAGATGGAGGCCCGAAAGAAGCCGCTCGAAAGTCTGCTCGGCAGAGCTATTCATATGTAAAAGACGCCATTGATCTAGCTATTTATGTAATATTTCTTTTCATTACCCTGCACGCGTACCCAGCTCTCTCTGAAGCTCTTTATGGTCTTATCATTTGGTGATGAAGAATCAGAAGATATTTACAATGGCGTAAATTCTAAACGTGCGCAAAAGGCTCGATAGCCATTGGGATTTAATAGATCCAGAAAAGTAGCTCGAGCGTAAATTATTACAGATTTATACGTTCAGAATGTTAAAGCAGCAGTTCCTAGAGCTATACCGAAAGAGGAGTAACATGGGATGTCAGTCATGTCAACAGTAGCTCAGGATTTACTATACATGATTTTTCCTGTCGTTGCATAGAACAAGAGGGGCACTGTTAACAAAACCACACTTGAAATAGCAATATCTAAACTGAAACAGATTTGTTTGACTGGGTCATCCTTATTTACTCGTGTTTTTTCAAAGCATTTTAGAGCTGCGAAGGTTAGAAAAAATGCTCCTATGCATGTACTAGGGTGAATTTTTAATCTACTAGCTATTAAGCCTACAACAGAGGAGGCCGCTACAAGATCTCTTGCAAAACTGGTTGATAAAACGGCAACTTTTTTGACGCCATTTTTTGTGGCCAGTTCACCATAATTTCCACCAAGAAGGCAATGCAAAACTGTGTAAGTTGCTGTTAGTATTCCGAGGCGTGTTAAAGGATGAGTCGCCATAGAGCTCCTTTCCTAATAACTTTGTGATTTACCGCAGCCGCAAGAACCTTTCACATTCGGGTTCATGACTTTGAAACCAGATCCTTGAAGACCATCGACAAAATCAATAACTGACCCTTTTAATCTTTCAGCTGCTTGTTTTTCGACATGGATTTCAACACCTTCAGAGATAAAGACCACATCTTCAGGAGAGGCTTTTTCAGAAAAGTCTAGGACATACTCGAAACCGCTGCATCCTCCGGCTCTATCTCCAAAGCGAAGACCCCAGTTTTCTTTACCTTCATCCTCTAAAATTTCACGGAACTTCTCTGCCGCTTTTGAAGTAAGGGTGATTGTTGAGACATCGATTTTTTCAGCTAAGATCGCATTGAGCTTTCCTAAAAGCTTTTCTAAATCAGGCTCTCCAAATCCATGGCCTAACATGCCAGCTTCTAAAGTTTCCCAAACAGAGGCTCCACAGCCCACGCAGTTTAGACCTGCATTCATCATCTCTTGAGCCAGTCTTTGGCTTCTTTGAGGAAACGCAGTTAAAATCTCTTCAATGGTCATGTCTTTATTAATCATGTGGTCCTCTAAAACTTAATTTTTACACATCCGCCTCGGAGCTTGCATTGACAAGCAAGCCTCTCATGGCCTAATTCTCCTAGGAAATCTTGCTCTTCTTGAGTAAAACTAGAGAGGTTTTCCATGCCTTCTGTCACTTCAATGACACAGGTTCCGCAGACCCCTTCCGTACAGGCAAACGGCACCCCTGCCTCTTCACAGACAGAAGCAATCGGTTCTCCATCGGGGATCTCGTGTTCTTCCCCACTATGTTCAAAGATTAGCTTTCCCATAATTTAGGCTAAATTACACCCGAAAAGACCGATAAAATCAAGTATTACAATAGACACTGCGTCAGCATGTCCAATTTTTCTGGACATGCTGACGCAGTATCATGTATAGTTAATTTATGACTACAATGCTTAAGATACGGGCTTTGATTCCGGGAGAAGTGTTTGATTATCAGATGCTTATGTATGCACTCAAAGATTTTAAAAAGCCTCGCGATAAAGTAACAGCTCTTTTAAGAAATGGAGACATCATACAAGTCAAAAGGGGACTTTATGTTTTTGGTGAAGCCTACAGAAAAAGTTTACTTTCTTTAGAAGTCATTTCAGGGATGCTGGTTCAGCCTTCTTACATTTCCCGCGAATATGCACTCAAAAAATATGGCCTCTTAATTGAAAATGTTGAAACAGTTACATGCATGACGATAAAGCATAAAAAACAATTCGAAACGCCTATAGGACGTTTTGATTATGTGTTTATCAGCAAGAAAAAATTCAGCCTGGGTGTTGTTTCAAAGCAGTATCCCTCAGAAGGGGGAGTACTATTTGCAACAAAAGAAAAAGCTCTTGCAGATTGGATTGCCACTTTTCCAATCATCGATAACTTAAAGTCTTTGCACCATTTGTTGTATGACGAATCTCGCATCGATGAAAAAACTCTATTTCCACTTGATAAAAAACTTATGCGTGACATAGCTTCTATCTACAATCATCCGAATGTAACAATGCTCGTGAGCTTATGACAACACCCTTTCAAAGCCTCATCGACCGATATGCATGTCGAACCAAGAATGACTATGTCAATGCGATGCATGAAGTGATTCAAGAAATAGCGCTGATAGGTCTTTCAAGGGGCAAGTTTTTTGAAAAAGCCTCTTTTTACGGCGGAACAGCTCTTCGCATTCTTTATGGGCTTGACCGCTTTAGCGAAGATCTCGATTTTTCTCTTTTAGAGCCTGATCTTAATTTTGCCTTAGATCCCTACTTTCCTTTTTTGGAAGACGAATTTAAAGGTTTTGGGATCAATGTCAAAATTGAAAAAAGAATCAAACATCCTCCGACACAGGTCCTTTCTGCCTTTTTAAAAACAAACACTTTAGAAACATTTTTTCTAATCGATCTTCCGGAAAAAGAAAGAAAAAAAGTAGCCCATCAAGAACAGCTTAAGATCAAGTTCGAAATAGATATCGATCCGCCGCCTCTTTTTGATACAGAGTTTAAATTTATGGTACTGCCGCTACCTTACTCAGTCCGCAGTTATACCCTTCCTAACTTATATGCCGGAAAAATGTGCGCTTTACTTTTCCGAGAATGGAAAGTCCGTGTGAAAGGAAGGGATTGGTATGATTTTATATGGTTTGTTGCAAAAGACATCCCTTTAAACCTTACACACCTTGAAGCACGGATGAGGCAGTCTGGATATTGGTCTTCTTCCAAGCCTCTAGATCAAGAAACATTTACAGAGCTTCTGACTCAAAAAATCAGCCAGCTCTCGATCGAGATGGCAAAAAAAGACATCATCGACTTTATCAAAGATGAGCGGAATGTCCAGATCTGGTCCAAAGAATTTTTTCTAAGCCTTGTCCCCAGAATCAACTTTGTCTCTTAATAACGCCAACATGTCCAAGTTTTCTGGACATGCTGGGACGACTTGACAGCTGTCCTGGTATAAGCTAAAGTCCAATTTATGAAAAAATCATTATTAATCACTTCGCTCATGCCTTTAAGCTTGCTGTTTGGTTCATCATGGACGAATAACGCAGGGGGCGACTGGGGAGTCTCCACAAATTGGTCTGGTGTGATACCAAACGCTCAGGATGCAGTCGCCGCTATCAGCCCTCCTCCATTTCCAGTCACGCCTTATAGAACCATTACGCTCACATCAATTGCGCCAACAATTGGAACCCTTGCCTTTAATGGTGATTGGGTGATCAATGGCCCAAACACTCTTACTTTTAGTTCTAGCTCTGGCACTGCCAATATGACGCTTGGTAACGCATCGCTCGGTCAATTCATTTCGGCACCCATTATTTTGAATTCAAATTTGCTCATTACACCGACAACCAACGCAGCCATCGAGTTCGATGGGACCATCAGCGGATCTGGGGGGATAAATGCACAAGGTACACCGGCTTCATCAATTCTAGTTCTATTCGAAGCGCAAAACAATTTTACCGGTGATTTAACAATCGGAACAAATGTAACTGTTGGATTCTCTGCCACGAATATTCTTTCTCCTTTTTCAACTGTCAATATGCAGGGTGGGATACTGAATTTTAGTGGATTTTCTCAAACGATTGGTGGCTTAAGCGGTATATCTCCTCTACCTCTAGGAAACATAACTCTCACTGTAAATACAACCGGAACAAGCAGTTACTCAGGGGTTATTTCTGGAACGGGCAGCCTCACAGTAGGTGGGGTTGGCATACTACAACTCACTGGTACCAATACTTATTCCGGTCCTACTACGATTAACAGCGCAGGAACTCTTCAAATCGATGGAGCTCTTAATCCCGCATCCATCATCACAGTCAATCCAGGAGGCACTCTT
>JACCDZ011860211.1_pt1 | contig 53074 bp, 73 predicted proteins | sample 7449551 | NCBI WGS metagenome assembly JACCDZ01 (sample SAMN15323452, study PRJNA562643) | freshwater metagenome | isolation source: river surface water | place: USA:Blue River Watershed | collected 2017-08-18 | reverse complement strand
TTCCGAGAAAGCCCAATGAAAACGATCACCCTGAACGATAAAACGGCAACCTGGATTTACGTTGTAGCGAGCATCCTGGCAGGCGTCTCTCTGGCTTGGGGCAATGGGTATATCCATGCGCTATGGGCGATTCCCGCCTTCTTTTGCTTCAAGGGATTGGATGCCTTTTCCCATTCACTGCCTGAAAACATGAAGCCATTCGCTCCGCTGCTCTCTGTTGCCGCCCTTTTCGGGCTCGGCATTCTGGTTATGTATTTGCTTGCACAGACTCCAGAGAAGCCGCAGAGCATCAGCACGCACAGCGCCCCAGCTGAAGCGAGAGAGGTCGTTTCCCGACCAGCATCAAGCGTGCTTGAAAGCGCTGACGCCATGACTAAAGCGATGATCGAAAACCCAGACCCTGAGGCTGGGCCAAGGCTCTTTGGCCTGTTCATCGCCGAGCTAAACCAGAGAAGCGTTTCCAATCCAGAAATGGACAAGGTTAGCTGGATGCAGGCTATGCAGGTGTGCGTAGGACTCCACGAGAAGGGTGGCGACAACCAACTGATCGACGCTCACAAGATGAACAAGATCGCTGAGTGCGCCGACCAAAAAATGGCTGATCTGGCAAAGGTGAAAATCGATTGATCAGGCATTTGCGCTGTGCAGTCGTGCTTGTGGCCCTGTGCGCGCCGCTCAATGCCTTGGCTGACGGCATGCCCGTACTGGACGTGCTGGTTGTCCGAACGCCTCTAGGCTCGGACCAGGTAGCGGCAGCACTGGATCAGGTAAGCCTTGCTGGAAATGGCAAGAGCTTCATCGTCCCGGCGCTTAGCGGCTCAAGGGTCGCTCTGCTCGATGAAATCCAGAACCTCACTCCAAAGATCGCGGCTGACGCGCTTTATCAGGCATCAGCCCGATCCGGAACTGCGGTTGATCTCTATCAAGGGTCCACCGTTGTCACGCTGCGCGTGAAAGGCACCGGCATCGTCGGTGAACGCTTCCGCATGTGGCTCGGCCTGCAAATCTCGCAGTCAGGCAAAGGCCCACTGAAGATTCTTGAGCAAGTCGCCATTCAAGGCGAAATAGCTTACGGAGAGGCGCTTGTCGCCCCCATCACCGACAACCTTGTCGCAGTGATTATCGCGGGGCCTTTTGACCCACAACCCGAAGCCCTGCCTGAGATCAGCGGCGCCTCCGCAGAACCGGACGCAACCCCTGAGCAACCTCGGGAGCCGAGCATTATTTGGGATGCAGCCCCAGGGGCTGTGCTGCCAGACACAGAGTTCATTGAAACCCTAAAAAACTAATCCTCAAGCAAATAGCAGGTGATGAAAATGGCAAACAAAGAAGCGCAGTACACGGGCTCGTGGATTGTAAAGGCAACCGCAATCGCTATGGGCCTCGGCCTGGTGGCTACAGGAGCCGCATTCTTCTGGAATATTTCGCAAGAGATGAACCGCAAACCCGCGCTAACCCTGACGGCTGAGCAAATACAAGAACAGCAGGAGATTAACAAGTTAGAGGCAGACGGCCTTCCCGCTAACCACATGGTGACCCTGCAAACCGAGAACTACCCGCCTTTCAACATGGCTGAAAAGGGCAACGGCTTCCGGAACTATTCGTCTGAAACCGGGATTTCAGGAATGGGCACCGAGATTGTCCAGCACATCTTCAAGGATGCTGGCATCAAATACAAAATGACCCTGGGCTACCCTTGGTCAAAGATGTATGACGAAACATTGGCCGAACCAAACTACGGGCTGTTCGTAACTACCCGCACCGCGGCGCGTGAATCCTCTTTCAAGTGGGTATGCCCTCTTGGTAAAACCAAGATCGTACTGATGGTGAAAGCAGACTCTCCGATTCAGAAGCTCAGCTCGATCAAGGATCTGGCGCAATACACCGTCGGCACCTACAAGGGTGACGTTGTAGATCAGGTGCTAACCGAGAAAGGTGTTGCTGTCCAAAACCAAGCGCTTGATGAAGGCTCAAACCTGCAGCGTCTGGTCAACAACCAGATCGAAATCTGGGCTACCTCTCACCCCGTTGGTCCTTACTTTGCAAAAACCAAGGGCGTGACTGGCTTGCGTGAAGTTTTGCAGGTCGGCGACGAGTCAGAGCTCTGCCTGGCATTCAACCTTCAAACGCCTGACGTCGTTGTCGACAAGCTCAGGGTCGCGCTGGATAAATCCATGAAAGACGGAAGCTACGAGAGCATCCGCTCCAAGTATTTCTAACCCAATACGCCCCGGTTTCGGGGCTCTTGAAAAGGCTCATCCAATGAAAGCTGTTCTAGCGCTTATCGCCATTACCCTGCTGTCTGGCTGCGCAAGCATTGTCAGCTCAGACAAAACCCCTGTCGTGGTCACGTCAGACCCTTCCGGCGCAACCTTTAAGGTCGCCAACGAGGAAGGGAAAATCGTCCACACAGGAACAACGCCAGTAACGCTGAGCATGCAATCACACAGCGGGGCGTTCAATCCTGAGGCGTACACGCTGACGTTCTCAAAGCCCGGTTATGACGACAAGACCTATCTTCTTGAGGCTAACAGCAACGAATGGGTCTGGGGAAACCTCGCCTTTGGCGGTCTGATTGGCATCCTGGTGGACACCTCCACCGGTGCCGCGTGGGAGCTGCCAGAGGAGGCTGACGTTTCCCTGGTGTTTAACGGAAGCTTGGAGTCTGTTGCTCAAAACCCCTACGAGCGCCGCGCAGGCAGCAGTTCGTATTCTTTGCCGCGCTACACCGCGCCAACCCCAAAAATGGGCGACAAAGAAAAAGCACAGAAGCTGGCCGCCCTACAAGCTCAAAACCTTGGCTATCAGGAGTACATGGCCAAGTATCGCGAGCTTGAAGCGCAGTAATGCAAAGCTTGATCGAATCAGCAACGGCTCACCACCTCTCTCGGGAGGTGGAAACGCCGTGGGTTAGTGTTTCTGAAAGGCTCCCGATCAATAGCGATGCGGACGCCAAAGGGGACGTAATCTGGCTGCGCAGCGGCATTGAAATGCTGGGTAGGGTTCGAGAAAAAGCGCCGATCGACGCCACTCATTGGCGCCTCAATACCTAAAAGTGTTGGCCGCCCTAAACAGGGCGGTTTTTCTTTAAGCGATATCGCAATCGAGCTGCAAGGCATGGACATCGCGCAATGTCCTGGAAACCTCGCGGCTTTTCTCAGACGCAAAATTCTCGTCAATCGCATCTGCCAGATCGTCGAACCCGAAACGAACAGGCTCGTTGCCAGGCACCCGCCCCATCAACAGGTAGCCGCACGTCTGCATCGCAAAGAAAACAATCTTCCTCTGCTCTGCTGACGCGTGATACTGGTCGCAGGCGACAGATCTACGCTTGGCGGCAATCGGCTTCATCGCCTCACTCAAACTCTGGTTTTCAGCATCGTCCACGCACGCGAGCTAGCCCTCTGAGCTTTCGGCGTTAGCGGATCAGCCAGCCAAAGTCTGGACTTAACCTCTGCCGGAGGATAAATGCCGGGGTCACTGCTGACGCCCTTATCAACCAGCTTGGTCGCCTTGATGTTGGGGTTTGCGTAAGTCACATAATCCGTGATCTTTGCGATCACCTCAGGGCGAAGCATGTAGTTCATCCAGGCGTGAGCGGCCTCAGGATTCGGCGCATCCGCCGGGATCATCATCGAGTCAACCCAGATCGTTGAGCCTTCTTTAGGAATGCTGAACTTGATCTTGTGGCCATTGCCGGCCTCTTGCGCAGTCGCTGCGGCTTGCAAGATGTCACCGGAGTAACCAATCACAACGCAGATCTCGCCATTGGCAAGATCGCTCAGGTACTTGGATGAGTTGAAGTAGCGGGTGTACTGCTTTATCTCGGCCAGAACATTCATGGCCTTGATGTAATCAACCGACTTCTCGCTGCCCGGATCAATGCCCATGTAATTCAGAACAAGAGGAAATATCTCGGTCGACGAATCGAGCATGGCGATACCGCATTTCTCAAGCTTTGAGGCGTACTTAGGGTCGAGGATCAGCGCCAGAGAATCGACCGGGGCGTCCTCACCCAGCGCAGCTTTGACCATCGCCTCGTTGTAACCAATCCCGTTCGTCCCCCACAGGTAAGGCACTGCAAACCGGTTACCAGGGTCGTATTTATTGAGTTCCTTCATCAGAGCCGGGTCAAGATTCGCCAGATTTGGCAGCTTTGACCGGTCGATCGGCTGGTAGGCCCCTGCCTGGATCTGCTTTGCAATGAAATTTGAAGTCGGAACAACGATGTCATAGCCGGTATTGCCGGCCAGCAGCTTTCCCTCAAGCATCTCGTTGCTGTCGTAAACGTCATAGGTGACCTTCAACTTCGTCTCTTCCTGGAAGCGTGGAATCGCACTGTCGTCGATATAGCTCGACCAGCTGTAGATGTTCACATCACCGGCAGCCCCCGACGGAGCAGCGGCCGCCAACGCCGCATTTGCAAAAAGCACAGACAGAAAGAGAAAACTGCGAACCATCGATATAGACCTCCCGCGAAGAACGAAAATCAAAACTGCATTTTCGCAATTCTATAAGAAAACTTTGGTCAAGCAATCCCTTAGAAAACAAAAAACCCGTGTATACTCATCGGGAATTAGAACTGCCACCGATCAAGGCGAATTATGATTTCCAGCTTTAACGCACAATTGTGCTTGAACAGCAAATCAGAAGCCGTCTGCGCGCTCATCATGCTTGACGGACTGGTTACCGCTCGACCCGAGAAAGACGCTACTGTTTCGGCGAGCATCACCCCATCAAATGGCCTTGCGCTCCACATCGGAGCCGAGGGTATTCATCTTGCAAATATGGATAGTGCGATTCTGGATATATTGAGGGCAGGAAAGCCTCTGATACTCAAACATGTCGCAACAGGTCACGAATACTCAGTTATGATCGAATAACATATCCCGGCCGTAGCGGCTTATAAACGAGGCCGAAATTATGAGAAAGCCAAAAAATCTACTCAACGCTCTCGGCGTCAAAAGCGTTAAAACCTTCGCGCACGGCGAAATCTCCATCGCCCGAGCCATCCAGGCCTGCGCCCTGGTTGCGGTGCTCAGCGTAACCATTACGCATCAGGGCAAAGTGAACGAGAGCCATCTCAGCACTGCCCTCGCCTCCCAAGCAAAAATCACCCACTACGACGAAAGCGCTGGACGCATCGCGGATATGTCGTTGGTGATTGACGGAAGCACCGGCGAAGCTGGCTACATCAATCGGAATGCATTCCGTCTTGATGATGAATTTCGCGCAGCACTTGAGAGCGAAATCAGCAGCGTGATTGCTCAGGCAGAGGTGGCCGGATCTTGGGATCTGTACATCGGCGCCAGGCTGACCACGATGTACCTCTCCGAGGACGCCTTCGAGCGCCAGGTGGCTAACGCCGTCCTGCAGTTCGTGGAAGATCACAACGGGCACGCGCCTGCCGAGCTGCCGAAAGCGGCTTACTACACCCGCGCTAACGCGCTGGAGATCGAGTCTGCCCGCCAGATCTTCATCATGGCTGACGCCATGAATGAGGCGCTGATTACCAGCGGGAAGTCGAGAATCAACCGAGCCGCGGCAGAACAGGCACTCTCGGAGATATCGGATGAACCTGATGCGTTCCTGATGAGCTTCAACATCGCCAACAGGCGCGACAACAATCCGCTGAACAGCTACAACATCCTCCCTCTGGTTGAGGCTGCGGTCCAGGTCGAATCGACCCGGCTATCGCTGGCAAGCATGAGTGGCCAGATGTTTGGCATCGCGGAAGTTGCTGAAGAGCCGGCCATGGCTGCGCTACTACTGAGCCGCAGGCTTGGCATACCAGTGGCTGTCAGAACGCACTCAGGGTCGTTTGCAGATCATTACGACGCATCGCTGAAAGAGCCCACCGAAAAGACGCTTAACTCGGCCATAAAAACAGGTTTTGACCTGAAAAAAGGCTTGTCGATGGAAGGCCGTGGCGTTGTCATGACCGAGATCCCGATGATTAACCGGCATCACATTGCTATACCGCAGATCGAAATGGATGTTTTCGAGGCCAACCCTGCGCGAGATGACCGGCTTTTCTCTGCAGATACCGCAATGACGGACAGCGAGTTCCGCGCTTCGATGTGATTAGCCGCCCTCTTCGAGTCTCGATTCAGGCGAAACCGGCACATACGGGCCGTCTGAATGCGGCGCTCAAGGGGCGGAGCGCTGTAGCGTCTCCCTGATCGACTCAAGGTCACCCAGATCCAGCGGGTCACCAATACCGCCATCGTCGGTCACGATGAAAAAGCGCTCACCATCTTTTGTCAGGAACAGCACTTTGCCGTAATCCTCTGGGATATGCTTAGCCTTGCGCCGAGCATCCTTTAGGTCGTGCTTTGTTTCGATCAGCCGCGGCAATGGATCGCTACCGTCAACGTGAGACAGGCAGACCACAAAATCAGGGTAGAAGAAATTGCGGTGTTCCCCGCGCACAACGCGGACCGAATAGGGCTTCTTGTCAGGGTTGCGGAACCACCAAGCAACAAATGGGGCTCGATCCAGCGCTTCAGCAAAGCGCTTCTCATCAGCATTCAATGAGAACGTGCTATCAAACCGCCCCGTCGTATAACCGGCGGGCTCCCCGGCGAACTGCCAGGCTTTATCCTGCATAACGCAGCGGTCTTCTGCGAGCATGCTTTGCTCCAGAGCCATTAGCTCGTCTTTGCTTGGCGGCAGTATCCCATAGAGGTTCTTGCTTGACGCAGGCAGCGCAATGCATGTGGCGAAGAGCATGGCGTCGGGGATTGCTCCGGCATCTTCGGTGACGGCCTGAGCTGCGATCTCCTCGTAAAGCGTCTCTTCGATTTCCGTCACATGCACACGTATCAGCCAGCAGGCTGCTGTGCGAGCCATACGCTTAATTTCTTCAGGGGATACTGTGGCTCCAGCATCTTCAAGGGCTTCTCGTAAACGCGGGGTAACGCGGCTGGCAAGCACTTCTATAAGAATTCGCTGATCAGCCTCCTCTATCTGAGGAAGGCGATTCATGGCCGCCTTTGCCTCAACAGCAATACGGTTGCGATCGACGACAATGGCCACCTTGTTGTTGGTCACCACGCGCTTGGTAAGTTCGGTATGACGCTCAATTTCCTGCAGCCTGCCGCGTACTGCTAGCAAGGCGTCTCGCAGATGCCTGTCCTGTATTTGCAGGCGCGTTGCTACGCGCCTAACTATTTCGGCCATATTGAGCGAGTCCGGACGCGACTCACGCCTAAAGCACAGCGGAACAGACCGCATATCGCGGCGCAGCGCGTACGAAGTGATGCCGTGATCCTTGAGCGCATTCACCCACTCGGATCTTGATTTTGCCGCCAAGGGCGATGCTTTTGCTCGCGATGTGCTGGGAGCTATTTCGTCAAGCTCATCCAGATCAAACAGTAATGACTGCCCCCCTTCAATCCCGGTAATTCCGAGAGGACCGGGAGGGCCATCACCGGTAACCGCCCGAGGCTCTTGGTCGGAATGCCCATGCTGCAATGCGGCATCCTGCGGTATGGGGAAATGATGCCCCAGCATCGGCTGCGGCGTTGTCCGATTAGTGATAACCGCTGCGCCCGAGCGAGTCTGCCTGCGAACCATTTTTTCTACCTGGCCTTCAAGCTGAGTTTGCACGGCGTCCGTGGTCTGAATTGCCTGTTGAAAGCCCTGCTGCGCGTCGGCGTTAGCCAGGTAGATGTAGGCCGTATTTAAATCATCCGGAATCAACTCATGACTCGGGTAGGCTGCACGGATTTGACGGCAAACCCGCATTACGCGACCAATGAACTGCATAGCGAAATCAGCGTCGTTGACTGCCTTGGTTGATGCGAGCACAAAAGCGCGAGGCGCGTCGAAACCAGTCCCGGCAGACTGCTTAAAGATCAACACTTCTTTACTGGTGTCATTGGCGATCGCGTCCATTAACGCCATATCTGGCGTGTCAGACGAATGCTTGCCGATGGCTTGCGGCGGAACACCGCACAACTCAATCAGATCTCTCTCGGCCTCATCGATCGACGTCTTGCCATTTTCAACCTGCACGAGCAACAAGGGCGTCAGCCCGATACCCGCTTTCTGTAGCAGCGTCTTGATAGCTTGATTACGCAGCCAAGCCTGCTTAAGAACCGTGCGCTTAAGGTCGGTCACCGATGCAGTGGTTTCCCTTAAGTGATAAATCACGGCCTCCACAAAGGCCTTGTTAAGTCGCGCCCGAACCACATCATCACGGCTGACATTGAATGACTCGTAGCTACCCATGTCTGCGCTGGTCAGGAACTGATTGATCCGATCGCTTTTGGGTGTCGCGGTCGCCATAGCCAAATAAGCAGGCTGCAGCCATTTGACGAAGTGACCGAACTCCGTGGCCTGATCAAGCGCAATGTGGGCTTCATCCACAACAACCCCGATCTCGAGGCTATTCGCTTTTGCAAGCGCTACGAATTCAGCAGGTGAGCGAGCCAATTCGCCACCACCGGCGTCGTAGCCAACTTTTCGCCATGCGGCGCGGGATACGCCTTGCGTGGTCGAGATCAGAACCTGACCTGCACAGGGTTCCTGATTGATCCCGTCATTGAAAAGAACCGGCGACAAGTCGCCCGCATTGGTGATCAACGCATCAAGCGTCTGGTTGACCAGATTTACGAATGGCACAAACCAAAACCACACCACGGGGTGATCGGCACTGACGTTAGCCTGCACCCTGCAAATTATTGAAGTCTTACCGGATCCTGTAGGGGCTCGCAGCAAACATGGCGGAGGGTTCCCCTGTAGCAGTTTTTGGGTGATGTTACGAATCAGGTCAACCTGAAATGCTTCCGGCACCAAGGAATGGCCCTGGGCCGTCGATACATCAAGAGGAAGGGTTGCCATCACATCCCCTCCCCTGCGGCGGCTGAAAAGCTTCGTGCGATCTGGCCAAAGCGAAGCGCTGAGCCCAGAGAATGTGTTTCCGCGCTGATCCCCGCGTCTTCAAGCAACTGACTCATGGTGTCCGGCCTGTCGGTGTAGACGATAACCCGGTCAAAGCCCATGGCCATGACTGTGCGAACGGCTTCTTCGTTACCTGATGGGCACACCACTGTGGCCGCGTTGTCGCTGGTGCTTACGATCCAGGCAGGTGACTTGTCAGGTAGGCGCACCTCGCCTGTTTCGCGCAAGCAGAGAAGGGCGTACGCGTGCTCTGCCGTAGCGTCGAACATCAGGTCAGCTTCTTCGATCTTCGCCAGCGCCAGATAGGCGAAGCTGCTACCCAGGCCTGCGGTCTTCCCGTAACCGCCGATCACGCGACGAATGCGCTCTGCGCAGACGTCCCTACAGACATTCTTGGTCGGATCCTTGGCGGTCACTTCAGTGCTGGAGCACAGGATAAACTTACGGTCGCCGCCGTCCTCGGCGTTCAACGCAAGCACTGCGTGGCCTGTAGTGCCGGATCCGGCGAAGAAGTCGAGCACCGTATCGCCAGGCAAAGAACTCTGTGCCAAAAGGCACTTTATCAGCTCTAGCGGCTTGGGGTGATTAAAAACTTTCGAGCCTAGAAGATCTTTAATTTCATCAGTGGCCACGCCACCTCTAGGGCTGCGCAGAACAAGCGGAGTGAGAGGGTCATCCTCATCAAAGCCCATATCCTCGTTCATTCCCGCAATCCAGCTACACAGGGGCGCCAGCCGGTCTCCTTCCGGCTTTGCTAACCAGTGTTCTTTGCGAGACGGCCTTCCAGCGGCAATGGGTTTACCCACCCAGAAATCCAAGTCAGGCAAATCCATTCGCAGCAATGGAGTTTTCTTTTTTGGAAGGACCGGCCCTCTGCCTGAAGCAATGGCTGCTACCAAATCAGTCTTGGTTTTGAATAGCATTACGTCCGATGCTTTGCACTTAGGGAAGTAGATCAAATTTTTCCTGATCAACGCCTCCATTGTGTCGCTACGAAGCGATGAAATAGCAGCATCGACAGCTACAGCATCATCAGAGCAAAGGCGCCTGATTACGCCCTCAGAAGCAAATCGCCATGTACTGTCTGGGTCGCAAGGATACCAATATCCAGTTTCCGGATCCTGAATCGGGTAGTAGGTGTTTTCGCGCTCAGTCAACGACTTGTTGGCCGTAAGAGGCTGTGGAGACCAATCACCGCGGGGGTCATCGTCTGGGTTTCTAAATTTTCGACGATCAGTAGGGCTGCCATTAAAAGCAAACCCAGCGTTTGCATAGATCAACACATGCTCATGAACATGGCTAAGGCGCTGGGTAAGATCATTGCCCGTGTCTTTGGTTCTCCAGATCAAGCTGCCAAGCCTTCGGCCTGGCATCACCTCATCCATCAACAACTCAAGCCGCGAACGATTCTCGTCGTTGATACAGATCAGGATCACACCGTCAGGCGTCAGCAGATCACGCGCCAGGGTCATTCGCTGATACATGAACTCAAGCCACTTGGAATGCCGCCAACGGTCGTCCTTGTTGACGTAATCGTCGTTGTAGACCCAATCCTTGTTGCCGGTGTTGTACGGTGGATCGATCAGGATGACGCGAATCTTGCCCGCGTGGGTCGCCTTAAGAAGGCGCAGGGAGTCGAAGTTGTCCCCTTCAATGATCAGGTTGGCGCTGCTGGTGCTGCCGTCGGAGAACCGTGAAAGGCTTGCGTCAACCTCAGGGAAAACCATGTTGGCGTTGATCGCCGAATCGCGCTCGATCAAGTCGGCCTCCCACGCTAGGCCGAGCTTTTTGCGCGTCAGTTCCTGAACGAGGTAGCGCTTCAGTTCTTGATTCGTGAGAGTGTCCAAGCGTGCGAGGAGGTCGGCTTTACTGGGTTTGGTCACGTAAGAAATCCTTATTCCAATCACTTCTATTGAAAGAAAACCTACAAGCACCAAAAGGTTTAATACAGAGCGAGTCCTAAGACTCAGCCTTTAGACCCGGCAGAAGTTCTGAAGCAATCAGGACAAGGCTTGAGGCGGTCTTGATTCTATCCAGACCATGGCGCTGCGAGTATTCGCCGACAAATCGGCGCAAATCATCGAGCACCTCTTTGCCGTCGTCTTCACTTGGGTTCGGCGCATCCATTGGGCCGGAACCGGTTATCAGCCATTCCAGTCTGGCGTTAAACCGCTCCGCCACAACAACGAGATGCTCACTGCGAATGCTTATGGCTCCAGGGCCAAACCATTTACGCACTGTTTCATACTTTACGCCGCAAGTGCTCGCCAGAACGGTTTTCACATTGCGCGGCTTAACATGCCGGGCAAGCATAAGTTCGGTCAGTCTTGCGGCAGTGGCTGATTCAGCCACCACCGGAGACTCGTTTGGCTCTTGATTCACATTGCAAATCCTCGCGCTAATATTGCAAATATTATTGCATTTATCAGCGGAAAACGCAATGTATTTACAGAGGCTCGGGCGGAATATCCATGCAAGCCACGTTAAAGCGCTCAGCAGTTCGCAACAGCGACTGCACCATCATTGCGATGTCACAAGCCCAATACCGACCGTGGTCAGTCACAGAGCTTTCAAACTGGTAACTCACCATGCCGGCATCTGTGTTGCAGGTTCCCCAGATAGAGCAGCCGTCAACCATTTCGCGGCTCAAAGGCTCGAAGAAGAATTCCCAGCCGACCTTCTTGGCCCCGCCAAAGCAGAACGCAAAGCGATCCTCGCAGGTGCTCTTATCCTGATTCAGGTAAGTGATGAAATGCAGTCGATGCATGTTTAGCCCGAGCCAAAAGGTCACCGAAATACCTGGCTGGCCATCAGCGATCGCAGTGACGGTGTACTGCTCGCCGTCGAGCACGAAATCAGTAGCCTTTCGCGAGATCGAGACAGTTCCGTTAGTAGAGCGAATCAGCGCCATGCGCTGCTCTACTTCATCGAAAAACGGCAGCAAAAAATTACGATCTTCCATTTTTAAATCCTCTTTGCGTTACTTCAGGTGGCGACCGCCATTTATGGTGACGGTGGAACCCGTCATATAGGTATTACCCAGGATGAACCTGACCGCATCAGCTATTGCGGATGGCCCCGGCTCTTTATGGATTAGTGCTTTCGCGCGAGCAGCCTCGATTTGCTCGGGCGTGCTGCCATCTGGCGCAAGAATAAAGCCGGGGGCGATCTCATTTACATGAACCTCAGGGGCCAACAATTTCGCAAAAGACAGCGTAAGCGCTGACATCGCCTGTTTAGTCTTGGCGTAATCGAAATGCCTGGATGTTCCACGGAGCGCGGAATCATCAGTAATGTGGATGATGTCGCTATGCCCTGAAGTGTTTGGCGCTTTGAGCAGGTGCGCAAGCGCATCATTCAAGCGCTTCGGAGCCTCGACATGGAGCGCCTCCATGTAGCGAAAATTATCAGCAGAATCATCAAGCCACACTGAGGCGTTATGAATAACCCCGCGCAAGGATGTGTAGCGCGCAATAACATGCTGAATCAGTGATTCAACACCACCTTCTGTAGAAAGATCCGCCTGAACCGCATCAACACCTGGCAACCCTTTCAGACGACCAAGGTTCTCACGGTATACCGCGACAACTGGATACCCAGCCTCAAAGAGGGATTCTGCGATAGCGAAGCCTATGCGGCTGCTCGCGCCAGTGATTACAACGGGGCTCAATTTTGAAATGGACATAACTATCTCCAACATGGTTAGGCGGAAACGAGAGTCGGGGGAGGGATAACGGGGTCGCCGTGGAGCAAGCCGTGCTTCAGCCCGGCAGACCTCACGACACCCTCCTCGAAAGCGAGCTTCAAGCGGGGCGACTTGCAGAGCTTTCGCAGCTTCTCGTAAGGAAAGGAGTAAACGACAGCAACACCCTGACTGCATATCACATCGCAGGGGCTTGAGTTGAATTCATCAACACCCATGATGAAGGTCAGCTCACCGAACATGGTCCCAGGCTTTCGCTTGAAGACCCGGCCGTCATGACGGATCTCATCAAGCTCGCCAGCAGCAAGGATCATAAAAGAGTCTGTAGGACCACGGATGCCGATAAGCTTCTCGCCTATAGCCAGATAACGCTCCTCACGAATATCAAGCAGCGCGGACCAGTCGCGTGAATGCATACCAGGGAAGGCAGAAACCATCAGCTCGCGCGACGCAGGGCGCAGCTTCACTTCCATGCGGTCACGGATCTCGACCACCGCAAGAACAATGTTCTGAATAAGAAAGACGCTCAGCCAGAAAAGCACAGGCCAGATACCCTGCTCTGCAGGCATCATGCTGTGAACCCAACCGTTGTAGCCGAGGCCGGCGACGCCAGCCACGATCGCCCAAAGCCTGAGCTTTATCATGCTCTTCTGGAAAAAAGAGACGAACGTCAGCATGAAGGCAAGATGCCCGGATATGTCGACCAAACTCATCAGGCGCTCCGCAGGAAGCGCTGACCGCGCGCTTTCAGGACATTCACGGAGTCGCCAAGTAGCTGAGCGTCGACTTCCCGAGCCTTCTCGGCTGCCTTGAACGCCTGCAGCACAGCAGGCCACGAAGCTGAAGGGACGATGAAGCATTTGCGGTTCAGACCGCCCGCCCCATCCCAGTAGCCGCCAATACGAGCCAGAGCTGAACTCAGCCGGCGGCAGTAAGGCCCTGATATTCGAGCCTGAGAGCCCTCCAGGCAAAACGAATACGCTGGAGCAGCGTTCTGAAGCGCTACGAGGGCATCGGCATTAGCCGCGTCAGACAGCGCCTCTGCCCGAACAAACCCCTCAACCAGCCCGTCATGCAGGCCATCTCGCAAACGAGATAGGAACTCATCATAGGAAACGCCGAAAGCCTTGTGATGCAAGGCCGCCACACGCTGCAAAACACATGCTTTAACCATTTAGCCCACCGTCAACAATAGGGTCGTCAATTTTTTGTTCCCGCGCGACAAACAGATCGTCGACAATCTCAACCAAGCTGTAATGGATGTTTCTTTTGTAAGGCCGCCAAGAATTAAGGCTGACGGGGACACGCTCAGGGTCTGACGGATCTGGCGCGCCGACGATAATGCCCTCAGCGCTGGACTTCCCGATAGGCACGCGAACACGCACGCCCTTGGGGAACTCTGCGTAAACCGCAGCAGCGAGATCCTTGGCCGACTTAGCGTGAGCCTTCGAGGCTTTCTCTATCGCCGCGAATGCTTTATCCGCTTTACAAAGCACCATAATAGCCCAACCTTATTTACTTTTGAATACGTGCAAGAATACATATCAGCAGCAACAAGATCAACATGAAAAACATTCCGCGTGATAAACTCGCAAAGTGTTCGATAGGTATTGCGAGAGAAAAACAAATGCGCGCAACTCAAGGTCATATCTGGTCGTTTCCTCTCGACAGAGGGGCTGCTGTCCCCAAGGATCGTGAGCATTTTCCCGATGCTTTTAATATCCCGCACAGGCACACCTCGCTCTTCCCGATCAAAGTCGGCGAGCAAATGCACTACCTGTCGTTCGAGATTGGTAAAACAGGGCTGAATTATTATTCCTGCCCGCGAGTGGGAGACCCTCGCCTGCTAGACCTCGAAAGAACCGAAAAAGAACTGCTTGAAGGTCTCCTGGTTGCTCTGCCGGGGCGCGTCAACGCGCAAACACTCTTCGCACGCATCCAGACCCTGCCCCAACACCTGCACTTGCAGGCAATCGATCACTTGGCCGGAAAGCATTTCACCGGAATCTATCTGGCCCCCGGTGACCTGAAGCGGTCGCTTTTGGGCATGAATGATTCGATGGGGTATCACGTACAAAGAGAGCTATCGATCAGCCAGATGGCTCACGAGCTGAACTCGCTCCCAGCAGAAGCGCGGCCTAAAGCCACGCTGGCAATGCGCAAGAAGTTCCCGGAGCCGTGGGTCGCCGACGCCCAGGCGGTCGCCATCAAGTCAAAAATGAAGGCATCCTCGAAGACGCCAGAGTCAAAGTCGACTCCAGAGCGCTACGACTTCGGGATATGATCAGTCGAAGTCGACTTCTCTGTGCTGCGGCCTGAAGCCTTTGGCGGGGACGCCTCAAAACCTCTGGCCTTGCGAATGGCAGAACACTTTGTGTGAGAACCAGAATTGCGGCGCTTTCCGCAGATATCGCAAAAATTCATCCACAATCCTCAAGCAAAAAAAGACACAAAGAAAAGCAGCATCGCTAACGGCCCGGCCGCCATAATCATGACCCCCAGGACGATCGCCTGCCGTGCAGTTTTGACATCTGCACCTTCGGCAAGCGGGATGCTCTCTTTTGCCACGCAAGCCATTTGTGCTCCAAGTCCGACAAAAAGCATTGAGGCCAGAATCAAGGCCATCATGCGTGCGGCCCCGATTTAGCTCTGTGCCAGTAATAGCGGGCAAAGATCCAGTCGACGATATTCGTCGGCGGGTTGATATCCGGTCCAGCCCCATCCTCGATCACATCAAGATTCAAAGGTCTGCCCATATCCCAGATCAAGGCCCGCGGATTTTTCTCTGTCGGCAAAACAAACAGGTCAAACTGAAACTGCTTGCCTTTGTACTTCTGAGCAAAACGCTCAAGCGCTGCAGTTGAGTTGTTCACGTTCGCAAGCGTGACCACCTGCCGAACACGGCCAGCACCAGAATACAGATAGACCAGAAGGTAACCGCCCTCGCCCTTCTCGATATACCCCCTGGCAGTGGATGAGACCTCCCCCACCTTTGAGGCTCCGCGCAACGCCCTTGCCGCCCAGTAAGCAGCATCACTGAGCATCTGGGCGCGGTACTTCACTTCGTAAAGGCCGGCAGCGCGACCAAAACCAGTAGACCCCAGCGCCCATACAAGCGAGAGCAGCAAAGCGATGAAGGCCGCGTAAACAAGCGGCATAAACTTGCGACTAAAACCATCAGGGATAAGCCAAGCAAGCAGATTGAGGTTCACTCGATCACCACCGAACGGCTGTAGGAGCCGGCCCGAAGGGTCACTGTATTACCAGACGAAAAAGCCAGGACAGGCAACGGCTTGCCGTTTTCGTCGGCAATAGCCATACCGATCGCAGATCCGTTACTGAAGAAGTCGCCATTCACAAAAGCACCGGCCGAACTCGCCGCATTGACCTGGATTGACGACAGCATCCTCATCGCTTGCTCGTCCACCTCCGCCTTGGAGTCCTTCTCCTCCACGACCACCGGTGGCAAGAACATCTCATCCAGAATAGCGAGATCCTGAACCTCAGCCTCCCTGCGAACTGTCGGCAGCGCGATCGCGGCAGGAAGCGCTAAAGCGTTAGGCTCATCGGGGACGGCGACTTGGGTCACGGTAACTACGCCGATAACAGGAAGCTTTGAAAGGCGCTCAGTCATTACCGGGGACAGGTACACGGCGGCCATGACAAAAAGGCCAGCCAACCCCATCTGTCCAAGAACAATTTGGTTAGCAGTCAATGCAAGGGATTCTCGTTTAGCCATTTCCGATTTCACTCCTTACCAATACGCACAAGCCACCAAGACTGGCACGAGGAACACCTTCAACATACGAGACACTGATCGAGCCGATCTCGATATCTTTACGAGACAGCTCGGAAATACCCTTAATCAAACCGCCCATGGTGGGAGCAGAAACCCCAAGACCTGCAGCAGCCCCGCCAGAGACGCAGATACGGTTAAGACCTATGGATGAGCCGTCAAAAACAACCGGTTCAATCTTGTCGCTGCGAAGCGAGTTGATGTCGTAAGAAAGACCGGAATCAGCAAGCTTCAAAGCTTGACCAATGGCCACCAGATCCTGGCTGGCGGCGTCCGCTGAAATCCCGAAAATCTCTTTCCATTGAGCGTTCACCGGCTCAAGAGCCTGATAAGCGGCTTTCCATACACGCAGATTCTCAAGAGAGAGCGCCTGGGCGCGAGCAGCAGCCTCGATACCGGAGGACGCCTTGTAGCCGCCAAAAGCAAGAGCAACTGCAATAGCGGCCCCAGCGATCAACCCCATACTTTTCTCAGTTGACATCAGGCCATACCCCTTCGATTTCCACGATCATTACGCCGTCTTCCACCCGCGCCTCAGTGGGCCTTAGCCACACGTCGTAGCCAGAGCTTTCAGCAATCTGGGTCAGTATTTGCTTGGCAAAAATACGCAGCGGAATGTCATTCTGCTTAGGCACGCGAAGATCAATCTCAAACTGCGCGACACGACCACCGAGACCAGCCCGAGTGGTATCGTCATACACCGAGAGGCGGGTAATCTCCCCTCCGGTTCCTTTGGTCGCTACCGCAATTTCCTTCCAGCGGCGAACCAACTCAGCCTGCTTTGATGGCTCATCAAGCATGCGCTGACGCTTAGTCAGGATCTCCAGCATGGCGCCGCCTTGCGAGTAAACCTCCTCAACAGGAGCCACCTCTGCGCGATAAGTGGCCTGCAGCTTCGTGTAACTCGAATACTGGATAAAAACCAAGCCGGCGGCGATCACGCCACCCAGAACGACGCCAATAAGAGGCACCGTAAAGTATGAAAGCGGCGAGACTCGCTCAGAGGTAGTAAGAACCGGCTTAAGTCCGGATTTGGTCGGATTAAGCTGGCTCTCAGTAACAGGGATCAGGTCGTAAGTTGAGCTGATCTTTTCGGGAAGCTCGAGTGGGTAAGACCAGTAGACCTTAAGATCTTCGTCCTGCCCTTCAAGGGCATCATGCAAGGCCAGCATGAACTGAGCGGAGAAGTCCGACGCATTGATACGAGGCAAGCGCTTATCCATAACGCGGATAATGCGGCCTTGCTTAACGAGGTAGAACTCGAGATTCGTATCGCGATCGTTCTCCACGCCACCAATGAACAGATAGTCGCCCTTCAGGCGCTGCATGAAGCGCAAATACAGATCAAGCAAGAGGTTGAACTTGGCCTTTTTAGAAAAGCCGGCCATTGCCTCCGCAAGCTCTTCCGGGATGCCCACATGCAACCCACCAGCCTCACCCAAAAGCCTGAAGCTCGACGGCCTGACATCCTGCCGGATCATCCCCTTAAAGGCGGGAGAGTCGACTTCTAGCGAGACAAAAACAGCATCACCGCCAACAAAGACCTGACACTTGACGTCATCTAAGGTTAAAAGCTCATTTACATTGCTTATGAATTGCATTTCGCCTCCTTATCTCAGCCGGCCAAGAGTGCCGCTAACCATGGTCACAACCTCGAACATATACGCAACCAGCGGCAGAGCCGCCGATGCTGCGACCACAACAAGCACAACAATCTTCGCTACATCCATGATCTTGCCGACAGTCGTCTCCGCATCCTCAAGCAGGTAAACGCTCGCGGTGGAAAGCTGCTCATCGGTAGCCATCGTTTTCTCAGAAATCTGCAGCGCCACTTGCAGGAAGATAGGCCACTCCAGGCGAGGATCGCCCGGAGCCAGACGATCAGGATCACACGCAGCACCCAGGCCGCGGCCAAGCTCCACTTCCTTCTGGTAAAGCGTGATGCCTGGCCAGAAGTAAGGCGGCACTGACTTGCGGGTAATGCCAATCGCGGCCGGCATGCTGGCGTAGCCGGCACGCCACATCAGGGCAAGGTATCGAGCCCATAGTGCGAAAGAAATGTTCGTTAGAACGCTGCCGATAAGCGGAATCTTGACGGCCACCCCGTACAGCGTGATCCGCCCGGATTCTGTTCGCGCGAAAACAATCAGAGCGACAACCGCGACCACGATGGCAGAGAGGATGAACACGCCGTTATTGATAAAAATATCGGACAAACTCACCATAAAACCCATCAGGCCACCTGGCTCGCTACCCCGAGAGAGCTTCGACGACGTTTCATGGAGAACCGGGATAACCCCGCAGACGAAACCCACGAAAACAATGATACCAATCAACAGCATCATCAGCGGCTTGCCCAGTTGCCCGATGGTTTTGCCCATGCGTTCCTTCAGGATGAGTGTGTCTTTGATTTCCTCAAGAACACCCACCATCCGCCCCGACTGCTCACCAACAGCGATCGCTGCAATCAGCTCCTCAGGCAGCAGTTCATCGCAGACGTGCGACAGATACCGGCCTGACCCGACCTGCTTGGACATTTCTTCGAGCTTCACACGCTGCCGAGGAATAAGCCTCGCCAGCTGCCGAAGGGATGTTTCCATGGGAAGGCCTGCACCAATCAGGGCGCCGAGGTTACGGACGAACATGATCTGTTCGCGAAGCTTGAGTTGCTTGGCCATCAGGTGCTCGCTCCGCTCAGATCAATGAGCCCACGGTTCAACGCTTTAATCGCCTGTTTATCCAGATTGAAGCGCTGGAACTCGGCTGCCTTATCAAAATCGGCATCACGAAGGATGGCTTTCACTTCCTTGGTAAAGTCCAAGATTCCGTGGATAGGGAACACGCCGACGTAGCCAGTCGAGCGGCACTTATCACACTTGTGCCCCTCATGCGTGCGAGAGGACACAGCAAAGCGAAGCGCGGTTTTATCGATATCCATGTCATCCGCATTGAGTCCGCGCAGCGAAAGCCCGTAACGGAATTTTGCCCACTCATCTTCGGTAGGAAGACGCGATTCGGAGCAGACCGGGCAAAGCCTTGGAACCAGACGCTGGGTGATAATCATGACCAGAGCCTGCAGCAAGTCATGCTGACGCTCCTCGCTCATCAGGTGAGCAAGAGAGGTAAATCCTTCAACAGGATCTGATGCGTGGAACGTGGAGAGCACAAGGTGACCGGTCAGCGCGGCGCGAGTAGCGGTCTCGGCGCTCGCACGGGAGCGGATTTCCGAAAGCAGAATGACGTCAGGGTCGTGTCGCAGGAAGCCTTCAAGGTAGGGCTCATACACATCAGCGTTCGGCAGCGAGAACTGCTCAACACCAATGATCGTGCGCTCCTTTGGATCCTCCAGGCTCAGCCGCTTCACGGTGTCGCCAAACATCTTGTAGTGCTGCCCCAGAAACGCAGCCAGCGTGGTCGATTTGCCGGAGTTGGTAGGACCAACCAATAGCAAAATGCCGCGTTTGACGTTCAGAGCAGAGATCAGATGATCACGAACATCATCATCAAAACCGAGCTTGTTGATATCCACGAAACCGTCGCCAGCCTCTTGCTCCAGATAACGCATCGAGATCGAGACAACCTGGTCATCCTCGTGGAACGCCTGGCGCTGGTCACCAGGAATGAACGAACAACGCATCTCGAATGCAGTGCTTTGGCCCTTGTAGATCAGACGACCTGTCGAAGGCTTCATGAGGCGGGCGCCTGTGGAGTTGGCACCACTGGCCTGCATCAGGTAGTTGGTAACCTCCATGCGCTCAAGCATGGAAATCTTATAGCTATACAGGCGAACCGAGTTTTCGCGATAGAAAATCTCACCCTCACCCGTTGAAAGCACCCGTAGCGAGATGTCCGTTGCCTTGCGAGCAACGCCGTTTTCAAGGATATCTACTGCCAGCGCACGCTCCTGACCGCGGTTTCGATCAGCATAAATAAGGCGCCCCATACTCTGGCCGCCCTCGACACTCGCATCTTCCTTTTTTGCGTTACGCAAAGGGGTGGTGATTTCCTCCCGCGCAGCGAAAGCGAAAAGCAAGTCGCGAGAGGTGATGCGCTCCTGCTGAAGCGCACTAGACAGCGGGCTGACCGCCTCAACAGACGAGCTGCGCTGACGGAAACGGAGCATCTCCTCAAGCGAGGAAAACAGAACACTGACCCGACCGGTAGGCATGTGGACAGGCAAGCAGCCAAGCATGGCGCACTCATCCCGAACATCGTCATCCAGAATGCAGGCGTGAGCCTCTAGCAGGGCTGGCAGGCGCCCGTAATAGGCAAGGCGGTCCTTAATTGCCATGATCTCGGCTTCATGGCGACGAACGCCCGGCACGACCCGAGCGAGGAAGCTAAAGAACGCCTCGCGCGGAGCGACTGACTCACCAGAATTCTCAATTTTTTGAAGATTCACATAGCCAAGAGACTCGGCAATGGCTCCTGTAAGCGTTTTGCCGGTAGGGTTGATCTTGTCAACCAGCTCGGCAAACTGACGAACCGAGTCAGGCGCATCACCATTCCAGCCCCAGTTATCCAGCAGCTTTTTTACTTCAGGGTTAATGGCTTCAATCATCATGGGACTCTCAGTTCTCGTGCGATTCGGCGGGTCGTGCCGGCTGAGCGGCGCACCGTGTTTGCGTTCGTAACAAGCGCAACATGCTTGTCTGTCAGGTAATTCAGAACAACAGGCGTACCCCAGCGAGAAAATTGATCACCACAATCAAGCGGGGTCTGCTGAAGCATTACCGGCCCTGTACAGGTGGCCGCTACGCAAGCACCACCGCCGATCGTGCAGATCTGGCCAGCCTGGGTTGCGATTAACGTCCCCCTCGGGAATCGATCCGGCTCAACAACGGAGTAACCCCTGCCCAGCTTCTGGAGGGTCGCCTGCATGCGAAGCCCCTCCTCTGTCAGGAGCTGAAGGTAATTCTCACGAGTCTCAATAAGCGAATACATCACCCCATCGGCGTCATTACACCATGAGGCGGCTGTAGCAAATCCTGTGGCCGCACAGTTATTACTGGCCGCCAATAACGGGTCCCAGGCGACATCAGTGTCATTACTGATCGCGTAAACAAGGGCCCGGTCAAACTGCCACACACCGTCACTGACGTTGCTGGCGGAAGCTAAAAACATACGCTCAGGGTTAATGCCTTTTGTGGCGAACCCCTCGTCCGTAGATTGCAGATTTGCGAGAGTTACGGTCCCAAGCCCTCCGCTGCGCACAAGGCGCATACGAAGAGCCTGGGAAGCCGCTGAAACGTAGTAGGCGTCCATCTGCGCTTGCTGCGTTTCAATTCGAGACTCCAAATCAAGCGCGTAGCCAAGCAACACGGAGAAAAGAGCACCAAACGCAGCAAGGACAATCAAAACCATCATGAGATAGGACGCCTACCAGACCTTAGAGGTCGTAAACCAGAGTCATGGTGTGAGTGCCTGCAGCCGAAGCAGCAGTCCAACGCACGGTTCCGGTGTTCAGAGCAGCAGCGGTGTTAGGCGCAGTACCGCCGATACGCTCTTCATAGATAGACAGAAGCAGCTCGGTTGGCACGTTGGTCAGCACAACACCGATGGAACGAGCACTGATGGCGTTCAGGGAGATCGTCGAATCGCCAATCGTGTAAACACCAGGAGTACCGGCAGCAGGCTGAGTGGTGATAGTCAGAGCATCAGACATCGGACGAACACCAGATTTGGTGTAACGAGCAGCGTAAGCAGGAGCGATAATGCCGGCAACTTTGTCACCACTTACAACGGCGTCCAGCAGGTTGTTACCCGCGGCAGTAACAGGGTTACCTGTAACTACGGAAGGGATACGCATGGTTTGCTGCATCATGGAGATGGAGCGAACGATGTTCTGGCTGACCGACTGCATTTCCTGGGCATTAGCCTTGGACGAAATCAGGTTATTCACCAGCGGGTAGATGATGCCGGCGATAACGCCGATCAGGATGATTACGATCAGTGTTTCAACAAGGGTGAAGCCCTTGGTCTTGCCGGCGAACTTACGGTTTTGGTTTTGCATGGTGTTACCTCAGCTATTACAGGGTTTAGGGTTTACAACAAAAGGGTCGCTAAAAGGTTACGACCATATCTGTGGCCGCAGCGCCGGTAGGCGCAAGACCAAGACTCACGGAAGCGCGCAGGCGGAGCGCGCCATAATGCGGTTCAGCGTTAGCACCATTCGTACCCAGCGGGTCGTAATCGCGGCAATACTGAATAGAGCCACCCCAGGGAGTGGTGCCAAACTCAGCCTGCGGCAACGCAAGTTGCGCGAGAATATTCACGGTGCCTGCGCTCAAGTCGTACCAGCCGTCACGGCAACCCATGTTCGTGCCGGGCACAGCGCCGGAGAGGTTCGACGTAGGCAGGTTGTCCGGATAGAAGTTCGTGGTGGCAGTTGGGCCTGCGCTGATCCTGCGCAGATTGAACAGGCGAACCATCTCATTGCTGATCTTGCGAACCTGCTCCGCAGTGCGGTCAAGCCGAGCGCGCTGGACGGAGAGGTTGGAGAAGAAAATCGGAGAGAAGTCAGGCCCCGTTACATCCCACGCCTGACGGTTGGCAGCCGTCAATACAACGCTGGCACCAGGAATACCCGTGGCAGGAGTTGGGTTGCACGCGCTGCCGGTTAAAGCACACTCCGTGTTGTAGACGACACCCAGCTGATACGTCAGCGTGGAGACAGGGCCTGAGCCGCGATACAACGGAACGGTTTCTGTCAGGCCGGTGAGGCGCTGGTAGACGCGAACATTTTGAGCGGCAGAGGCGTCGTCATTAAAGGCAGCCGGTTCGACGCGGTTAAGCCGGATCATGTCCATGAAAGAGACATCACCCACCGCAGCGGATGCGGTGTTCACGATAGCGTTAGTGCGTCCGGTGCCGGTGTATGGAGCCGGGAGAGCACCCAGAGCGCTTTCAGCAGCAGCCCAGTTGGTGGCCGCAGAAGCAATAGAAGAGTTAATTACAGCCTGACGCTGCTTACGCTCGATATCGCCGTAAGCCCCAATCAAAGGCAGCAGAGACGCAATAGCGCCGGAGATTACGCCCAGCACCACGAGGGTGATAAGCATCTCCACCAGAGAAAAGCCCGACGAGCGTTTTGAGGGTAGCTGTATTTGCATGCGCTTAATCATCAGTTTTTATTGCCGGCTAATGTTTTTCTTTAGACTACTCGCCGAAAAATAAATTTTCAACAATTAAGGTAATAAAATCTCCAAAAAAGCAGGAGGGGGACTTCCTAAAACAAGGGTCTTCGGGCTACTATCAGGGTGAAATGAAACGTCAACCGTTTTCGAGGTAGTTATGCAACCGAAATTCACTTTGTCAGACGCTGACGTTCGCGCGATCGTAAGCGATGCACGCATCACCGCAGACCCAGAGCGCCTGCGTAGCCACATTTACCGGATGGTAAATCTTCGCAAAGAGATGGCCGCGGCCCTGATCAGCGTATCCCTCAGCCGCAACGAGATGGCTAAGGTGAGCAAGTCCGCCGTCCAGGTTCTGGATGAGGACCGCAACACCGGCATCCTTCGCCTGCTGGACAATAAAGGCCTGATCAAAGCGAGCAGGCAGAAGCTCAAAGATCAGATGCAAGCCAACCTTGAGCTGGTGAACGAGTTGAACACTCTGCGCTCAGCGGTATCGGCTGCATCCAATAACGATGTTGAAGCAGACCTGCGCCGCACAATCGCCACCATCAAGCGGGATATCGAGCAGTACCGCAGTGCAGTGGCGGAGCTCACGCATGATCTTGAAAGGTCAAAAGAAGAAAACGCGAGCTTGCGAGCGCTGACGCATGAGCCTTCGGTTCAGCCTGCAGTTGTCGAGGTTGTCGATACCACTCGGATCACCGAGCTCGAAGGCGTTATCGCCGACCTGAATGACCAACTGGCAAAAGCCAATGAAACCCTGGCTCTGTTAAGCGCGAAAGCTGAAGCAGCCCAGCAAGCTACGCCAGTGGCAGCACAGGCGCAGCCTCCGGCAGGCACTGCCGATATGATCTCCAAGATGCAGACCCTGTTCAACGAGCAGCTGGCGGTAGTGCTCTCGCTGAACTCATCGCTGAATGACGAGCTGCAGCACTATAAAGAAGAAGCCCAATCTGCTCTGGCGTCGATCTCCGCGCTAGAAGCGCGTAAAGACCTTGACGCTCAGGCACTGAAAGATCTGCGTGAAGCGGCAGAAATCGCCACCGCTGAAATTTCAAGCTTGCAAGAAACCGTCCAAGCGCAAACCCAAGAGCTGCAAACCGTTCGCCGTGATCTGGAAACAGCACGACTGGAGCTTGATCGCGCCAATAGCTCGAATCAGATGCTCAGCAGCGATCTGGCTGCCGCAAAAGGCGTAATCGCTCAACAGGAAAACGCTGTAAGATCGCTGGAAGAGCGCAACAAGAGCCTGTCTTACGCGACAGAAGAGAATGCGCGTAAAGCTGAAGAAGCTGAGGCTCAGGTGCTGACGCTGCGCGATAGCATCCGCCAGTACATCGATCAACTCAGCCAGCTGGATAACAAGCTCGTTGCGGTCACCGCCGATTGGGAAGCGCGCGAGCAGCAAATGATCGGGGAAAAACAAACCCTCGAAAGCAAAGTCCAGCAGCAGGACTCGGCAATCAAAGGCCTTGAAACAACAAATGACAGCCTGCTTCGTACTGTGAACATCCTTGAAAACCGCTCATCCCGACTGCTCCGGGTTAAGCAAACCCTAGAGGACAGCCTGAAGACTTTGCGCATGGAGAGCTTCCGTAACAAGGAACTGGCAAAAGACGCGAGCTACGAGGCGCATCAAGCCAGGATGGAGCAGAAGGCGCTGCTGGAAAAGACTCAGGAGCAAGGTAGCAGTATCGACAAACTGAGCCATCAGCTGCAGACGGCATCGAAAGTTATCCGTCTGGAAGGCCCAGCCTCAAGAAGCACGGCTATCCTAGCTCCTCATGAAACTCAGCTAGCGGAATCGGGTGCAGGTGAAATTCAGCGCAACGATGTGAGCCCGTCAAGCTGATCAAAAAATGATCAATCCAAGCCGACCTGAGGGGGCCACCCCCCTCAGGGAAGTACCCACAGAGTTATCCACAGGAGGTGTGGAAAAGTCATGAACACGCCCCGTTTGGTGGATCTCAACTCTGAGTTTTTTGCAAGCCATACACTCGCAAATACCACAGAAAAGCATGCAAAAAATGCGCGGGAAAGGGACCTGCAAGCCGTTGCAGAATTCCTGTACCGGTGGCGGAACAGCCCTAACACTCTGCGTCGTTACCAAGTCGAAATCTCACGGTTATGGATGTGGGCGCAAGACCAAGACAAGCTCATTTCAGAGCTGACCACGGCTGATCTGGATCAGTACGAAGAGTTCCTGAAAGACCCGCAGCCTGCCGAAAGATGGTGCTCAGGCGTTCGCTATCCAAAGTCCAGCAAGAACTGGAGGCCCTTTATTAGCGGCCTGTCAGTCAGCTCGACAAACCACGCCTTTAACGCCATCCGGGCACTCCTGACTGCTTGGCTGAAAAGCGGACACATCTCAAAAGACCCGATGGCCATGAAATCCCCCATCAGGGCGAACATCACAGACGGCATTGATCAGGCTGATGAAGCGCCCGTGCCGTCGGCAGATCGCTGGTTCGACGAATCAATGAGCGCCGCGATCAAGGAAACGCTTGATGAGATGCCGGCGCAAACTAATGCCGAGCAAGAGAAGCGCCTGCAATACACCCTGGTAATCCGAACCCTCACCTTGACCGGTGCGAGGGTAAGCGAGGTCACGGGCGCTACTCAGTCACAGATCTATGAAGACCGTGCTGGCTGGTGGATCAAGCTGCGAGGGAAAGGCGGGACAGTCCGCAGCGTACCGCTGACCAATGATTATATTTCAGAGATCCTGATGCCTTGGCGGGTTGAGCATGGCCTACCTGCTCTTCCATCGGCGTCCGAAACAACGCCGCTGTTCCCTCCCCGCAACTGGACGGAAGGACGACCAGGTATCACCAGTCGAATGACGCTGAACATCGTGAAAGAAGTGGTAGCTAAAGCTGCGGGAAGTCTCCCGCTAGAAGCGCAAAGAGCAAGCAGCCTCATGCGCAGAGCAAGCAACCACTGGTTCCGTCACACTTTTATCACCTCGCTGATTGATAACGATGTGCCAACCAAAACCATCATGACGACCGTAGGGCAAACCTCCGAGAAAACCCTGCGCATCTATGACCATAAACAAGACCGCGACCGGCACATCGATGTTTGCCGTGTAGCAGAAACACTTTAGGAAGATCCATGACCTCCCCTTACAGACTCGACACCCTTTACAGCGAAAGGTACTGCAAGGAAGACCTTTACAGGCTCATGCGCAGCATCGCCACCGATCCCAGTGCGAAAGCGATAATCATCCCTTTGAATATCGAGGGAACCCAGTGCTGCATGATGCTGGATTCAGAAAACCGCAGGGAAACCCTGGTCAGTACAGGTTGGTCAAACCAGATACTCGTCCGGCCAGCCTTCCATTGGCGTATCTCGTGCTCAATGTTCAAGATCAAGTGTTTCGAGAGAACCGAAGTACCGCCGACTCGCCAACCTTCTGATCTGTACGCGGTAGCCCGAAGAGCCCTTTAGCCAAACAGCGGCCATAGGCCGGGATAACCATAACTTCGCCGCGAAGCGGCTCGATCCATAGGCGATTACAAAGTAATCGCAGACCACCAAATACAATAAAGACCATAAAATACAATAGCTTGAACATAGGCAGCGATCACCCAATGAAGCCAGTAGCGATCACCCAAAATCAGCAGGACGTGATAACCGCCTATCATGGATCAGGGATTGCCATTGATAAATTCAGCTATGAATTCACCAATATCGGAAATGATCAGAACGGCTCCGGGTTCTATTTCACCACGGATATCACCGAAGCCGCCGGGTACACCTCCGCCACGCTCAATGGACAACCAAAGCCTGGAGGTCAAGACAACCCAACGATTCATCGGGTCAACCTCCACCTGAAGAACAGCCTGAATGTCGAAACCTGCAGAGATCTGACCGCCAAAGAAGTCCGCGCGATCATCTCCAAATCACCGTGCCTGGAAGACTGTCTGTGGGACTGGGGTGACATTAATCACTATGGGGTCCAAAGCGTTCTGGATAAGGCCGTCAAAGCCTATGTACCCTCAGGCAAGGCCGCTGGCGAGCCAGTCAAGCTCATCAAATCATTCCATTCGCTCTCCAATGACTTTTTCCCCGGCGAAACAGAAGCATTCAACCGGGCAATCGAAGAAGTGCTGGGATATGACTCTGTGGTCGAACATTACCCAAAGGTGGGGACGTCGCATTACGTCGCTTTCTTTGTTGAACAGATCGAAATCATCGAGCGCACCCCTATCGCCGAATTCAACCGGCAGCCTGAACCCGAGATGACACCATGAATATCAAAACAGCATTCCCCCTGGACCGCCTGAGCGAAATACAGTCGGCCCCCGAAAATTTTCGGTGCATCGAGCGAGTTCCGTTCACCCGCAGCGACTTCAAGCTTCCGGTCACCTTCGTCGAAGGAGAAAAGGATTACCCATTTGCGATCCTGGACGTAGAGACGACTGGCCTGTCTCATGCCACTGACAAGATCATCGAGCTGGGCATTGTTACGGGCCGACTCTCTCTGGAAAGCGGCAGGATCACCTCCATCACATCAGCGCACAGCCTTTACCAAGACCCAGGTTTTCCGATCACCGAGGAAATTACCGCCCTCACCGGGATCACCGACGAAATGGTTGCAGGTCAACACATTGATCCGGATCTGGTCGCCTCGTTGATTTCCCGCCAGACCCTCATGATTGCCCACAACGCAGGATTTGATCGCCCCTTCTTTGAAGCATGGATCGCCGGCACCGGCAGTGAAAAACTTCTGTCAGCCCTCGAAGCCCCCTGGATGTGCTCCATCAATGACGTCCCTTGGTCAGACCTCGGGTTCAAGAGTCGATCGCTCGAAGTTCTGCTGCTAACCCATGGCTATTTCTATGAGGCCCACCGAGCCTCAATCGACGCGTTAGCCACTGCCTGGCTTCTGCACACCAATCAGGAAGCCATGAAGGCGCTGCTTGAAAACGGCCAACAAACCACTTGCCACGTACTGGCAACCTCCTCCCCCTTCTCCACCAAGGACGCCCTGAAAGCCCGCGGCTATTCGTGGGATGGCGACGCAAAGGTCTGGGGTATCGTTGTACCTGAACGCATTCTGCAAGAAGAGCTGGACGCACTGGACGCGCTTTACGGCGGAGCACGGAACGCTACGATCACCCGCAAGAAGGCGCGCGAGCGTTACAAGGCCGCCGCTTAACATTGATCCGGGACCGCGAGGGCTGAGATGAAACGACCTAACCTTAACATTGATCCGGGACCGCGAGGACTGAGATGAAACGACCTAACGCTATTGAAGAGCAAGCCCAGCGAGTGCGTGAAGCGTATGCACGCACTGGCAATTGCAATCCTGAATTTGAGCTTGAGTCTGACAAGCTGCACGACATGCGCCTCGCCCAGATGGCTAATGATTTCCGCGCTGAGCGTGGTTTGCCTTCGGACGCAAAAACCCCTTACTGCCCAAAGGTGACAGTCAGCGATCGAGACAGTGGGCCGGCGCTTTAAAGCGCCGGTGAAGATCTGAGCCAGAATCAGGCAATACGAATGAACAGCCTACTGCATGAACTCTCCCACCGCTAAGCCCTGATGGCTGTAGCGGGGGTTTCACGGGGCAACGACCTTGACTTGACTGCTTTCGCAGTCAGCGGTTTTAGTCTCGCCGTCTCGCCCGTCCCAGGCGATTGCGGTGTCCAGTCGTCGAGCAATACGACCCTGGCGCTGTTCTGATCTCTCGGCAACTCGCAACCACAGGCGCAGCGGTGCGTACGCTCGTTGAGCGTTTTTGGCACCAAAGCCCAGCAAGCCGAGCAGCGTTGAGAGGGTTTTAATCGCGCAGAACCCCAACCGGGCGGCGCACTGGGATGATGCCGTAAGAGGGTTGCCGGTCAAAAAATAATTGAACTATGGCTAATAAAAGGCTTGTGAATAAATTAACTATAGTTCAATATGTACCCGTCGAAACGAATCGCTGAGAGCAAAGATGGGCAAGCACATTAACAGCACCAAACTCACAGAGACTCTAACTCTTTCGGAGTGCAGCGACGGATTCTGGCTGTATGACAAGACTCGCGGCATGAATCTAAGTATGCGCGCAAAAACGGCACAGGATGCCTTCGTAGAGTGCATTTCCTACTACCAGAAGCGACTCGCAGAAGTAGAAATTGAACACCGTGAACTGACCGCCAAGGTCGATGCCTTTGTGGGCCAGTTTGTGGTTGCCGAAGACGATGACGCCTAACCGCTGAGCTTAACAAAGCCAGCAAAGTGATCGAGGAATCCAGAGATGAAAGAAGCAACTGCGCTACCAGTTAAACGCATCACCGACTTCGATGGCGAGTGGGTTGCTGTGCTGCGCGCTGCCCGCGATGAATCCAACGCAGCGAGCATTGCTCAAGCCACGCATGCCGGCCCGCTGCCAGCGCACGCGCTTCGCGCTCGCGTACTCAGCCTGGCTTGAATAGGAAACCATGATGTCTCTTACACCTGCGCAGAAAGCCCATGTCAAAGCAGCATTTCCAGAATGCCGCACCCAGATGGCCGACTACCTAGAGCGAGTCGTTGAGATTGTCATTTACCGTCAGAACGAATGTGGCACTGACGTTCCTCCCTTCGCAGTAGCCCCAACGGAGGACCAAGACTTCTGGATTGGGTGCTGGGATACGCCTGAGTTGGCCGCCGCTGAAGCTGCTGCACTTGGCCTGCGTATCGCCCTCTAACTGATCAAGGAAACCGACATGGACAAACTGAAGATCGCCAACGATGCATGGAAGCCATTCAGCTACGAGAACTATGATACCCGTCGCCTGGAAATGAGCCCGTTCAGCAGCCAGGCCCTCGCATGGGCATGTGAGCCAAAAGATCAAGGAAATCAACCATGGCGTATCAGCTGACCCCAGAACAAATCTGCTCGATTACCGATGTCGAATGCGCATTCTCTACAGACCGTCTATTGCCAGATTGGGAGGATATTCCAGAGGATTTCAAGTCGGGGAATGCCTACACCGAGCTTGCCTCTGCAATCTTCTACGGCACTGATTTACCGAAGGGCGAAATCGATCTTAATGATGACGTAGAGGCTTCGCAGCTGAATCGCTGCATTAGGGCTCACCTGCAGTCATTTGGGCCGAAACACGAACACAAGCTGGCCGGTGTCGGTTACATGATTGCTTGCGCCTGCACGCTGCATCCAGCCAGTTAGCCCAGCACTCATCAATTGCCGAACAGAGAATCAACATGGCCACATTCAAAATTGCCGGGAATATCACCGTCTCCTGCTGGCCGAGGCTGAAGCCGAGTCAGAGGAGCAAGCCCTGAAAATCGCCGAGAAGCGTCAAGTGGCCGAATTCCATGTCGACGGAACTTACCCGGAATCCGATTCCTGGCACATGGATACAGATGGATCGCCTTACAACATGCGGATTGAGAGCTGATCATGTTTTTTCAGCGGGCCCTAAAAGTTGTAATCGCAGCCTACTTCATCATCGCCCTGGCTGGGATTACCCATGAAGGCTTCGACACAATTTCAGTGGAGAAATACAGCCTGATTGCGATGGATGTGCTGATCATTCTTTGGTGTTTGCTAACGCTGCGCAGCTCAAGGCTTACTCAAGCAGATGATTGTCGCCGCTGAACGAAACCTGTCTGGAATGGCTCAAATTTCAGGCTCATAAGTTAAGGGGAAATACATGCAAAATATCCACCCGCGCCCGGCTACGGTTACAGCCAAACAGGTGATGCTGTGCTGGAATCCCGGCACCGATCAGGTCGCGCTCGTCCCATGGCCTGACCGCAGCAACCTGAGCGATAACTTCAGGTATTCAACTTTGGCCTGCAATTCTGACATTCATGATATGTCGTTTGAGCGGCGCAAATCGATTGCATTCATTGAAGCAATGCACCTGATCGTTAGGGATAAGTGTGATCCGTTCGCTGTTCACAAGGCCATGAGCGGCCTTAGGGAATACTGCGACGGCTGCTCCCCAGATACGCCTGTATGGGTCGGGAATGAAGAGGTCCCTCTGGGTAACCTTTTCCCAGACATGGATTTCAGGAACTAACCGAGCCTTCAGATGAAAACGGTGAACGACGTGGCAGTAAGTAGAATGTCTCCGGATGAATTCAAGGCCGAATGCAAACGTAAAGGCTGGACCGGCAAGGCCCTGGCCGTTCGCTGGTCAAAATCAGAGGCTTGGATCAGCCGGATAGGTAGCGATCCAGAGCGGGACTTCCATTGGGATGACGCAGTTCGTGGACTGCCAAACATCAAGAAGAAAATGCACCCATGAAAAATCCGGCGGGAACAAGACCGTCACTGACACCGTATTCATCTAGGAAAACACATAATGAACAGCACTCTGAAAGAGCGGTTGAGCTCTCTGGACTCTGCAAAATCAGAGCTAGATTCGATGCGCCCGCTCCCTCCAAATACAGTGGCCTCGCTGCGCGAAAAGCTCTCATTGGAGTGGACATACAACTCTAATGCCATTGAAGGCAATACGCTGACATTGCGCGAGACGAAGGTAGTCCTTGAGGGCATCACAGTAGGCGGTAAGTCTTTGCGCGAGCATTGCGAGGCTATCAATCACCGTGACGCAATCTTGTATGTCGAAGAGCTTGTTGCGGAGCTGGAGCCATTGAGCGAGTGGCAGATCAAGAACATCCATGGATTGGTTCTGAAAGGGGTGGACGATGCCGAGGCTGGTCGCTATCGCCGCGAGAATGTTGTTATTGCCGGCGCAAGCATCGTTCCGCCAGATTTTCTTCACCTCGACGAAGAAATGCGTGGGCTGATCGAGTGGTATGAGGGATCTAATAAGCTTCACCCTGTCGAGCGCGCATCTGAACTGCATACACGATTCGTTGAGATTCATCCGTTTGTTGACGGCAATGGTCGCACCGGGCGGCTGCTGATGAACCTTGAGCTAATGAAGGCTGGCTATCCGCCTGCTGTGATTCGGAAAGAGGATCGGCTTGGGTATTACGATGCCCTAGACGAAGCCTGTGTTTCCAAGGATTTTGACAGCATCACCAGCTTGATTGCGGAAGCAGTTCAGCGCTCGGTAAATACCTACCAAGAAGTTCTGCAGCATGCCTCTTATCATGCCCCCTCGTCAGACCCGAAATTTGGGATGTAGGCGTTAGCTAAATAGTTCGAGGAAAACAGCATGAGGTACTTCCACGGCAGTAATGACGAAATTCAGGCCGGCTCAATTTGGGTTGGCCAGGGTGAGGCGTATGAGAAGAACTGGTCTGGCACTGATTTCTATGCCGCACTAGAAAAGTATCGTCCTTCAACCTTTCTCGCTCATAAAGATGCTGTTTTCATGGTTGGCCATCCTGACGATATTGACCTGGCAGGCGGTGGGACGGAGTGGGCCTGCGAACTGAAACCGCTTGAGCCAGTGTCAAAGCATGATCTCAACTGGTCATCAGAAATCTCGTGCTTGCTAGCCGACGGCTTTAAGCTTGATTCGCATCAAGTGCGTCAGGCTGCGGAAAATTACTGGGCCGGAGTCCCTCACCCCAACGAGTCAGTTTGGGAATATCTAACAGCTAAGGCGGAAGTCATTCGCGTTGAGCCATACGAGTCATTTGAGCTTGATTTTGATTCCCCTATGCCGGACATGCGCTAAGCGACTCAAGAATGGCTATGAGTATCGCGGTAGAGAAAATCGAGAGTGGTGACGGCGTTATCGTCTGGCTTGATGGCGAAGATCGTCCTCGGGAGTATTCCGTTCGTTCCATCACCGAAGGCGTAACTGGCCGTACCCTTCATCTGCGCAAGGAAGGCGGAGTTATTGATCTGGTTGTACCTCACGGCAGAACCGTCGACCTCAGTCGATAAGGGAGTTCCAAATGAAAGGGCGTCCTGCAGATATCCCCTTGATGATTCCGTGCGTAGTCAACGTGCGTAATGTCAGTGATGAGAAACTTAACGAACTGATCGAGGCTGCCGTCAACAAAATGGGGGCTCTCTTCTTCAGGGACAAAGAGCTTTTCATGGAAGTGCTTGCCGACAAGAAAAAGGCCGCGTTAGTCCCGAGAGCATTCTTGTACGGCCCATTTTTGAAGGTCACCCCTATTCCATCAGGCGTTCTGCGAATCACCTCTTGTGACGCCTCTGAGGGCGGAGATACCCACTACGGCCCCGATATGTTTCTCCAGCTTGTCGATGAGAAATACGGGAACAACAAGCAGCCAGACTGCGAACCTCTCTCTGAGATCAGCCCACGATGAACAACCACGATGAAGATCGCGCCAAGCTCGACCAGGAAATGAAGGCTGCCGGCATGATCACCCTGACAGAGCTGCTCAGCGGCCAGCCGCTGGATAAGTTCATCAAGCATGCAGGCGTAGTCGATCTGAACAGCTTCGAGCAGTGGCTCTCCATGCGGCATGTCGAAACGCAAAAGGCTCGTGCTCGCATGGATCTGGACAAGAAAGAAGGCGATGAGCTGTATGAGTGGACGCTCGCACACGCTGCAGCCTTCCATGAGGTCATGGTCAACTTCAAGGCGGCGATCGCCGGGCAGGCGATGGAGAGCACCAGGGGCGATACACCGTGCGCAAACCAACACTGAAAGCGGCATTGATTGTTGGCGTTGTAGTGATTGGCGCCGCCAATGTGCTCATCCAACATAAAGCGCAGGTGGCGCAACCTCAGACGGCATGCACACTGCAGTTTAATAAGGCAACCCTGCTCAATGTCCCTCAGGCCACTACCAACGCACAGAGAGCGCGTGGTCTTTCCTGGCAGACAGATGTCGGCCCAGGCATGCTATTCTCTTGGCCCCGCGATGAGGTCGTCTCATTCTGGATGAAAGACACCCCTACGCCGCTTTCGATAGCCTTTCTGGACGCTCATGGCAACGTGGTTCAAATAGAAAACATGCAACCACTGAGCGAGACGACACACACATCCAAGCAGGCTGTCCGCGAAGCACTTGAGGTGAAAAAAGGCGACCTCCAGAGACTTGGCATCACCGTTGGCAGCCAACTAATCAGCAGGAAATGCGTGCCCATCAGCGCTGCGCAAGGTGAATAAAGATGAACGGGACCATCCGGGTGGTAAGCAAAAGAGCAGGTGGTGTTAAAGCCGCGGCTGGCGAAGTGGTCATTGATGCTGACCGCAAGAACCCGATCCTTGGTAACCGACATGTGCTGTCGAATCATCTCGATCCTGCAGAACGCTCCAAGGTAATCAATGCCCACGCGAGCCTGGATCTCACCCCAGACATCCTGGCCGGCGGTCCTATCTTCAAAGCGCTGCACGCAATCGCTGACCGAGTTCAGGCTGGAGAGCGAATCGCGCTTGCCTGTTGGTGTGCACCTATGCCCTGCCACTGCGATGCTTATGTGAAAGCGGTCAACCACATCGTGGCCGGAGATGACCTGCAGGCACTTTTCAAAGAAAGCCTCAATACCGCCGGCAACGAGCCAGTGGTCACCCCACCCAAAAAAGACCAGTTCGACTTCGGGTTCTGATAATGACAGCTATGCACCCTGCCATCGGCCTGCTCAGCAGCGGAAAATGCTATGTGTACCTTGATGGCTGCGGGCCAGACAAAGAGCCCTTCTTTGGGACCCAAGCAGAGTGCGAACTAGCACTGAAGCGCCGGAACAAGCCGGCAGCCACAAAAAAGAAGCGCTCGATGCGCGAGTACCTGATCACATTCAGCGTTGATCAGCCCGTCTACGCCGGCGCCGTCAGATACATCGATAGCGAGGAAACCGTGTTCGCGCTCGATCGGAACGATGCACTGAGAAAAGGCCGCGAGATCATCCGTGATTGCGGTGGGAAGTTCGGCCCGAAAGTGACAATCCGGGCCAGGCTCAAGCCAGGCGAATAATCAAACCTGTGGAGAGGGAGAATCACCACCCCGCATCGCCGAGAGCAGTCCAGCCAGATCCTCCACCTCTAGCTTACCGTCATCCCGCTCCACTACGGTGAACTCGCTACCATCAGAAAGGCGGATTACCTCCCGCTCAAGGATTTCCAGGTCAAGCTCATCCGGATCTTCCTCAGAAACCTCGGCATAGAACTCACCTGTTTTCAGGTCAACCATGCACTTGGTTACAACCTCAACACCGTCATCCCAAACAGACACGTACTCTGCAGTCGCCGGGAGATAGGCATCACCGAAATCCTTCTCGATATTTATATTTTCAATATCGCTTCGGGCTACCTCAATCCACCAGCCACGCCCCACAAAAGAGTTGCTCTCCTTCGATTCCAGAAGAAGCCCAACGGTGCCGCCGCGCGGGTCATGCCTGAACTCAACCCCGCTAACGCCGGCCATAGCAGTAGCTTTTTCAGTAATGTCACGCTCAAGTGCTTTGAGGGCCATTTCCTCTGCCGTATTGAGGCCAGGATTTAAATTGGCCAGGCAGGTTTTAAAATGGATGGCAGCCATCACCTGCAGGTGCCTGCCGATGCTTTCTGCGATGGTGCGGACATTCCCAGCATCCACCAAATGCTGGACCAGCTCTGCTTCGGGCTTATGTACTTTTCTCATGTCAAACTCCTCGGTCTTATTCTTGGCTGATCACATTTCAAAGCGCATGGCTGGTTCTTCATCAACAGACACGCTCGGGAAAAGTCCCTGCATAGTTGCCTTGAGCATCGAATTAACATCGTTCGTCAGAACGCCCTTGAACGCCGGGACCCTCATGGTCCGATCAAGCACCACGTCAGGCAAGAACCGATTCATTTGCTGATCGAAGTCGGCGCCCTCAATGATCGAGCTCAGACTGGCAATTCGGTCAGCGAGGTTTACCCTGAAGTTCGCGGCCTTGTAGTCGACGATTTTTCGTTCAACCATTTCCAGATCAAGGGTCGCCCCTTTCTGCTGCAGAAACCGAATGTCCCAGATGTCACGGTGACGAATGCATTTCTGGCACGATGGGAACGCCACCAACTTGTCGGCCAGCACCTCGTTCAGACTCTCCGCCGGAACGATCATGTCGCCATAGCCATCAGGCAAACCTTCGTAGTTGAGTTTCAGTGAAACCATTTCACGCGTTATAGCGTTGAGTTCCGCCACCTCGAGCTTGATCCGCTGCTGTGGCAGATCACGCCTCTCAGGCGATGTCGTGATGCTCAACTGCCATTTATCAATGCGGACGCCATCATTGATCATTTCTGACTTAGTTTCAGAGGGCGTCTTCAGCTTCACCGGGAGGTTGTACCGGGCGGTCATATAATCCTCAAGGCACTCTTTCATCAGGAAGAGCTGCTTCGGAGAGAAGTCCTCTCCGCCCATGAAGTCCAGGTCCTCGCTATAGCGATTGGCTCCATGACATAGGCGCAGCAAGGTGCCGCCCTGAAATGTCAGCGAGTTAATCAGGCGTTCACGGATCAAGATGTGCATGATGTCGTAGTGAATGATTTCCTTCTCAATAACTGGGCGCAGGTGTGTCCCCGCGCTCTCTGCAGCCTTAGATACCAGGCTGGAAAACAGGCTCGCCGGCTTGCGCATCGCGGATCTCCTCTAAAGCGTTAAAATCAATCATTTCCAGGTTTCGACCAACTCTTCTCTGGTCCCGCAAGGCCACATCCAGAGGAGCAATGGGAAGCGCCCGACCTTCACGGTGAAGCCGGCCCTCTGCTACATCCTTGATAGCCCTGCTCGTATTGGTGAACTCGACACTTCCCCAGGGTGTCTTGTAACTGCCACGGCGCCCAGTAGTCATGACGGTCATGGCCATCGGGATCTGGGAGATCACGCCGTACTCCGCCAGGGCTGACTCAAGCGACAAATAGCTGTATTCGCCGCGGCGCAGGGTGACCGCAATCGTCTCAAGCACGGTTGACGGATTAAAACTTGCGGCGCGCGGATTCACATAAATGTTGTTGCACGCCCGAACAAGGGCGCCATTATCAATAAGGCGACGGATATTTTTGTTCAGCGCGTCCCGGTCTTTCTGGCCCAGGATGTTTTGGATGTCTGCGTAAGAAAAAACGCACTTGCCCTGGCGATCCCAGAAGCTCAGCTCGTCCATTGCTCTCGGTGTTCTCATGGGTTCCCCCGGTTATCTGTACGGCGAGTGTACCTTTATGTCCACTTTTCGTACAGATACTCAGGCATAAATCGGGGCACCTGTACGAAATGTGCCCTTTTATGTCCACTTTTGGTACAGATGAGGGCCTGGCGCCGCGGATCTATACGAAATGTGCCCAGGTGTGTCCACTTTACGCACACATGTCAGCCGTGGAATTCTGCCATCTGTACGAGCTGTGCCCTTTTATGTCCACTTTACGTACAGATAACCAAGGAAACTGGATAAAAAGGCCGCCTCTGCAGGAATTTTAGGGAAGAACGCCTATTCCCAGGCTGCTCCCAAAAAAATGACCTGCTTGAAAAGTTTACACATCGAAATTTTTAGAGAGGCCGGAAAGCACTACCGGCGCCCTGGGCGCAAGTCAGGCTCGATCGCTTCCGCCGTATGCAGATCTGGAGTCGGATCCTCACCAAGAACCTCTGGCTTAACCAGCAAACCGGTGATGATTTCCGCCAACTCTTCTGGAGTGATTTGCTTGCTCATGACTCATCCTTTCGTAAAGTGATCGAAATTTTTCGACTATATCGCCGGCCGCCCAGGCTCTTGCTCACAGCTAACCACCGGCTCAAGCAGAACCATGGACGAGACCGCAGCTGGGTTATAAACCACAACACCGCCAAAACTGTTGTCACGAAGGGCGTCGATCCCAGCCTCAACAGCCAGAAGATCAAACCGGTCCTGCCCTACCTTCTGAGTCAACCCGGAGTCTCTCCACTTGAGAAACCCCTCTTCGTTTGCCAGGTCCAAAAGGCGCGCATCCGGGGAAAGCGTGACGGCCAGTACAGCGGCTTCGCCGTCAGAGAATTCTGCGTAATTGGAACGCGCCAGGCTCTCATCGTCGGCGCAGTAGAAGCCAACCCCGAAGTAGCCTTTATGTGATTTTTCCTGGTCAATACCGCCCGACAGAATGGAGCGCGCTGACTCCATATCGGTGCCGTGGTAAAGGACCACCTGCGCCTGGGCGGCGGCCGGGGCAGCGATGATCTCAGCCAATTGACGCTGTAGATCCTCATCTATCCCGGCACTGAAACCAGCCAGCCACTCGATGGCTTCTTTATGGTCAGGCCCGGTGCAGGGGACAGTCTCCCAACGAAGCTCGTCCGTCATTCCCCACTTATCAGGCTCGCCAATGTCAGGGAACCTGTCTTCCCAGCGACCGTCGGCGTACTTCCCGCCTATGTCCCAGATCTCGTTATCGGCGGTCTCGTACATCATGTGAGAAAAGGTCGAACTGTGAACGCTGCCATCTTCGTTCAACGTGTCACGGATACAGACAGCCAGAGATCCCTTGTAGTCATCAGCCTTGAGCAAGGCGATCGCCAGATCCTGGCACTTCCCGCTTTCAAAGATTTCCGGATCAAACTTTTCAGCAACGCGCTTGATCGCTTGGCTTATGCGAAATTTATGAGGAAATTCGCTGACATCACCCGTGGTAAGCCCGGTCACAACACCAGACAAACCCTCTTCGTCATCAGGCCATGCCTGGGTGATCTTGAATGAGTGTTCCTTCGGGTCAAACAATCCTCCGCGCGGCGCGCTTAACGAGGACGGCTCATAGGTTTCATCCCAATAAACCCCTGCGACATCTACACCCAGTTTTTCGCGGTTACCTTGAATCCACTCGATCAGGGCGAACTCAAGCCCTTCCACGTACCCGCTTTGGGGCAGGTTATGAATCTGGCGAACATATTCAGTCGGAACGATCTTTACGACCTCGACAACTTCAAGGTCAGTGTCGCCAACCTCCTCGAGCGCCTCGTCGTATGACTGACAGTAAACGACGCACTCACCGCCCTCCTCGTCAAAGTTGGGCACCGAGAAGAATGTGGCCTTTTCGACGTACCCCATTGCGAATGCCCAACGCTCAAGATGCTCACGAAATTTTTCGTGCTTCTCACTCGAAAAGACTTCAATCACATCCACCAGAGCGATCTGGTCATCGCACACATGTAGCGCCTCGCCGCCTAGCCTGGCGATCGAACGCCAGGCCTCCGGGCATGCAGAAACAGAAAAAAGGTTGCCTTCGTAACTGGTCCCACGCTCGTTGCGACGCTCTCGTTCCATTGACCCGATATGCCAGGCCTGATTCAGCCTAACCAGGGGCAGATCGAAGTGAGGGTGACCGTCAGGCTTTCGCATCAACGCCTCCCTTTTGCTTCCAGAGAACCCAGAGCGAGGAGAACCCGACCAGCGTGAATGCGGCGGTCTGGATTACAGAAAAGCCTGGGATACAAAAAACCATCAAGAGCGCCGCGGCGATCGCAACGGACATAGAAACAAGCAAAATCATATCGTCAGTATCCATGTGCACCACCGCGTTAATTCTATAAGTTAAATAAGCTCTACAAGTAAGCTTGCCGCAGAGCTGGATCTGCTCCGCCTTCATAAAAGAAGTCGGATGACTCGTTCGACGAATCAAGAAGCGGCCACCACCACTCCTGGCCGCTCATCGTTCTGTGTTGGTCTGCCAAGCCGTTATTGCCGGAGAGATGAACTTCCAGGCACTGCTTCGAGGCCAACATTTCTTCCAGCAGTCCGTCTTGCCGGCGGCGCGACACATGAGCCACGATCGCGGCATGCGAGACATCAACAACGAGCGGAACGCCAGAGAGATACGCTTGCTCCCACTCCTTCCAACTGCTCATCAGGAACGGATTACGCCGGGCGGGATAATGGCCTTCAACCGCTACCGGGCAGCCAAAGAAATCAGCCATGTGCTGAACCTTATCGAGCATGCCTTCCATGGTGTCTGACGCGCGCATGCCCGCGTGAGCGGTGTACAGCTTCGCACCAAGAGCGAGATGGACCTCTCTCAGTGCTTTCCAGTAAGGGTGCTCGGCATCAAAGTCAGCGACATCCATGATCATGCGCTCGGTTAAAACCCGCACATTTGCATGCAATCTGAATTCGACATTAGGAAAGGACTCACGCAAGGCGTTAGCGCGAGCAACAGTCATGACACCACTGTTTTGAGGGCAGATCTGAGCGCAGGCGACACCGATCTGGCCGAGCACGGGCACATCCACACCTTTTGATGCGATCGTCATAGCGTCCTCAGCTGTCGCCCGGACAAAAGACGACAGCGAGAGGTTTACAGCATCAAGGGCCAACGTCAGGCCCCGGAAGCGCCATCAATTCTGGGGCCGGGGCGCCTACGAATTCGTATTCCGTGCTTGCAACCCTCGATTCACTTTCGACGTAATCGCAGTGCTCAAGGGTGACTTCGCCGTCTACGTTGAATGTAAGTTTGCCGCCACCACCCTCGTTAATTTCCCAGCCGGAGTGACCGGCGTTGTCGACAAGATGAAACAGAAGGCTCTGCGCGACATCTCTCAACGAGGCATCTTTATAGCTTTCCTCGGTTACCGGGTCATCGACATACCTGTTGCTCACGAGGTCATACGATCGCGAAGGGTTAGCGATTGAGACAACAACGTCGGGGTCAACCTCTTCACCGTCCTCGTTAGGACTTTCAACCTCAGTGTCACCCCTCAGAAAGAACGAGATATCTTCAACACTACCGCTGTCGCCGCCACCAGAATATTCTGCAGTAACCAGCCCTACCCCAAGCTCTTTGAGCTTTGCCAGGAAGGGTTCAATAATGGTTTTAGCCACAGGGATTTCATCCGGGCTATCCCAGCTATAGTCGGAAGGCTCTTGCTCCTCCTTATTATAGAACCCCTCAAAACTGGCGGTTCCTTCGATCGAGTAATTAAGCGTCCCACGGCCGCCCGAGTCATTCTCGTAGCCATCCATGCCATTTGCGTCGATCGCTTGATCGACCAGCAGCTCGATGACATCAACCAGAAGGGCTTCAGAGCCCGGCATCAGTTTATCCTTGAGAAACTCCTGGGTCTCTTGGTAACCGAGCGCGGTCCCATCAAGTGTCGTTATGGTGATGTCACACCCATTGCCTGAGTCTCCGCTTCCGGAGAACTCAGCCGAGAAGCCCAAAACCCCGGCCTCACGAAAGCCTGGCGCAAGCAGCTCGAAGCGAGAATTAAGCTCAACGTCATGAGAGGCCTGAGCCGCCTCAGCGACCTTGCTCATCAGTGCATCCGAGAGAGTGGATATGACACCCTTTTTCATTTTAACCCCCTAAAAGCTCATGCAAATAAGGCTTTATACCGCATTCTTGTGCTTAGTCAATATCTTTTACTATCACATATCTCTATGCACATCAGAACTGAGACGCCCCAAGCCGAACTGCAAAGGGAGCCTCAGGCGCCTCCTCTTCCGTGCTTTCCAAGCTCAAACCACCCCAGGAGGGCGCGCTCGCAGAGCCCTGGTCGGTCTTGGCAGCCGCCGCAGAACCACCCTTCTCATCCCGGCGAAGCTTCATTTGTGAGGTTATTTTATCGGAGCTGCTTTTATAAAAACGAGTGACGCTTAAAGGTTTTAAGCAATCACCTCGGCCTCGGCGCCGACGGCTCGAACTCCAAGTCGTAGTCCAGCGTCTGCTCTTGTTCAGGCGCCCTGGGCATCAACTCCGCCTTCAGCGCATCAGATAACCCACCAGCTTCCAGCTCGTGCTTGGCGATAGCCTTCCTGGCTTCCTTGAACTCTTCTGGAGAGAAAATGGCCGCGATTCGCAAGTAGACCAGGGCATCCGTGATTGCCTGGCTGGAGGAAACGTCGACCTGAAGGATCACACCGATACGAACACCCTCCACCGCCAGGCGGAAGGAATACCCGGCAAGAGGATCTCTGCGGCTGCCATCCATTACACGATCTTTATGGCGAACGGCTCTGGCCAGAAGATTAGTGATCAACCCAACAGGTGCGCTATCAAGAGGAACTCGCTCCATACCACGCAGAAGGCAGTCCACAGCCGTTTCAATGCTCACAGCGAAGCGTTCGACCGGCATTTCTTCCAGTGGCCAGGCCGCAATAAAAAAATCGCCCAGGACCTCGGTGAGAGGTTCTCTGAGCGATTCTGGATGAAGCAGTGGCGGGAGGTTCTTACCCAGCGACTTCATCAGGACCAAAGCCCGCAGTGTCTCGATTAAGGACGTTCTTCAGCAAATCCTTAACAGCGATTGTCTCGATCGAAACGACCGGGATTGCGTCCGTCTTATAGTTCTCGCTGTGCCAGCGTCCGCCGGTCAGCAGGCGGGCCTGAGCGTGAACGTGCACGCCATCCGCTCGCCCCGGCATATAGGGATTAACGCGGTCCCGATGGGAAACCACCAGCGTCGCACCGTGATCCGGGTTCTTGGTAGAAACCAGATACAGCGCGATAGTCCCTGCAGCACTTGAGGTTTGAGCCGCCTGTTTTGAGCGAACATCAAACACCGACGAAAAGCCGGCCGCAACCAGGGCCTCGCCGATTTCAGTCAGCCATTCAGTGACAGCATAGGTAAAACTGACATTGCCGTCAGGTGTACCGAGGTCGCTGTAGTTCTGCTGCAGAGCCATTACGCCTGATTCCTCTTAAATGCTGAACCGTTTAGCCATATCACCCATAGACTTCTGGGCAACACGAGTAGTTCGGACGCTACGGGTCGCACGGTGACGATCATCGGCCGTTACCTGCGAATCAAGATCCATCTCTACCGGAGTAATGTCCATCACCGGTGGTTTTTCCTTAGGCTTGCGGCCACGCTTAGCCGGCGCAAGAGGAACAACCTCCATCAAGAAAGCATCTTCCGGAATATTCAGGCCGCTGGTTGCACGCTCCATCCCGCCGCTTGGCACGATCGAAAGAACCTCGCGGAACAGGGAGATGTTGGTGGCAGCAAACTCCGTACGCCGCTGCGAAGGCGTCTCACCGCGCAAGCTCCACTCCAGGAACGAGAAACGCACCAGGTCGGCAAGCATCGCCTGACCGTCCTGCTGAACACGAACACCGTTCATGAGGTTGATCGACTTACGGATGAGCCAGAGCAGCCGGGAAACAACCTTATGCGGCTCACGCTCCGGGCTCCACTGGCGCACAGAGATTTCCTGGCGACCGGTCAGCAGGCCGAAAGCGGCCGGCGAGAGATTAAGCTTCTCGCGAAGATCCTCAGCAGAGTCAACCGTGTAAAAAGGAATGAACTCCGGGTAAGCGGCAAAGAACCGCAGCAGGATCGCTTTAGGGATACCTACCGGCTCATGACAGGCCTCATCCTTGGTCAGCTCGTACCAGGACTTGCGCGACGGGATAGCGAACACCGCCTCCATCAGGTTGATGTCCAACCGGAAGCGACGCAGGAACTCTTTGACATCGTGACCAGTGACCGGACGGTCCTCTGGTGGCCACACAGACTTGGCCTTCGCCATTAAAATTCACCCCACCCAAAATTATCACGTACTCAATAGAATACACGATTTTATTGTTTAGTTAAATACCTATGAAAATTTTTATTTGTTTGTCTTTTTACAGTAAAAACAAGGCTTTGCAACACTCACTTTAAGGCTGTGTCGACTGTGATTTTATCGATCGCAGCGTTAAATCGATCCACAACGTCGCCAGAAACCTGGTTTGAGAACATCAGGCTGAGCGGTTCAGGCGAATACTCGTTGATTCTCACTCGACAAGATACGCATTGATCTTATTGCTCTTGAGTTCCCGGTGAAGATCTTGGTCGAACTTTTTCGCCAGCAGCTGTTTTTTGCGCAGCGGATCTCGAATGATCTTCTCGACTAACTCTCCGTAAAAGTACGCCTCCACCACCCCAAGCACCCTCGGTTCGCCATCTTTAGAGCCATCAAGCCACTCTCCAAGCGATATTGAAGACGCCAGGGGCGGCACGGTTTTGTCGTCTGCACCCAACACCAGCACGATATCCTCCACGCGATAGGGCTTGGAGAACTGAGCGAACTTATCTCGATCTTCGGTGTAGGTCGCCCCGTAAAGCATATCGACCTTGCCTGCGGCCAACTCTTCTAGCGATTGACCCCATGGCCGGGGAACGAAATCAAGCGTGCAGCCAGACTCTTTGGCGAGCCTGGAACAATCTGGTACTCGCTGCCGACCAGCTTACCTTCGGCCCCTCTGTAAATAAGGGGATACCACTCCTCCCACGCAACCGTCAGGTGGCAAGGCTGAGCATCATTGGGTGCGGCAGACAGAAACGAGGGGAGCGCGACTAAAAACAAACTCATCAATATTTTTTGCAAAACAATCTCCTATTGATTTGTTTGTCCTGAGCGCTCCAGAAAGGATCGATATGGCTGGTAAACGGCCGCATCCAGGTCTTCTACCTGGGCAACCATGCCAACAGGCGACACAAACAAATATTTACGCATCAACAGATTTCGACGCAGCTCGATGAACTGCCCACGCCTCATTTCCAGCTCAAGCGCGATCTCGTCATTCCAGATCAGCAACCGACCTTCCCTGTTCATCAGCGACACATAGCTGAAGTGCCTCTGCGCTTCAGGGATCAGCGCAAGCAAGATCACGATGTCGTGCACGTTATGGCCGGGGCGCTTGATGTAATGAATCAACGGAGGCTCAACAGATGAGGCTACCGCGTTCATAACGGAGATCTTAGAGGCGGCCAATCACGATCTCCCGGCGCTCACCGTCCAAGGTCACAATCAGATTGAAGTCATGCGAAAGCGTCTTCAGCGCGTCAGCCCAGTAAGTCTGGCCAACCAGATTTACCTCGGTGCCCTCTACGTTAGGGGAGCCATAACGCACAACCCAGCCGGCCGGCAGCGTGCGCTCAAGCACATCAGACAGGGCTGAATTACGCACATCAGAACGGATAACGTAGACATCCGAGGGGCTCAGGGGACGGACAAGCAGAAAGGCACCGCGGGTATTCTCGCAGTTCACAAGCCTTGTCGAGCCGTCAGTAACCAGCACAGCGTCATGCACAGCAATGTCGCCGGCGCTGGCCGTAGCGACAAGGGCTAAAGAAATGGCGGCGATTGAAAAGACTTTTTTCATCAGATGCTCCTGAAAAACTTACGGTCTGGACCAGCAATTTTGCGGCGGATACGCCGAACCATATCGAAAAGTGTTGCGTTGCTTTTGGCTGAGTACGCACAAAAAAGGACGCCCATTAAGCAAAAGAGCTGAACGAGCCAGAACGTGACAAAGAAGGCGACAACCACAAAAATCAACCAGACGGGGTGCATGCCCAGCAGTGTTGGATCGTTGCAATTACGCACATAACTTGAAGCGTCCGCCGACACCGGCGCATTGTTATCGCTCATTGCATGGCCCTCTCTTTGCTGTCCATCCACTCGATTCGTTTGAGTTCATCTTCCGTCAGACGACCTTCTTTGAAGCGATCCCTGGCCTCCTCCACCATCAGGCGGCCATACGACTCCATCACCTTTCTCAGCTCACCCGAGAGATTCGCGGACGAACGAAGGCGATCTTTGATCTGGCCATCGAACTCAAGGCGTTCCCGCAGTGCAACACGGCGCCCGTCAGGGCCCGGACGAAGCAGCTGACTTACGATCATGTGAAGGTTATCCACCAAGTCGTACTGGACAGCCGCAACCTCTTCTTTATCGAACGCCTGAAGGAAGCGCGTGACGGTCTGAACACAAGAGTTGGTGTGCATCGTTGAAAAACAGCCGTGACCAGTAAGCGAAACCTCAAGGCCAGCCTTCATGGTCTGCCTATCACGCATCTCGCCGATAAGCACAAGATCCGGATCGCTACGCAAAGAGGTTTCCACCGCCAGGGCAAACGACGAGAGCATTCTCGGAACCTCCCACTGGGTAACCTCCGTGAACGGGTGCGGATAACCTGTATGCAGGTACTCGATAGGGCTCTCGATCGTGATCAGGTGATCGCTATGCTCACGGCTCGCGCAGCGCTCTCGCAGAAGGGCGGCCAGCGTGGTCGACTTACCTGAACCAGTTGGGCCCGTTACAAGCATGATGCCGCGGTCAAGCTTCATCACTGCGGCAGTGATGTCTTGGGGCATGTAAACCTGTTCAACAGTTGGCGGATTGACGGAGATCTGCCGGCAAACAACCCGGAAGCCAATGCCGTCAGCCAAACCTCTCAATGTGACGCATATCCGCCAGCGGGAATGCACACGGCCATCTTTACGGCAGCTATAAGCAAAATCCAAACGATCCCCCGAGAGGACCTTACCTATCGCTGTGGTCGACTCGTAGAGATGGCAAATGATCTCGTTCACCTCGTCCTTACTCAGACTCCGGTGCGTCAACCTGTAAATCTTCCCGTGAATCCGAACCGTAATAGGCTCGGAATCACCGAACTTAATGTCGTTCACCTCGTACTTAAGGCAAAAATCCAACAGGCTGTCGAGATCCTCTTTGCGCCGCAGCGCTTCAGGCATGCGATACGCCGAGGCGTTCGGATACATATCTTCGGCAACGCGACCACGTTCAATCGCCTCTTTATCGATATCCGACAGCAATCCGTCAAACGATGTCGCAAGCTCGGGAGCGCCTTCAGTTAGGTGATCAAAAAGCCTGCGCTTAGCAAGATCATCAAAACCACTATCTTCGAGCATTACTCCATTTCTCCCGGCTCAACAAAACCGTAGTCGGCTGATTTCCAGCGCCCAGGCTCCGATACAAAATAGGCATCTTGGGAGATCAGCTCTTCTTGAACACCGATCAGCAGTTCATCACCCGATTCGGAGCCGATGACAGAACCGTTGTCGCGCTCGATAACTTTCGGCGGGTCAATCATGCCGTGAAGAGCCAGCAGGCGATAAAGAACGATGCCCCGGAAGCCGCGCTGAAGCGCTTCAACACGCAGATCAGCCTCATCGATAGCCATGTCACGCCCTTGATCCCAACCTTCGAGCATGGCGGCATTCCAACGCTTTTGTTCCTCGTCGGTGCGAGGAAGTAGCGACTCGCGCGGCATAGGCGGTTTAGCCATATTTTCCGGCAGCAGGAAGTCGCGCCAAGTCAGTGGATAGTTGCGAAACCGTGCTTGAACCAGTGTGCGGTACGACTTATCTACCAGACGGCGCAGGCGGCCATCATCTTCAATCGCACGAAAATCTTCTGCAGAGTCCAGAACCGGCGGCTGAAGGACGCCATTTCGCAGATACAGACGACCAAACGGGAAACCACGATCAAGCGTGACTGCCTGCTTATTAAACAGGTCAATCTGTGATTGCCAGCGATTGTACCGGCCCATCTGGACACCGTAGTTGCGACCGGCGTCCTCCAGAATGCGCATCCGGTTAATAGCGGCGATTTCATCCTCATCCATCTCGGACGTAGGGACTTCTCTGGCTTGATCTTTCACCTCAGCAAACGCCTGCTCGGGTGAAATAAATTCAATGTCAGAGGTCTGCTCGGCACAAGCGAATGCCGAGATCGAGAGCAGTAAAAAAGCAGGGATAATGCGGTTCATACGTCTCTTCCTCAGCTTCGACGAGCCAGAACAACGGTTTTAGTGGCTGCATAGACATGGATAATCATGTCTGACGGTGCCTGATCCATGATCTGGTTCATCACCTCTTTAAGCGTCTGGCCATCACCGGTCACGTTGACCACAACCGGATTACTGGAGATCGCCGTCGAGGTCATAAAGCGGTAGCCGGCAAGCTGCGCCACATGCTCAATAGCCTTGGGGTAAGGAAGGATGATGTCTTCCTGAGTTGTTCTCTCAAAGCCCGGAACGGTGACCGCATTAGCGGTGGCGGCGCGCTGACGATCTGCAGGGGTTCGCTTCTGATCTGCAATCGCATTCTCAGCACGCGAAAGCCTGGCCAGATCTCTCTGAGCCAGATCAGCGGCAGCCGTGAGCTTGTAAACCAGGGGGTCGTTATTAAGGTTTTCAGGGGCCGGCGCAGGCTTTGATGCGCAACCTGACAGGCCGACAGCCAGGATAGACAAAACAAAAATCGCCTTTTTCATCACAAACTCCAGTTCTAAGTTTTGCCAACAATAAATGGCAGCGAAATTTCGCGGCCCTTAATAGACAGACGAGCAAGACCTTCCTGCTCACCTAAAAAGACGCCATCAACGCCGTAAATACGGCCATTCACAGCAACAACACGAACCACCTTGTCGGAAGCCAGGTAAACCATTGCGCCGTTATCAAGGATGCGGATCGGGGTGACAATCAACTGACCGACTGGAGCCGCCTCGGCAGGGGCCTCCTCCTGCTCCTCAGGCTCGCCATCATTTTTAGCAACCGCCTTAGCAGGGGCTGGACGCGGAGCTGGACCATCAGGCGTGGGAACAAACGAGGGCATTGGCAAAACAGGGAAGAGCGATGTATCAAGCGTCGCACCGGGCATTACCCCGGAATTAACCTGCCCGCTTTGCTGTGCACCGCTAGAGGGAATGTTTCCGCTCAAACTCATAACAACAGCTTGCAGGGCCGCATTGCTTGCGCGGAGCCTGTCCAACTCATCCAATTTGCGCTGTACTTCCTCTGGCTGCGCCTGGGTGAAAACAGGCGGCATAGCGCTTGCGACGGACTCTACAAGACGATCAACGCCATGAGTGCTCATCACATAGAGCTGGACATTAAGCAGCAGGACGCCAGCTAGAATTATGAGGTTTTGAGTAGTACGCATCAGTTCGCCGTAGACAAATAATTGCATCCTTTGATGCAGAATAGTAATCTCGAAAATATAACTTTACAAGCACTGGAGGTAAGCGCGCAATGTCTGGGAATTCATCACTCAGCTCGGCTATGGCGAAAATCGCGGGCTATGGCAAGAAGCAGGCTCCAGCCCAGCAATCTATGGCTCTCGAGCTATTTGCAGAGGGTGAGCTGCTTCCACCGGTAGCTGATGAGGCGAGCAAACTTCTCCCTGAATGGGGCGAAAAAAATCGCGGTGTCCCAAACGCCATCCTGAAAAGTGCCCTATTTGCAGCCATCAGCCCGAATAACCGTAAGCAGATGAAGCGCGAGCTCGTGCTTGAGGAATACGGCTTCGAGATTCGCTTTACCGGTCTGCAGCTTGATCAGTCAGATCTGGACCTCTGGGAAACAATGGTCCACATCTCCCGGCACACCCCCAAGGGAGAGAAGTTCTACTTCAAGCCCCACCAGGTTCTGGCACACATGGGGCGATCGCAGGGCGGAGAGCAGTTCTCCTGGCTAACAGATGCTCTGGACAGAATGGTGGCCTGCTCGGTCAACGTAACCATCGGCGGCAAGTTCACCTACTCAAGCAACATGCTTACCGTGTGGACTGATGAACACACCGGCGAGCGAGCGGTCATTCTTGATGAGGGAATCTTCTCCCTCTATAGCCAGGGATGGTCGGAGATCAACTGGGCGCAGCGCGATGCACTGAGAAAGAAGCCGCTGGCTCTATGGCTTCACGGATGGTATTCGCAACAAGCCTGCCCCGAGACAATCACCGTCGAGCAGATCTACCAGCGCTGCGGCTCTAACGCCAAATCCAAGACATCGTTTAAAACCTGCGTTAAACAGGCTCTTGCTGAACTCGTCGAGGTTGGCACCCTTCAGGACTTCGCCATCAGCCGCGATGGAAAGGTCACCTCACGCAAAGATCTCGTCCCGAGAATCCGCGGCTTCTGATTTAGCCCACCCCAAAAAAGATCTCGTCCCGAGAATCCGCGGCTTCTGATTTAGCCCACCCCAAAAAGCACCGTTCGACGCGCTTAAATATACGTCGAACGCCGGTTCCGGCTGATCAAAAAAACATCCAAATATACGTCGAACGCCGGTTCCGGCTGATCAAAAAAAATCAAAATATACGTCGAACGCCGGTTCCGGCTGATCAAAAAACATCCAAATATACGTCGAACGCCGGTTTTATGGCTGTGTCATAAATCCGTCACGGCCCCTGAAGGCGCGCATTGCTTTTCATAACCACGGATTGTTTTTCATAACAATGCATTGTTTGGATTAGTTATGCCTGCTGAAAAATCACCGGCAGACGCCAGGATCGGCCTACCTGAGAAAAACTAATCCAAAATACCTAAAGACCGGAGAGAACCAATAAAATCCAGGAAAAGCTCACCTCAAAAACTTATTCATAATCAACACATTAAGAGTGAATGCCAAAAAAGCGTCGGAATTCAAGTTGAGAAAATCTAATCATGGCAGAAGTTATCCACATTGACCGGCGTTCGACGTATGTTTGGATGGCCACTTATCCACACTGACCGGCGTTCGACGTATGTTTGATCAAAAAAGACCGGCGTTCGACGTATAAACCGGCGTTCGACGTATGTTTACCGGCGTTCGACGTACGTTTTAACCGGCGTTCGACGTATGTTTTTACCGGCGTTCGACGTATGTTTGAGAGTGCTCAGGGCTTGCAAGTTGTTGTTTTCAAATGGAATACCTGAAAACAGGGGTTTTTGCTTCTTATTAAGAGCTTTATTATAAAAGCTTTTAGGCCCGCCCCCCATGAAGCAGCTCAACCAAGCAGTTGTCATCAAGGCACCCTGACGCAGCCCGTTGGGCTTTGTCTGCCACCACCAGCTTCGCTGCTGGAGGCTCAAATTTTTCGTACATGCAAAGGAGCAATGGTCAGGAAGAAAAGAACGTCGTAGAATCTCGGGTCAAAGTATTTCGGAATTGCGGTATTAACTTTCATGTCTGAAACGGTTGTCGTCATAGAAGCCCCAGGCAAAATCAAATCAGTGTCGAAGATTCTCGGCTCGCTGCGCTTTAACGCGTCTGTCGTAGCCACAGGCGGAATCCTGTACGACATGCCTCAGAAAAAACTCGGGCTCTCTCCAGACAACCTGGTTCCCAAGGAATGGGTTCCTGTCTCCGCAAAGACGATTAAATTTCTCGAGAAGCGTTTTCAAGATGCAAAGCGCATTGTCGTCATGACTGATGGCGATCGTGAAGGCGAGCTCATAGCTGCACAGGTCAGTTCACTTGCTAAAACGACTGGCTTCACAGGAACGATTGATCGAGTTATTTCGTCAGCGATCAATGCTGATGCCATTTCTCAAGCCTTAAAAACACCAATGCCTATCAGCAGAGATACCTGCATCGGGGTAATGGCACGTCGAGGCATTGATCGCGCAATCGGATTTCTTTGCAGCAATCCATCGGCTGGAAATCAGATAGCCGGCAGGGTCAGCAGCAAACTGCTTGCGGCGATTAACGCAACGCCACTGGATACCTGCAAGTTAGCCGGAAGCCACTCCCAGCAACCTGGATGGCGAATATCGGCACGAGGAACATCGAAGACCAAGGAATCGCTCAAAGCGATCGAGCAGGCGTTCAAGACGCTAAACCCTGAGTTGATGAGTCATGTGAAAGAAATCCACACGACAAAGCCCTCCCCTGCCCTTCTGAACGGATCTGACACGCTGCTTCTGGTTGCATCGCAACTCAACGTGTCGCTTCAGGAAGCGGAAGATCTGATTCAGTCGTCCTATGAGCGTGGGGCCATCAGCTACCCGAGGACGGACTCAAGAGCGATCAGCGAACCCACAAGTCGAATGCTTTTGACTGAGATGCGAACAGCTGGAATGCGAGCGGCCAATAAAAACACCTCCGGGAAGGCCCCAGATTTCGCGCAGGGTGCTCATGAGGCTGTTTACCCATGCAACCCCAGCAGCTCGAGAGGAAGCGGTCTCAGAGGGCTTTCTAAGGCCGATTCCGTTGCAGCCATCGTGACAGGTCGGACATTCGCCTCTCTTTCCCCTGATGCAAAGGTAACCAGCACGGTTGTTGACCAGGCTGCGATCTCTCGTTTTCTCAAGAGCCAGAAGCTGCCTGACGTCAAAGTCAGGATCTGGAGAGATGTGCCTGAGACAGCCGGCTGGCTAACGCTTGAGAAGGAATTTGTACGCCCCGCGGGCATGTCTGAAATCCCGATGGATCAAGCCATTCTTGAGCGCCTGGTGCAAAGCGGTATCGGTCGACCGTCAACGGTGGTAGGTCACATATCCAAAGCGCTGCAGCGTAATTGGGTATCCCAGGACACCGGGATGCTTACCCATAAGGGCCAGGCTGTTCTGAGCTTCATCGAACAAACCTACCCGAGCCTGCTCACATCACCGGATCTCGATGCCTTCCTTGAAAGCGTCCATTTTGATTCGCTACCAGAGGCCGTCAAAGGCGGCATAGCCCGGATAGGACTTGATTACGAAGATCTCCGGAATCTGGCACGCCAAGCCACGGCAGAAGTGACTTACGAATACACCCAGGAAGCTGACGACAGCGGACTGCCAGTTTACGAAATGTCGTATGAAGACGACGTTTCAGTCCAGTTCGGTTGAGGATGAACAGCATGAACCGTGTCGAGAAAGCCAGAATATACGCCGCTGCTGGTCATGCAGCCGTTGGGCAGAAACGAAAGTATTCTGGAAATGACTACATCGAGCATCCGCGCGAAGTTTACGAGACAGTGCTGGCTGCCGGCGGCGATGAGGCACAACTTTGCGCTTCCTGGCTCCACGATCTTATTGAAGACACCGCAATCACGGTTGAGATGATCGAAGCTGAATTCGGATGAACTCTCCCACCGCTAAGCCCTGACGGCTGTAGCGGGGGTTTCACGGGTCAACGACCTTGACTTGACTGCTTTCGCAGTCAGCGGTTTTAGTCTCGCCGTCTCGCCCGTTCCAGGCGATTGTGGTGTCCAGGCGTCGAGCAATACGACCCTG
>JACCDZ010137887.1_pt1 | contig 53185 bp, 52 predicted proteins | sample 7449551 | NCBI WGS metagenome assembly JACCDZ01 (sample SAMN15323452, study PRJNA562643) | freshwater metagenome | isolation source: river surface water | place: USA:Blue River Watershed | collected 2017-08-18 | reverse complement strand
GGCACCCAAGCGCCCTCCCCGCGGCACTGGAGCGCGGCGTTGATCCCGGCGAACAGGCCCTGGGCCGCGGCCTCCTCGTAGCCGGTCGTGCCGTTGATCTGGCCGGCGAAGAACAGGCCCTGGATCTGCCGGGTCTCGAAGCTGCTCTTGAGGCCGCGCGGGTCGAAGTAGTCGTACTCGATGGCGTAGCCGGGCCGCAGGATGTGGGCGTTTTCCAGGCCCTTGATCGAGCGGACCAGGGCGTACTGGATGTCGAAGGGCAGGCTGGTCGAGATGCCGTTGGGGTAGATCTCGTTGGTGGTCAGACCCTCGGGCTCGAGGAAGATCTGGTGGCTGTCCTTGCCGGCGAAGCGGTTGATCTTGTCCTCGACGCTGGGGCAGTAGCGCGGGCCCACGCCCTCGATCTTGCCGGTGAACATCGGGCTGCGGTCGAAGCCGGAGCGAATGATTTCGTGGGTGCGCTCGTTGGTGTGGGTGATCCAGCAGGGCACCTGCTGCGGGTGCATCTCGGCGCGGCCCATGAAGCTGAACACCGGCACCGGGTCCAGGTCGCCGGGCTGGGCCTCGCACTGGCTGAAGTCGATGGTGCGGCCGTCCAGCCGGGGCGGGGTGCCGGTCTTCAGGCGCCCCTGCGGCAGCTTGAGCTCCTTGAGCCGGGCCGACAGGGTGACGGCCGGCGGGTCGCCTGCCCGGCCGGCAGCGTAGTTGTCGAGACCCACGTGGATCTTGCCGTCGAGGAAGGTGCCGGCGGTCAGCACCACCGCCCGGCCCCGGAATTGGATGCCCACCTGGGTGACCGCGCCCACCACCTTGTCACCCTCGACCATCAGGTCGTCGACCGCCTGCTGGAAGAGCGTGAGGTTCGGCTGGTTCTCCAGCATGCGGCGGATCGCCGCCTTGTAGAGGATGCGGTCGGCCTGGGCCCGGGTGGCGCGCACCGCCGGTCCCTTGGAGCTGTTGAGGATGCGGAACTGGATGCCGCCCTCGTCGGTGGCCAGGGCCATGGCCCCGCCGAGTGCATCCACTTCCTTCACCAGATGGCCCTTGCCGATGCCGCCGATGGACGGGTTGCAGGACATCTGGCCAAGGGTCTCGATGTTGTGGGAGAGCAGCAGCGTCTGGCAGCCCATGCGGGCGGCAGCGAGCGCGGCCTCGGTGCCGGCGTGTCCGCCGCCGACGACGATGACGTCAAATTCCTGGGGGTACAGCATGGGGGGTTCCGTCAATCGGTCAGAAGGGTGGCCTTGAGGCCCACGGCCAGCGCGCCCTGGTACTGGCGCTGGTCCGCGGTGATGAAGTGATCGACGCCGGCGGCGACGGCCGCGGCAATGTGCAGGGCGTCACCCGCGCGCAGCGGGCTGGCCTCCAGCGCGCGGACGGCCGCCCGCTCCAGCACCGAGGTCCAGGGCACGACGTCGAAGCCGGCGAAGTTGCGCTCCACCTCCTCGCAGGTCTTGCGGTAGGCCTCGTCACTGGCCTGGGTCTCGCGCCGCACGCGGTTGAGCGCCGAGTACAGCTCGACCCGGCAATGGGGCGCGGTGACCACCGGGCGGGCGCGGGCGAACCACTCGAGCATCGCGGCGCGGCCCGACTCGGGGAGGTAGCGCTTGAGAAGCGCCGAGGTGTCGAAGAGGATGCGCATGGTTTACCAGGCCCCTTCCTGCCGCTCCTGGACCAGGTCGCGGACGGCGGAGTAACCGGCGGGCAAGGGCATCACCGGCTCGAAGGGCTGCAGGTAGCTCGGCGCCTCCTCGGCCTCGGATTGCACCGGCACCAGCTCGGCCACGGGCTTGCCATGGCGGAGGATGCGCACGGTTTCGCCCTTCTCGACCAGGTCGAGCATCTCGGAAACATGGGCGCGGAAGTCGCTAAGAGAAAGGGTTTGCATTTGTACAGATCCCGTTTTATGTACATTGTACGAGCCTGCCCCCGTCTCCCGGCCCTGCCACCGGCCGAGGTCCGACCCGGGCGCAGGGACTTCACCGCCCCGGCGCGGCCCGAGGGATGTTGAAATGCAGGTCATGAACCTCCTGGTCTTTGCCGGCAGCGCCCGGCGCGACTCCCTCAACCGCAAACTCGCCGCAGAGGCCGCAAGCGTGGCAAGGGACTCGGGCGCAGTGGTCACCCACATCGAGCTTGCCGACTACGACCTCCCCCTCTACCACGGTGACCTGGAAGCCCAGGGCATGCCGCCCGGGGTGCTGCGCCTCAAGCAGGTGATGGCCGCGCACCCGGGCTGGATCATCGTGACGCCCGAGTACAACGGCAGCTACACCCCCCTGCTGAAAAACGCGCTGGACTGGGCGTCACGCCCCATGCCCGGCACCCCCGGATGGGAGGACGGGCTGCGGCCCTTCCGCGGGAAAGTGGTCGGAATGCTCAGCGCCTCGGCCGGCGCCCTGGGCGGCTTGCGGGCCCAGAGCCACCTCGGGCCCTTGCTGCAGGTCCTCAAGTGCTGGGTCGCGCCGCAGGCCTTTGCGCTCAGCCGGGCCGACAAGGCCTTCGACGACCAGGGGCGGTTGCTGGACCCGGCGACGCGGCAGCAGGTCGAAGGCGTGGTGCGGCAGGTGACGGGAGCCGCCGGCCGGCTGCAGGGCTTGTGAGTCAGCTGCGGCAGCCCACCGCCAGGGAGTCAGGCAATACTCAAATTTGGGAGTTTTTGTGAAAACACAAAACCTCCTAAACTTTCTAGAATCGCGCGATGGACCCGATTCGAAACCCCTTCGCCCCAGGGGCAGGTACGCCACCGCCTGAACTGGCCGGACGCGACACACTCCGCGCCACACTCCGTGTCGCCCTCGAACGATCACGAATTGGCAGGCCGGCGAAAAGCGCCATGCTGGTGGGTCTTCGAGGCGTGGGCAAGACCGTCCTCCTCGACCGCGTCCGCATGGACGCCGAAGCCTCTGGCATCCACACCCTCCGGGTCGAAGCGCCAGAGGGCCGCTCCCTGCCCGCACTGCTTGCCCCCCAACTGCGCCAGGCGCTGATCCGCCTGAGCCAGACCGAAGCGGCACGCGCCTACGCCATCCGAGGCCTGCGCGCCCTGGCAGGCTTCGCAAGCAAGCTCAAAGTGACCTACGCAGACATCGAGGTTGGCCTCGACCATGAGCCGGAGCCAGGGCTTGCCGACAACGGCGACCTGGAGCACGACCTTCAAGCGCTCATCGAACAAGTCGGGGTGGCCGCGCAGGCAGCCGAGACAGCGCTGGCGATCTTTGTGGACGAACTCCAATACGTGCCCGAGCCGCAGCTCGCTGCCCTCATCACCGCCCTCCATCGGACCGAACAGCGCCAGCTGCCCGTCGTCCTCGTGGGTGCCGGGCTGCCCCAGCTGCGGGGGCAGATGGGAAACGCCAAGTCCTACGCGGAACGACTGTTCGACTTCCCTGAGATCGGTCCACTGCCGGCGGACGCCGCCCGGCAGGCCATCGTCAAGCCCCTGGCCGATGAAGGTGTCCAGATCACCCCGGAAGCCCTCGAGGAAATCCTGCGAGTCACGCAGGGCTATGCCTACTTCCTGCAGGTCTGGGGAAGCCACACCTGGCTGGCCGCGGCCCCTGGAGCGCCCCTCACGAAAGTCGACGTCCACAGGGCCTCGGCAGCCGCCATCGCCGCCATGGACGAGGGCTTCTTCCGCGTCCGATTCGACCGCTGCACCCCCAAGGAGAAAAAATACCTGCGGGCCATGGCCGAATTGGGGCCCGGGCCCCACCGCTCAGGCGATATCGCGAACTGCATGGGAGCGAAGGTCTCGTCGCTCGCCCCCACACGCAGCTCACTGATCATGAAAGGGATGATCTGGAGCCCGAATTTCGGCGACACGGCATTCACCGTCCCGATGTTCGATCAATTCATGAAACGAATCATGGGCTGGGCCCTGCCCAATCCAGACGCAACGGGAAGCGCCTGACATGCAATGCCGAGCCGGCTGCGGCGCCTGCTGCATCGCGCCGTCCATCACCTCGCCCCTGCCGGGCATGCCCGAGGGCAAGCCGGCAGGCGTGCCCTGCGTGCAACTGGACGAGCAGATGCGCTGCAAGGTCTTCGGGGATCCGCGCCGGCCCGCCTTCTGCGGTGGCCTGCAGCCCTCGGCCGAGATGTGCGGCGGTTCACGCACCGAGGCCCTGGCCTGGCTCGCCGACCTGGACAGGCAGACCCGCCCAGGCTGATCGTCGACAGACCGCACGCGGTCCCGCCTCGCCGGCCGCCCCGCTGCGGGTGCGCATGTCCCGCCGCAAGCGGCACCCGCGACCGGCCGCTACGATCCGGGGGTTCGATGCAATTGCAAGATCCACTCCCGTACAAGGAAATCTGATGAAGCTGTACTACTCCCCCGGCGCCTGCTCGCTGTCCCCCCACATCGTCCTGCGCGAAGCCGGCCTGGCCTTCGAGCCGGTGCTGGCCAGCACCAAGACCCACAAGCTGCAGGACGGCACGGACTTCTACACCATCAATCCCCTGGGCTATGTGCCGGTACTCGAGCTCGATGACGGCACCCGCCTGCGTGAAGGCCCGGCCATCGTGCAGTACATCGCCGACCAGGTGCCCGAAAAGAACCTGGCCCCGGCCAACGGCACCTTCCCGCGCTACCAGCTGCAGGAGTGGCTCACCTTCATCGGCACCGAGCTGCACAAGGGCCACTCGCCCCTGTTCAACCCGTCCATCCCCGAGGAAGTGAAGCAGGGCTTCCGCGATCGCCTCGTCAATCGCTTCCTCTTCGTCGACGCCGAGCTGGCCAGCAAGCCCTTCCTCATGGGCGACCACTTCACCGTGGCCGACGCCTACCTTTACACCGTGAGCCGCTGGGGCGCCGTCGTCAAGGTCGACACCTCGGGCCTGAAGCACCTGGCCGCCTTCCGCGAGCGCGTGGCGGCACGTCCTGCGGTGCAGGCCGCGATCCAGGCCGAAGGCCTGCGGGGCTGAGCCCGGGAGACCCGGTCCGGGGGCGACCCTTCACCCGCGCGGTGGATCCGCCGGGAGAAGGCGCCGGGCTCGCCCGCTAGGCTCGGGCGCGCTGCCGCAGCGCCACCGCCGCGCCCACCCAGAGCGCGCCCGCCGAGAAGGCCAGGCCCCGGGTCAAGCCGCCCGGGCCGTCCGCGATCCAGCCCACCACCGAGGGGCCGACGATCTGCCCCAGGGCGAACACGGTGGTGAAGGCGCTGATGCCGGCCGCCCACTGCGAGGGCGGCATGTTGTGCCGCACCAGGGCCGTGGTCGAAGCGACCACCGAGAGAAAAATGCCGCCGAACATCAGCCCCGAAGCCATGAGCAGCGGGAACTGGCCGGTCACCACTGGAATGAAGGTCGCCAGGCCCAGCAGGCCATTGAGCAGCGCCAGCGGCTGGCCGCCGCGGTAGCGATCGAGCAGGCCCGCCCAGATGCGCGAGGACGCCACCACGGCCACGCCCAAGAGGGCGTAGAAGGCGGTGATGCGGTCCGCGCCGACGCCCTGCTCGCGCAGCAAGGCGACCACGAAGGTCATGTAGCCGATGTATCCCACGCCGAACATCGTGTAGCCCGCGAGCCCGGGCGCGAAGTCGCGCCAGCGGAACACGGCCTGCGCCTCGGCGGCCGAAGGCGCGGGCGCCTGCAGCTGGCGCAGGACGCGCGCCGGCCACGACAGCAGCAGCGAGGCGAGCGCGCAGGCGGCCGCCAGCGCCCACCAGGCCCAGGCCCAGCCATGCGGCACGCCTGCCGCCGCGTCCAGCAGCGGCGGCACGAGCAGGGCCGAGAGCACGATGCCCAGGCCGGTGCCGCCGTAATACATCCCGAGCAGCAGGCCGTTGCGCGCCGGCATCTGCGCGCCCAAGCGTGCGGCGAGCAGGCCGCCGGCGATGAACAGCAGCGCGCTGGCCATGCCCGCCAGCAGGCGCTGCAGCAGGAGGGGCGCGGCGTCGGTGAAGAAACCGGTCAGGCCCATGAAGAGGCTGGCCAGCCAGGTGCCCAGAAGCAGCACGCCCGCGCCATCGAGGCGTCGCAGCAGGCGCGGGGTGAGCAGGGCACCGAGGAAGTAACCCAGGGCATTGGCGGTGTTCATCGCACCGGCCAGGGTGTAGTTCCACTGCAGGTCGGCGCGCATCGGCGGCAGCAGCAGGCCGTAGGCGAAGCGGGTCACGCCCAGGGACACGGCCGCGCCCAGCGAGAGCGCCAGGGCCAGGGCGAACAGGCGGCCGAAGGAGGCCGACGAGAGGTCACCGGAAACGGAAGATGACGAGGGGGCCGCGGACATGCCGGGCCATTGTCATGGATCGACCCCCGCCCCGCACCCGGGTCCTCCCGAAGAGTGGCGCGTCACCGACGGGCCGATGCACAGGCAACCCCCAACGGCCTCCCGCATGGGTCCCGCCGGCCAGGTGCCGCGCGAGCAACCCCCGGTGCCACCGGCGCAAGACCGATGGCGGGCCAGACACCTCAGGCCGGGGCGCGCCACCGCCGCAGCAGCAGCGCGTTGGTCATCACGCTCACGCTCGAGAGTGCCATCGCCGCGCCGGCGACCACCGGGTTCAGGAAGCCAAACGCCGCCAGCGGAATACCGGCCACGTTGTAGGCGAAGGCCCAGAACAGGTTCTGGCGGATCTTGCGCACGGTGCTGTCGGAGATGGACAGCGCGCCCGCCACCAGCCGCAGGTCGCCGCGCATCAGCGTGATGCCGGCCGCATGCATGGCCACGTCGGTGCCGGTGGCCATGGCCAGGCCCACATCGGCCGCAGCCAGGGCGGGCGCGTCGTTGACGCCGTCGCCCACCATCGCCACCACGCGCCGGGCCCCGCCCGGGCCTTCGTGCAGCGCCGCCACCTGGGCCGCCTTGTCGCCAGGCAGCACCTCGGCCCGCACCTCGTCCTCGCGCAGGCCGAGCTTCTCGCCCATGGCCAGGGCCGCGGCGCGGTTGTCGCCGGAGATCATCACCAGCCGCAGGCCGCGCGCGCGCAACTGCGCCAGGGTCTCGCGGGCCTCGGGCTTGGCCTCGTCCGCGAACACCATCAGCGCCCGCGCCACCAGGCCGCGGGCCTGGCGCTCAACCAGCACCGACAGCGTCGCGCCCTGGGCGGCCCAGCGGCCAATGGCACCCGCCAGCGGGGAAAGGTCGACCTTCATTTCCTCCATCCAGCGCAGGCTTCCGATCAGGAAGCTGCGCGCGCCCACCTCGCCCTCGGTGCCGCGGCCGGCCACCGCGCGCACGGCGGAAGGCGGGGGCACGGCCACGCCGCGCTCGCGGGCCGCGGCCACCACCGCGCGCGCCAGGGGGTGCTCGCTGCCGCCTTGCAGGCTGGCCGCCATGGCGAGGGCATCCGCCTCGCGCGCTGCGGCATCGGCGCCACTCAACGCCGGAGACGTTTCAACGGGCACGGGAGCGGGAGCCTGGCCGGGAGCGTCAGTCCCCTCCATCGGCACCTCGAAAGCCACCAGCCGCGGCCGGCCCACGGTCAGCGTGCCGGTCTTGTCGAAGGCCACGGTGTCCACCCGGTGCGCGAGCTCCAGCGCCTGGGCGTCCTTGATCAGGATGCCGTGGCGCGCGGCCACCCCGGTGCCCGCCATGATGGCCGCCGGCGTCGCCAGGCCCAGCGCGCAGGGGCAGGCGATCACCAGCACCGCCACCGAGCGAATGAGGGCGGTCTCGACGCCCGCACCGGCCAGCAGCCAGCCCACGAGCGTGACCGCGGCGATGCCCATGACCACCGGCACGAAGACCGCGCTCACCTGATCGACCAGGCGCTGGATCGGCGCCTTGGCCGCCTGGGCGTCCTCCACCAGCCGGATGATGCGGGCCAGCACCGACTCGCTGCCCACCGCAGTGGCGCGCAGCACCAGGCGGCCCTCGCCATTGATGCTGCCGCCGGTGACCCGTGCGCCCGCCGCCTTGGCCACCGGCAGCGGCTCGCCGGTGAGCATCGATTCGTCGACATGGCTGGCGCCCTCCTCCACCTCGCCATCGGCGGGCATGCGCTCGCCGGGCCGCACCACCAGGCGGTCACCGACCAGCACCTCGGCCAGGGGCAGATCCTCTTCGACGCCACCCGCCGGGCCGGGCCTCAGGACATGGGCGAACTCCGGCCGCAGCGCCTGCAGCGCGCGGATGGCGGCGGTGGTCTGGCGCTTGGCGCGCGCCTCCAGCCACTTGCCCAGGAGCACCAGGGCCACGACCACCGCCGAGGCCTCGAAATACAGGTGCGAGGAGCCCTTGGCCAGCCACATCCACATCGACAGGCCCCAGCCCGCCGAGGTGCCCACCGCCACCAGCAGGTCCATGTTGCCGGTGCCGGCCTTGAGCGCATGCCAGCCGGCCTGGTAGAAGCGCGCGCCGAGGATGAACTGCACCGGCGTGGCGAGCAGGAACTGCGCGAGGGCGGGCAGCATCCAGTGCCGCCCCAGCAGGTCGCCCGCCATCGGCAGCACCAGAGGCAGAGAGAAGGCCAGCGCAAGCGCCACCGGGGCGAAGCCGGCCCAGGGCGAGAGGTCATCGGCGAAAGCGGCCTCGGCGGCGCGGGGCTCGTAGCCGGCCTCGCGCACCGCGCGGCGGATGCGGGCCTCGGCCTCCTCGCCGGGCGCGAACACCACCCGGGCCGACTCGGTGGCCAGGTTGACCGTGGCCTGCTGCACCCCGGGCACCCGCTGGAGCGCGCGCTCGACCCGGCTGACGCAGGAGGCGCAGGTCATGCCGCCGACGCCGAGGTCGAGGGTGCAGAGGTCGCCCTCTGCGGGCGCGCCTCCCGGCGCAGGGGAAGCCGAGGAGGGGGTGGCGGCAGCGTGCATGGCGGTGTTCATGGTGGCGAGCGTGCACCTTGCCATGGTGGCAAGGTCAAGTGTTGAGGCAAATCAAGCTCCCGGCGGGAGGGGCTTGCCATCATGCCCTTGACCTTGCCACCATGGGAAGGTGCAGGATGCCAAGCCTGATCCACCATTCCTCCAGGAGAGCACCATGAACCAGAACTTTCAGGTCCAGGGCATGACCTGCGGCCACTGCGAGCGCGCCGTCACCCAGGCCGTCCAGCGCGTCGACCCGGCCGCCCAGGTGAAGATCGACCGCCCGGCGGGCAAGGTCGAGGTCCAGACCACGCAGCCGCGCGAGGCCATCGCCCGGGCGATCACCGAAGAAGGCTACGCGGTGCAATGAACATCGGCGAGGCGGCCCGCCAGTCGGGCGTTTCGGCCAAGATGGTGCGGCACTACGAGTCGCTGGGGCTGCTGCCGGGCGTCGCCCGCAGCGACAGCGGCTACCGCCAGTACGGCGAGGCCGAGGTCCACACGCTGCGCTTCATCAAGCGCTCGCGTGACCTGGGCTTTTCCATGGCCGAGATCGGTGAACTGGTCGGCCTGTGGCGCAACCGCCGCCGCTCCTCGGCCAACGTGCGCAAGATCGCCGAGCGGCACGCGCAGGACCTGGCGCGCCGCATCGACGCGATGCAGGCCATGCAGCGCACGCTCTCGCACCTGATGGCCGGCTGCCACGGCGACGCCCGGCCGGACTGCCCCATCCTCGACGACCTGGCCGGCGTACCAGGAGCGCCGGCAGGCGCGACCTGCCACACCGGGCCTGTCTGTTGATACCCCCGGCTGGCGCAGGCCAGCGCCGGCAGTGATCCAATTGGCCACCATGACCACCATCGCCACTGAATCCGTCACCCGGCCCCGGCGCGTCGAGCGTCTGGTGACCGGCCAGGCCACCCGCGACGGCGCGGGCGTCAAGCTCACACGCGTCCTCACCCAGGACCTGCAACTGCGCCTGGACCCCTTCCTCATGCTGGACAACTTCGCCAGCGACGATCCGAATGACTACGGCGCCGGCTTCCCCGACCATCCCCATCGCGGCTTCGAGACCGTCACCTACATGATTGCCGGCCGCATGCGCCACCGCGACAGCGCGGGCCATGAGGGCCTGCTGCAAAACGGCGGCGTGCAGTGGATGACCGCGGGCCGTGGCCTGGTGCACAGCGAGATGCCCGAGCAGGAAGGCGGGGTGATGGAGGGCTTCCAGCTCTGGCTCAACCTGCCGGGCAAGGACAAGATGTGCGCGCCGGGGTACCGCGACATCCAGGACACCGAGGTGCCCCGCCTGGCCACGCCCGCGGGCGTGCAGGTGCGGGTCATCGCCGGCCGCAGCCATGGGGTGGACGGCGCGGTGCAGCGCCCGCACACCGAGCCGCTGTACCTGGACCTCGAGCTGCCGGCGGACGGCGCCGCCTTCGAGCAGGCGCTGCCCGAGGCGCACAACGCCTTCCTCTTCGTCTACCGCGGCCAGATCGAGGTACTGGGCGATTCGCCGACGGTGGTCGATCGCAACCGCATGGCCATCCTGGCCAATGAAGGCGACGGCCTGCGCGTGCGCGCCGCGGGAGGCGCGCCGGCCCGCGCCCTGCTCATCGCGGGCAAGCCCCTGCGGGAGCCGATCGCCCAGTACGGGCCCTTCGTGATGAACACCCGCGAGCAGTTGATCGAGGCGGTGGAGGACTTCCGCCACGGCCGCCTGGGCTGAGAAACGGTGAACGAATCCGGCAGGGACATCTTTACCTGGGCGCAACACGGCCCGCATGCGGGCTTCACCGTCGGGGCCGACACTGGCTTCACGTTGCAGCACACGCAATGCCCACAGAAAGGAACCCCCGAATGAACGCCTCGATGTCCCTCCGCAGCCGCCGCCACATCGCCGCCGCGGCCCTGGCCCTGCTGGCCGGCTCCGCCTTCGCCCAGGCCTCCGCCCCCGCCTCTGCGCCCCGCGGTCCCGGTGCCGGCCCGGCCGCCGGTGTCCATCACATGGGCCCCGGCGCCAGCCATGGCGAGATGCACAAGGGCATGCAGGAGAAAAAAGGCCGCTTCGGCCACTCGCATGACCCGGCTGCGATGCAGAAGCGCTTCGATGCGCACATGGCCGAACTGAAGAAGTCGCTCCAGCTCACCCCCGCCCAGGAAGGCGCCTGGACCGAGTTCAGCAATGCGATGCGCCCGGCCGCCACGCCGCCGCAGCGCCCGGACCATGCAGCGATGGAAAAGATGACCACGCCCCAGCGTCTCGACCAGATGCAGACGATGCGCAAGCAGCACCTGGCGCAGATGGACAAGCGCGAGGCCACCACCCGCGCCTTCTACACCCGTCTCACGCCGGAACAGCAGAAGCGCTTCGACGAGCAGACCGGCAAGATGATGCGCGGCCACGGCGAGCGTGGCGGCATGGGCAGCCACCACGAGCACGGCCACCACGGCGGCCGCCACGGCTGATCACCCTCCGGGCGCCACAAGCGGCGTCCGCCCACCACGCCCCCACCGACGCGCCAGCGCCACCCTCAGTGGCCTGGCGCGTCGTCCTACACCCCCTGATTCAGCGCGACTGTAGAACGCTGCAGAACCTTGCGGTTCGAGCAGCCGACCATGAGCGCCCTCCCGCCCGCAGGCCCGGTGCTGACCGTGATGACGGTCAACATCCACAAGGGCTTCACCTTCTTCAACCGCCGCTTCATCCTGCCTGAGCTGCGGGATGCGGTGCGCCGGGTGGGTGCCGACGTGGTCTTCCTGCAGGAGGTGCAGGGCACCCACGAGGAGCACGGCCGCCGTTTCAGCGGCTGGCCCGAGGCGCCGCACTACGAGTTCCTGGCCGACGACATCTGGCCGCAGTACGCCTACGGCCGCAACGTGGTCTACCCGCAGGGGCACCACGGCAACGCGGTGATGTCCAAATATCCGATCGTCCACGACCAGAACCACGACGTCTCGATCGCCGGGCCCGAGAAGCGCGGCATGCTGCACTGCGCGCTGCGCCTGCCGGGCCAGCCGCTGGAGGTGCATGTGATCTGCGTGCACCTGGGCCTGCTGGAGAGCCACCGCCGCCAGCAGATGGAGCGCCTGTGCGAGATGGTGCGCGGCGAGGTGCCGCCCAACGCGCCGCTGGTGGTGGCCGGCGACTTCAACGACTGGCGGCGCCGCGCCGACCGCCTGCTATGGGAGGGCGCGCAACTGCGCGAGGTCTTCGTCACCGCCTACGGCGCGCCGGCCAAGACTTTTCCCGCCCGCCTGCCCCTGCTCGCCCTGGACCGCATCTACGTGCGCAACGCCACCGCGCACCTGCCGGTGGTGCTGCCACGCAGGCCCTGGTCGCACCTGTCCGACCACGCGCCGCTGGCGGCGGAGATCCACCTGTGAACAGCGCCAGGCACCAGGCTGCCCCGCCGGGGGACGAGCCCTGGACCGAGGGCAACGCGGTCACGCTGCTCGAGAACGGCGACGCCTACTTTCCGCGCCTGTTCGACGCCATCGCCAGCGCGCGCCAGGAGGTGCTGCTGGAGACCTTCATCCTGTTCGAGGACCGGGTGGGCCTGCAGCTGCGCGCGCTGCTGGTCGCCGCGGCCCAGCGCGGGGTGCAGGTCGACCTCACGGTGGACGGCTGGGGCACGCCGGGCCTGTCCGAGGCCTTCGTCGATAGCCTCGCCGACAGCGGTGCCCGCCTGCACGTGTTCGACCCCGGCCCGCGCCCCTTCGGCTGGCGGCCGCGGGCGCTGCGGCGGCTGCACCGCAAGATCGTGGTAGTCGACGGCCGCATCGCCTTCGTGGGCGGCATCAACTACTCGGACGACCACCTCGGCGACCACGGCCCCGGTGCCAAGCAGGATTACGCGGTCGAAGTGCTCGGGCCCCTGGTGAGCCGGCTGCGCCGCTTCCTGATCGCGCAGCTGCCGCCGGCGCCCCGGCCCGCGCAGCCCAGCCCACCCGAGCCACCCGACCCGCCGGTCGCCGGCGCGATGCGCGCGCGGCTGGCGGTGCGTGACAACCACGAGCACCCGGACGACATCGAGCGCCACTACCGTACGGCCCTGCGCGGCGCGCGCGAGCGGGTCCTGATCGCCAACGCCTATTTCTTCCCTGGCTACCGGCTGGTGCGCGAGCTGCGCCTGGCCGCGCGCCGGGGCGTGGACGTGCGTCTCATCCTGCAAGGCCAGCCGGACATGCCCATCGCCCGCACCGCCGCCAGCACGCTCTACCTCCACCTGCTGCGCGCCGGCGTGCGCATCTTCGAGTACCGGCTGCGGCCTCTGCACGGCAAGGTGGCCCTGGTCGACGGGCGCTGGGCCACGGTGGGCTCGAGCAACCTCGACCCCCTGAGCCTCGCCCTCAACCTCGAAGCCAACGTGGAGGTCGACGACGCCGGCTTCAACGCCGGCCTGCATGCCCACCTCACGAACCTGATGGCGCGCGACTGCCGCGAGGTGCAGGCGCAGGCCCTGCCGCGGGTGCGGGGGCTCGCGCTGCTGCGCACCTACCTGGCTTTCCACCTGATGCGCAAATTCCCGGCCTGGGCCCGAAGCCTGCCCCGCCCGGCGCAGCCGCTGCAGGCCGCCCCGCTGGCCCCTCGGGATGTGGCATGAGCACAGGCGCCGCGCCGTCCCCGCGCCGCCGGACCTGGCGCTGGCTCGGACGGGGCCTGAGCCTGCTGCTGCTGATCGCCCTGGCGGGAGTCCTCACCCGCCAGGCGCAGCGGGTCGACTGGTCCGCGGTGGGCCAGGCGCTGGCCGGCATGCCGCCCGCGCTCCTGCTGGCCGCAGCCGCCCTGGCGGTGTGCAGCCACACGCTCTACGGCTGCTTCGACCTGCTGGGCCGCCGCTACACCGGCCACCACCTGCCCACGACCAAGGTGCTGGCAGTCGGCACCACCAGCTACGCCTTCAACCTCAGCCTCGGTTCGGTCCTCGGCGGCATGGCCTGCCGTGCCCGGCTGTACGCAGGCCTCGGACTGCAGGGGGGTCGGATCCTGCGGATCGTGACCTTTGCGATGGCGAGCAACTGGCTGGGCTACCTGCTGCTGGCCGGCACGGTGTTCGCCCTGGCGCCGCCCGAGCTGCCGCCCGCCTGGGGGGTGGAGGAGCTGGCCCACGGCGGCATGCGCTGGCTGGGTCTGGGCCTGCTCGCCCTGGGGGTGCTGTACCTGGGCCTGTGCGCGCGCCACGGCGGACACGAGCTCAGCATCCGGCACCAGCCCTGGCCGGTGCCGCACCTGGGCATGGCCCTGGCGCAGGTCGGCGTCTCGGTCGCGCACTGGGCCGCCATGGGCGGACTGCTGACGCTGCTGATGCAGGGCCGGGTGCCCTATGTGCAGGTGCTGGCGGTGCTGCTGGTGGCCGCGGTGGCCGGCGTGCTGACCCATGTGCCGGCGGGCCTGGGCGTGCTGGAGGCGGTGTTCGTCGCGCTGCTCTCGCACCGGCTGCCCGCGCCGGCGGTGCTGGCTGCCCTGGTCGGCTACCGGGCGCTCTTTTACCTGCTGCCCCTGGGCGTGGCGGCGGCCGTCTTCCTGCGCATGGAGGCGCGCGGAAGGCGCTGAAGGCGCACGGGTCCTCGGCCCAGGGTGCCGGCGTAGGACGGCACGCCCTGCGCGGCCGTGGCGCGATGACGTCCAGGTCACCGCCGGATGTAACGGTCGGCATCATTCGCCGCGATCCTGTCACCTGCCCGGCCAGAAGTTACGGTCGACCGACGGGTTGGCGCGCGCACTGGGGCTAGATTGGCTCCCTTTGGACCTTCGCACATGGTTCCAGCGCTCCCCCCCACCGGCGCCCAGCCCCCGCAACGCCGCCACTGGGCGCAGCGCTATGGCATGGCGGTCGCCCTCAGCGTCGGCTTCATCGGCCTGCAGATCGTCCTGCGCAACACGGTGCACGGCCAGCCACCCGTCATCGCGCTGCTGGCGGCCCCGCTGTTCGCCTCCTGGTTCGGCGGCTGGGGGCCGGGTGCCCTGGCCACCGTGTTCTGCGCCTTCGTCGGCGAGCTGCTCCTGGGCGGGCCGGGCGACACCCTGCTGATTCCCTCGGACAGCAACGAGTGGGTGCGGCTCCTCCTGTTCATCGGCTACGGCCTGCTTTTCAGCGGCTTCAACGAAGGCCGCCTCCGCAGCCTGCGGATCGCCGCCGCGCGCCAGGAAAACCTGCTGCGGGCGCAGCAGGAGCTGGCCTTGCGTGAGCAGCGCATGCGCGAGACGCTGGAGGCCTCGCCCGCGGGCATGATCGTCGTCAACCGCGACGGCCGTATCGAACTCGTCAACCACCAGGCCGAGCGCATGTTCGGCCTGCCACGGGAGCAGCTGGTGGGCCAGTGCATCGACCAGCTGGTGCCCGAGCGGGTGCGCGGCGAGCACGCCGCCAACCGCGCCGAATTCCATGCCCACCCGACGGCGCGCGCGATGGGCGCCGGACGCGAGCTGTGGGCACGGCGCGGCGACGGCTCAGAGTTTCCGGTGGAGATCGGGCTCACCCCGCTGCAGGGCGCCTCCAGCGGCCTGGTGCTGGCCTCGGTGATCGACATCAGCTCGCGGCAGGAAGCCGAGCACGCGCTGCAGGAAAGCGCCGAACGCTTCCGGGCCCTGGCCGACCATATCCCGCAGCTGGCGTGGATGGCCGCCGCCGACGGCGCCATCACCTGGTACAACCAGCGCTGGTTCGACTTCACCGGCACCGACTTCGAGGACATGGCCGGCTGGGGCTGGCAGCGCATCCACCACCCCGACCATGTGGCCCGGGTCACCGAGAAATTCCGCCGCCACCTCGAGACCGGTGAGCCCTGGGAAGACACCTTCCCCCTGCGCGGCGCCGACGGCCATTACCGCTGGTTCCTCTCGCGCGCCTTTCCGATCCGGGACGCCGAGGGCCGCATCCGCAACTGGTTCGGCACCAACACCGATGTCACCGCGCAGCGCGAGGCCGAAGAGGCGCTGCGCGAGACCGACCGGCGCAAGGATGAATTCATCGCGGTGCTGGCCCACGAGCTGCGCAACCCGCTGGCGCCGGTGCGCAGTGCGGTTGACATCATGCGCCGGCTCGACCCGGCCGATCCGCGCTTCGCCCGCACCCGCGAGGTCATCGGGCGCCAGGTCGCCCACATGACCCGGCTGATCGACGACCTGCTGGACGTCTCGCGCATCGCCCGCGGCAAGCTGGCCCTGCGCATCGCCCGCTGCGACCAGGGCCAGATCACCCGCGTCACTGCCGAGGACTACCGCGCCAGCCTGGAAGCCAACGGCCTGCGCCTGGTGGTCGACACCCCCGAGGCACCGATCTGGGTCGACGGCGACGCGGTGCGGCTGGCGCAAATGCTGGGCAATCTCCTGAACAACGCCGGCCGCTTCAGCCACGCCGGTGGCCTGATCACGGTGGAGGCGCGCGCCGACCCGCTCGCGCGCACTGCCCTGATGCGGGTGACCGACACCGGCATCGGCATCGGCCGTGAGCTGCTCGCGCGCCTGTTCAATCCCTTCGAGCAGGCGGCCCAGGACCTCTCGCGCAGCCGGGGCGGACTGGGACTGGGCCTGGCGCTCACCAAGGGGCTCGCCGAACTGCACGGCGGCCATATCGAGGCCGCCAGCCCAGGCGTGAACCAGGGCGCCACCTTCACACTCTTCCTGCCGCTGGCCGTCACGGCTGTGGAGCCGGCCTCCCATCGCACGGGTGCGGGCCGGCGGGAGACGCCTGAAGAGGCCAAAACCCAGCGCCTGCGCATTCTGGTGGTCGAGGACAACCACGATGCCGCCGAGACCCTGGGCGAGCTGCTCGAACTGGCGGGCTACCAGGTGGCCGTCTGCCATGACGGCGAAGCCGGCATCGCCCTCGCCGGCCAGCTGCAACCCGACGTGGTCATCTCCGACCTGGGCCTGCCGGGGGAAGTCGACGGCTACCAGCTCGCACGGCGGCTGCGGGCGGAGCCGCAGCGCGAAGGCCTCTACCTGATCGCCTTGTCCGGCTACGCCGACAGCCGCGCCCGCGCGCGCAGCGAAGCCGCGGGATTCGACGAGCACCTGCCCAAGCCACCCGACATCCACCGGCTCGAGCTGCTGCTGGAGCGGTTGGGAGCCACCGAGGCCGGCACCGAGATGGCGCGGCCGTAGGCCCCATGGACGGGCACGCGGGTCAGACGTCGATGTTGGCCGCGCGCAGTGCGTTGGTCTCGATGAACTCGCGGCGCGGCTCGACCTCGTCCCCCATCAGCATGGTGAACACGCGGTCGGCTTCGATCGCGTCGTCGATCTGCACCCGCAGCAGGCGGCGGACCGTCGGGTCCATGGTGGTTTCCCACAGCTGCTCGGGGTTCATCTCGCCAAGGCCCTTGTAACGCTGGCGGGCGGTGGCGCGCTCGGCCTCGCCGATCAGCCAGTGCATGGCCTGGCGGAAGTCGGAGACCTTCTCCTCCTTCTGCTTCTCGCCCTCGCCGCGGCGCACCACCGCGCCTTCGTGCAGCAGGCCGCGGAAGGTGTCGGCGGCCTCGGCCAGGGCGCGGTAGTCGGCGCCGTGGACGAAGTCCTGGGTGATCACGCTGCTCTTGACGTTGCCGTGATGGCGGCGGCTGATGCGCAAGAGCGGCTTGTCGGTGCGCACGTCGAACTCGGCGGTGACCTCGGCCGGGGCAGCGTTGGTGAGGCGGTCGATCTCCTGCAGCTTGGCCTGCAGGGCGGCGGCGGACGTCTCGGCGCTGGCCATGGTGTCCAGGTCCAGGCGCACGCCAGACGACACCGCGCGCAGGGCCTCGGCATCCATGAAACCCGACAGGCGGGCGATGACCCGCTCGGCCACCTGGTGCTTGCGCGCCAGTTCGGCCAGGGTGTCGCCCTGCAGCAGGGGCGCGCCGGCGGCACCGGTGCTCACGCTCGCGCCGTTGAGCGCAATGCGCAGCAGGAAGCCGTCCAGCTCGCTGCCGTCCTTGAGGTAAAGCTCTTCCTTGCCCGCCTTGACCTTGTACAGGGGCGGCTGGGCGATGTAGATGTGGCCGCGCTCGACCAGCTCCGGCATCTGCCGGTAGAAGAATGTGAGCAGCAGCGTGCGGATGTGGGCGCCGTCCACGTCGGCGTCGGTCATGATGATGATGCGGTGGTAGCGCAGCTTGGCGACGTCGAAGTCGTCCGCGCCGCCCTGGCCACCTCCCGCACCACCCCCGGCCTTGCCGATGCCGGTGCCCAGCGCCGTGATCAGCGTGAGGATTTCGTTCGAAGTGAGCAGCTTCTCGTAGCGCGCCTTCTCCACGTTCAGGATCTTGCCGCGCAGGGGCAGGATGGCCTGGAACTTCCGGTCGCGGCCCTGCTTGGCCGAGCCGCCGGCGGAGTCACCCTCCACCAGGTAGATCTCGCACTGGGCGGGATCCTTCTCCTGGCAGTCGGCCAGCTTGCCCGGCAGGCCCATGCCATCGAGCACGCCCTTGCGGCGGGTCATCTCGCGGGCCTTGCGGGCGGCCTCGCGGGCACGGGCGGCTTCGACGATCTTGCCGACGATGGTCTTGGCGTCGTTGGGACGCTCCTGCAGGTAGTCGTTCAGCTTGGTGGCGACGATGTCTTCCACCGGGCCGCGCACTTCGGACGAGACCAGCTTGTCCTTGGTCTGGCTGGAGAACTTGGGCTCGGGCACCTTGACCGAGAGCACGCAGGTCAGGCCTTCGCGCATGTCGTCACCGGAGATCTCGACCTTGGCCTTCTTGGCCAGCTCGTTCTCCTCGATGTACTTGTTGATGACGCGGGTCATCGCCGCGCGCAGGCCGGTCAGGTGGGTGCCGCCGTCACGCTGCGGAATGTTGTTGGTGAAGCACAGGACCTGCTCGTTGTAGCCGCTGTTCCACTGCATCGCCACTTCAACGGTGATGTTGGTGCCCTGGTCGCTCAGTTTCTCGCCGGTGGCGATGAAGGCGTTGGGGTGCAGGACCTGCTTGCCCTTGTTGATGAAGTCCACGAAGCCCTTGACGCCGCCGGCGCCGGAGAAGTCGTCGTGCTTGCCCGAGCGCTCGTCGATGAGCTTGATGTTCACGCCGTTGTTCAGGAACGAGAGTTCACGCAGGCGCTTGGACAGGATCTCGTAGTGGAAGTCGTGGTTCTCGCGGAAGATGTCGGTGTCCGGCAGGAAGTGCACCTCGGTGCCGCGCTTGTCGGTGTCGCCGATGACCTTCATCGGGCGCACGACGGCCTTCTCGCCGGTGGGGCTGGTCTGCTCACCGACCTCGCCGCTTTGCACCACGAAGCCCTTGCTGAACTCGATGGTGTGGACCTTGCCGTCACGGCGCACCGTGAGGCGCAGGAACTTGGACAGCGCGTTCACGCAGGACACGCCCACGCCGTGCAGGCCGCCCGACACCTTGTAGCTGTTCTGGTTGAACTTGCCGCCGGCGTGCAGCTCGGTCAGCGCGATCTCGGCAGCCGAGCGCTTGGGCTCGTGCTTGTCGTCCCACTTGATGCCGGTGGGAATGCCACGGCCGTTGTCGGTCACGCTGATCGAGTTGTCGGTGTGGATGGTCACCACGATGTCATCGCAGTGGCCGGCCAGGGCCTCGTCGATCGAGTTGTCGACCACCTCGAACACCAGGTGGTGCAGGCCGGTGCCGTCCGAGGTGTCACCGATGTACATGCCGGGGCGCTTGCGCACCGCCTCCAGGCCCTCGAGGATCTGGATGGCGCTCTCGCCGTAGCCCTCGGGGGGCGCGGAGTTCTGGCCTTCGGGCAAGTTCTGTTCGGACATAAGCAGGGTTTTCGCGGTCTCTGTAAGAGCCGAACCCGCCAGGGGAGGCGGGTCCGGAATTCGGTCTGGGTGCTCGGCGCCGGGCGTGAAATACGCCACAACGCCCTACGCAGCGAGCAGGCCTTCAGATGCGCATCGGCATCACGACGTACTTGAAGGCGTTGTTCTCGGGGTTGGTGACGAGCGCGGAGCTGTTGGCGTCCTGCAGCTCGATCTTGACCATGTCCTGCGACATATTGGCCAGGGCATCGATCAGGTAGGTCACGTTGAAGCCGATCTCGATGCTGTCACCGCCGTAGTCGATGTCGAGTTCGTCGACCGCCTCTTCCTGCTCGGCGTTGTTGCTCGCCACGCGCAGCACGCCGGGTTCGACGTTGAGGCGCACGCCCTTGAACTTCTCGCTGGTCAGGATGGCGGTGCGCTGCAGGCTCTTGAGGAGCGGCTCGCGGCCCAGGGTGACGTGGTTGCGATGGTTCTTGGGGATGACGCGGTTGTAGTCGGGGAACTTGCCCTCGACCAGCTTGGTCACGAACTCCATGCCGTCGAAGGAGAACTTGGCCTGGTTGCTGGCGAACTGCATCTCGATCGCGCCTTCGGCGTCGGACAGCAGGCGCTGCAGTTCGAGCACGGTCTTGCGCGGGAGGATCACTTCCTGGCGCGGCACTTCCACGTCGAGGGTGGCGCTGGCATAGGCCAGGCGGTGGCCGTCGGTGGCCACCAGCGACAGCTGCTTGCCCTCGGCGACGAAGAGGATGCCGTTGAGGTAGTAGCGGATGTCGTGCACCGCCATCGCGAAGGACACCTGATTGAGCAGGTCCTTGAGCGTCTTCTGCGGCACGCTGAAGGCGGGACCGAAGCTCGGCGCTTCCTGCACCAGCGGAAAGTCCTCGGCCGGCAGGGTCTGCAGGGTGAAGCGGCTCTTGCCGCCCTTGAGCGTGAGCTTGTTCTGGGCGGACTCGAGGCTCACCGTCTGGTCCGAAGGCATGGTGCGCAGGATGTCGATCAGCTTGCGCGCGCCCACCGTGGTGGTGAAGTTGCCGGCGTCGCCGCCGAGTTCGGCGGTGGTGCGGATCTGGATCTCCAGGTCGCTGGTGGTCAGTTGCACCGAGCTGCCGGTCTTGCGAATCAGGACGTTGGCCAGAACAGGCAGGGTATGCCGACGCTCGACGATGCCCGCCACCGATTGCAGGACGGACAGCACCTTGTCTTGCGTTGCCTTCAGGACGATCATGAATTCCTCTTCTCTTAGGGGGTCTCGGCCGGTCGCCGCAGGGTGGGCGCCCGGTTCCGGACGATCTCCGCCATTTTCCCTTGTTTCGGGCCCTATTTCGGCCCGCGGGCCGACGACTTTTCGCGTTTCATGCCGGGGCCCCTGGGGTTCTTCTTATCTGTATTCTTTTTTAAAGATAGTAGTAGCTAGTAGAGGGCCGGCTCCTTCTGTGGAAAACGCGTTTTTTCCCTGCCGGCTCAAGCACTTGGCCTTGCCGCCATGCTGTGGGCGACCCCGGTCGTGCGCTGTCTCGCCAACGGGGACAAGATGGGGATTTTGCGCCGGCTTGTGGATAAGCCTGCACTTGTGCCGGAACTATCCCCAGGCTTGTCCCGGGCGAAAAAAAGGCCGGAGCCCTTTCGGAGTCCGGCCTCTATACCTTTTGGGTGATACGGAGCGGATATCCGGTCCCCAGGGCTTCAGCCCTTGATTCAGCCCTTGAGCGTCTGCTCCAGCACGTGCAGCTGCTGATTGAGCTCGGTGAGCTGCTGGCGCTCGCCGGCGATCTTGCGCACCGCGTGCAGCACGGTGGTGTGGTCGCGGCCTCCGAACAGCTCGCCGATCTCGGGCAGGCTTTTCTGGGTCAGCTCCTTGGCCAGGTACATGGCGATCTGGCGGGGCCGGGCGATCGAGGCCGGCCGCTTCTTGCTGTACATGTCGGCGACCTTGATCTTGTAATAGTCGGCCACCGTCTTCTGGATGTTCTCGACGCTGATCTGCCGGTTCTGGATGGACAGCAGGTCGCGCAGGGCCTCCCGGGCCAGCTGGATCGAGATTTCCTTCTGGTTGAAGCGCGAGTAGGCCAGGATCTTGCGCAGCGCGCCTTCGAGCTCGCGCACGTTGGAGCGCACGTTCTTGGCGACGAAGAAGGCCACTTCCTCGGGCATCTCGGCGCCCTCGGAGCGGGCCTTGTTGATCAGGATGGCCACCCGCATCTCGAGCTCGGGTGGCTCGATGGCCACGGTGAGCCCGGCGTCGAAGCGGGAAATCAGGCGTTCGTGGATGTCCGTCAGGCCCTTGGGATAGGTGTCCGAGGTCATCACGATGTGCGACTTCTTGGCCAGCAGGGCCTCGAAGGCGTTGAAGAATTCTTCCTGGGTGCGGTCCTTGTTGGCAAAGAACTGCACGTCGTCGATCAGGAGCAGGTCCAGCGAGTGGTACTTTTCCTTGAACTGGTCGAAGGTCTTGCGCTGGTAGGCCTTGACCACATCCGAGACGAACTGCTCCGCATGGATGTAGAGAACCTTGGCGTTGGGGCGGTCGGACAGCAGCCGGTTGCCCACCGCGTGGACCAGGTGGGTCTTGCCCAGGCCCACGCCCCCGTAGATGAAGAGCGGGTTGTAGAGCTGCCCTGGCGAACTGGCGACGTGCAGGGCCGCGGCGCGGGCCATGCGGTTGGCGCTGCCCTCGACCAGGGTGTCGAAGGTGAGCGCGGTGTTGAGGCGGTTCTTGAAGCCACCCTGGGCCGGGTCGTCCGCCAGGTCGGTGGGTTCGGAGGCGGCCGGGGTTTCTGCCGGCGTGGCCGGCATCGCAACACGGGCGGGGGCTTCACGGTGAGCAAGCGCCAACTCCAGGGCAACCGGCTGGCCGTAGAGGCGCTCCAGCAGGGCGGAGATCCGGCCGGCGTACTGGGCCCGGATCCAGTCCAGCTTGAAGCGGTTGGCGACGAAGAGGGTGACCTTGGAAAAGTCCTCGCTGACCTGCGCGGCCAGCGGCTTGATCCAGGTGACGAACTGCTGTTCGGGCAGTTCCTGGGCCAGCTGCTCGACGCAAGTCTGCCACAGGCTGTCGCCTGCGCCGAGGGGGTTTTCGGGCTCTCCGGGCAGGGAGTCTTGACGGGAATCCAGGGTCATTGCCGGGAGCGGGAGTTGTGGATAGCTGGCATGGGCGAAAGCGGCGGAGTCTAGTTTATTCAGAACTTGTCCACAAGCCGGGTTTGCGGAGATTCCGCAGCCGGAAACCGGGCATCCTTGCTGGATTGACAGATTTCCGCGATAATGTCGGGTTCCCCGGACGCAACCGTCCGATCCCTATCCTCATCTTGGTCAAGAGATCATGAAACGTACCTACCAACCTTCCAAAGTGCGCCGCGCCCGCACCCACGGCTTCCTGGTCCGCATGAAGACCCGCGGTGGCCGCGCTGTCATCAACGCGCGCCGCGCCAAGGGCCGCAAGCGTCTGGCCGTCTAAGGGTCGACAGGCCCTTGCAGCGGCTCCAGCAGCGAAAGCAGTTCGAGGCCGTGCTGGCAGGTGCCACAGTGGCCCGCACGGCGCATTTCGCACTGCACCGCTGCGCGCTGGACATCACAGGGCCTGGGTCCGAAGGACCGCAGGCCCTGTTTGCCGTCCGGGCGCCGTGGATCGGGGCCATGGTCCCCAAGCGCTGGGCCAAGCGGGCCGTCACCCGCAACACGATCAAACGCCAGATCTACGCCGTGGCCCGGGAATGCGCCAGCCTGCCTGAAGCCGCCCATGTGGTGCGGCTGCGCCATGGCTTCGACCGCCAGCACTTTCCCAGCGCCACCTCCGTCGCCCTGAAGCAGGCGGTGCGCGCGGAACTGCAGGCCCTGTTCGCGGGAGCCCGCCCATGATGCGCGCCTTCCTCGTCGGCCTGGTCAAGGGCTACCGCCTGCTGCTGTCCCCCTGGCTCGGCTCGTCCTGCCGTTTCACGCCGACCTGCTCGGTCTATGCCCTCGAGGCATTGGACCGGCATGGCGCGCTCGTCGGCAGCTCCCTGGCCGCCGCCCGCATCGCCCGCTGCCATCCCTGGTGCGCCGGCGGTGCCGACCCGGTGCCGTCCGAACCTCCCCGTCTGTTCACCCGCCTGGGCCTGGGGGCCCGTGCCGAGCAGTCCCTTCCTTCTCCTCGCAAGAAGACCTCATGAACGACATTCGTCGCACCATCCTCTGGGTGGTTTTCGGTTTTTCCATGGTGCTGCTGTGGGACCAGTGGCAGGTCTACAACGGCCGCCCCGCCACCTTCTTCCCCAACCCCGCCGCCACCGCTGCCAAGGCGCCTGCCGGCGCGGCCTCGGGCGCCGCCCCTGCGGGCGGGTCCGCGGTTCCCGGTGCCACGGCTGGCACCTCGACCGGCCCGGCCGCCGTGCCGGCGGGCACCGAAGCGGCGGCCGCCCATGAGCAGGTCACGGTCACGACCGACACCCAGCGCCTGGTCTTCGACACCGAAGGCGGCTCGCTGGTGCGCGCCGAGTTCCTCAAGCACGCCGCGGATCACACCGCCGGCCGCAAGGAAGACCCGCGCTTCGTGTTGCTGCAGCAGACTCCCCAGCACACCTACGTGGCCCAGAGCGGCCTGATCGGCGGCGACTTCCCCAACCACAAGACGGTGATGACCCTGGTGCCCGGCCCGCGTGAGCTGGCCGAGGGCAGCAGCGAGCTCACGCTGCGCTTCGAGTCGCCGGAGAAGAACGGCCTCAGGCTGGTCAAGACCTATACCCTCAAGCGCGGCGCCTACGACATCGCGGTCAAGCACGAGATCGTCAACACCGGCAGCCAGCCCGTCACCGCGCAGGTCTACCTGCAGCTGGTGCGTGACGGCAGCAAGTCGGGCGAAGACTCGGCCTTCTATTCCACCTTCACCGGCCCGGCCGCCTACACCGAGGAAAAGAAGTACCAGAAGGTCGAGTTCTCGGACATCGACAAGGGCAAGGCCGAATTCCAGAACAAGTCCACCGCCGGCTACATGGCGATGGTGCAGCACTACTTCGCCAGCGCCTGGATCCTGCCCCAGGGCCAGCCGCGCGACCTGTTCGTGCGCAAGATCGACAACAACCTCTACGCCGCCGGCCTGATCAGCGCGCCGCAGACCGTGGCCCCCGGCGCCAGCGTCGCGGTGCCCGCCACCTTCTTCACGGGCCCGCAGGAAGAGAAGATGCTCGAGCAGGTCGCCCCGGGCCTGGACCTGGTGAAGGACTACGGCTGGCTCACCATCCTGGCCAAGCCGCTGTACTGGCTGCTGGACAAGCTGCACGGCTTCATCGGCAACTGGGGCTGGTCCATCGTGGCGCTGGTGCTCCTGATCAAGATCGCCTTCTTCTGGCTGCAGGCCAAGGGTTACGAGAGCATGGCCAAGATGAAGGCCATCAACCCGCGCGTCATGCAGCTGCGCGAACGCTACAAGGACAACCCGCAGCAGATGCAGCAGGAGATGATGCGCATCTACCGCGAGGAGAAGGTCAACCCGCTGGGCGGCTGCCTGCCGATCCTGATCCAGATTCCGGTGTTCATCGCCCTGTACTGGGTGCTGCTGTCCTCGATCGAGATGCGCCAGGCGCCCTGGATCGGCTGGATCCACGATCTGTCGGCCAAGGATCCGTACTACATCCTGCCGGTCATCATGACCTTGTCCACCCTGCTGCAGACGGCGCTCAACCCGCTGCCGCCGGACCCGATGCAGGCCAAGATGATGTGGATCATGCCCCTCGTCTTCTCGGTCATGTTCTTCGTCTTCCCCGCCGGCCTGGTGCTGTACTGGATCACGAACAACCTGCTGTCGATCGCCCAGCAATGGGTCATCAACAAGCGCATGGGGGTCCCGCCCTCGTTCAACCTGCCGAGTTTCAAGTAAGAAAAAAGGGCCGCGCTGCGGCCCTTTTCAATGAGGCACCAGCGTCGCCGCCTCTTAGCCCCTTCATCCATGCTCGCTGACCGCAACGCCCCCATCGCCGCCATCGCCACCGCCCCCGGCCGTGGCGCGGTGGGCATCGTGCGCGTGTCCGGCCGGGGCCTGGCCGCGCTCGTGCAGGCCCTGTGCGGGCGCGCGCTGAAGGCCCGCGAGGCGAGCTACGGTGCCTTCCTCGCGCAGGACGGCAGCGCCATCGACCACGGCCTGGCCCTGTTCTTCCCCGGCCCGAACTCCTTCACCGGTGAGGACGTGCTGGAGCTGCAGGCCCATGGCGGGCCGGTGGTGCTGCAGCTGCTGCTGGCGCGCTGCCTCGAGGCCGCTGCCGAGACCGACGCCGCCACCGGCCGCCCGCGCCTGGCGGGCCTGCGGGTGGCCGAGCCCGGCGAGTTCACGCAGCGCGCCTTTCTCAATGACAAGATCGACCTGGCCCAGGCCGAGGCGATTGCCGACCTGATCGACGCCAGCACCGAGGCGGCCGCGCGCAGCGCCAGCCGTTCGCTTGCCGGCGAGTTCTCGCGGGAGGTCGATGGCCTGCGCGACGCCCTGATCCATCTGCGCATGCTGGTCGAAGCGACCCTCGACTTCCCGGAAGAAGAGATCGACTTCCTCCAGCAGTCCGACGCCCAGGGCCAGCTCGATCGGCTGCAGACGCGCCTGGCTGAAGTGCTGGCGCGCACCCGCCAGGGCGCGCTCCTGCGCGAGGGCATCACCGTGGTCATCGCCGGCCAGCCCAATGCCGGCAAGAGCTCGCTGCTCAATGCGCTGGCAGGCGCGGAACTGGCCATCGTCACCCCGATCGCCGGCACCACCCGCGACGTGGTGAGCCAGTCCATCCAGATCGAGGGCGTGCCGCTGCATGTGGTCGACACCGCCGGCCTGCGCGAAAGCGAGGACCCAGTGGAGCGCATCGGCATCGAGCGCGCCTGGGCGCGCATCGCCGGCGCCGACGCGGTGCTGTTCCTGCACGACCTCTCGCGCCTGGGCGACGCCGACTACCAGGCCGCCGACGCGCTGATTCGCGCCACGCTCGCCGAGCGCCTGCCCGCGCAGGTGCCGGTGATCGAGGTGTTCAACAAGCAGGACCTGGCCGCGGGCGCCCTGCCCGAGGCCGGCCTCGCCATGTCCGCGCGCACCGGCGAGGGCCTGGCGGCCCTGCGCCAGCGGCTGCTGGACGTGGCCGGCTGGCAGTCCGCGCCCGAGGGCGTGTGGCTGGCGCGTGAGCGCCATGTGCAGGCCCTCAAGCGGGTGGGCGAGCACCTTGCCGCGGCGCAGGCCTTCCTCTCGCCCGAGGCCCTGGCGCTCGACCTGCTCGCCGAAGAACTGCGCCTGGGCCAGAACGCGCTGGGCGAGATCACCGGCGAGTTCTCGGCCGACGACCTGCTGGGCGTGATCTTCTCCAAGTTCTGCATCGGAAAATGAAGGCCCGGCGGACCGCGCCGGCCCCGAGGCCGGCCGCTGTCCCCAAGCCGACTCTTTCGCTGGGTTACCCGTGGACGCGCTGAAACCCTTGTCCTAGAATTTGCTGTGTTTCGAATGAGAAACTGTGTTTCATTAATGAAACCCAATTGGACATCAGAGGGCGCATGAACATCCAGGGCATCGACGAAATCACCTTTGGCGCGACCGACCTCGCGACGTGCCGCCAGTTCTTCCAGGACTGGGGCCTGACCCTGGTGGCCGAAGCGCCCCAGGAGCTGGTGTTCGAAAGCCTCAACGGCTGCCGCGTCATCGTGGCCCACTCGGACAAGCCCGGCCTGCCCGCCGGCGTCGAGCCCGACCCGACGCTGCGCGAAGTGGTCTGGTGCGTGGACAGCGCCGAGGCCCTGGCCCATTTCCGCGCCCGCCTGCAAGGCCAGCCCGGCTTCGTCGACGACGGCGCGCGCATCGGCTGCACCGACCCCAATGGCCTGGCGATCCGGGTGCAGGTCACGCACAAGCGGCCGGTGCAGGTCGAATCGGCCAGGACCAACACCTGGACCGAGCGCACCCGCATCAACCAGCCCGCCCCGGCCTACGACCGCGCGACGCCGGTGGAGGTGGGCCATGTGGTCTTCTTCGTCCACGACCTGGCCACCGTCACCCGCTTCTACGAAGAGAAGCTGGGCTTCGTGCTCTCCGACCGCTACCCCGGCCGCGGCAGCTTCCTGCGCTGCGCGCCCGAGGCCGGCCACCACGACCTGTTCCTGCTGCAGCCGCCCGAGCCGCGCAAGGGCCTGAACCACGTGGCCTTCACCGTGCGCGACCTGCACGAGGTGGTGGGCGGCGGCCTGCACATGTCCCGCTGCGGCTGGGAGACCGAACTCGGCCCGGGCCGCCACCCGATTTCCTCGGCGATGTTCTGGTACTTCGTGAGCCCCGCCGGCGCGCTGGTGGAGTACTACACCGACGAGGACGAACTCACCGCCGACTGGCAGCCGCGCGACTTCACGCCCGGCCCCACCGTCTTCGCCGAGTGGGCGGTCAAGGGCGGCATCGACGGCAAGACCCGCCGCCAGGTCAACGCCGAAGCGCCCTCCGGCCGCTTCATGACCGACAAGCCCAAGGGCTGATGAAGAGGGCTGAAATCAAGGAGAACACCATGGCCGACCCCACGCTCTATAACGACACCCACCAGAACCGCAGCGCCGCGCCCACCGCCTACGAGAGCCTGCTGGGCGACTCGATCGAGCGCGCCTTCGGCCAGGGCATCCACGACCTCGAAGGTCTGGTGGCCTACCTGAACCAGGCGGGTCCCGCCGGCCCCAACGGCCAGGCCTGGACCGCCGAGAGCTACCAGCGCGAGATCGCCCGGCTGGCCGCGGCCTGAGCCTGCGGCCGTCCCGCGCGACACGCCCCCCGACTTCCGACCCGAACCGGAGACCGAGATGAACATGGTGAACATGGCTCATGCCCCCGTGAACTTCCAGCAGGACCCGATCGACGCCGCCCTCGAGGTCGGCCTCAAGGACCTGTGGTTCCCCGTCTGTCCCTCGCACTTCGTGAAGGAGCAGCCCGTTTCCCTGCGCCGCCTGGGCTACAAGATCGTGCTGTGGCGTGACGGCCAGGGCCAGGTCCACGCGCTCGAGGACCACTGCCCCCACCGCGGCGCGCCGCTGTCGCTGGGCGTGATCCTGGGGGACCGTCTCGCCTGCGCGTACCACGGCGTCGAGGTCCGCAACGACGGCGTCGTCACCAAGGTGCCGGGAAGCCCCGGCTGCAAGCTCGAGGGCATGAAGGCCGCGCGCCGCTTCCACGCGGTGGAGGCTGCCGACGCGATCTTCCTGTTCAACGCCACCGACCCGCACCTCGAGACCCCGCCGCCCCTGGTGCTGCCCGAGCAGCTGTCCTCGCCCGAGTGGTCGTCCTTCCTGTGCTACACCGAGTGGGGCTGCGACTACCGCTACGTGATCGACAACGTGATGGACCCGATGCACGGCGCCTACCTGCACAAGCAGTCGCACTCGATGGCGGAGGGCGAGATCAGCGCCGACTTCCAGCTCACCGACACCGAGCAGGGCTTCATCTTCGAGAAGAAGGGCCAGAAGGGCATCAACTTCGACTGGACCGAGTGGATCAACAACGGCAGCCACTGGATGCGCCTGGCGATCCCCTACCCCAAGACCGGCGGCCCCGGCGGCCCCTTCACCATCATCGGCAACTACACCCCGGTGACCAACCGCATCAGCGGCGTGTTCCACTGGCGCTGCCGCAAGGTCGAGGGCTGGGCGCGTGACACCTGGCGCTTCCTGTACAAGAACCGCCTCGAGCAGCGTCACTGGCACGTGCTGGAGCAGGACCGCGTCGCGGTCGAGGCGATGGAGCCCGACGCCAACAAGCGCGAGCACCTGTACCAGCACGACATGGGCATCGTGCGCCTGCGCCGCCACTACCGCAACCTGGCCGCCGCGCAGCTCGAGAAAGCCGGCAAGGCCTGAATCCGCGGACCCCTGTGGTCCTGGGGCCCGCATGTCGCCCGGCGCCGCGCGGGCCCGTCACCTGAAAACCGACGCGCCCGGGCGGCCTTTGCCGTCCTGTTAGGCTCGAGTGTTTTCCCCGCATCACTGACCCACAAGGCCTCATCCCCGTGACGACCGCGACCCTCCAGGCCCTGGTTTACCAGGTCCGCTACGAAGCCAAGGACATCCACAGCGTCGAACTGCGCCCCGCGGGCGGCGGCGCCTTCCCCGCCTTCGAGGCCGGTTCCCACATCGACCTGCACCTGGGCAACGGCCAGGTGCGCTCCTACTCCCTGTTCAACGAGGCGGGCGAGACCCACCGCTACTGCGTCGGCATCCTCAAGGACGCCAAGAGCCGCGGCGGCTCGCGCTGGGTGCACGAGCAGCTGCGCGTGGGCAGCACGATCACCCTCAGCGCACCGCGCAACGCCTTCAAGCTGCACGAGGATGCGGCGCACAGCGTGCTGGTGGCTGGCGGCATCGGCATCACCCCCATCCTGTGCATGGCCCGGCGCCTGAAGGCCCTGGGCCGCTCCTTCGAGGTGATGTACTTCGCCCGCTCGCGCCAGAACGCCGCCTTCGTGGCCGAGGTCGAGGCCCTGGGCGCGCCGGTGCACTGGCACTTCGACGACGAGCGCGGCGCGCCGCCCGACCTGAAGGCCCTGCTGGCCGCCCGCCCCGCCGGCGCCAACACCCACTACTACGCCTGCGGCCCCGCCGTCATGCTCGACGCCTTCGTCGCCGCCTGCGAGGGCCTGGGTTATGCCAACGCCCACATCGAGCGCTTCACCGCGGTCGAAGTGAAGGCCGCCAGCGACGCGCGCGCGACCTACACCGTGCTGCTGAAGAAGTCCGGCATCGAGTTCGTGGTCGAACCCGACCAGACCCTGCTGAACACGATCCGCGCCAACGGCTGCGAGCCGGTCACCAGCTGCGAGGACGGCATCTGCGGCGCCTGCGAGACCCAAGTGATCGAGGGCATTCCCGACCACCGCGACTCGGTCCTGAGCAAGGCCGAGCGCGAGGCGAACAAGACCATGATGATCTGCGTCGGCGGCTGCAAGAGCGAGCGCCTGGTGCTCGATCTCTGAGGCAAGTCGCCCGCCTGGCGCCTGGTCGCGCCCCTCCCTGAGAAGAAGAAATCGCGGCAAGCGCCGCGATCAGGCCGACGCCGTCGGATAGGGGCTGGTGTCGGCTGCGTCGAGCATGGCGCGCGCCAGCCGCTCCATCAATGCCCCGCGCAGGGTCTTCGCGCCGGGGTCGTTCCACAGATTGCGCAACTCCATCGGGTCGGCCTGCAGGTCGTAGAGCTCGCCCCAGGGCTGCCCGTCGTAAAAGGTGAGTCGGTGCTGGTGGTCACGCAGCGTGCGCATCCGGACCCGGCGGTCCATGCCGAAGTCGGCGCGCTGGCTTTCCTCCTCCACCAGCAGCGCCTCGCGCACCCCGTCGGCCTCGCCGGCGATCACCGGCAGCAGCGAACGTCCGTGCATGCCGTTGGCGCTTGGGAGGCCCGCTCGGGCCAGCACCGTGGCGGCGATGTCGGTGGTCTGGGCCAGGGCGTTCACCACACGCGCTGCACGCCCCCCGCCTGCCGGCGAAGGGACCGCAGCGGGTGACGGGGTGGCGCCCGATGCCGAGCCTTCGGCCTGCGCCGGGTCGCGCCAGATGAAGGGCACGCGGGTCAGCGCGTCGTAGTGCAGCCCGCCCTTGAACATCAGCCCGCGGTCCCCCAGCAGCTCGCCGTGGTCGGCGGTGAACATCACCACCGTGTTGCCATCGAGGCCGAGCGCGGCGAGCTGCGCCATCACCCGGCCCACCGCATCGTCGATGCAGGCCAGGCTGCCGTGGTTCAGGGCCAGGGCCTCGCGCGCCTCCTGCGGCGTGCAGGCGAAGGCACCGTAGCCGGGCTTGAACCCGGGGTTGGCGCGGCGCTGCTCGCGCAACCAGGCCAGGGCCGGTGGGGCGTCGACGCCTTCGGCGTCGAAGGTCGCGGGCAGGTCCATGTCCTCGGGCCGGTACAGGTCCCAGTACTTCCCCGGCGGGGTGAAGGGATGGTGCGGATCCGGGAAGGAGCACTGCAGGAAGAAGGGTTCCTGCCCCTGCGCGAACTCGGCCAGCATCGCGCAGGCCTGCTGCGCGATCCAGGCGGTGGGGTACAGGTCCTCCGGCACCCGCGTGCGCCAGGCCTGGCGCAGCGCGCCCAGGGCGAGACCCGGGGTGGGGATGGCATGGTCGGGGCCGATCAGGCGGTCGGCCTCGCCGGGCGGCAGCTGCGACCGTAACCAGCGGCGCCAGTGGCCCTGCTGCTCGTCGGCGTGGCCGATGGACAGCGCCACCCGCTCGAAGCCGTAGTACGGCAGGTCGAGCTCCCAGGACGGGTCCTCGTTCCAGCGCGCGCCCACCTCCTGCCCGTAGCGGCCCGGGAAGGGCCGGCGCGCGTCATGCGGCAGGCGCTGGCCGGCGGCGGGCCAGGGCGGCGGCACCGGGGTGATGTTCTGCAGGTGGGCCTTGCCCGCCAGCGCGGTGCGCCAGCCGGCCTCGCGCAGCTGCTCGACGAAGGTCAGTTCGCCCAGCGACAGCTCGCGCCCGTTCATCTGCAGCCCGTGCGCACTGGGCAGGCGCCCGGTCATGAGCGAAGCGCGATTGGGCTGGCAGATCGGGGTGGCGACGTGGAACTGCGAAAAGCGGGTGCCGCGCGCCGCCAGGGCGTCGATGTGCGGCGTGCGCAGCACCGGGTCGCCCGCGCAGCCCAGGTGGTCGGCGCGGTGCTGGTCGGTGATGAACAGCAGGAAGTTCGGGCGGAGGTCCATCGGGCGCAGTGAAGGTGGGGCGGCCGGACGCCATGCGCCCGGCCTGCCGCCTGCCTCAGTCGGCCTTGATGTTCAGCTCGCGCGCCAGCGTGCCATAGCGCTGGTTGTCGGCCCGCATGAAGCCTTCCAGCACCTGGGGCGTACCGCCGGCGACTTCGATGCCGGCGGCCATGAGCTTCTCGCGCACCTCGGGCATCTTGATCACGTCATTGATCTCGCGGTTGATGCGCGCGATGGTGGCGGCCGGGGTCGCCGCGGGCGCGAACACCCCGTACCAAGCGTTCACCTCGACACCCGGCACGCCCTGCTCGGTGGCGGTGGGCACCTCGGGCAGCAGCTCGGAGCGGCGCGACTCGGTCACGGCCAGGGGCACCAGCTTGCCGGCCTTGATGTGCGGCACCGCGCCGCCCAGGCCCACGTACAGCAGCTTCACCTCACCCGACAGGGCGGCGGTGATCGAGGGCGCCACGCCCTTGTAGGGCACGTGCATCAGGTCGGCCTTGCTGCTCTTTTTGAGCATCTCGCCGGCGAAGTGCATCGGCGAGCCGTTGCCCGCGCTGCCGTAGGGCAGGCCCGGCGCCTTGCGCGCGGCCTCGATGGCGGCGCGCAGGTTGGTGGCGCCCAGCGAAGGGTTGGCCACCAGCACCAGCGGCGTGGTGGCCGGGGCGATCACCGGAGCCAGGTCCTTCATCACGTCGACGCCGCCGCCAGCGCCCGGGGGCAGCACGTGGGGCGAAATGATCATGGTGTTGGGCGTGAGCAGCAGCGTGTGGCCGTCCGGCTGCGCCTTGGCCACGAAACTGGCGCCCACCAGCGCGCCGGCGCCGGGCTTGTTGTCCACCACCACCGGCTGGCCCAGGCGGGGCGCCAGCTTCTCGCCGATGATGCGCGCGGCCAGGTCCGGGCCGCCGCCCGGGGGGAAGGGCACCACCAGGGTCACCTGGCGCGAGGGGAAGGCGGCCTGTGCCGCGGCGCCGAGGGGCAAGCCGGCCGCGAAGGCCAGGCCGCCGGCGGCCAGCAGGCCCAGGGCCAGGCGGCGGGAGGGTCGTCGTTGGGTCGTGCGAGTCATGCTGTCTCCTGTGTGGTCTTGTTGAACGGTCATGGAACGTGGAAAGCGATGCGCCGGTTTGTTCCAGGGCCGGCGCCGGTGAAAGTATTCCTTCGGGCCGGCAGGCGGCCGGGCCCCTCAGGCCAGGGGCACCTGCCAGGCGTCGTAGCCGTAGACCCAGTCGGCGTTGCCCGGGCCCTTCATCCACTGGTTGCCCCGCGAGCCGATCTGGATTCTGGCGGTGCGCTCGCGGCGCGCGTTCTCGTAGACCTGGAGTCCCCGCATCGCGAGGGGACGATCCTGGACACCGGTCAGGGCACGCCCCAGCACCACCGCGTCCTCGATCGCCATGCCCGCGCCCTGCGCCATGAAGGGCAGCATCGGGTGGCAGGCGTCGCCCAGCAGCGTCACCGCGCCCACCGACCACTGGGCCAGAGGCTCGCGCTCATAGAGCGCGCTCTTGAGGACGCTGTCGCAGGCGGCGAGCAGCTTGCGCGGCTCGGCGTGGAAGTCCTGGTAGGCGGCGCGCAGCTCCTGCACGTCGCCCTCGCTGGTCCAGGACTCCTCGGTCCACTCGGGCTGGCCGGTGGTGGCGAAGACGAAGGTCTCGCGGCCCTGGTTCAGGGGGAAGGTGACGATCTGGGTGTGCGGGTTGGGGCCCCACCACTTGGTGAAGGCCTCGATCTCGGGCACATCCTTCACCCGCTCGGTGGGCACCACCGCGCGGTAGGAGACCACGCCGGTGAAGCGGGGCTTCTCCTCGCCGAAGAGGGCGGCGCGCACCCGCGAGTGGATGCCGTCGGCGCCGATGACGAGGTCGTGTTCCGCCTGCGTGCCGTCCTCGAAGGTGAGCGAGACGCGCGCGGCGTCCTGCGCCAGCGACTTCACCCGCTTGCCGAAGACCACCTGCTCCAGCGGAAACTCGGCGGCCAGCGCCGCCAGCAGGTCGGCGCGGTGGATGGTGACCTGCGGCGCGCCGTACTGCGTCTCGGCGATGTTGCCCATGCCCAGGCGCGAGGTCTCGAGGTTGGTGTCCCAGTCGCGGCTGATGCGGTAGGTGGGCTGGGCGCCTTCCTCGCGGATCCGTGCGCCGATGCGGCCGCCCAGTCCGTCCAGCGCCTTGACGACGTTGGGCGTGAGGTTGATGTCGGCGCCCACGCGCATCCATTGCTTCGATTGTTCGTAGACGGTGACCGCGTGGCCCGCGCGGCGCAGGGCGACCGCGGCCGCCAGGCCTCCGATGCCGCCGCCGGCGATGCCGATGTTCAGTGTGGACATGGTGTGTCTCCTGGAAAGTAAGTGTCAGAACACGCCGGGGAAGGACCCGCCGTCGAGCAGCACGTTCTGGCCGTTGATGTAGCCCGCGTGCACGCTGCACAGGAAGGCGCAGGTCTTGCCCAGTTCCTCGGGCTGGCCCAGGCGGCGGGCCGGGTGCTTGGCCACGCGGGCGGCGCGGACCTCGTCGACGCTCTTGCCCTCGCGCCTGGCTTGCACCGCGAAGTTGCTCGCGAGGCGGGCGGTGTCGAAGGTGCCGGGCAGGAGGTTGTTGATGGTCACGCCACGGGCCACCACGCTGCGCGCCAGGCCGGCGACGAAGCCGGTGAGGCCGGCCCGCGCGCCATTGGACAGGCCCAGGATGTCCAGCGGCGACTTCACCGCGCTGGAGGTGATGTTGATGATGCGGCCGAAGCCGCGGTCCATCATGCCGTCGACGGTGGCCTTGATCAGCTCGATCGGCGCCAGCATGTTGGCGTCCAGGGCCGCGATCCAGGCGTCCCGGTCCCACTGCCGGAAGTCGCCCGCGGGCGGGCCGCCGGCGTTGGTCACCACGATGTCGAACTGCGGGTGCGCCGCGAAGATCCGCGCGCGCCCTTCCGCGGTGGTGACGTCGGCCGCGACCCAGTTGACCCGGCCGCCGCTGGCGCGGGCCTGCGCGGCGAGCTGGTCGGCCGCCTCGCGCAGCGGCCCTTCGGTGCGGGCGACGATCACCACGTGCGCGCCCTCGGTGGCGAGCGCGGTGGCGCAGGCCAGGCCCAGGCCGGCGCTGGCGCCGCAGACCAGGGCCTTCTTGCCGCTGATTCCCAGATCCATGTCTTGCTTCCTCAAGGGTTCGCCCCGGCGGGCGCCAGGACGTGTGCGTCGCGAAGGTCCACGTCCAGGCGCGCCCAGGCGTCGATCTCCACCTTCAGTTCGGGGAACACCAGGCCGCGGACCTCCACCAGGGTGGAACAGGGCGTGTGCGCGCCGAAGAATTCCCGGCGGGCCCGGCCGACCGCGTCCTTGTCGGCGATGTCGGTCACGTAGACCACGGTCTTCACCAGGTTGTGCCGGTGGCCGCCCGCGGCCTGCACCAGCGCCTCGAGCTTGCGCAGCACCACCAGGGTCTGCGCGTAGGCGTCCAGGGCCTGGCCCTGCTCCGCGGCCTCCCGGGTGGCGGGGTGGCCGGTCATGCCCGACATCACCACCTCGTTGCCGTGGCGATAGGCGTTCGTCCACGAGGCCGTGGGCAGGTCGGGGACGGCGGGGCTGGCGATCTTGTGCAGGAGGGTCATCGTCGAGGCCTCAGGCGCCCTGCCCTCACTGACCACCGGCGCGCACGCGGGCGATGATGCGTTCGCGCACCGGCACGAAGTCGTAGGTCGGGTAGACCTCGGTGGTGAACACGCTCCAGGCCGAGCGCTCCAGCTCCACGTTCACCTGCCCCAGCAGGTGCGGCGGCACTTCCAGCGTCACGATCTGGCCCAGGCCCATGGCCACCGTCCAGGACACCACCCGGGTGCCCGGCACCGGAAAGCGCTCCCACCAGTCCGCGGCCTTGAGGCGCGCCTGCACCTCGTCCAGCACCAGGCCGGGCCGGTGCTTGAGGACGATTGTGAGCAGGACGTTGGGGTTGGGCGCGGACGGGTCGGCAGCGGCGGTCATGACGTGTTTCCTTCAGGGCCTGTCGGTACCCGTTTTCACTCGGCGACGATGTTGCGCGCCTTGATGATCCGGGCCCAGGTGGCGGTCTCGGCCTTGATGTGGGCGGCGAAGTCGGCGGACTTCATCGCCACCGGGGTCAGGCCCTGGGCCTTGAGCTGCTCGCGCACCTCGGGCCGGGCCAGGGCGTCGTTCACGTCCTTGAGCACGCGGGCCACCACCTCGGGCGGGGTGCCGGCCGGGGTCAGCACGCCGTACCAGGAGGTCACCACCACGCCGGGGACGCCCTGCTCGGCCAGCGTGGGAATCTCGGGCGCGACCACGCCGTCACGCACGGTGTCGGTCACGCCCAGGGCCACCAGCTTGCCGCTGCGAATGTGCTGCAGCGTGGCCGGCAGGTTGGAGAACATCAGGGGCACGGTGCCGCCCAGCACGTCGTTGAGCGCGGGCGCGGTGCCCTTGTAGGGCACGTGCATCAGGTCGGTGCCGGTCTGCTGCTTGAACAGCTCGCCGGCCAGGTGCAGGCCGCTGCCGATGCCGGGCGAGGCGTAGCTGAAGCCGCCCGGCCTGGCCTTGGCGGCGGCGACCAGCTCCTTGAGGTCCTTCACCTTGGCGCCGGGTCCGGCCACCAGGACGTTGGGCGCCTTGGCCACCATGGTCACGGCGACGAAGTCCTTCTCGATGTTGAAGGGGAAGTTCGGCATCAGCGTGGGGTTGATGGTCAGGTTGCCGGCCGGGATCATCAGCAGCGTGTTGCCGTCCGGCTTGGCCTTCTTGACCTTGTCGATCCCCAGGTTGCCGGCGGCGCCGGGCAGGTTCTCCACGACGGCGGGCTGGCCGCTGCGCTTGGTGATCTGCTCGGCCAGGATGCGGGCCAGCGTGTCCACCGGGCCGCCCGGCGGGAAGGGGGCGACGATGGTGGTGCGCTCGGCCTGGGCCAGGGCCTGCGGTGCGAAGGCGAGGGCCAGCAGGCTGGCCACGCTGGAAAGGACGAAGCGGCGGGTCGCGGTCATGGTGGGGGCTTCCTTCATCGAATGCATGCGGAGGGAAATCGGAGGTGAGGGGTGCGGGCGCTTCAATCGGCCCAGGGCAGCGGCGCGTCGTTCAGGCCCCAGTAGAAGCTCTTTTGCGCGGTGTATTCCAGGATGCCCAGGCGGCCCTTCTCGCGGCCGGTGCCGCTTTGCTTGACGCCGCCGAAGGGCGTGCTCACCGAGAACAGCTTGTAGGTGTTGACCCAGACGGTGCCGGTCTCCAGCGCCCGGCCGATGCGCCAGGCGGTCTTGTAGTCGCGGGTCCAGATGCCCGAGGCCAGGCCGAAGACGCTGTCGTTGCACTGGGCAGTGAGGTCGGCCTCGTCGGTCCAGGGCAGCAGGGCCAGCACCGGGCCGAAGATTTCCTCCTGGCACATGCGCGCGGAGTTGGGCAGGCCCTCGAACACGGTGGGCAGGTAGTAGCTGCCCTTGTCGTAGGCCGCGCCTTGCGGACGGGTGCCGCCGGCGAGCAGCTTGCCACCCTCCTTCAGGCCCAGTTCGACGAAGCCTTCCACCGTGGCGCGGTGCCCCATGTTCACCAGCGGACCCATCTGGGTGCGCTCGCTGGAGGGGTCGCCCACGCGGAGCTGCTTCACGCCCTCGAGCAGGCGGCGCTTGAACTCCTCGTACACGCTGGCATGCACGAAGGCGCGCGAGCCGGCGATGCAGGACTCGCCCGAGCTCGAGAAGATGCCATAGAGCACGCCCTTGACCGCATGGTCCAGGTCGGCATCGGCGCAGACGATGGTGGGCGACTTGCCGCCCAGCTCCAGCGAGGTGGGCATCAGCTTCTCGGCTGCCAGGCGCTGGATGCCCATGCCGACGTTGGTGCCGCCGGTGAAGGCGATGCGCTTGATGAGGGGGTGGCGCACCAGGGCGTCGCCCACCACCGAGCCCTTGCCGGGCAGCACGCTGATGATGCCGTCGGGCACGCCGGCCTCCTGCGCGATGCGGGCCAGCTCGATGGCCATGCGCGGGGTGATCTCGGCCGGCTTGAAGACGACGGCGCAGCCGGCGGCCAGGGCCGGCGCGAGCTTCTGCGCCTCGCTGGCAATCGGCGAGTTCCAGGGCGTGATCGCGCCCACCACACCGAGGGGCTCGTTCACGCTCATGGTGAAGTAGTCGCCGCGCGCGGGGGTCAGCGTCTCCTCCCAGGTCTCGCAGGCGGCGGCGAAGAACTGGAAGGTGCCTGCGGCGCTGGCCACCAGGGCGCGGGTCTCGTTGACCGGCTTGCCGTTGTCCAGGCGCTGCAGCTGCGCGAGTTCCTCGCCGCGGGCGCGGATGCCGGCGGCGATGCGGTGCAGGATTCCCGCCCGCTCATGGCGCTTGAGCCCGGCCCAGTTCGCCTTCTTGCGCGCGGCCTCGGCCACCTGCACCGCCTCGTCGACGTCGGCGGCCGTGGCCGCGTGCAGCGTGGCGACGGTGCTGCCGTCGTGTGGGTACTCGGTGGCGTATTCGGGGCCGGAGGCGTCGCGCCAGCGGCCGGCCATCAGGGTCTGGAGTTTTTCGGTCATGGGCAGCCCCGTTTCAGAGCGTCACCGCGTTCACGCGGTTGTGGAGGAAGCGCAGCGCGGACAGCACCGTGAGCGCCGACGTCTTGGGGTTGTCGGCCAGCGGCTTGCCGCGCATGGTCAGCGTCATCTCGCCGAACTCGCCGCGCACCAGGATCTCGTGGATGTTCTCGTCCACCGTCGGGTCGGCCACCAGACGCACCCGGGTGGCGTCCAGGCCCAGGCCCGCGAGCGAGACGGTGGCCGCGACGTTGGCGTTCTTGGGATAGAGGTGCGCCGCCTCGCGGGCGGTCGATTCGAGGATGGTGGTCGGCGTGGTGATCGTTTTCAGGTCGAAGGCGCCGTCGGCCGGCGTGCCGCTCCAGCTCAGGGGGGGCTTGCGGCCGGTGTAGGTGACCTCGGTCAGGCCGGCGATGCGCGCGGCCGCGATCGCGTCCACCCCGCCGATGGCGCCCGCCAGCAGGTGCACCTGGGTGCCGCCCGCGCGGGCGGCGTCGGCCAGTTGCTCGGGCAGGCCGGGCGCGGAGAGCGCGCCGATGGAAAGCACCGCGCACTCGACGCCGCGGGCCAGCGCCGGCACCACATGCTCGGTGAGCGCGGCGTGGCCGGCGCATTCGAGCACCAGCGCGGTCTGCTCCGGCACCTCGGTGACCACCTGCACCGATCGGCCCAGGCCCATGCGGTGGGCGGCGGCCTCGGCCTCCTCGACGTGGGCGGCGGGCACCACGACGTGGGTCACGCTCACCTGCGGGTGGTCGGCGATGCGGGCGAGCAGCGAGCGGCCGATGGCGCCGAAGCCGACCATCGTGACCTGCTGCAGGGGGCCGCGCGGGTTGCGGCCGCGCGCGGACGAAGAGGAGGCGGTGCTGGCCATGCGCGTTCAGTCCTTCTTGAGCGGGGGGCCGGCGAACTTGACCGCGAAGGGGCCCCAGGCGTTCATGTCCACTTCGACGATCACCGGACCGGGCGTGGCGAAGGCCTTGGTCAGCACCTCGGCGCTCTGCGCGGGGTCGGCCAGCTTGAAGTACGGCGCGCCCAGGCTGGCGCAGAAGTCCTGGAATTTCGGCGTGTGCAGCTCCACGTAGGCGTGGCGGCTGCCATAGAGGTCGTCCTGGATGTTCTTGATGACGCCGTAGCGGCTGTCGTTCATCAAGAGCACCACCAGGTCGGCCTTCTCCTGCACCGCGCAGGCGAGCTCGCCCACGTTCAGCATGAAGCCGCCGTCGCCCACCAGGGCCACGGTGCGCCGGCCCAGGCCGTGGGTGGCGTCTGCCACCGCGGTGCCGATGGCCATCGCCAGGCCCTGGCCGATGCCGCCGCCGAGCGCGTGCACGCCGGCGCGCGGATGGTCCAGGTTGGGGGCGCGGTTGCCCCACATGGTGTTGGACAGGGTGATGTCGCGCACCCAGGACAGCTTGCCGCCGGCCTGCGCCTGCGCCACCTGGGCCAGGGTGTCCTTGAGCTTCACGTACTTGCCCAGGGTGCCGTCGACGAGCGCGGCGGCCTCCGTGCGGGCGCGCTTGACGTCGGCGGCCAGGTTGGGGTCGATGGCCATGCGGCCTTCGAGCGCGTCGGCCAGGGCGTCGAGCGTGATCTGCGCGTCGCCCTGCACGAAGTACTCGCTGGCGTAGCCGCGGTTGTGGGCGAGGGCATTGGCGTCGATGCGGCAGATGCGCGAAGGCAGGCGCAGCTTGTAGCGCAGGGTCTCGTTGCTGCGAAGGCGCGAGCCCACCACCAGCATCGCGTCGCAGCTCTCGTAGAAGGTTTCGGCGGGTTTTTGCAGGTTGTAGGAGCCGAGGGTGCAGGGGTGGTCCTCGGGCACGATGCCGCGGCCCTGCACCGAGGTCACCACCGACCAGCCCATTTTCACGAAGCGCTGGACCGCGGCGGTCGCGCCGCGGGCGCCGCCGCCGAGCCACAGGATGGGGCGCTTGGCGCCCGCCAGGCGCTCGGCCAGCGCGGCCACCTCGGAGGCGGCCGGCACCACCGGCGGCACCGGCAGCGGGCACAGGTCGGCCGGCAGGTCCAGGAGCTTGCCCTGGATGTCGATCGGGATCTCGATGCTCACCGGGCCGCAGGGCGGGGTGAAGGCCAGGCGCGCGGCTTCGCGCAGCGTGGCCAGGGCGGTCTCGGGGTTGCGGATGCGGAAAGCCGCCTTGCCCACCGACTGCAGCATGGCCAGCTGCGCCGGGTGCTCGTGGATGTAGCCCAGGTCGCGGTCCAGGTACTCGGACTCGATCTGGCCGGTCAGGTGCAGGAGCGGCGTGCCGGCGGTGAAGGCCTCCACCATCGCGCCCGCCGCATTGCCGCAGCCGGTGCCGGTGCTGGTCACGCACACGCCCAGGGTGCCGGTCACGCGGGCGTAGGCGTCGGCCATGTTGCAGGCGCCGGCCTCGCCGCGGGCGGAGACGAAGCGGATCTTCTGGCGCACATGGAAGGCGTCCAGGATCGGCATGTTGTGGATGGAGATCACGCCGAAGGCGGCGCGCACGCCGCAGGCCTCGAGGAAGCGGGCGGCGAGTTCACCGACGGTGATGCGGGGCGTGGTGCGGGGGGTGGCAGTGGAGGTCATTTTTGTTTCTCAGTGCTTGGCGCCGGGCCAGCCGGCCGGGTGCGGCAGGTGGCTCAGGCGCTCGGTGAGCTGCTGCGCGGCCTGGCGGACCAGGGGCACCAGGCGCTCGGTCTCTTCGGGCGAAATCTGTTGCTGCGGCACGGTGATGCTCACCGCCGCCACCACCCGGCGCTGCTCGTTGAAGACGGGCGCGGCGATGGTGGTGATGCCGGTCTCGAAGCCGCCCTGGCTGATGCCGTAGCCGCTTTCGCGGTCGGCGGCGATCAGCGCCTGGAGCGCCTTCACGGTGGTGGGCGTGCGCGCGGTGACCGCGGGCAGCGGCTCCTCGGGGTAGACCTTGCGCAGGCCGGCCTCGTCGAGGTCGGACAGGAGCTGGCGGCCCAGCACCGTGGCATGGGCCGGGACCCGCGCGCCGACCTGGATGGAGTGGAAGACGGCGTTGGGGCCGGCGGCCTTGAGCACGAAGACCACGTCGCGGCCGTCGCGCACCACCAGGTGCGCCGAGAAGCCGGAGAGGGTGCGCAGCTCCTCGATGATGGGGCGGCCGTGCTCGGTCAGCTCCATCGAGGCCAGGTATTCAAAGCCCAGGCGCAGCACGCCGATGCTCAGTTTGTAGGCGGGGCTCTCGGGCACGCGCTCGACGAATCCCATCTGCTCCAGGGTGTGCAGCAGGCGGAAGACGGAGGCGCGCGGCACCTCGAGCCGGCGCGAGAGCTCGGCGCCGGTGAGCTCGCGCTCGCTGCGGGTGAAGCAGGCGAGCAGCTGCAGGCCGCGGGCCAGGCCCGGCACCAGGTAGCGCTCGTCGGTCGTGGTGTCGGCGGGGGCGGCGGTGTGGGGCACTGTCTTGGGCATCTTGGCGACCGTGTTCATTTCAGCAGTGCGTTGACCGCGTCGGGGCCTTCGAGGGCGCAGACATGGCCGACGGGTCCCAGGGACAGGTAAGGCGCGTGGGCGCCTTTCGCCAGCGCCTCGCAGCCGGCCGGCGGGGTGATGGTGTCGGCGCTGCCGCTGGCCACCGTGAGGGGCGCCTTCACCGCCGCCAGCAGGCCGGCGAGGTCGGCGTCGGACAGGAGGTGGGTGGCCTGGGTGTAGCCGGCGGGAATGACCTGGGCCATGGTGGCCTTCACATAGCCCACGAGCGCGGCGGCTTCGGCGTCGCCGGCCGCGGCGGCCTGTCCGGCCTGCGCCGAGACCATGGCCGCGCCGCGCTTGTCGGCCATGCCGGCGGGACCCAGGGTGCCCAGGTTGTGGAGGCGGTCGCGCCGCTTGGCCTCGCGCACCTCGGCCTCGGCCTGGCCATAGCCGCCGGCCGGCGAGAGCAGCACCAGGCGCGCCACGCGCGCCGGCTGCAGGCCCGCGGCGGCCGCGGCCATGATCGCGCCCAGCGAGTGGCCGACCAGGGTCACCGGCCCGCGCGCGTCCAGGGTGAGGCCCAGGGCGTCCAGCCAGGACCAGACACGCTCGCCGTAGTCATGCGCCTGCGGCCGCTCGGCCGGCACCGGCGCGCTGGCGCCGTAGCCGGGCGCATCCCAGGCCAGCACCTCGCGCGCGTCACCGAAAGCCTCGAGTTGACACACCCAGCTGCCAGAGCCGGAGCCGATGCCGTGCAGCAGCACCAGGGGCTGCCCGCGGCCGGCGCCGGCGCGGCGAAAGCCGATGCGGCCGCCGGCCGTGTCCACGGCCTGGGGCGCGAAGCGCTGCGCGAGCGCCTGGAGATCGGTCATGGCCATGCAGGGGGTGGCGACGAGGGCGGGCAATCCGGCGATCAGCGCTGCTCGCGCTTGATCTTGGCCAGGGGCGAATCGGGCGGGTAGACCGGGGTGATGGGCTTGGGCGAACCCAGCATCACGCACATCAGCGCGTCTTCGTCGCCGATGTTGTGCTCCTCGCGGTACACGCCCGGGGGCACGGAAATCAGGTCACGGTCGCTGATGACGGCCTCCCAGCGCTGGCCGTCCTTCTCGCAGATCACCTTCATGGTGCCGCGCATGACGAAGAAGATTTCCTCCACGTCGTAGTGGATGTGGGACGGGCCGATGTTGCCGGCCGGGATCACCATGGTGGAGAAGGTGAAGTGGGCCGAGGGCACGGTGTTGCCGTCCTTGGCCACGCCGGTGCCGCCGGTGCCCACGTAGCGCATCTGCGCACGGCGGTACTTGGGGTCGTAGTCGGCCTGGAACTTGAGCGCGTCCCAGTCGTACTTGCGCGTGGACTTGCGGGCCACGCGGCTTTCCATCCAGTCGGCGAAGGACTGGCCGGGCGCCTGCATCATGGACTTCTGGATCTCGGCCTCGGCCGGGATCAGGGCGTCCTGCAGGCCGCGTTCGTTGAAGACGGGTTGGTTCGCTGCGTTGCTCATGGGGTTTCCTTCTTGGGGTTGCTCAATTCATGACGAAGCCGCCGTTGACCGGCAGCACCTGGCCCGTGACGAAGCCGCTGCCCTCGGACAGCAGGAACAGCACCGGCGCGACCAGGTCGGCGGGGACCTGCGGCCGCTGGATCGCGCGGCCATCGTGGTAGTACTGGTGACGCGCCTCGGGCACGTACTCGGTGGCCTCGACCAGGGTCAGGCCCGGCGCGATCGCGTTGACCGCGATGCCGTCGCCGCCCATCTCGCGCGCCATCGCGTGGGTCATGGCCATCACCGCGCCCTTGCTGGCCACATAGGCCATCAGGCGCGGCGCGCCCCAGAGCGCGGTGTCGGAGGCGAGGTTGACCACCCGGCCGCGGCCCGAGGCCTTGAGCCAGGGGCGCGCGGCCACCGTGGTGAGCCAGGTGCCGCGCACGTTGACGGCCATCACGCGGTCCCAGGTCTCCAGCGAAATCTCCTCCATCGGCTTGCCACCGGAGTTGGTGATCGCGCCGTTGTTGACGAGGCCGTCGAGGCCGCCCAGCCAGCCGGCGGCGGCCGTCGTCGCCGCGGTGATGGCGGCCGGGTCGGCCAGGTCCATCGGGAAGTAGGCGGCGGCGTCGGCGCGGGTGGCGCAGAGCTCGCGGGCGAGGGCCTCGCCACGCTCGTGCAGCACGTCGCCGAAGGCCACGCGGGCGCCGGCGCCCACGCAGGCGCGCACGAAGGCTTCGCCCAGGCCGCGGGCGCCGCCCGTGACCAGGATGCGCGCGCCTTGCAGGGAAATCTCTGGGGTCATGTGGCCCCCACGCTCGGCACTTCGTGTCCTTCGCTGCCCCCCGAGGGGGCCTTCGCTTGCTTGAGGCGGCTCGGCGCTGCGCTCATGTCTTCTGCTTCCTTTGTCATTGCATTCGCGTCGCAGCCTTGGGCAGGTAGTGCAGCACCTTGGCCTCGGCCAGCACCACCGCGTAGTAGGCGACGATGCCGATCACGGTGAGCGCGCCGATCACCACGAACACCGCCGCGGTGTTGCCCTGGCCCTCGAAGAAGACCAGCAGGTAGCCCAGGCCCATGTTGCCGCCCACCAGCTCGCCCACCACCACGCCGATCACCGCCAGCGTGCTGGCGATGCGCAGGCCGGAGAACAGGGCCGGCAGCGTGGTCGGGTACTCGATCATCCGGAACACCTGCAGACGGGTGGCGGAGAAGGAGCGCGCCAGGTTCACCAGGTCATGGTCCATGGTGCGCATGGACGACAGCACGTTGATCAGGACCGGGAAGAACACGATCAGCACCGCGACCAGGATCTTCGGGTACATGGTGTACCCCATCCACATCACGAACAGGGGCGCGAAGGCCACCTTGGGCGCGATCTGCAGCGCCAGCAGGTAGGGCGAGAGCACCGCCTCCACCTTGGGCGACAGGCCCAGGGCGTAGCCGATCAGCGCGCCCAGGATCGAGCCGAGCACGAAGCCCACCACCACCTCGGCTGCGGTCACGCCGGCGTGGAACATCAGCCGCTCCACCTCCCAGATGCGCTGGGCCTCGGCCACCACCTTGGTGAAATGGGGCAGGACGAAGTCGGGTACGCCCAGCAGCCCCGGGCCCCATTGCCAGGTGGCCAGGAAGATGACGAGGACGGCGAGGCTCCAGAGCGCCGTGCTGTGGCGCCGCAGAAGTTCAGTCATGGGAGGGTCCGGATCAGAGGGGCGCGCCCGGCCGCCGGGCCAGGCGCGCGGGGGCGCCGATTACTTGATGGCGGCGACGAACTGGTTGGTGTAGAGGTCCTTCAGCGGCACGGCGCTGGGAACCACGCCGTTGGCCACGTAGAACTTCTGCAGGTCGGCCAGACGGGGCTCGTCCATCGCGCCCGGCTGCTTCTGCTTGGCGTAGACGTACTTGTTGTACATCTCGAACATCTGCTGGATGGACGCTTCCTTGCCCTTGTGCACCGGCACCGCCTGCACATAGGCCACCGAGGCGGCCTTGGGGTCGGCCATGATGTCCTTCATGCCCTTGACGGTGGCGCGCACCAGCTTCTGCACCAGCTGCGGGTTCTTCTGGATGGTCTCGTCGGAGACCAGGATGGCCTGGGCCATGCTCTTGAAGAAGATGTCGGCCGGCAGGATGTCGACCTTGGCGCCGGCTTCCATCGCGTTGACCGTCCAGTCCGGGGTGGAGGCCATGCCGGAGGCCTTCTTGTTGGCGAACTGCTGCCACACGCCGGCGGGGCCGGCGGCCTGGATGTCCACGTCGTTCTTGGTCAGGCCGACCTTGGACAGCATGCCCAGGAGGGCGTAGTAGGTGGTGTCGGTGTAGGCCAGCACGGTCACCGTCTTGCCCTTGAGCTCACGCGGGGACTCGATGCGTTCTTCCTTGTGGGTGACCAGCTGCATCAGCGAGCCGGCACCCATCACGGCCACGGCCTTGACCGGGATGCCCTGGGCGCGGGCGATGATGGGGGTGTCGCCCAGCGCGCCGCCGATCACCGCGTTGCCGGCGCCGACCTGCTTGGCCACGTCCACGCCGCCGCGGCCGGTGACGAAGTTCACCTTCAGGCCTTCCTGCTCGTAGTAGCCCTTGGCCTGGGCAATCATCCACGGGCCAAAGGCCGGCAGTGTGCCCGGGGCGGGCAGCAGGTAGGTCACCTCCTGCAGCGGGGCCTTCTGCGCCAGGGCCGGGCCGGCGAAAGCGGCGGCGGCCAGCGTGGCGAGGGCGGCGCGCCGGCTGGCGCGCAGGGAACGGGCGAGGGTCATTTGCAGGCTCATGTGTGTACTCCGTGAGGGGATGGCTGCGGTTGCGGGATGGGAAACGGGGAATTCGAAAAGGCGGCCTCAGTGCACGTCGGCCTGCGCGTCGAGCTTGAGCAGCTCCATCAGGCGCGAGACGTACTCGCCGACGGCCGGGTGCTTGCGCCGCTGCATCGGGTTGGCGCGGTCGGGGATGTCGACCGGGATCTCCTCGATGATGGTGCCGGGCCGCTCGCTCATGACCAGGATGCGGTCCGAGAGCGCCACCGCCTCGGCCAGATCGTGGGTGATGAACAGGACCGTCTTGCCCTCTTCGGCCACGGTGCGGGCCAGGTCCTGCTGCAGGATCATCTTGGTCTGCGCGTCCAGGGCCGAGAAGGGCTCGTCCATCAGCAGCACCAGCGGGTCCACCGCCAGGGTGCGGGCCATGGCGGCGCGCTGGCGCATGCCGCCCGAGAGCTGGTGCGGGTAGCTGTCGCCGAAGCCCTTCAGGTGGCACTGGGCCAGCAGCCGCTCAGAGACGGCGCGGCGGTCGGCCGGCTTGACCCCGCGCAGCTCCAGCCCGAACTCCACGTTCTGGGAGATGGTGCGCCAGGGCATGAGCAGGTCCTTCTGCAGCATGAAGGCCACGTGCCGGTTGGGGCCGGTGACCACCTCGCCGCCCACCTTCACGATGCCGGCCGAGGGCTTGGCCAGGCCCGCGCCCATGTTGAGCAGCGTGCTCTTGCCGCAGCCCGAGGGTCCGATCAGGGACACCACCTCGCCGGGCTGGATGGACAGGGTGACGTTGCGCGCGGCCAGCACCTCGGGGGCCCGGCCACGGGCAGGGAAGCGCTTGTCCACGCCCAGGAATTCGATGGCGGGCACGCCCGCCTTCACCGCTTCGCCCATCGCCCGTCCTTGTTTAATTAGTGAAACGCTGATTCATTACAGGAACAAGCGCATTCTGCACAGGAAGTCCGCGCGCGGCCAGTACCTGAGCGGCGCCGTGGGAATTGCCTTGGCCGCTGCCTATACTGGTTCGCTGCGGCGCAGCACCGGTGCGCCGCCGGCCCCTGCCTCCCGCAGGGGCCCTCCACCAGGTCCCGCCCCCATGAAAGTCGTCCACCTCCAGCGCTGGTCCGAGTTCGTCGACGCCACCCAGGCGCTCGAGGGCTGGGCTTTCCGCGGCCAGCACTCCACCCAGTGGCCGCTGGTCAGCACCCTCACCCGTCGGCTGCAGACCTTCAGCCCCGACCCGCGGCTGTGGCCGCTGCGGGAGGCGCGGGCCATGCGCATCTTCCGGCGCAAGGCGCACATCCACCTGCAGGACCATTCGGCGATGGACGACGAGCTGCGCTGCCTGGCGCTGATGCAGCACCACGGCGCCGCCACCCGGCTGCTGGACTTCACCAAGTCACCCTTCGTCGCCGCCTTCTTCGCCCTCGAAGGCGCGACCGAGGAGGTCTGCGTGTACGCCCTCAACACCCCGTCGCTGTGGAACCTGGCGCCCGGCTTCGACCCGACGCTCACCCGCCACCAGATCGACCCGCGCATCCCGGGCAACTTCGAGCGTTATTTCGCCCGCAACCAGCTGCCGGTGCTGTGGTTCGGCGAGCCCTCTCAGATGGATCGGCGCCTGGCAGCGCAGTCGGGCCTGTTCGTGGTGCCGGGCGTGCTGGACCAGTCGCTCGACCAGATCCTCCAGGGCTATGGGGGCACCCAGGAGCTGCTGCACCAGTTCATCCTCTCGCCGGCGATGCGCGCGGAGGCGATGCACGCCCTCTACCGGATGAACGTGACCTACGCCACCCTCTTCCCCGACCTTGACGGCCTGGGCCGCTCGCTGGGCTACGAGCTGGAGGCGATCTGGGAGCGGCTGGTGGAGGACTATGAGCGGGGCGAACAGGGCGCCCTCGAGGGCGAGCCGCCGCCGGCCTGGGGCGAGGGCAGATTCATGGGAAGCCCGGCCTGCGCGCGGCAGCGGCATGCAGCACCTGAAAGGCCTGGAAACTAAGTCGCAGGCGCTTGACCGACGGGTTCGCCGCGTGCTCGTTTGGTTTCCAGGTAGGTTTTGACTGCCTGCTGGTCATTCTCTTCGTATGCGACGTTTTCGTCCGACGCTTCGTCCTCACCATCCAATCCCGGCAGAGACATCAGCTGCTCGAGAAGGCTTTTCTGTGGAACTGCGGGCACGACGAAGGGCAAGAGGAACCGATCCAATGGCTTTGCCGCCGGATTCGTAATCTCACGCGTGAGCGCCTCCAAGTAATCCGTCTTGCGTGTGGCCCGCCAGTCGATTGCAATCCCTGCGCGGTGACAGAGCTCAGCATGGACCAGGAGCATCGTGCGCCCGTTTCCATCAAGGAACGGATGCCCCCATGCAAAGGCACCCATGACAGTACCTGGCTCAGAACGCAGCTTTCTCACGTCATTGCCCATGCGAAGTCCCCAATTCACTGCCTGCTGGCACTGGTCGGAGCGCTCGAAATGTGGAACCCGTGCACCCTTGCCGACGAGTTGACCCACGCCAAGCTCATTCCGGTCACGTCCAGCCCAAGGGTAAAACTCCTCGAAGAGGATTCGATGCACTTTCAAGAAGTGCCGGTACTCAATCGGCCCCTTGACCTTGCGCAAAAATGTGAGGGCTTCTTCGATGTGCGCCTCGAAGAAGACGTGCTCCTGGATCTTGATCAGATCAGGATTTTTGAGCGCTTCAACGTTGCGAAGATAGCCTGCGGTCTCGAAGTCCCCAAACGGGTCGAACATCGCTGCGCTCCTCCGCCATGTGATTCGTCACCAGTCGAGCGAGCTGTCGACCCGTGATCTGGTTGCTTTTCCTCAAGGCAACCAGCAGTTTGCCCGTGCGATCGAGTTTCACGTCGTCGCCCGCTGCCCGGGTGGTCGCTTCGGCGAAATCATCCAGCCCGGTCCGGCGGTATTCAACGCCATGGGCCTTGGCCAAGCGCTCGACGAATTCGCGAATGCCCCTCTTCGGCAGTTGATCAAGATCTGCTGGCACTTTGAAATCATCTGCGCGCGAATCCTGCCTGCGTTCGACGTACCCAACGGAGGCCGTGCCCATGTTCAGCTTGCGCGACACCCTGTGATTTCCTGTGTCCATGATGTACACGCGGCCCCCATCGCCATGGCTGATGTCGACAAGTCGAGCGTCAACGCCCAACCGCGTGAAGATCTCTGTCGCCAACACATCGGGGTCTGCGGTGAGGTGGACCTCCCCTGCCGTGTCGCGATATGACTTCGCGTAGACGCCCGCGCCGAGCCGAACGAGGTGGCCGGCCGCCTCGAAACGCCTGATCGCCTGTGTGAGGTGCGATGGGCTTGCCAGCCCTGCCAAATCGCGTCGGAGCACGATATGTCCCGGCCGCTTGGTCAGCGACATCCGGAGCCTGCTCTCAAGCTTCATCGTTGCACCTTGTGTTGTAGACAATGTGTATTGTCTCACATGAAAAAACTCATTTTGTGACAACAAGTTATACGTAAAAATCTTGACTCAAAAAAGGCATGTTTTGCAGATTTTGATGCCGGCAAAGGGACTGCGGTCATATCCAGTGCATCAGCTCGAGAATGCCGACGCCATGAAAAAAGGGGCCGGATGGCCCCTTCGTTTTCTGATCTGCCGGCGCGGCCTCAATCGGCCTTGATCTTGGCCTTCTGGACCACGGCGGTCCACTTGCTCACTTCGTTTTTCACCAGCTGGCCGAACTGCTCGGGAGAGCTGGTGTCGACGTCGGCGCCCTGGTCCTCGATGCGCTTGATGGTGTCCTTGTCATTGAGCACCTGGTTCAGCGCCTTGTTCAGCTGGTCGACCACCGCCTTGGGGGTCTTGGCCGGGGCGAAGATGCCGTACCACTGCTGCACGTCGACGCCGTCCACGCCCATTTCCTTGAGGGTGGGCACGTTGGGCAGCTGGGGCGAGCGCTTGGGGCCGGCGATGGCCAGGGCGCGCAGCTTCTCGCCCTTCACCTGGGGCAGGGCGGTGAAGAAGCTGGGGAACATGACCTGGGTCTGGCCCGCGATGGTGTCGGTGATCGCGGGGGCCGAGCCCTTGTAGGGGACGCCCAGCATGCTCACGCCGGCGTTCATCAGGAACAGCTCCGCGGCGAAGTGCGGCGCGGTGCCGTTGCCGGCGGAGGCGTAGGCGTAGCGGTCGGGCTTGGCCTTGAGCTGGGCGACCAGCTCCTTCACGTCCTTGAAGGGCGCAGCGTTGTTGGCCACCATCAGCGTGGGCGAGTAGCCCACCAGGCCAATCGGGGCGAAGTCGGCCACCGGGTCATAGCGGAGCTTTTGCAGGGCCGGGTTCATCGCGTGGGTGGCGATGTAGCCGAACATCAGCACATGGCCGTCGGCCGGGGCGCGGGCCACGTACTCGGCGGCGATGGCGCCGTTGGCGCCGGCCTTGTTGTCGACCACCACGGTCTGGCCGAGGAGGGGGCCGAGCTTCTGGGCAATGATGCGCGCCATCGCGTCGTTGCCGCCGCCGGGGGCGGTGGGCACGACGATGGTGACGAGTTTGTCGGGGAAGGCGTGGGCGATCGGGGCCGCGAAGGTGGCGGCGGCGGCCAGCGCGGTGGCAAGCAGGCGTTTCATCAAGAACTCTCCAGGGAAATCAGGCTTCGGAAAACAGGTAGTGAGGCAAGGTCAGCTGGCCTTGCATGATCTTTCGGGCCGAGCGGATCAGGGCCGCGCGCTGGAGGCGGGCCTCCTGGCCCTCCCCCTCGACGCTGACCTCGACCTCGATGCGGCCCTGCGGATGCAGGATTGCCAGCGTGCGGATGCCCGCGCGCTGGGTTTCGCCGCTGGCCACGGTGCCAGGCAGGGCGAAAGCGGTGGCCACCCCGATGGCGCCGGTCACCGCATGGGCGGCGTGGCAGCGTCGGGGGGTGAAATAGCGGGAGGTGATGCTGTCTTGGTCGTCGCCGGCGCTCACGATCACCGGCTTGGGCACGACGCTGTTGGACACGTCGCCCAGGCCCATGCGCTCGCCGGCCACGCGCCGCACGCGTTCGATGCGTTCGAGCAGCGCGGTGTTGGTGTCGAGCTCGGCGGGGGTCTCGCGGCCGCTGACGCCCAGGTCCGCGGCGCGGAACATCACCAGGGGCATGGCGGCGTCGATGCAGGTCACCCCCAGGCCGTCGATCTCGTCGATGCGCTGGCCGGTGGGAAAGAGCGAGCCGGTCACCGCGCCCCAGGCGTCGAGGAAGTTCAGGCGGATCGGCGCGGCCGAGCCGGGCACACCGTCGATGACCGCATCGCCCTCGTAGCGCACCCGGCCACCGGGGGTGAGCACGGTGACGTCGATGCGTGAGCGGGTGTTGACGTTGTAGACCCGCACCGTGGTCTCGCCCTCCTGGGCAGGCACCAGGCCCTGCTCGATCGCGAAGGGGCCCACGCCCGAGAGCATGTTGCCGCAGTTGGGGCGGGTATCGACCGTGGTCGCAGCGACGGCCAGTTGCGCGAACAGGTAGTCGACGTCGCAATCGGGCTGGCTGGAGCGGGAGACGATGGCGACCTTGTTGGTCAGCGTGCTGCTGCCGCCGATGCCGTCCAGGGCCAGCAGGTCGCTGGAGCCGACGGCCCCGACCAGCACCCTGTCACGCTCGGCCTCGTCCTCAGGCAACCACTCCTTGAGAAAGAAGGGGCCGCGCGAGGTGCCGGCGCGCATCAGGACACAAGGGAGTTCACGGGACTGCATGCCGCCAATGATGAGCATGCGAGGACTATTTGTGAATTGCATCTTTCGCAGCGATTGATCCACAATTCGCATCAATGCGGGCACCGCCTGCAGGCTCGGCGACCGCCCGCCAGTGCCGGCGGCGTGGGCGATCCCCCGCCGAACCCACCGAGGACACCCACATGGCCATCAACTTCGACCTCAACGACCTGCTGGCCTTCCGCGCCGTCGCCGAGCTCTCCAACTTCCGCAAGGCGGCGGAGTCGGTGCACCTGTCGCAACCGGCCTTCAGCCGACGCATCGACAAGCTCGAGCAGGCGCTGGGCGTGCGCCTGCTCGAACGCAGCACCCGCCGGGTCAGCCTGACCACCGTGGGGCGCGACTTCGAGCGCAAGGTGCGCGAGCTGCTCGACGAACTCGACACCACCCTGCTGTCCATCCGTGGCGTGGCGGCCACTCGCATGGGCGAGGTGACGGTGGCCTGCGTGCCCTCCACCGTGCACTACTACCTCACCGAGGTGCTGCGTCGCTACCACGAGCGGCATCCCAAGGTGCGGGTCAAGGTGCTCGATGCCGGCGCCAACGAGGTGCTGGCGGCGGTGGCGCGCGGCGAGGCCGACTTCGGCATCAACTTCATGGGCGCCCAGGAGGGCGAGCTGGAGTTCAAGCCGCTGGTGGAGGAGCGCTTCGTCGTCGCCTGCCGGCGCGACCATCCGATTGCCAGGATGCGCCGCGTCAAGTGGTCGCAGCTCGAGGGCCATGAGCTGGTCTCCGTCAACCGCTCCTCGGGCAACCGCCTGCTGCTGGACCAGGCGCTGGCCGGGGTTGCCGGCGCGCAGGCCGGCATCTTCGAGACCCTGCACGTGACCACCGCCCTCGGCCTGGTGGAAGCGGGGCTGGGCGTGGCCGCGGTGCCCTCGATGGCCATGCCCCGGCGCGATCACCCGCTGCTGGTGAGCGTGCCCCTGGTGGAGCCGGTGGTGACCCGCAAGGTCGGCCTGATCAAGCGCCGGGGCCGGCCGCTGCCGGCCGCCGCGCAGCAGCTCTATGACCTGTTCGGGGCGTTCAGGGACGGGCGGCGCGCGGCGCCGCGGGCCTGACCCGAAGGACGCAGGGCCTCGCCGACGGCCCGCGGGCGGGGGCGGCCGCCCCGGCCTTCAGCCCGCCAGGAGCCGGGCCTCCGCCAGCGCCAGGGCCTCGGCCGCGCCGCCCAG